>Ga0194131_10003303_pt1 | contig 25561 bp, 26 predicted proteins | sample TA2KigO120mmetaG_FD_148631 | JGI IMG/M metagenome (GOLD analysis project Ga0194131, IMG submission 148631) | Freshwater microbial communities from Lake Tanganyika, Tanzania - TA2015053 Kigoma Offshore 120m | ecosystem: Environmental > Aquatic > Freshwater > Lake | place: Tanzania: Lake... | reverse complement strand
CCCGCCCGCCGGGCGTGCCCCAGGCGCTCGTCGACGCGGGCCACCGCGGCATGGCCCCCTTCTACCGGGCCCTCGCCCGGGGCGATGGCCTCGCGCGGGCCGCCCACTACGGCGACAGCACCATCGCCGCCGACGGCATCTCGGGCACGGTCCGCGCGCGCTTGCAGGCCCGCTTCGGCAACGGCGGGCCGGGTTTCATCTCGGCCGGCAACGACCCCCGGTGGAGCGTGCGTCCCGACGTGAAGTCGAGCAGGAGCGGCGACTGGGAAACCGTCACCATCCTGCTCGGGGGCGGCAGGGGACGCTACGGCTACGGCGGCACCGCCAGCACGGCGGCCGACGGCAGCTACGTCGTGGTCCACGCACCGAAGGGGGTCGATGGTGTCCCCCTGCCCATGTCGCGACTCGACCTGTACATGCAGGCGGGTCCCGGCGCGGGCCAGTGGTGGGCCAGCGCCGACGACCAGGGCGTGGGCGGTGGCAGCGCCGCTGCCGAGCGCCGGGCCGACCTGGTGCACCGGCTCTCTCCCGGGGCGCCGTTCACCAAGCTCGCCTTCGGCGCCGCGGGCGGGCCGGTCACCTTCTACGGCGCGGTGATGGAAACGGCCGGGCCGGGGGTGGTCTGGGACGCCCTCGGCGTGGTGGGCGTGGGAAGCAAGTCCTTCAAGTACCACGACAAGGGGGCGTTCTCGGCGCAAGTGGCCAATCGCTCGGTCGACCTCGTGGTGGTGATGATCGGCGGCAACGAGACGGGCTTCCCGGCAGTGATGGTGGGCAAGGGCGAGGGCTACCAGCCGATCTTCCGCGAGGCGGTGCAGATCCTCCGCGCCGGCGCGCCCGCGGCCGGGTGCTTGCTCGTCACCCCGCTCGACCAGGGCACACGCGAGGGCGGCGAGCCCCGGAGCAAGCCCGCCATGGCGAAGATGGTCGCGGCGCAACGGGCGGTGGCCGAGGCCGAGGGCTGCGCCTTCTGGGACGCGCGGGCGGCGATGGGCGGCGACGGGGCCATCGTCCGCTGGAGCACGCGCAAGCCGACGCTGGCCTGGGCCGACCTGCTCCACCTGTCCGCCGTGGGACAAGAGCTCGTGGGGAACATGCTCGCCGACGCGATCGAGGCCGGCTACGGGCAGTGGCAAGCGGAGGGGCAGCCATGATGCTGGGGTTGTTTGCCCTCGCGCTCGCGGCAGAGCCGAGCTGGGTGCAGGTGGTGGCGCTCTCCCCAACCACGCTTCCCACCGACGAGTGCAGCACCAAGGCCACGATCAAGCCTCCGGGGAGCCCCGTGGCCGACACCGAGGCGCCCTCCACCCCGAGCAACCCGGCCGCCGAGCAACCTAAGATGGAGCCGGTGGCCAGCGCCGACCTGCGCGCCCCCTACGACGTGAGCGCCGTCCCCCTCGAGCCCCTGCGCGGTCGCGACGCCGACATCGCCGCCGTCCGCGACGTGTTCATGCGGGCCGCCGCGCGGCAGCAGAGCACCCGCGTGGCCTTCTACGGCGCCTCGCACGTGGCGGGCGAGTTCTTCACCGGGCAGGTGCGTCGCCTCCTGCAAGAACGCTTCGGCGACGGGGGGCACGGCCTGGTGATGCCCGGCCCGCCGTGGAAGGGCTACCGCGCCAGCGACGTGAACCTCTGCGCCGGGGGCACCTGGTACTCCGACCACGTCGACCGTCGCGACGGGCGCGACGACGGGAAACACGGGCCTGCCGGCATCGACGTGAGCCCGGCCGACCTCGCCAGCTTCGGCTGGGTGCAGACCACGAAGGCCAACCCCCAGGGACAACGGGCGAGCCGCTTCGAGGTGGCCTACATGCGCGAACCCGGCGCCGGGAAGCTCCGCTTGATCGTGGACGGCGCCGCGCCCATCGAGGTGAGCGCGCAGGGCCCCGAGGGGCCCGGGATGGTGGTGCTGCGCGTGCCCGACGGGCCGCACCGCCTGCAGGTGATGGCGGACGGACCGGTGCGTGTCTACGGCGCCTACATGGAGCGCGACGAGCCGGGCGTGGTGGTCGACGCGGCCGGCGTGTCGGGACGGACGGCCTCGTCGTGGATGCGCTGGGACATGTCGCTGGTGGCGCCCTTCCTCGCCCGCCGCACGCCGGATCTCGTGGTGATGGCCTATGGCACCAACGAGGCCAACGATCGTTCGCTCACGCCGGAGCGCTACGCCACCGACCTGCGCGCCGTGCTCGCCCGCATGCGCACGGTGGCCCCCGCCGCCGCGTGCGTGCTCGTCGGCCCTTCCGACCGGGGGAAGCTCCTGAAGAAGGGCGTGTACGGCACCTGGCCGGCCACCGAGTGGGTAGCGCGGGTGCAGCGCGAGGTGGGCCCCGAGTTCGGCTGCGCCACCTGGGACCTCCAGGCCGCGATGGGGGGCGCAGGCTCCATGTTGCGCTGGTACTTCGGGGCGAGTCCCCAGCTCGCCGCCGGCGACCTGATCCACCTGAGCGCCGAGGGCTACAAGGAGCTGGGCACCCGCTTCGTGGAGGTGATCACGGGCCAGGCGGAGTAGGCGCGGCCAACAGGCGCTGGAGTGTCGCGTCGTCGAGCCTCGCCGGGTGTCCCCGCCAGGTGATCACGCCGTCGCGTACGAGCGCAGCGGCGGGGATGCCGCTCACGGCGGCGGCGTCGGTCATCCGCGAGTTGTCGTCGACTAGGGTGGCAAAGGGCACCCCGTACTCGGCGAGGAAGGCCTGCGTGCTCTCCTCGGTCGATGTCTTGGAGAGGCGCGTCACGAGCAGCACCTGCACGCCCATGGCGCGGAGAGACTCCGCGCGGGCCGCCATCTCCGGGATGTCGCGCGTGCAGTAGGTGCACCACACCTCGAAGTACACGACCAGCGTGGCGGGGGCGGCGGCGTAGGCGAGCGAGCCCTGGAGCCACTTCTCGGGGGCGATGGCCGGGGCGGCGAGGCCCACCGCAGCGAGCTCCTTGAGCACTCGCTCCGCTGCCGCGGCCTGTCACGAGCCCGGGAACTGCGCCAGTGCCCGGCCGAGGACATCGCGCGCGGTGACCACGTCGCCGGCCGAGGCCGCCTGGGTGCCCATCTCCACCAGCTTCGTGGCCTCGACGCCCCCGTCGCCATTCGACACGGCGCCCACCATCTTGGCCTCCACCACCCAGGCCGGGCCGCTGGGCACCGAGATGGGGCTCGGGAGGGTGGCCTGGGGGTCGACGGGCAAGCGGGTCGACGCCGCCACCGTGGAGAGCGCGATGCGCCCGCCGAGCTGGCGGTGCACCGCGCCGGGGAAGGGACCCACCATCGTTTGCTCCACCAGGCGGAGCTTGAGGGCAGCGACGCCCGGGCCGCCGTCGTAAGCGAACTCGGCCGTCCATCGACGGCCGTTGGCCACCGGCAAGCGCAGGGCGGGCAATGGCCCGCTCTCGACGTCGTGGTACGTCACCGCGGTGCGCTCGCCCGCGGGCGAGGTCATCGCCACGTGCAAGTCGAGCGCCCACGCCGAGGAGACGAGGGCCGACGTCGCAGCGAGCAGCAAGCTCAAAGACTAGGCGCCGACGAGCTTCGCGAGCGTCGCGTCGTCGAGGCGGCCCGGGTGCCCGCGCCAGATCACCTTGCCGTCCTTCACCAGCGCGGCGGCCGGGATGCCCGACACGTTGTAGGCCTCCGACATCGAGCCTTCCTTCTCCTTGGCCATGGGGAAGTCGATCTCGCTCTCCTTCATGAACTCGAGCACCTTGTCCTCGGTGGCCGACTTCGTGACCTTGGTCAGACCCACGATCTGGATGCCCATCTTCTCGAGGTCCTGCTCGCGCTTGGCGAGCTCAGGCATGTCGCGCTTGCAGTGCGGGCACCAGGTTTCCCAGAACACCAGCAGCGTGACGGGCTTGTCGCCCAGCGCGGCCTTGCCCTGGTACCACTTCTCGACGTCGATCGGCTTCGCGTCGGCGCCGACGAGGCCCACCTCGCGGTACATCTTCTCGGCGGCCTTGCCCGCCTTGGTGTTGCTGTGCTTCGCCATCAGCTCCTGGAGCTTGGCCTTGGCGGTGGCATAGTCGTTGTTCTTGGTGGCCTCGGTGACGCCTTTCATCACCGCGTTGGCGGCTTCTTCCTCGGCGGAAGAGGCCGGGCCGGCCGGAGCGCGCTTCTCGAGGGTGGCCACCTTCTCCTCGAGTGCGGCGAGGCGGGCTTCCATCGCGTCGACGTCCTTCTTCTGGGCACAGCCGGCGAGCAGGGCGAGGGTGATCGTGAGCATCGAGCAGACTCCGAGTGAGGAACGGGGCGCGGCCGCTAACCAGCCGCCAGCGAAGTGACGAGCAGGCACCGGGTAGCCGCGCGGGCGCCCCATCGGCACGTCCTCTTCTGTCATTCGACACGGTGCCTGCAATCGCAGCTATGAGGCTACCCGATGTTCCCTGCCCTGCTCGTCGCCACCCTCGCCCAGGCCCGCGAGGGCTGCCTTACTCACGCCGTCCGGCTCGGCGGCCCGCCCGCGACCCGGAGATCGAGGAATACGAGCCCTACTCCTGCTACGAGTACGGCGGCTCGATCGTGGGCCAGTACCTCGAGCACGCCCATGGCACCTGAGACGGCACCACCCTGCGCGACCTCTGGCTCGCCCTGGCGCAGGGCGACCGGCTCAGCGAGCCCGACTACCTCGACGCCCTCGCCGAGATCGGGGGTGGGTCCCTGCAAGACACCTACCTGAGCCTCGCCGAGTACCGGGCGCGCCGCGGGCTCTCGGGCTGCTCGCCGCCCTCGGGGCGCTGCTACGCCGGCGAGGTTAGCCGGCGGGCCATGGCCCACCAGTACATCTACGTGATGAAAAACCTCCGCAAGGCCTGGCCGGGCGGGAAGGAAGTCCTCAAGGGCATCTGGCTCAGCTTCTACCCGGGCGCCAAGATTGGCGTGCTCGGCGGCAACGGCGCGGGCAAGTCCACCCTGCTCAAGGTCATGGCCGGGATCGACACCGACTTCACCGGCGAGGCCTGGCCGGCCGAGGGCACCCGCATCGGCTACCTGCCCCAGGAGCCCAAGCTCGACCTGAAGAAGACCGTCCGCGAGGAGATCGAGGAGGCCGTGAAGGCCACCCGGGCCCTCCTGGTCCGGTACGAGGAAGTGTCCAACGCGATGGGCGACGAGGACGCCGACTTCGACGCGCTCATGGCCGAGCAGTCCGAGCTGCAAGACAAGATTGACGCCGAGAACGCCTGGGAGCTCGACCGAAAGCTCGAGATCGCCATGGACGCCCTGCGCGTGCCACCGGAAAACCAACTCATCGACACGCTGTCCGGCGGCGAGCGGCGCCGTGTAGCCCTGTGCAAGCTCTTGTTGCAGCCCACCGACATGCTGCTCCTCGACGAGCCCACCAACCACCTCGACGCCGAGAGCGTGGGCTGGCTGGAGCGCACCCTGCACGAGTACAAGGGCACCGTCGTGGCCATCACCCACGACCGCTACTTCCTCGACAACGTGGCCGGCTGGATCCTCGAGCTCGACCAGGGCCACGGCATCCCCTGGGAGGGCAACTACTCCTCCTGGCTGGAGCAAAAGCAGAAGCGACTGGAGCAGGAAGAGAAGGCCAGCGCCGCCCGCGCCAAGACACTGGAGCGCGAGCTAGAGTGGGTGCGCATGTCGCCTCGCGCGCGGCAAGCCAAGAGCAAGGCCCGCATGGCCGCGTACGAGTCCTTGCTCGAGGCCGAGCCGGAGGAGCGTCGCGGCAAGGCGGAGATCGTGATCCCGCCGGGGCCGCGCCTCGGCAACAAGGTGATCGAGGCCAAGCACCTCAAGAAAGTCTTCGGCGATCGCCTCTTGTTCGACGACGTCAACTTCGACCTGCCGAAGGGCGGCATCGTGGGGGTGATCGGTCCCAACGGGGCGGGCAAGTCCACGCTGTTCAAGCTCATCACCGGCCAGGAGCAGGCCGACGGCGGCGAGCTGGTGCTCGGCGACACGGTCAAGCTCTCCTACGTCGACCAGATCCGGAACTTCGATCCCAGCAAGTCGGTGTATGACATCATCTCCGGCGGGCGCGATGTCATCAAGGTGGGAAGCCGCGAGATCCACGCCCGCGCCTATTGCGGCGCCTTCAACTTCAAGGGGGCCGAGCAACAACAGAAGGTGGGCACGCTGTCGGGGGGCGAGCGCAATCGATTGCAGCTCGCCACGATGTTGCAGAGTGGCGGGAACGTGGTCCTGCTCGACGAGCCCACCAACGACCTCGACGTCGACACGCTGCGCGCCCTGGAAGACGCGCTCCTCGGCTTCGCCGGTTGCGCGCTGGTCACCTCGCACGACCGCTGGTTCCTCGACCGGATCGCCACCCACATCCTCGCCTTCGAGGGCGACAGTCGGGTGGTGTGGTTTGAAGGCAACTACGACGACTACGAGAAGGATCGTCGCAAGCGGCTAGGCGCGGAGGCGGACCAGCCGCACCGCATCAGGTACAAGCCAATCGTGCGCTGAAGGCGCACGCGACAGACGGCGGTGCGGCGCGCAGGCGGCCGGTCGCGACAACCCCGAGCCGAGTAGCCTGGACTCCGATGTGCGGCCGCGAGCCGTGGGACCCTGAGTTGATCGGGCTCAACCCCGACGCCTATGTTCTAGAAACGAAAGGAAGAACCTGCAAACATCCACCACACCCTCCTCGTCTTTCGCGTTCTAGCTCGCCCAGCAATGGGGCTCGACTCCGCTCACCCCCCGCAGGTGCACGCCCCTGGAGCGGCGGACCAGCGGCGTGGTGAATCGCTACTTCGCGCGGCACCAGGTGGGGGTCACGGCGTCTTGAGCTTCTGCTCGAGCTGGTCGCCCAGCTCCACGGTGCGCTGGTAGGCGGCATCCACGCTCTCGGTGAGCACCGCGGAGAAACGCCCGTTCTTCAGCACCTGCAAGGCGCGGGAGGTGGTGCCGCCCGGCGAGGTGACCTCGTCGATGAGCTCGGCCACGTGGGCGTCGGACTGGCGCAGCAGCTCCACCGTGCCCGAGAGGGTCGCGAGCACGGTCTCGCGGGCCACCCCCCGGGGCTCGCCGATGTAGGCGGCGGCCTCCAGGAAGGCCTTCACGAAGTGCGCCACGATGGCCGGTCCCGTGCCGCTCACGGCGGTGGCGCGGTCGACGTGGGCCTCGTCGTCCACCTCGATCTCGGCGCCCATCGACGTCAACACCGTCTGCACGCGGCTCCGGTCGGCAGCAAGCAACTCGCGACCGTGCCACACGCTCATGCCCTGGCGGATGCGACAGGGGAGGTTGGGCATGGCGCGGACCACCCGCGCGTGCCCCAGCGCCTCGGCGATGGCGCGCACGCGAGCCCCGGCGACGATGCTCAGCACCAGCGCCTCGGGACGGATCGTCCCCCGCAGCTCGGCGAGAACCCCGGCCAGCGTCTGGGGCTTCACCGAGAGCACAACCACGTCGGCGCGGGCGGCCTCCCGGTTGTCGACACACGCGGTGATGCCGTGGGCGCGCAGCTCGGCGCAGCGATCCTCGCGGCGGTGGCTGGCGGTGATTCGCCCCGGGGCAAACCCATTGTCTCGGAGGCCGGCGATCATCGTCTCGGCCATCACGCCGGCGCCGACGAAGCCGATGGTCCAGGTGTCGTTCATGTTCAACCCGTGGCGGCGAGGCCGCGCGCGATGAGGGTGGCCATCGCCATGGTGGTGACCGAGGGGTTCACCCCCAGCGAGGTGGGAAAGATCGAGCTGTCGGCAAGGTAGAGGCCCTCCAGTCGATGGGCGCGACCGTCGGCGCGGATCACGCTCGTGGCGGGGTCTTGTCCCATGCGGCAGCTCGACATGGGGTGCGAGGCGTAGAGCGTGAAATCGCGGATCGTCCGCGGGGCGAGCGCCGCCTCCAGCGACTCGGCCGAGGTGTGCATCCCGACCCCGGCCACCGCGCAGAACAGCCTCCGCGCGCCCCCCGCGAGCAGCACCCTCGCGCTGGCCACCATGCCCGCCTTCACGCGGTCCACGTCGCCGGGATCGAAGTCGTAGGTGATCTTCGCGCGCCCGTCGGGCCAGCTCCCCACGGTACCGGTGCCCTTGTCGGAGATCATCACCAGGAGCCCACACAGGTGGTCGAGGAGCGGCATCGCCAGGGGCGCGTCGAGGCCCACCGCCGACATCGCCAGGAGCGCCACCTCCGGCGGCAAGCTGCTGGTGTGGGGCAGCACGCCCGGCAGGTCGGTCACGTGGAAATAGGCGCCCTGCGTGGCGCCGTGCCACCACCTCACCGGGGTGTCACAGATGCCGAACACGCCGTTGCCCGGGTGTACATGCAGGCCCACGCCCACCGCCGGGCCGAGGTCGAGGCCCGAGCGCGACAGTAGCCGCGGCGTGCCGATACCTCCGCAGGCCACGATCACCGTCCCGGCGCGCACGGTGAGGCGTCCGCCGGGCTCGTGGGTGTCGGGGTGGAAGGAACGTCCGGTCACGCCGACCACCCGGTTGCCGGTGGACAAGAAGGCGTCGATCTTGGTGTCCGCGAGGATGCGGGCGCCGTTGCTGGTGGCCTCCACCAGCAGGTTGTGGTTGACACTCGCCTTGCCGCCGGTACCGCAGCCGAAGTTGCAGGTGCCGCAGCCCACGCACTGGGGGGTGTAGCGCGACAGGTAGCCGCCGTCGTAGCCGAGCGCGCGCACGCCGCGCACCACCAGATCGTTGTTCTCCCCGGAGATCTCGGGCCGGGTTTCCCAGATGCCGAGCATCTCCCACAGCTCGTCGTACACCGGGCGCACGTGGCGCGCGGCGAAGCGATCGTCGCCGATCACGCTCGTCCACCCGTCGAGCACCTCGTCGGGACAGCGCCACGCGATGGCGCTGTTGATGAGCGAGCCGCCGCCGACCCCGCGCCCCGCCGCGATGGGCATGAAGGTGGAGCCGGTGGCCACCATCGCCCCGCCTTCCTGCATGTGGTAGCGCATCACCTGTCCCTGGTTGGGACGGAAACGTTCCTCCGGCGGCCCCTCCTCGATCACCACCACTCGCGCGCCACTGTTGGCGAGCACCCGCGCCGCCGCCGCCCCGCCGGGTCCGCTGCCCACGATCGCCACGTCGGCGTCGATCTCGCGGTCGCTGGCGGTGAATCCGTCGGCCTGGGGAGCCGGGCGCCACAGCACGCCGTCGCCGGGGTTCCAGCGCATCTACTGCCCGTAGCCACAGCGGAAGGAAGGCGCGAGGCGGGCCGAGACCTCCGGGTGCACGGTGTAGGCCATCGCCACGAACACGTACACGCTGGCCACCACGCCGCGCAGCTCGGCCAGCTCCGAGCGGGTCCACTCCCCGAGCACGGCCACCGCGTCGTCCAGCGCCAACTCGCGGAAGGCGACCCGCCCGGCGGCGCGCGGGTACTGGTCGAGCGCGTGCATCGACAGGCGCACGAGGTTGCGCTGGACCGGGGCCATGCCGCCGAGCGTCTGGTCCATGAACAGGGCCACGGCGGCCTCGCGACCGCGCAGCGGCAGCGCCTCCGAGGGGGGGAAGATGGCGTCGGCGACGGCATCCACGAAGGCCGCCTCGTCGGCCGAGAGGTAGCGCAGGCCCGGGGCGGCCAGCTGGTTCCACCAGGCCCGGTAGCCGAGGCCCACCGCCGCCGTGGCCACCGTGCCGAGCGCGCCCAGGGCCCCGGCGGAGGCGAACAGGTGACGGCGGGTGAGGGCCACGGGATCGGCCTACCACGGCCGGTGGTTAGCTGGTGAGCCATGCGTCGCCTCGACTTCGCCGACCACCGCCGAGAACTAGGCGACAACGCCTACATCTACGCGGTGGTGTCGCGCCGGGCGCGGGGCCTCTCCATCGGGGTGAACCTCAACCCCGACAAGGCCTGCAACTTCGACTGCCCCTACTGCCAGGTCGATCGCACGGTGCCCGGTGGCGCGCGGGCCATCGACCTGCCGCGCCTTCGCGGGGAGCTGGAGCACCTGCTCGGGCTGGTTCAAGGGGGCGATCTCTGGCACACCCCGCCCTTCGATACCGCCGACCCGGCGCTCCGCCGCGTGGCCGACATCGCCTTCGCCGGCGATGGCGAGCCCACCACGCCGCCCGAGTTTCCCGAGGCAGCCCGCATCGTGCGCGAGTGTCGCGATCGGCTCGCGCCTGGGGTGCCGGTTCGATTGTTGACCAACGCCACCATGCTTCACCTGCCGCGCATTCAGGCGGCGCTCGACGACATCGACGAGCCATGGTGCAAGCTCGACGCCGGGACGGAGCCTTACTTTCGATTGGTCGATGGCACCAAGTTCCCCTTCGCGCGTATCCTCTCCAACTTGCGTGACACCGCCGCTCGGCGGCCCATCGTGATCCAGTCGATGTTCATGACACTCGACGGCGAGGGGCCGGGCGAGGCCGAGGTCGAGGCCTGGGTGTCGCGACTTGTGACCATTAGGCCGCGCGAGGTGCAAGTCTACTCGGTGGCGCGGAAACCGAGCGATCCCCGCGTGGCCCCCTTGCCGAGCGCCCGCCTCGCGCACATCGCTTCCCGCGCGCGCGACGCGGGCCTCGTGGCCGTGGTCGCATAGGAGCCGCCATGGACCTCACCACCCTCGCCAACGTGCTCTCCGCCACCGCCGTGGTCAGCGGCGTCGTGTTCGGCATGATGCAGATCCGTCACATGTCGAAGACGCGGGCCATCTTCTCCTCGGCGGAGCTGGTCCACGCGATGCAGAACGCGGCCTTCGTCGACGCGGTGGGCCTGTTGTTGACGCTCCCCGAGAAGGCCGACCCCAAGCTCGTCGCCGAGAACCCGAAGATGATGGACGCGGCACAGCTCGTGAGCCACGTGTTCGAGAGCCTCGGCGTGCTGGTGTACCACCGCATCCTGCCGCTCCACCTCGTCGACGACCTGATGGGGGGTTTCCTGCGCGACACCTGGCTCCGGCTGCACCCCTTCGTGGAGGAGCAGCGGCGAGAGCACGGCGTGTACTACAGCGAGTGGATGCAATGGCTCGTGGAGCGCCTCGAAGAACACCCCTCGCCCGGAAAGAAGCAGGGCGCCCACCTCGCCCACCGGCGCTGGCGGCCGTGACCGCGCTCCTCCTCGCGCTGGGCTGCGCGTCCACACCCGTCCCCCCGCTCGCGGAGTCGGCCGTGCCCCTCTCGTTCACCGTCGATCCCGCCGACAAGACCCTCTTCGACCAGCTCCACGCCCACGCCACGCGGGGCTCGCCCGGCTGGACGGCGCACCCCTTCGCCCGCATCGGCAGCTTCGTGGAAGCCCGCTGGTGCTCGCCCACGGTGCGCGAGGCGGCCTGTAGCGGCGGGAGCGTGGTCAACGACCGGGAGCCCGGCACCAGCTGGTTCCAGCTCGCCACGCTGCACTACGACTCGAGCTGGCCCGCCACCTTCGGGGTGGTGTGGAACGCCGGGGCCATCCCCGCCGAGGGCATCGGCGTGAGCACCTTCTACGCGCGAAACGGCGCCCGCATCGTGGGCGAGGGCTTCGGCGCCAACGTGCTGCGCGTGGCCGAGGGGCGGGTGGCCGAGACCGCCGCCCTCGGAGACTGGGAGCTGGAGCTCGGCGCCAGTCGCCTGCGCGTGGCCGCCACCCCCGACGACGAGGCCCGCGCCTTGCTCGCCTCGGTGGACAGCTACCGCCAGCGGGTGAGCTCGCGCCTCGCGGAGCTTCGCGCCCAGCTCGCCGCCGCCGAGCTCAAGGTGTGGCACGAGGGGCCCTACATGGGAGGGGGCATACCGCCGGAGCGCACCGAGGCGGCCGCCACCCCCGAGGAGGCCGCGGCCCTGCGCGCGGAGGGCGCCGCGGAGCTGGCGCGCCGCGAGAAGCTGCTCCTCGATAACGCCGAGGCCACCCACGCGGCGCTGTCGCGACTGTTCCCCGCCGGGGCGCCGTAGATGTGCGGCCGCTTCGCGCTGCACCATCCCAACGACGAGATCCACGAGCAGTTCCAGGTCGAACACCCCGAGTTCATGTTCGAGCCCCGCTACAACATCGCGCCCACGCAGGCCATCGCGGTCGTGACCGCCGACCGGAGCCTCGTCGGCATGAAGTGGGGACTCGTCCCGCGCTGGTCGAAGGACGGCAAGCCCCTCATCAACGCCCGAGGCGAGACAATCGCCGAGAAGCCGAGCTTCCGTAGCAACTTCAAGTCACGACGGATCATCGTCCCGTGCAGCGGCTTCTACGAGTGGAAGGCGGAGGGCAAGCTGCGACTCCCGTTCTACATCCGGATGAGAGACCAGCGTCCCTTCGGGATCGGCGCCGTCTACGAGCCCGGCGATGTCCCCACCGTGGCGCTGGTCACCACCGCCGCCAACGCGGTGCTGTCGCCCTTCCACGACCGGATGCCGGTGATCCTCGCGCCCTGCGACTACGGGCGGTGGCTCGGCGAGCCTGATGCCGCCTCGCTGATCCGCAGCTACGACCCAGGGGCCATGGAAGCCTTCCCGGTGTCGACCCGCGTCAACGGCGTGAAGGACGACGACGCCGGGCTCATCGAGCCCGAGCGGCGAGGGCTGTTCGGCTAGAAGCCGCCCGTCCAGGACACCCCGACCACCGTGTCGTCGACCGCTCCGTTGTCGGCGCCGGGGTCGGCGCCGGCCGGAAGGGCGAGCGTGGCGAGCAGCAACACGGTGGCTCCTGGGGGCCCGCGAGCGTAGCAGAAGGGCGATGATCGAGAACTACCTGCACCTCGTGCCCCGGATCGACCCCACCGCCTTCGTTCACCCCGGCGCGCACGTGCTCGGCGACGTGTACATGGCGGCTCGGGCCTCGCTCTGGCCCACCGCCGTGCTCCGAGGCGACCAGGGCGCGGTGTACATCGGCGAGGAGACCAACATCCAGGACGGCGCCATCGCCCACGCCACCGGCGGGCTGTCGGAGGTGCGCATCGGCCACCGGGTGACGGTGGGCCACCGGGCGATCCTGCACGGCTGCGTGGTCGACGACGACTGCCTCGTGGGCATGGGGAGCATCCTGCTCGACAACTGCCACGTGGGGCGCCACTGCATCGTGGGCGCGGGGGCCCTGGTGCCCGGCGGCATGCGCATCCCCGAGGGCTCGCTGGTGCTCGGCAGCCCAGCGCGCGTGGTGAGGCAACTCGGAGAGAAGGACTTCCAACGCATCGCCATCGGCTGCCAGACCTACGTGCGCCTCGCCCGCGAGCACCGCTCAGCGTAGGAGCGGCCCCGCGCAGCGGAAGCCGATGCTGCCGATGAAGTCGGGGTCGTGCCCCTGGTAGGCGTAGCGGAGATCCACGCCGGCGCCGGCGTAGTAGGCGCCGCCGCGCTTCTCGGTGATGGGCTCGCCGTCGCGCGAGCGATCGACCACCAGTTGCGCCTGCCGCTCGTCCTCCACGAGATAGCGGAGCGTCACCGGCACGCGCGCCTCGCGGGCGTGCAGCCAGCCGCGACGCGGGATCTGCCAGTCGTTGCCGTCGCCAAGGAGCCGAGCCTGGCCCCCGCCGATCAGGTCCACCCGACCCGGCCACACGATCTCCACCCTCGCCCCGGGCGCATCGCGGACCTCGTCGCCGTCGAGGGTCAGCGCCGCGCGCGCGAGCTCCGCCCCGAGGTCGAGGGTCTTCTCGGGATCCACCCACTCCCAGGCGCCGCCGAGCAGGTCGTACACATTCCAGAGGCCCCGGCACTCGGAGTAGCTGCCGGTGCGCGGCGGCGCCGAGAGCGCCAGCGGCCCGGCGCCGGGGTCGGGCAGGCCGCAGCGCCCGGAAACCCAGTCGTCGCCGTAGGGGTAGCGCGTGCCGCCGGGGCCGGGCACGCCGTCGCCGGCGTCTTCCCACTCGGCGGAGGTGACGAGATGCTGGAAGCCCGGCCCGTGCGGGGTGGCCGCGCACACCTCGCGGGCCGCGCGCCAGGAGAGCCCAGTCGTCGGCGTCACGCCGCCGCGCGACACGGCGGCGCTGACCGGCCGGCGCTCGCCGGCCACGTCGCGCACCTCGGTCTCCACCGTCACCTCGTAGGTGCTGATGCAGTACTTGTTGCTCACGACGGACATGCCCGAGGGGCACAACGGCGGCGAGCAGGCCAGCACCGCGAGCGCCACCGCGCCCACCGAGGCGCCGAGCAGGGCGCGCCGGCGCCGGACATGCGGATCGCAATCGGGACCGGGCACGGTGGCCGTCACCCGACGATTCTAGCTTGGAACCACGAAAGCTGCCTCGTGGCACGCTGCTTGCTAGTAGTCATGGCATGCTACTACTACTTCTTGCCTGTTCCCCCGTGACCCTCCACGACAACACCCGGCTCAACCTCGATCCCTTCGGGAGCGAAGTGGCGCTGGCCTCGCCCTACGCGATCGGCGCCCAGTTCGAGTTCCTGCTCGACGGCCCCGAGGAGGAAATTCAGGACTACACCCTCGAGAGCCTCGACCCCGGCGTGCTCAGCGTCGGGCGCGGAGTGCTCCAGATGAGCGAGTCGGACGACACCGACGACCGCTACATGAGCTTCGAGGCCACCGCGGCGGGCGAGGGCAGCACCGAGGTGCGAGTCTACGACGAGGACGGCGTCGAAGTGCTCCGCGGCGACGTGGCGGTGAAGGTGCCCGACCGGGTGGAGCTCCGCGCCGCGAGCGACCTCGACCTGGCCGAGAACCCCGACCCCGTGTCGAATCCCGCCTGCTACGTGGGCGGCGAATCGGCCTTCCGCGTCGACTTCTTCCACGGCGACACCCAGCTCGCCGGCGCCGGCGGCCTCGGCATCGACGACCGCGACCAGTCGGTGGCCACCGCCGACAACAGCGTGTGGCCCGACGACGCCGACTGGGTGGTGGTCGCCCCGCAGGGGACTGGCGAGTACACGGTCGATATCAGCAGCGGCGGCACCGGGGTGGCGGAGTTCAGCTTCACCGGGGTGAACGACGCGAGCATCGATCACATCGACGCGTGGCGCGACACCGAGTCAGGCGCCGAGGAGGGCGACCACCTCCAGGTGCACGCCTGGGGCGAGCTCGACGACGACACCCGCGTGTACGGGCTCAGCTTCGAGTGGACCGAGAACGGCTCCTTCCTGCCCGACGCGGGCGACACCTACAGCTACGAGTACGACCCCGCCGTGAGCACCGCAGTGACGGCCAGCGCCGCCGGCCAGGTGATGCAGCTCGAGGTGCATGGCTACGGCAACGTGAGCGACAGCAACAGCATGATGTGCTCGGTGCTCAACGCGGGCCCCGTCGCGATGGGCGTGCTGCTCGCCGCGCTCGGAGTGCGGCGCAAGCGCCGCTAGCCCTTGAACTGCTTCGCGGGGGGCGCGCTGCTCTTCTTGCGACGCGCCGTCGCCTCGCGGGCGCCCTGCGCCGTCGTCTTGCGCGTGCGCGCGGAGCGCAGCGGCTCACCGGTGTCGAGGGTGCCGCCGGCCGCGAGGCGCTCCACCTGCCCGATCAGGTGACGGTCACGGTCGGTGACGAGATTGAACACCTTGCCCTTGCGACCCATGCGTCCCACGCGCCCCACGCGGTGCACGTAGTCGCTGGCGCGCTCGGGCAATTCCCAGTTGAGGACGAAGGCGAGGTCGACCAGGTCGAGCCCGCGCCCGGCCAGCTCGGTGGTCACCAGCACGCGCCCCTCGCCCTCGCGGAACCGCTCCAGCGCCGCCTTGCGCTCGCGAGGCAGGAGTCCCCCGTGGACGATCACCGCCGCGTGCCCTCGCTCCGCCAGCGCGGCCCCCGCGGCGTCGGCGGTCTCCCGCCGGTTGCAGAACACGATGCCGCGCGCCTTGTCCCCGATCGAGGTGAGCAGGTCGCTGGCGGCGTCGGCCCTCTGGGCGGGCTTGATGGGGATGTTCCTCGTCGTCACCGTGTCGGGCGCGGTGTGGGCGTCTTTCGACCACAACACCGCGGGCGGCACGGGACGGGTGGACAGCCAGTGGCGGATGGGCTCGGGCAGGGTGGCCGACACCCACCAGAGCTCGGCCTGTCGCGACGCGGCGAGCACCGCCTCCACCGGGGGACGCTGGCCCGGGGCCAGGAGCGTGTCGACCTCGTCGACCACGGCGATGCGCACGTCGGAGAGGTCGACCAGGCCCTGCTTCAGGAGCGCCGCCAGGCGCGGCGGGTTGGCGACGAGGATGTCGAATGGTTCCGCAAGGCGACGCTTGGTCTCACCCGGCAGCTCGCCGCCGCTCACCATGCGCACTCGCTGGCGGGCCCCGTGGCTGATGCCCTTGAGCACGCGCGTGGTCTGGACCACGAGCTCGCGGGTGCTGGTGAGCACCACCCCGCGGGGACGACCAGCCACGGAGACGGCCCCCTCGCTGGCCTCGACGGCACGCAGGCGTTGCACGAGCGGCACGCCGAAGGCGAAGGTCTTGCCCGAGCCGGTGCGGGCCACGGCGACGGCGGGCTTGCCCGCGAGGAAGGCAGGGATGGCGAGGCGCTGGACGGGCGAGGGCGAGCGAATGCCGAGGGCTTCGAGCGCCACCACCAGCTCCTCGGCGACCCCCAGGTCGGCGAAGGTGGACATCCCGGGCGCCTAGCCGGTTCCGGTGCCCCTGTGCTATAGAGCGGCCGCGCGGGGCGTCGCAGCGGCGCACCCCCCCCCACCCCAGCGTCGCTCCGCCCCGTGCATTTCCTCCTCCTCGCCAGCCTCGCCCCCGCGAAGTCGCTGGCCGGCGTGAGCCTGCCCGACGCCTCCACCGTGGGCACCACGCCGGTGGTGCTCAACGGCATCGGGCTACGGGAGAAGTACTTCTTCGATATCTACGTGGGTGGTCTCTACCTGCCCTCGCCGAGTCGCGACGCGGCGTCGATCATCGCGGCCGAGGTGCCCAAGCGCGTGGAGATGCACTTCGTGTATCGCGAGGTGAGTCGCGACCAGATGGTGGCGAGCTTCCGAGAGGACTTCGGCAACCAGCCCGGCGTGGGCGACAAGACCCAGTACGTCGATCGCATCGTCGCCTGGCTGCCCGGGAGCGTGAGGCGCGGCGACGTCCTGGCCTTCGAGTACGCCCCCGGCGCGGGCACGAGAATCCTGCTCAACGGGACGGCCCTCGGGAACATCCCGGGCGAGGAGTTCATGCGCCTGGTGTTCGGCGTGTACCTCGGCAGCAAGCCCCCCACCGAGGCGTTGAAAGCTGGCCTTCTCGGCGGCTAGAACACCACGCGGGCGCCGAGCTGCCCGCCCACGCTCTCGTCCAGCGTGACGTTGAGCTGGCCGTAGAGCTTGAGGAACACGATGTCGGCCTGCAGGCCCACGAAGGCACGGGGCGTGAACGAGGCCGCCGTGCCCGACTCGCTGAGCGACAGGCTGGCGTGGCCCACCTCGTCGCTCTTTCCGTCGTAAGTGACACTGATGGGACCATCGACGGAGATGCTGCTCTCGGCATTGCCGGAGAGGTTGTAGTCCACGCCTGCCCCAGTCCAGGCCGTCACCACCAGGAGGTGAAAGCTCGTCGACAGCTCCACCGGGATGCTCTGCGCGTCGGCGCCGATCCGGTAGGTGCCCGTGGCGTTCCACTCCATCGGGTCGGCGTTTATGGGCATGTCCTGCGAGAGCGAAAGCTCGTAGCTCGAGAACTCGTAGCCGCCGGTGAGGTCGAGACCGCCCCAGCGCACCGGGTCGGTGACGCTGCCGCCCTGAATGGCCTTGATCTGGAGGTGCCCGCCGTAGTTGAAGAAGGTGCCCTCGAAGGGGTCGCGGGCGGTGGTGGCGCTCATGCCCGACACGTAGAGCTTGAAGCGACGCAGGGCGCTGTCGTCGCCGGAGAAGGCGCCGAGGTTGAGTCCCGCCATGAGCCCGATTTGCAAGGCGAATCCTGTCTCCGGGAGGGCTTCCTCGCCGCCGTCGAAGTTGATGCCCGCGCCGTTGACGGCCGTGCCGAAGGCCGCGCCCACGCAGAAACGCTGCATGTCGCTCCCGTAGTCGGCACCCATGCCCTTGCTGGAGAGCACGTTCGCGTTGGCCATCTGGTCGAGGTAGCCCCCCATGTCGGCGACGTGGAGCTTCTCGTTGATCTTCGCCTCCATTTCCTCCTCGAGTTCCGCCTCGTCGAGTCCCGCTTGCACCATCTCGGCGGGCAGGGTGACATCGACGGTGAACTCCAGGGCGCTGGCCTGCGCGATGAGAAGGAACATCGGCCGAGCTTAGCCGGCGGGGTCAGCTGCCGCGATGGAGCCTCGAGACCTCGGCCCCGCGAGCCTCCGCGCTTTCGTACAACGCGACTGGAAGGCCACCGCCGACCTCGACCTCCTCGCACGGCTCAGCCAGCCTACCGAGCAGAAGCTTCGCTTCGCCGAGGCGCTCTACGAGGCCGCGCGAGCCACGCAGGACGTGGACGTCACCGTGATGGCCGACGCCCCCACGGCGCGTCTGCTCCTCCAGCAACTCCGGCGCCTCGCGCGGAGCAATGCGCGTGCCGCCCTTACTTCGCTGGCCCCGCGGGCACGTACACCTCGCCGCCCTGCTCGGCGAACTCGCGTGACTTCTCGGCCATCCCGGCGTCGGCCATCTGCCGCACCTGCTGGGTGATCTCCATCGAGCAGAACTTCGGCCCGCACATCGAGCAGAAGTGCGCCGTCTTGGCGCCCTCCGCCGGGAGCGTCGCGTCGTGGTACTGCCGCGCGATCTCCGGGTCGAGGGCGAGGTTGAACTGGTCTTCCCAGCGGAAGGCGAAGCGGGCGCGGGAGAGCGCGTCGTCGCGGTCCTGCGCGCCGGGGTGGCCCTTGGCGAGGTCGGCGGCGTGGGCCGCGATCTTGTAGGCGATCACGCCCTGCTTCACGTCTTCCTTGTCGGGAAGGCCGAGGTGTTCCTTGGGCGTGACGTAGCAGAGCATCGCCGTGCCGTGGCTGCCGATGATGGCGGCGCCGATGGCGCTGGTGAGGTGATCGTAGCCGGGGGCGATGTCGGTGGTGAGCGGCCCGAGGGTGTAGAAGGGCGCCTCGTGGCAGTGCTTGAGCTGCTCGTCCATGTTCTGCTTGATCTTGTGGATGGGCACGTGGCCCGGGCCCTCGATCATCACCTGGCAGTCGTGAGCCCAGGCCACCTGGGTGAGCTCGCCGAGCGTGCGCAGCTCGCCGAACTGCGCGTCGTCGTTGGCGTCGGCGATGCAGCCGGGGCGCAGCCCGTCGCCGAGGCTGAAGCTCACGTCGTATCGGCGCATCAGCTTGCAGATGTCGTCGAAGCGCTCGTAGAGGAAGTTCTCGCGGTGGTGGGCGAGGCACCACTTGGCCATGATGCTGCCGCCTCGGCTGACGATGCCGGTGACGCGCTTCGCCGTGAGCGGCACGTAGCGGAGGAGCACGCCCGCGTGGATGGTGAAGTAGTCGACGCCCTGCTCGGCCTGCTCGTGCAGCGTCTCCAGGAACACGTTGATGTCGAGCAGCTCGGGACGGCCCTTCACCTTCTCCAGCGCCTGGTAGATGGGAACGGTGCCGATAGGAACCGGCGAGTTGCGGATGATCGCCTCGCGCGTCTCGTGGATCTGCTTGCCGGTGGAGAGGTCCATCACCGTGTCGGCGCCCCACTTGATCGACCAGCGCAACTTCTCGACTTCTTCCTCGATGTTCGAGGAAACGGCCGAGTTGCCGATGTTGGCGTTCACCTTCACGAGGAAGTTGCGGCCGATGATCATCGGCTCGCTCTCGGGGTGCCTCTTGTTGGCGGGGATGATGGCGCGGCCGGCCGCGACCTCGTCGCGCACGAACTCCGGGGCCATGTTCTCGCGCATCGCCACGAAGCGCATCTCCTCGGTCACCACGCCCTGGCGGGCGTAGTAGAGCTGCGTGGGCGCCTCTTCCTCACGACGCGCGATCCACGGCGCCCGGAGCGGCGGCAAGCCCGCGGCGCCCTCGTGGACGGGCCCGGTGGTGTCGTAGAGATCGAGGCTCTCCCCGGTGGTGAGCGTGACCCGGCGGGCCGGGACGCCCAGCTCGCCCTTGAGCACGCGGGTGGAGGATGGAGTCGTGGACATCCTCGCGCCCTAACCCCACGGCCGCGACTGTTAGAACAAGCCCATGTGGTTCTGTACCCTGGCCCCCGCCGCCGAGCTGCCCGGCCCGCGGACCGCCCGGAACCACCTCGATCTCGCGGCGCGGGAGGGCGCCGTTCACGCCACCTGGGTGGAGGGCGACTCGCTCCGCTACGCCCGCGCCGACACCACGAGCGCCATCCACCCGTCGCCCTCGGCGTGGTGGAGGTAGCAGCCTCGCGACGCTAGGGCAGCTTCACCAGCGCGTAGCCGCCGGCGCGGGACAACTCGGCGCCGCCAAGGTCGGTGGCCTGCCGGAGCGTCCCCAGGTCCCAGGTTGGCACCAGCACGTAGTCGAGCGCGGAGATCGAGCGCCCGCGGAGCTTGTCGGCGAGGGACTCGTCGTAGGTGAAGCTTCCCGCGCGGCCGGCCACGAGGAGCGAGCCCTGCCGGTCGGTGGCGACGGTGGCGCCCGGGGGGACTTGCTCGGCGAGCGCCCACGCCGCGTGGGCCGGCGGGCGCGACGCCGTGGGCCATCGGCCGAGCTGGGGATCCACGCGGGTGGCCTTCATCCAGAGCGGACCGAGCAGGGCGATGGCGAGGCCGAACGCGACGAGCGCCACGCCCCGGGCCAGGTTGACGTGGCGCGGCAGGCGCGCGACCAGGCGCGACACGACGCCCGCGCCGTCGATCGACGCGGCGACGACGGCGGCCACCACCGGCGCCATGTGGTGGATGTGACCAGACCAAACCACGTCGACGCCGCCCTGCGCGGGCGCAGCAAGGTGGAGGAAGATCGTCCCCAGCGCGGGGAGCAGGGTCACCGGCGCCAGCAGGGCGAGCCACTGTACCGGCACGAAGAACCCCAGGTAGAACCGTCGCGCGTCGGCCCACTCGCGGTTGAACTTCACGCCCAGCTCCAGCATGCCGGCGAACTGCCCCACCGACTGGTTGTCGTAGCCCTCGAAGTCGCGACCGGCGTAGGCGACGGCGAGCCCGTAGGCCAGCGACACCGCCGCGCCGAGACCCGCCCAGCGCAACCGCGAGGCAACCCCGCCCGGGACGGCGAGGCCGACCAGCGGCACGGAGAGGACCCACTCCTCGCGGACGCTGCACAGGAGAAAGGCGGAGAGCACGAAGCCAACGACGCTGTTCCTCCGCGCCTGCTGGGTGGCCACGAGGAAGAAGGGGATGCCGAAGCTCAGCTCCTGGTAGTCGGCCCGTCCCACCGCGTAGGCGGCCGGGAACAGCGCGTAGATCGCCAGGCCCACCGCGCCGCCGATGGGCCCGCCCACGCTCCGCCAGCCGAGGCCGAAGGCGGGGAAGCAGCCGAGCGCCAGGATCGCCGCCTGCAAGCTCACCATCATCTCGGCACTGGGCCAGAAGCGGTAGAGATGGGGCACCAGTAGCATCCACAGGCTCCGGTGCCCCGACCACATCCAGCTGTCGGCGTAGCCGGTGTGGATCGTCTGGAAGTACCTGCCGTCGAAGGCAGCGCTGGCGATGAGCTGCTGGTACACGGCCATGCTGTAGTTCTCGACGCAGGCGAGTGCGCGCACGCGCGCCACCATGTCGTAGGCGAGCGCGGATCCCCAGAGGGCGGCCACGGCGGCCGGAAGTAGCCACCAGAGGGCCTCGCGACGCATGCGCCCGACTTAGCGCGGTGCCGCTGTCGTTACCCTTATAGACGTTTTCTATTGTTCGTGTACGACAGCCGCCCGCAGCCTGGCACGCCGCTTGCGCTAGTCCCCGGCAGGCCACGTCGTCGTGGCCGTCGCGGCGTCGCCGCTGCCGAACGCGCCGGCGAGCAGGACGAGCATCGCGGGTCGCGCGGTCCTGGAGTATCGCCCGGCGGCCGGGGATAGGTGGTGGCCATGGCCACCGCCCCCGTCGTCCACGGCTACAAAGACCAGGTCCTCCCCCTGAAGATGGCCGTGGGGCTCGGCTCGCCGAGGGCCGTCGGCCTCGTGTTGCCCGGCGCCGCCTACACGCAAGATCGGCCGCTTCTTGTCGCGACACGGGAGGTGTTCGTAGCGCAGGGCGCCGAGTGCCTCCTCTCCGAGCGCTACTACGGCATGGACAAGGGCCTCGCGGCCCTAACCGGCGAGGAGCGCGAGCTGTGCATCGCCACCGATAGTGGCGCCCTCGGCCGGGCCGCCTTCGCGCGGGCCGCAGGCCGCCCCGTGTGGCTCGCCGGCAAGTCGATCGGCACCACGGCGCTGGCACACGCCATCAAGCAAGTGCCCAATCTCGCCGCTTTTCCATCCGCCTGGCTCACGCCCCTGTGGAAGGACGACCTGGTCTACCGGGCGATCGAGGCGATGGGGGTGCGCGCGCTGGTGCTCATCGGCAAGGCCGATCCCCAGTGGGACCAGGCTCTCGCCGACAAGCTCGCGAGGAAGAAGGTGACGGTGGTGGCGGTAGACGGCGCCGACCACGGAATGACCCTGCCCGGCGACAAGGCTGCCACCGACCTCGTCGTGACCGACTTCCGCGCGCGCCTCGCGACGCTCTTCCCCGCGAGCGGCTAGCCGGGGGAGAGAGGAGGGCGCTGGCGCGCTCGCCCTCCGGGCGGCGCCTGCCCTGGGGGTGCAGCGAGCTCGAAGTGGCCTCCGACGCTCAGTCCCTCCCTCCCAAACTCCTCCCTCCCCCTCCCGACCCAGACGCGAAAACGCTCGCTCCCAAGGCCTAACCCCTACAGCCTACAGCCTCCCCCAGCTCCTCGTACAAGTACACATTCGCGACGATCGCCTTCTCGAACACGCCGATGTGGAGCGACTCATCGGGCCCGTGTGCCGTGGTCTTTGGGTCGATCACGCCGTTGAGGATGAGCGGCAGGTCGCCGAAGCGGCGGCCAAACATCTCCACGAAGGGAATGCTGCCCCCCACGCCGATCTGCAGCAGCGGGCGGCCCCACGCCCGCACGTACGCCCGGTCGGCCGCGGGGAAGGCGGGGCCCCTCGGCGCGTAGAGCCAGGCGCCCGAGGCCTGCGACTGCCACTCCACGTCCACCCGCACGCCGCCCGGAGGGTCGCGCTGCAGCTCGGCGCCGATCACCGCCTTCACCTCCTCGTCGGCCTGGCCCGGGGCCACGCGGATCGAGAGGATGGCCTCCGCGCTGCGACGCAGCGCGTTTTTCTTGACCTCCCGCGTGGGGAGGGTGGTGGCCACCACGGTGATCGCCGGCTGGCGCCACAGGTGCTCGGCCGGCGGGGCGCCTCGCGCGGGCAGGGGATCCACGCCCTCGACCAGGTGCGCGCCCTCGCGGATCACCTCGGTGGTGAGGGGAACGTCCCACGCCGCCCTCGACCACGCCTCCGGCACGTCGACCCGAGGGGCGCGCAGGCGCCCGTCGTTGTCAACCAGTCGCGACACGATCTTCATCAGCGCCGTGGTCACGTCGGGCACCATGCCGCCCCAGAGACCGGAGTGAATGTCAGCGCTGAGGGCCGTGCAGCGGACGGTACACTCGAGGATGCCGCGGAGCGACACGGTGAGCCCGGGGATCTCCGGCGATGGGTTCTCGCAGTCGGTGAGGATCATCGCGTCGGCGCTGAAGCAGTCCGGGAAGGCGTCCATGTAGCGCTCGAGGTTGGGGCTCCCGATCTCCTCCTCGCCCTCCACCACCAGGCGCAGGTTGCACGGCAGCTCGCCGTGTACCGCCAGCCAGGCCTTCACCGCCGCCATGTGGCTCACCCAGCCTCCCATGTCGTCGGCGGCGCCGCGCGCGTAGAGCCGCCCGTCGCGCACGGTGGGCTCGTGGGGGGGAGTGGTCCAGGTCTCGCCCTTCACGGGCTGCAGGTCGAGGTGGCCGTACACCAGGATGGTCGGCTTGCCCGGGACGTTCATCCGGCTCGCGGTCACGCAGGGAAGCGCGCCGTCGAGCTCGCGCACGGCGGCGTCGGCGAAGCCGAGGGCCGCGAGGTCGTCGCGCACGCGCGCCGCCAGCGCGCGCACGTCGGCGGCGTGAGCCGGGTCGCAGGAGATCGCGGGCGTGCGCAGGTAGCCGCAGAGCGACTCCAGGGCCTCGGGGAAGCCGGCACGGGCGCGCTCGGCAACGGTGTCGGCGGCAGTGGTAGACATGGCATCGCTCGTAACCGGCACCCCCCGCCGGCGACCGACCGTTGCTGTCATGCCGTATTGCAGCACCAGGGGTCGACGCATCGCAGCATGCGCGATTGCGCACGGCGAGCGCTTTCGACGGGTAGCCCTACGCCTCGGCGCCGGGCAGGGCGGCGTCGATCGCCTCGCGCGGCGGCCACATGGGGAAGGTGTCGCTCCCGTCGTCGGCGAGGCCACCCAGCCACTTGTCGGGGTCGTGGAGCACCTCGCGGATCTTCTCGATGCCGAAGCGCGCGTTGAGGCCGTCGTCGATGCGCTCGTCGTAGCTGAAGCGCATGTGCAGCCTCGGCCGCACCTCCACCCGCCCATCCACCACCATCGGCGTGGGCTCGATCTTGCCGAACATGATGAACAGCGGGCAGGTGCCGTACTCGTAGAGGTGGTGGAAGCCGGGGGCCATGTCGAGGCTGCCGAGGTTGGCGATGAACAACGACGTGTGCATCGGGTCGTCCTTGATGAAGTCGCCCGGCAGCAGGTTGTAGTAGTTGAGCTGGTCGATCGCCCAGGCCGTCGTGCGCAGGAAGGGGCGCGGGAGCAGGTTGAAGAGATCGAGTTCCTTGTCGCCCGAGGTCTTCTTGCCGCTGCGCTCAACGTTGATCCCGGCGTTCACCCGCGCGCACCACTGGGGAAAGGTCTCGCCGTCGAGGAACTCGAGCTTCACCGTCCCGATCTTGGCCTCGCGGCTGAGCTTCTGCCGCTTCATCGAGAAGGTGAGCCACCTGCCCTTGCGGTGGTAGAGGCGCCGACCGATCACGAACTGGTTCATGCGCGGCGCGGCCGACAGCGCGATGCCGCTCGCCGCCACGGTGGCATGGGTGACGTTCGCCTCGAACTTCACCTTTGCCTTCTCGAGGTAGGCAAGGAGGGCCGTGGCGTCGACGTAGGCCTCGAAGTACACCACCGACTCGTTCCGGGTGGGCATCAAGTACTGCATGACCCGCCGGAAAGGCTGCATTCGAACGAGCGTGCCGTCGGGACGGGACGTCTTGAGCTCCACGAGCAGGTAGATCACCAACATCACGACGGGGACGATGTAGGTCCATGGCATCCACGCCGCCTAATCTGCTTTTCAGGCCGTGGCGGAAATGTCCGCCCAGCCGTGCTTCGCGCCCGAGACCCCCTGGCGGGGCAGCCTGACGGTGACGGTGGTGCCCTGCCCGGGCGTGCTCTGCAACTCGATTTTCCCGCCCATGTCCTCGTGCACGATGCGCTGCACCAGCGCGAGGCCGAGCCCGGCGCTCCCGCTCCAACTTGCCCTATTCCAGCCCGAGGATGGTGCGCCTGCGAGGATGGATACGGCGCGGGAGGGAACCGAGGGCCACGACGCTAGATGCATCCCCACGCGGGCAACTCGATCACCACCTCGGCGCCGGGCCCGCCCGCCTCGCCGATGCGCAGCCGCCCGCCGTGCGCCTCCGCCACGGCGCGGGCGACGGCAAGCCCGAGCCCGGGCCGGTCGTTGGTAGAGTAGAAGGGGCGCCCCGCCGCGCGCCGCGCGGAGGCGAGGAAACCGGACCCCGTGTCAGTCACGCTCACGCGGGCGGTGCCCATGTCGCTGCGCCCGGTGACGACGCTCAAGACGTGCCGTTCCGACGCGCGCTCGCTCCCTAGCCGCTCC
>Ga0194131_10003302_pt1 | contig 25569 bp, 30 predicted proteins | sample TA2KigO120mmetaG_FD_148631 | JGI IMG/M metagenome (GOLD analysis project Ga0194131, IMG submission 148631) | Freshwater microbial communities from Lake Tanganyika, Tanzania - TA2015053 Kigoma Offshore 120m | ecosystem: Environmental > Aquatic > Freshwater > Lake | place: Tanzania: Lake... | reverse complement strand
CCGGCGACAACACGAACCTCGACATCGAGCTGATCACGCCAATCGCGATCGAGCAGGGACTGCGCTTCGCCATCCGCGAGGGCGGCCGCACCGTCGGCGCCGGCGTCGTCACCGCGATCACCGAGTAACGGGGGCGAGCGATGGCGAAGGGCGACCGGATCGACATCACGCTGGCGTGCACCGAGTGCCGCTCACGCACGTACCACACCAAGAAGAACCGGCGGAACGACCCGGAGCGGCTGGAGTTGAAGAAGTACTGCCCGCGCTGCCGCGTGCCGCAGGTCCACCGCGAGACGCGCTAGCGAGGCGCGCCGTTCCGCGCGACGGCCAGAGAGCGCGGAGGTCAGGAGCCGATCATGGGCCGTGAGGCCCGGCGGGCACAGGCCCGCCAGGAGCGACGGCAACGCCAGCAGCGGACGCAGGCGCGCACGCGCCCTCCGTCCGTCTCCGCCCCGGCCACGAGCGAGCCGGCCCGGCGCGGCTCGCTGCTGCGCCCACGCTGGGTGACCGAGATCCTCAGCGAGCTGCGCAAGGTCACCTGGCCGTCGCGCAACGAGGTCTTCCACCTCACCGTCGTCGTGATCGTGGTGTCCATCCTGATCGGGATCGTGCTCGGCGTCGCCGACCTCGTCTTCGGCTGGTTCGTCGAGCGCCTGATCGTGCCGTAGGGGGAGCCGTGACCAACGGACCAACGACCAACGAGACGATCGCCGCGGTCGAACCGACGCCGCTCCCCGACGACGGGCGCGCCTGGTACATCGTCCAGACCTACTCGGGCTACGAGAACAAGGTGAAGACGAACCTCGATCAGCGCATCAAGTCCATGGACATGGGCGACAAGATCTTCCAGGTCATCATCCCGACCGAGGAGGAGATCGAGATCCGCGAGGGCCAGCGCCGCACCGTCCAGAAGAAGCTCTTCCCTGGCTACGTCTTTGTGCAGATGGTGATGGCCGACGACTCCTGGTACGTCGTCCGCAACACGCCGGGCGTGACCGGCTTCGCGGGCGCCACAGCCGACGAGCGTTCGAAGCCCACGCCGCTCGCGAATGCGGAGGTCGAGAAGATCCTCCGCCAGATGGACGCCGGGCAGCCGCGCATCAACATCGGCTTCCAGGTGGGCGAGTCCGTGCTCGTCACCGACGGCCCGTTCAGCGACATGATCGGCGTGGTCGACTCGATCGACCTCGACCGCGGGCGTGTTCGCGTCATGGTTTCGATGTTCGGACGCGACACACGCGTGGAGCTCGACTTCCTGCAGGTCGAGAAGCGGTAGCGCAACGAGACGATGGTTCGGCGCGAGCGCGGCCGGGAGGTGGAAACCGGCCGGCACCGCGCGAGCGAGTGAGGGCGGACGATGGCAAAGAAGGTTCGCGCGGTGGTGACGCTGCAGATCCCGGCCGGTCAGGCGAACCCAGCGCCACCGGTCGGTACGGCGCTGGGCCCACACGGCATCAACATCATGGACTTCTGCAAGGCATACAACGAGCAGACTCGCGACAAGGCCGGCCAGATCATCCCCGCGCGAATCACGATCTTCGAGGACCGTTCGTTCAACTTCGTCCTCAAGACGCCGCCCGCCTCCGACCTGCTGCGCAAGGCTGCGGGCGTGGAGAAGGGCTCAGCGAACCAGCTGCGCGAGCAGGTCGGCAGCGTCACCCGTGCGCAGCTGCGCGAGATCGCGACGCTGAAGCTGCCCGACCTGAACACGAAGGACGTGGAGCAGGCGATGAAGGTCATCGAGGGGACGGCCCGCTCGATGGGGATCGAGGTCCGCTGATGCCGAAGATTGCCAAGCGAGTCGCCGCGGTGCGGGAGAAGATCGATCGGGACCGCCCGTACGAGCCGCGCGAGGCGGTCAAGCTCGTCAAGGAGTGCGCGACGGCGAAGTTCGACGAGACCGTGGAGCTGCACCTCCGTACGGGGCTCGACGGCCGTCACGCCGATCAGCAGCTGCGGGGCTCGGTGGTGCTGCCGCACGGCCTCGGCAAGGCGGTGCGGGTGGCGGTGTTCGCGGATGGCGACGCCGCGCGCGAGGCACAGGCCGCGGGCGCGGACATCATCGGCAGCGACGACCTCATCCAGCGCGTGCAGGGCGGGTTCGTCGACTTCGACGTCGCGCTCGCGCAACGCGAGTTAATGGGGAAGGTCGGTGGGCTGGGACGCATCCTCGGCCCCCGCGGGCTCATGCCGAACCCCCGGAACAACACGGTCGTCGCGGGCGCGGACATCGCGCGGGCGGTGCGCGAGGCGAAGGCGGGACGGGTCGACTACCGGCTCGACCGCACGAACCTGATCCACTGCGCGATCGGAAAGGTCTCGTTCAACGAGGATCAGCTCTTCGACAACCTGCAGGCGGTGGTCAGCGAGATCGTGAAGAATCGGCCCGCCGGCGCGAAGGGGCAGCTCCTGCGCGGGGCAACGCTCACCTCGACGATGGGGCCCGGGGTCCCGATGGACGTGAACCAGGTGCAGGCGATGGCGGCGGCCACCTAGCGCGGCCTCGCTGGACGTTAGGAGCGCGCCACCGCACACTGACGAGAGCAACCGCCGGAGACTGCGGGTCCCTCGGGGAGAATGGCCGGTCGGCCGCCCGCACAGGTGGGGATCGGGATGCCTCCGCGGCGCCTTCCGGCCAGCCGCGTGCGCGCCCTCCCGCCTCGGCGTGGAGGGCGTTTTCGTGACCGCGGACGCGCCGCGGGGACGAGGAGGCGTGGATGCCAACCGAGCGCAAGGTCACGCAGGTGGCCGAGCTGCGCGAGCTGATCCGGGAGGCCGAGATCGCGATCTCCACCGCCTACCAGGGGATCTCCGTCGCGGACCAGGTCGAGCTACGGGCGGCGCTGAGCGGCGCCGGCGCGCAGATGCGGGTCGTGAAGAACACGCTGCTGCGCATCGCCGCGCGCCAGGCCGGCCTCGAGCAGTTCGCGAGCCTCGCCGACGGGCCGACCGCGCTGGTCGTGGGACGCGATGAGCCGATTAGCGCGGCGCGCGCCATCGCCGAGTACCTTCGCACGCGGCCAAACAGCCCTGTGAAGATCCGCAGCGCGGTCGTGAGCGGGCAGCTCGTCGACGCGGCCTACGTGCAGGACCTGGCCACGGTGCCGCCACGCGAGGAGCTGCTCGCCCGCCTCGCGGGGAGCCTGATCGGGCAGGTCACGCAGCTCGCGATGCTGCTGCAGGCGACCACGCGCGAGTTCGCGGGGCTCATCGAGGCGCGCGCCGCGCAGCTCGAGGGGTCGGGCGGCGGTTAGCGGGCTGGACGAGCGCAGCGCGGGCAGCGCCGCGTTCGGACGCAGGCGAGGACACAGATCCGGGCTGAGCTTCCGGCGGAGTCGCCGGCGAGGAGGAGAACAGGATGAGCAAGGTCACCGACGCCCTCGAGATCATCAAGGGGATGACGATCGTCGAGCTGCGCGACCTCAACAAGGCGATCGAGGAGGAGTTCGGCGTCTCCGCGGCGGTGCCGATGGCCGTGGCCGCCGCACCCGCGGCCGGGAACGGCGCCGGTGCGGCTGCCGCGGCCGCGGAGGAGAAGGACGAGTTCAACGTCATCCTCAAGGACTTCGGCGCGAACAAGATCAACGTGATCAAGGTCGTGCGCGAGCTCACGTCGCTCGGGTTGAAGGACGCGAAGGACCTGGTCGAGGCCGCGCCGAAGCCGATCCGCGAGGCCGTGAACAAGGCCGACGCCGAGGCCGCGAAGAAGAAGCTCGAAGAGGCCGGCGCCACGGTGGAGCTCACCTAGCGCGGCCGTGCTGCGGGCGTCCGGCGGCGGGCGCCCGCAGCCTTGGGGGCGTCACCCATCCGGCGGCGGTTGCTCGCGTTCGGGGCGGTTTGTACGCTCGGGGCGTGCAGTGCTTCCAGTGCGACCAGGAGGCGCAGCAGGAGTGCCCCCGATGCGGCGCGCTCTACTGCGACGCGCACGGCGACGCCCTCTGCGCGCGCTGCATGGACCCCACGCTCGCGCTGCCGTCGTACCGCGTCTACCGTGGCTCGCTCGCGGCGCTCTTGATCGGCTCGGTCTTCGCGATCATCCTGCTCGTCCTTCCGCCGGCGAGCGCGGATCGGGACGCGCCGCCGACGTCGCTCGCCGGCGTGCTGCCGACCCGGGTGCCGGCGACACCGACGCTTGCCGCCACCGCCGGTTCGGCGTCGACCCCCGGCCCGGCAGCGACGGGCACGCCGGGTCCCGCCGCGACGTCCCGCCCCGCGACGGCGACGCCCACGGCCACCCCGGCGAGCATCCGCTACACGGTGCGGCCGGGCGATACCCTCTACGGGATCGCCGAGCGCCACCTGCCGCCTGGCCGTGACCTCGACCAGTTCAAAGACCAGATCCAGCAGTTCAACCGCATCGCCGATGCCTCAGCGCTGCAGGCGGGACAGGTGATCCAGATCCCGCGCTAGCCGCGACCACGCACGCACCCAGGAGCGAGACGATGGCCGAGACGTTGATCGAAGAGCACGAGGGGCACCGGCGCTCCGTGATCCGCACCGCGGCCATCTACACCCCGGGGGGCGTGATCGCGACCGGCCTCTTCCTGCTCGCGTTCGTGAGCCTCATCTCCGGCAACCTCGGCGCGATCTTCGCGAGCGTGATCATGGGGCTGATCGCCTACGCGGTGGACTACGAGGCGCTCTCCGCGATCCGCGACCTTCGCGCGGAGCCGGTCACCACCGAGGGGCAGGTACAGCGCATCTGGTCCAAGGGCCGCATCGCGTTCTTCGGACGCGTGCATTACCTCATGGTCGGCCGTCGCGTCTTCGAGGTCACGCGGGTCGCTGCGATGCAGCTCGACGACGGTGACCGCGTGCGCATCGAGCACTGGCCGCACACCAACAGGGTCGTTTCCGTGCACCGAGCGGTGGCGGGCGGGCAGACGAGCTCCGCCGCCCTCTAATCCTCGTCATCGAGCGGGCCGGGAGGGGGACCATGTGCGTCCTGCTCACCCACTCGGGATCGGCGAGTTGCCCGAGCACGAGCGGCCACGGGAACGGCTGCTCCGGCTGGGTCCGGGGGCCCTCACCGCGTCGGAGCTGATCGCGATCCTGCTCCGGACGGGCACGCGCGACGAGGACGTGATGCAGCTCGCTGCGCGCGTGCTCCGCGAGCACGACGGCCTCGCCGGCATCGCGCGCGCGGACGTGGCAACGCTCGCGCACGCCTGTGGCATCGGCGCGGCGCGGGCGTCCACGATCGCCGCCGCGTTCGAGCTCGCGCGCCGAAGCCGGCGCGACGCGCCGTCGCTCCACCCCGTGGTGCGGGGACCCGGCGACATCGCCCGGCTCCTCGAGGGCGAGTTCGCCGCGCTCGGCCACGAGGAGCTGCACCTGCTCGTGCTCGACACACGTCACCGCGTCCTCTCGGCGTCGATGCTCTACCGAGGGTCCGTGAACGCGGCCCCAGGCCGCGTCGCCGAGCTCTTCCGCGAAGCGGTGCGCATGCACGCGACCGCGATCGCGATCGCGCACAACCATCCGAGCGGCGACCCCGCCCCCAGCCGTGACGACGTGGACTTCACGCGCGCGGTGGTCTCCGCTGGCGAGCTGCTCGACGTCAACGTCCTCGACCACGTGGTGTTCGGCCACGAGTCGTGGATCTCAATGCGCGAGCGCCGGCTTGGATTCTCGTAGCGTCGACGGCGATCGGTCCTATACGATTGCGCGCGGGCGGGGAGTGCGGACGGTGTCGTGCACTGGCTCGACCTGGTTCTCGTCGGCGTCATCGCCTGGCTGAGCTTCCGTGCGTTCGCCAACGGCCTGATCCGCGAAGCCGTGACGCTCGCGGCCGTCGTCGGCGGCGTCCTCATCGCCGGCGCGTTCTACCGCGAGCTCTCGAGCGACATCGCCTTCCTCGTCGAGGATGAGACGACCCGCAACTTCGCCTCGTTCGTTGTGCTCTTCGCGAGCGTGCTCGTGCTCGGGTTCCTTCTCGCGCTCGTCCTTCGCCACACGGCGGCCGTGCTGATGCTCGGCCCGCTGGATCATGCGGGCGGCGCCATCTTCGGATTCCTCAAGGCGGTGATCCTCGTGCAGGCGCTGCTCACGGCGGTCGCGGTCTACCCCCCCGCGCAGGGCGTTGCCGCCGCCGTCGACGACTCCCGGCTCGCGCCGCTCCTCCTCGACTACGTGCCCGGGGCGGAGCTTGCGCTCCCCCCCGAGTTCCGCGACGCGCTCGACCAGCTCGAGCGTTTCCGCGCCGCCGCGAACCAGCTGCCGCAGGGCGCGGGCGCTCCTTGACGTCGCTCGACGCCAGTCTCGATCCGCTACACTGCTCGCCATCTCGCCGGCTCGATCCGGCGGGTCGTCCGGGTCGAAGCGGGAGTCATGGTGGCCATCCAGCGTCGGGCGCTCGTGCTCAACCAGAACTACGAGCCGCTCAACGTGTGCTCGGTCAGACGCGCGTTCGTCCTCGTCTTCCGCGGCACGGCCGAGCTGCTCGAGGCCGGCGCGGACCCGATCCAGGGGGTCGCCGGGACCGCCTTCACCACCCCGTCCGTCATTCGCCTGAACCACTTCGTCAGCCGACCGCATCCGCGGCCGCGCCTCACGCGCCGCGAGATCTTCACGCGCGACCGCGAGCGCTGCCAGTACTGCGGGCGGCAGGGCGGGGACCTCACCCTGGATCACGTGATCCCGAAGCACCAGGGCGGCGAGCACGTCTGGGAGAACCTCGTAACCGCCTGCCGCTCCTGCAACCACCGCAAGGGCGGCCGGACGCCGGTGGAGGCCCGCATGCACCTCGTCCGGGAGCCGCGCGTGCCCTCGGCCAGCCCCGGGGCGGTGCTCGTGCACTACCTCGACCGCTACCTCGAGTGGCGGCCCTTTCTCATCGGCTGGCTCTCCGACCGCCAGGCGCAGGGGTCCGTGGCGGCCTCCTGACGACCGCCCCATCGCGCGCAGCCGGCGCCGGCTGCGCCGGTGTCACCCCAACAGCAACGTCCGGCATGGTTTCCCGCGCCGAGGCCGCGCTCTCGGCCCGCGCTATCGCTCGGGGGGGCCGCCTCAGTACAGCCGGCCCGAGCGACGGTCCTCGACGAGCGCCACCGGCTGCAGCCCGAGCTCGTCGCGCGCGGCCACGAGCGACTCCAGGCAGGCTCCGGGGCTGTTCCAGAGGTGCTCGCGGACGACCTGCAGCACCCCCTCGCCGTTCTCCGCGGCCGCAGGAAGCTGCTCGGTCATCTGTTCGCGCAGGCTTTCCCACAGCTCGGGCGGGTGCGTCAGCGAGAAGTGCGCGTACTGCAGCGCGGCGAATGCGTTCCCGGGCGAGCCCGGCTCGTTCCACTCCTCGTCGGCGTCGCGGAGCATCTCCTTCAACCCGGCATGGCGCTGCTTCGTCTCCCAGTCCATGTCGAGCCCGAGCGGCTCGAGCCAGATCTCCGCCTCCGGCGCCAGCACGAGCTCCCGCAAGACCGTACGGATCAGCGCGCCGGCGGGATGGTCCTCCCCCGACGGCCGCACCACGTTCGGGTAGCGGTCGAGCCGCTGGCGCACGTGCTGCAGCGCGACCCCGAAGACGTGCGGCAACGCTCGCGTCGGGATCCCGTTGTGCAGCGAGATGACGACCGCGTCGTCCTCCCAGTCGACCGTCGAGAACGAGCCACCTTCGAAGGGCTCTACCCGGCATGCGCGCTCCGCCTCGACGCGCACGCGCTTCTCGATCTCCGCGTGCATCTCGTCGAGCGCAAGACCGATGTCCTTGCCGATGACCTTCATCACTGCGCCTTCCCTGCGCCCGACGACTCGAAGAGCGGCTGGCACCGCACGCAGTAGTTCGACTCGATTCCGCTCCGTACCTGCCCCTTGACCGCCTCGCCGCAGCGAGGGCACGGCTCGCCCGCGCGACGGTGCACCCTGAGGTGCTGCCGCCACTCCTCCTTGCGACCGAGCCCCTCCGTCTGCACGGTGCCGTCGACGATCTCGCTTGCCCAGGTGATCGTGTCGCGCATCGAGCGGTACAGCCGGCGCAGATCGTCCTCGGACATCGTGCTCCGGCGGCGGTGCGGGTGCAGCCCGGTCTCCCAGAGGATCTCATCCGAGTACGCGTTGCCGATCCCCGCCATGAACTCCTGCTTCATGAGCGTGCTCTTGATCTGGCCGGGGTGGCGCCGGATGCGCGCGAGGAACTCGCCCTCCTCGATTGCCATCGCGTCCGGGCCGAGCTTCGCGATCTGGGGCACCTCGTCCAGCCGGTCTCCGGCGACGAGGTAGAAGCGGCCCATCCGGCGTTGATCCGAGTAACGCAGCTCGTGTCCGTCGTCGAACGCCAGCACTACCCCCGTGCGCGACGCGCGCTTCTCCTTCTGCTCGACCCAGTGGAAGCGACCAGTGAGCATCGGGTTCACCACGAGCAGCCGGCCGTCGTCGACGAAGAACACCAGGAACTTCCCCAGCCGGTGGATCTCGCCGAAGCCGTGACCGTGCAGCGTCTCGAGATCCGCGGCGCCGGTGCGCACGAGCCACGGGATCGGTGCCTCCGTCTCCGTCACGGTGAGGCCCGCAAGCCGTGGCACCAGGTAGTGGCGGATCGCCTCGAGGTCGGGGATCTCAGGCACCGCGACGCGCCTCACCGCCGGGCGGAGCGCTTGGCCAGCGCGGGTACGAGCCAAGGATCCGCAGCCAGTGCGTGATCCGCTCGATCTCGCCGAGCGCGTCCCGCAGCTGCGGGTCCTCGCGGTGTCCCTGCACGTCGACGAGGAAGACGTACGTGCCGAGCTGGCGCCGGGTCGGTCGCGACTCGATGTGGGTCATGTTGATGCCGCGCCGCGCGAAGTGGAACAGTACCTCCACCAGCGACCCCGGGCGGTCGTGCTGCGTCGTGAACGCGAGCGAGGTCTTGTCGTCGCCGGTCGGCTCGTGATCGACGCGCGCGATGTGGACGAAGCGCGTCTCGTTCCCGGCCTCGTCGCCGATGTCGCTGGCGTAGACGGTGGCACCGTAGAGCGTCGCCGCGTGCTCGTTCCCGACCGCGAGCGTGCCCGGCTCGGCGATCGCGGACTGGATCGCAGCGGCGGTCGACAGCGCAGCGACGGGCGTCGCGCGCGGTGCGAGTCGCTGAAGGTGTTGCCGGCACTGGGCGAGGGCCTGCGGGTGCGAGTAGACGACGGTCGCGGTGGCGGGGTCGACCCCGTTCGCCGCAACGAGCGCGTGCTCGATCGGAAGGACGACCTCGCCGCGGATCGCAAGCGCGAAGTCCGGCCGGAGGAGCTGATCGATCGTGTCGTTGACCGTGCCCTCGATCGAGTTCTCCAGCGCGCAGACAGCGCCGTCCGCGTCGCCGCGCTCGACAGCCGCGATCGCCTCGGCAACCGTCGGCGTGGGCAGACGCTCCGCCGCCGGGTCCGTCCGGATCGCGGCCGCTTCCGTGTAGGTGCCGCGAGGTCCGAGGTGCGCGATCCGGCCGCTACCCATGGCCATCCGCCGAGGGGTGGCCCGTGATCAGCACGCGCATCGCCTCCTCCGCGTCGTCCGGGATCACCGCGATCACCTCGTCGCCGACGTGCAGCACGCTGTCGCCGGACGGCACCTGCGGGCTGCCGTCGGTCCGGATGATCAGCGAGATCAGCGTGCCGCGCGGGAGGGTGAGGTCCTTGATCGCGACGCCCGCCGCCGGCGCGTCGCCCTGCAGCCGGAGGTCGACGACGCGCAGGTTCGACCCTTCGAGCCGGAGCAGCGGCACCACGGTGTGCTCGGGCAGCGTCGCCTCGATCTGCGCAAGCACCGCGCGCGAGGCGGAGATCGTCGAGTCAACGCCGAGGCGGTGGAAGAGCTCCTCGTTGCGGGGGTCGTTCACGCGCGCGATCGCGCGCTTCACGTTGAACCAGTGCATGGCGACCTGACAGGCGACGAGGTTCGCCCCGTCGTCCGCGGTGACCGCGATCAGCAGGTCCGCGCGGCCGCAGCCGACGGTGTCGAGGAATGCCGCCTCCGTGCCGTCGCCGTGCACGACCATCTCGCCGAGCTCCTCGCGCAGCTGCGCCGCGCGACCGCCGTCACGCTCGACGATCGTGACCTCGTGGCCCGGCATCGCCTGCAGCTCGAGCCCGAGTCCGTACCCGACGATCCCACCCCCGACGACGATGATGTACACGCGCGGCTCCTCGCTCGCCCGCTAGCCCTGGAAGAGCGCGTCGTACGCGAGCTCGGCGCCGACCTTCGTGGGGCTGAACGTGCGCAGCCCCAGCCTCGCGAAGAGCTCGCTGCGCAGCGGGTCCTTCACGCGGCTCACCGCGATGCGCACGCCGAACATGTGCTTGGCCTTCTGCGCCGCGAGGATGTTCCGGTTGTCGCCGGAGGCCAGCGCGATGAACGCGTCGGCCCGGCGCACGCCCGCTTCCTCGAGGATGCGGTCGTCGGTCCCGGACCCGGTCACGCAGGTGCCGGTGAACCCCGACGGCAGCCGATGGAACGCGAACGCGTTGGTGTCGAGCACCGTGACGGCGTGCCCCTCCTCCGCCAGCCGGGTCGCCACCGCGGCCCCCACCCGACCGCAGCCCATGATCACGACTCGCACCGGTCGCTCCCTCGCCGCTCCGCTCAGCGCGCCCACACCGTCCCGGGCCGGGTGGTGATCAGGCCGTCCGGAGGCGGGTATCGGATCAACCATACCTCCGTGGGTGCGTGCTCAAGGATGTACGACGGCAAGCGTCCAAGCGCGAAGCGGCCGCGCGGACGCTGGTAGTGCACCCCCACGACGATCGCGTCCGCGTTGCGCTCGACCGCCTCGTCGACGACGGCGTGCCCGGCCTGTCGTGCCTGCAGCAGCTCGGCCTGCACGCGCACCTTCATGCTCGCGCCCACATGCTCCGCCCGCTCGAGGATCGACTCACCGCGCTGGGCGGCCGGCGCCAGGTCGGCGTCGATGGCGAGCGTCCGCGGGACCTCGATCACGTGCAGCACGTGGACGACGCCCTTCGAGCGGCGCACGAGGTCGCACGCCACCTCCAGCGCGTTGAACGACGCCTCCGAGCCGTCGATCGGCACGATCAGCGACTTCAGGCGACTCGTCGGATCCGACGGCATGCGGTGGCCCTCGCGTCGCCTACCGACGCGCGAGCCGGTAGCGCACGGCGGCGTTGGCAAGGAGCACGACGAAGAGGAGCGCGCCGGGGCTGCGCAGGTCCCCGGTCACGAGGGTCCATGTCAGCGCGACGGCAGCGCCGGCGGCGGAGATGGCTGCGACTACCGCGTGCGACCGTCTCGGCTGCATCGGCACCTCACCCGGTCGCGTGAAGCGTCAGGACACTCCGCGCGGAACCGAACGGCCACGCTAGGACGGGCCCCCGGGGGTGTCAACGGGAGCCGGTCCTGGTCGCGGCGGTGGGTGAGCCGTCAGGCGGACGGGACGCCCGGGGCGCCGGCGTCGGCGGCGTGGCGCCGCCGCAGCCGCCACCACGCGAGCGCGGCGCCGGCCGGCGGGAGGAGCCACCACGAGTAGACGGCGGCGACGAGCGCGAACGTCGCGATTCCCTCGAGCGTCTCGAGCGACGACTGCCACGCGGCGCGCGCCTCGGCGAGCGGACCGGTCGGCGTCGCCGCCTTCGTCGCCGCGGGCAGCGGGCGCAGCGCCACGACGATCGAGGAGAGCTCCGACTGCGCCTGCCGCAGCTGGCGCCGAGCCTCCGTGCGGTCGATCTGCAGGCGCACCTGGTTCAGCCGGTCCTGGACCTGCAGCACCTCGCCGATGCTCGCCGCTCGGCCCAGCAGATCGACGTAGCGAGCCTCCACCGCGCGCAGGTTGCGAAGGGTCGCCTCGAGATCCGTGACCTCCTCGGTCACGTCTCGCGCGTTGGTCGAGATCGAGCGGACCTCCTCGGCGAGCCCGCGCAGCTGCGTGATCACGTCGCCGAAGCGATCAGACGGCACGCGCAGCGTGAGGTACGCGACCTGCGTCTCGCCCTTGCCGCTGAAGTTCGAGTCGCTCACGAATCCGCCGGCGAGCGTCGCGACCTGCCGCACCCGCTCGAACGCGTCGGCGACCGCGCGCACCTCGAGGTCGACGGCGCCCGTGCGGATGATCGTGCGACCGTCGTCGAGCGAGGGTGGCGGGGGCGAGCCCGGCGCGCCGTCGGAGGCGACGTCGGGCTTCGCTGCCGGCGCCGGCGCGGCGCGGAGCGACTCCTCGGGCGCCTTCAGCGCGAGGCCGGCGGGAGCCGAGGGCGCGACGCCACCCACGACGCCGGCGATCGCGTCCCGGGTGGGCGCGGTGAGCTCCTTCTCCGGCGCGCCGGGCCGGCCGCCGTCGCGCACGAGGAGCGCCGCGGCCGCGAGCGCGACGGCGGCGACGAGCCCGAGCGTGACGGCTGCGCGTGTGCGCACCGTGGCGCCTCGGCGGATCGACTCCAGGTCGAAGCGGGGGATCCTCATCTCCATCTCCCTCCGGCGCCGTCACAGCGGCGCACGGAGGTAGGACGTCGGACGCCTGCGGCGCGTTCCCGCACCCCGGGGGTGCGGGCGGGAGTCAGGCGATCGGGACGATCTCGCCGCCGGTAACGCGGGCCAGCTCGTCGGGCGTGAGCGGGAACACCGCGTTCGGGGTGCCGGCGGCGGCCCAGATGAGGGTGAGCGCCATGAGGTCGGCGTCGATGTAGGTCGCGACCGGCTGCGCGAGCGCCAGCGGGGGCACGCCGCCGACCGGGAAGCCGGTGACCTGCTTCACCCAGTCGGGGTGCGCGAGCTCGACGGGCTCGCCGGCGAGGCTCGCGAGCCGCTGCTCGTCCACGCGGTTCCTGCCGCTCGCGACGACCAGGAGAGGACGCTGCGTCTGGACGCCGCGGAACAGCAGCGACTTCGCGATCTGCCGCACCTCACAGCCGAGCGCCCGTGCCGCGTCCCGCGCGGTACGTGTGCTCGCCGAGAGCTCGCGCACCTCACCCGTGAGCCCCGCCTCGCGGAGCGCGTCCTGCACGCGGCGGGGTCGCCCGGCAAGCTCGTTCACGCCGGCCGGCCGATCAATGGAGCTGTTCGATCCACGCCTCCGGGCGCCCCTCGCGCACGGCGAGGAAGCCGAGCGTCCCGAGCTGCGTCTGGAGGTTGCGCGGGTAGGTCGGCGAGCCGGAGTTCACGATCAGGATCCCGTCCGAGCGCACCACCGTGGGGACGTGCGTGTCGCCAGCGACGACCACGTGCACGCGGCCGGCGAAGTGCCGCTCCATGCGCTGCGCGTGGGTCGCCCCGCCGGGATAGGGGTGCTCCGGGAAGTCGTGGGTCATGCCGACGAGCAGCCCGTCGATGTCGAGGAGCTGGTTGTAGGCGAGCCGCGGGTCGTCCGCCGGGGCGATCGGCCGTCCGCTGGAGCCGTCGTCCCCGTTCCCGCGCACGCCGAGCACCGGGGCCACCGCCTCGAGCCAGTCGAGCACGGCCACGTCGTGCATGTCGCCGGCGTGCAGGATCAGGTCGACCCCGCGCAGGGCCGCGTACACCTCGTCCCAGAGGGAGGCCCGGGCCTCCGGGATGTGCGTGTCGGAGACGAGCCCGATGAGCAGGTCGCCGTAGAAGACGTGCCGGTCGAGCCAGCGTCGGCGGTCCGCGTCGTCGGCGTGGGGGAACACGCGAGGAGCCTAGCGCAGGACGGGGCCGGCGCGCCCGCCCGGGCTCGCTCTGGGCCGGTCGGCGACGTTGGGACCGGCCGATCGCGCTACAATGGGGCCCGAATCCTCAGCACCACCCCCCGGGAGCCACATGAGCAGCAACGGCAGCAGCAACGGCGCGGGTTCGAGCGGCGGCGAGACCGCCACCTGGACGGTGAAGGCCGGCCTCGCGCAGATGTTGAAGGGCGGCGTCATCATGGACGTGGTGACGCCCGAGCACGCGCGCATCGCCGAGGAGGCGGGGGCCGTCGCGGTGATGGCGCTCGAGCGCGTCCCGGCGGACATCCGCGCCGCCGGCGGCGTCGCGCGCATGAGCGCTGTCGACCTCATCGAGTCGATCCAGGAGGCCGTCACGATCCCCGTGATGGCGAAGGCACGCATCGGCCACTTCGTGGAGGCGCAGATCCTCGAGGCGATCGGCGTCGACTACATCGACGAGTCCGAGGTGCTGACGCCGGCGGACCCTGCGCACCACGTCAACAAGCACGCCTTCCGCGTGCCGTTCGTGTGCGGCTGCCGCGACCTCGGGGAGGCGCTGCGGCGCATCGGCGAGGGCGCGGCGATGATCCGCACCAAGGGCGAGGCCGGCACCGGCGACATCGTCGAGGCGGTGCGCCACATGCGGGCGCTCTGGGACGGCATCCGCCGGGTCCAGCACTCGCCGGACGACGAGCTGGCGTCGATCGCGAAGGAGCTGCAGGCCCCCCTCGCGCTCGTGCAGGAGGTGAAGCGGCTCGGCCGGCTTCCCGTCGTGAACTTCTCCGCGGGCGGCGTCGCGACGCCGGCGGACGCCGCGCTCATGATGCAGCTCGGCGCCGACGGCGTCTTCGTGGGGTCCGGCATCTTCAAGGCGTCCGAGGATCCCGCGGACCAGCTGAAGCTCGCGAACTCGATCGTGAAGGCCGTGACGCACTTCCGCGACCCGGAGGCGCTCGCCGACGCGTCCCGCGGGCTGCGTCACGCGATGCGCGGGCAGTCGGTGGCGCAGATGCCGGCCGAGGAGCTGCTCGCCGGGCGGGGGAACTGAGTCTTCTGCAGATGACGGCCGGGGGCACGCGCCCGTTGATCGGCGTGCTCGCCCTTCAGGGCGACTTCCGTGAGCACGAGGCGGCGCTCGCCGCCTGCGGCACCGCGAGCGCCGAGGTGCGCACGCGCGCGCAGCTCGAGGCGGTCGACGGGCTGATCATCCCCGGCGGCGAGAGCACGACGATCGCGCGGCTGCTGCTCGCGTACGAGCTGATGGAGCCGCTGCGCGAGCGCATCCACGCCGGGATGCCGATCTGGGGCACCTGCGCGGGCGCGATCCTGCTCGCGAACGACGTGCCAGGGCTGGACCGGCCGCCGCTCGGCGTGATGGACATCTCGGTGGCGCGTAACGCCTTCGGCCGGCAGATCGACTCCTTCGAGGCCGACCTCGACGTCTCCGGGCTCGAGGGCGGCCCAATGCACGCCGTCTTCATCCGCGCTCCGGTGATCACGCGCGTCGGCCCGGGAGTCGACGTGCTCGCGCGGCTGTCCGACGGCCGCGTCGTCGCCGCGCGCGAGGGGCGACTGCTCGCCACGAGCTTCCACCCGGAGCTGACCCAGGATGGCCGCATGCACCTGCTGTTCGCGGCGATGGTCGCAGACGCCGCGCGGACCGAGGCCGCATGAGCAACACGCACGCGGCGCGGCCAACCGATCTCGTCGCCCTCGTGACGTTCGACGGCGAGGTGCGCGAGAACATGGCCATCACGCGGGAGCGGCTCGGCCTCGCTCCCGCCCCGCCGCGGCCGCTGAACGCCGCGATCGAGCAGTGGCTCGGCTTGGGCCGTCAGACGTGGATCACCGTGCGCGGCCGCCAGGTGCACGGGATCGCGACCGCACGCGAGCTGTCGGAGCGAACCGCGTGGCAGATCGACACGCTGATCGACGCGGAGTCCGGCGACGGCGACGTGCTCCGGGACCTGCTGCGACAGGCCGCGCGCGCCGCCGACCGCGCGCGGGTCTCGCACGTGCTGCTCCGCACGCGCGCGGGGTCGGCCGCGGTCGATGCGGCGCTACGCGCGGGCTTCGTGCCGGCGTTACAGGAGCGACTCTGGGGCACGCCGCTCGGGCACCCCGTGGCGCCCGCCGAGTCCGAGGCGCCCGACGAGGCGCCCGACGCCCCAGCGCGCGCGGCCACCGTACGACCGGCAACCGACGCGGACACGTTCCCGCTCTTCCAGCTCTCCAGCCGCGCGCTCCCGATCGAGGCGCGGCAGGTGCTCGCGATGACGATGGCCGAGTGGAAGGCGCTGCGCGAGCGTCGCTGGTGCGCGCGCGGCGAGAGCCTCGTCGCGCTGGATGGCGACCGCGTGGTCGCGTCGCTGCGCGCCGGCGGGGACGGTGACACCCTGCAGGTCGAGATCGTCGCCGACCCGGGCGGGCGGTGCGAGCCGGCGGCGGACGCGCTGTTCGACGCGGCGATCGCGGAGGTGGGCGCGCCCCGGCGCGTCGTCGCGCTCGTGCCGGCGAGCGCGACGGCGGTCGAGTCGGTCGTGCGGGCGCGAGGGCTCGCGCCGGAGTCTGAGTTCGTGCTGCTCGCCCGCCGCACCGCGCGACCGATCCGCGAGGCGGCGCCGGCCAGAGCGGGGGTGGTCATCCCGACCGGTGGCTAGACGACGGGCGCCAACGCTCGTGACGGGAGGCTGAAGATCGACGTCCACGACGACGAGATCGCCCTGCTCATCGACGTGCTCCCGTCGCGCGTCAGCGCCGCCGTGCGACAGCGCAGCGCGACCGACCTGATCGAGGTGATCGTCGACCTCGGACGCGTCCCCACCGCACGGTACACGACCGGCGAGCTCGCCCTCAGCAACGACGAGGTCGCCGATCAGGAGATCGAGCAGGTCGTGGCGCGCGTCTCGGAGTTCGGCGAGGACAACCGCGCCGGCATCCCGCGCACGCTCCACCGCATCTCCGCGATCCGCAACCGCGCCGGGCGCATCGTCGGGCTCACCTGCCGCGTCGGCCGCAGCGTGTCGGGATCGAGCAACGTGATCCGCGACCTCGTAGAGTCGGGTCGCAGCATCCTGCTGCTCGGCGCGCCGGGCGTTGGCAAGACGACGATGCTGCGCGACGTCGCGCGCATGCTGGCGGAGGAGTTCGGCAAGCGCGTGGTGATCGTGGACACCTCGAACGAGATCGGCGGCGACGGGGATGTCCCGCACCCGGGGATCGGACGCGCGCGGCGCATGCAGGTTCCGCGGCCCGATGCGCAGCACGAGGTGATGATCGAGGCGGTCGAGAATCACACGCCCGAGGTGATCGTGATCGACGAGATCGGCACCGCGCAGGAGGCGGACGCCGCACGCACGATCGCCGAGCGCGGCGTACAGCTGATCGGCACGGCGCACGGGAACACGCTGTCGAACCTCATGCAGAACCCGACGCTCTCCGACCTTATCGGCGGGATCGAGTCGGTCACGCTCTCCGATGAGGAGGCGCGCCGCCGCGGGACACAGAAGACGGTGCTCGAACGCCGCAACCCCCCGACGTTCGACTCGTTGGTCGAGATCCAGTCGTTCTCGCGCGTGGCCGTGCACGACGACGTGGCGAGCACGGTCGATGCGCTGCTTCGCGGGTACGAATCCGAGGCCGAGGTGCGGGTCGTCGACGCAGAGGGCGAGGTGGAGCTCATCGAGCGGGTGCCGCTCGCGCCCGACACCGACGAGCCGCTGCGGTTCCACGACGAGCCGCGGCGTGCGCGCGAGGTCCCGCCCGCGCCGGGCGGCCCGCAGAAGCGCATCCTCCCGTTCGGGATCAGCCGGTCGCGGCTCGAGGCGGCGATCCAGGGAACGCGCTCCGCCGCGTCGATCGTCGACAGCGTGCGCGACGCCGACGCGGTGATGACGCTGCGGCCCTACTACCGCCGGCGCAGCGGACCACTGAAGCAGGCGGAGGAGCGCGGCATCCCGATCTACGTGCTGCGCAACAACACGACGACGCAGATGGAGCGCCAGCTGATGGCGCTGCGCGGCGAGGGCGACGTCGAGGACCCCACGACGGCCGCGCTGCGCGAGGCCGAGGAGGCGATCGCGACGATCTCCTTCCGCGGGGCGGCAAGCGTCGAGCTGACGCCGCAGAACGCCTACATCCGCCGGCTCCAGCACGAGCTGGCGACGCGGCACGGGCTGCGCACGATCTCGAAGGGGCGCGAGCCGTTCCGTCGCGTCACGGTCCTCGGGGAAGGGGTGCCCGCGGGACTCCCGTGGACCGAAGCCCGCCGGTGAGCGCCGCGGGCGACGGCCGGGGTCGCCTGGTCACGCTCGAGGGGGGCGAGGGGGCCGGGAAGTCGACGCAGATCGAGGCGCTCGCGCGGCTGGCGCGCGATGCGGGCCACGAGGTCGTCACCTGTCGCGAGCCCGGCGGCACCGCGCTCGGCGAGGCGCTGCGTGCGGCGCTCTTCGCCGATCATCCGCGGCCGCCGGCGCCCGAGGCGGAGCTGCTCGTGTTCGCCGCGGCGCGGGCGCAGCTCGTCGCGGAGGTGATCCGGCCCGCGCTCGAGCGCGGCGCGCTCGTCCTGTGCGACCGCTACGCCGACTCCACAACGGCCTACCAGCGCTTCGGCCGCGGCCTCGACGCCACGCTCGTCGCCTCCGTGAACGCGGTCGCCACCGGGGGCGTCACGCCCGATCTCACACTGCTGCTCGACCTCGACCCGACCGACGGGTTCGCCCGGGGCGAGCGTGGGGGCGACTATCTCGAGCGCGAGACGCTCGCGTTCCACCGCCGCGTGCGGCTCGGCTACCTCGAGCTCGCGGCGGCGGAGCCCGGCCGCTGGATCGTGCTCGACGCGACGAAGCCGGCACCGCAGATCACGCACGCGGCGTGGCGCCGCATCCAGCCGCTGCTGGCCGGCGCGCCGCGCTGAGGGCGCAGCGCACACCAAGCGGGCACGTCGCGTGTGGCCCCTGGGCGGCGTGGAAACGAAGCGGGACCGCGCTCGTCGCGCGGTCCCGCTTGTGGATTCGTGCTGACGGCGCGGCGCGCCCGCGCGCCCTACCGCACGCGCTCGAAGACGCTCGCGATCCCCTGCCCGCCGCCGATGCAGAGCGAGACCAGACCGTAGCGACCGCCCGTCCGCTCGAGCTCGTACATCGTCTTGACCGTCAGGATCGCGCCCGTCGCGCCCACCGGGTGCCCGAGTGCGATCGCGCCCCCATTCGGGTTGGTCTTGTCCGCCGGCAATCCGAGCGCGGTCGAGCAGGCCGCCGCCACGGAGGCGAAGGCTTCGTTGAGCTCGATGAGATCGATGTCGTTCACGGTGAGGTTGGCGCGCCTGAGGACGTTCTGGATCGCGGGGATCGGACCGGATCCCATGATCGATGGCTCGACGCCGGCCTCGGCGCGCGCGACGAGGCGCAGCTTCGGCTTGATACCCAGCTCGGCGGCCTTCTGGGCCGACATCACCACCACCGCGGCGGCGCCGTCGTTGATCCCGGAGGAGTTGCCAGCCGTGACGCTGCCGTCCTTCTTGAACGCCGGGCGCAGCCGCCCAAGCGCTTCCGGGGAGGTCTTGCGGGGGTGCTCGTCCTGGTCGAACACGACCGTGTCACGGCCCTTCCTCACCTCGATCGGCGTGATCTGGTCCTTGAAGAGGCCGGCCTCGATCGCCTTCGCGGCGCGCTCCTGCGAGCGCAGCGCGTACTCGTCCTGGACGGCCCGCGACACCTCGAACCGCTCGGCGAGGTTCTCAGCGGTGATCCCCATCGGGACGTCCTCGAACGGGTCGGTGACGAGGTCCTGCGTGCCGTCCTCGAGCACGCCGTCACCGTAGCGGTAGCCGTAGCGCGCCTTGCGGACGTAGTAGGGCATCAGGCTCATGTTCTCGGCGCCGCCCGCGACGACGATCTCAGCGTCGCCGGTCTGGATCCAGCGCGCTGCCGTGTTGATCGCCTCGAGGCCCGAGCCGCAGATGCGGTTGACGGTGTACGCCGGCGTGCCGATCGGCATGCCCGCCTTCACGGAGGCGTGGCGCGCGATGTAGCCGTCCTCGGCCACCTGTCCCACGCAGCCCAGGATGACGTGGTCGACCTGATCGGGCTTGAGTCCCGCGCGGGCGACGGCCTCCTTGATGACGTGCGCGGCAAGATCCGAGGCCGGCATCTCGCTGAGCGATCCGCCGAACGCCCCGATCGCGGTGCGGCATCCGCTGACCAGGACAATCTCTTCCATGGGGTAGCCTCCTCCGCCGTGCCCCCTCGAGGGCCTCCCGTAGGCGTTCCAGGACGTCCGCGTGCGGGCGCAGTATAGCCGACGCCCTCGCACGCCCAATCTCGCAGCCATCCGGCGCCGGGGCACGCCGGGTCCGCGTTGCCGCTCGATCAAGGCTCCCCCTAGACTGTCCGCCATGTCGCAACGCAGCGCGACGGTGCGAGTGCCCGCGACCTCGGCCAACCTGGGGCCCGGCTTCGACAGCCTCGGCGTCGCGCTCGACTGGACGATGCGGATCACCGTCACGGTGTCCGATCAGTCGCTCCCGGCGCCGGCGGGGCCAATCGAGGGGATGGCCGCCTCGGCCGCGGCCGCGCTCTACCGCTCCGCCGGGCTCGACCTCCCCGCGGGCATCACCGCCACCTACGTGGGTGACATGCCGGTCGGCCGGGGGCTCGGCACCTCCGCGTCCGCTCGCGTGGCGGGGGTGCTCGCGGCGGACGCGCTGATCGGCGGCGGGCACGCCCCCGAGGAGTTGCTCCCCACCGCCATCAAGCTGGAGGGGCACGGCGACAACGCGACGCCGGCGATGTTCGGCGGGCTGCAGGTCGTCGTCGACGACGACGGCGCGCTCGTTCACGTCGCGATCCCCCCGCCCGAGGACCTCCGCCTCGCACTCGTCATCCCCGACTTGTCGATGCCGACGCACGAGTCCCGCCAGCGGCTGCCCGATCTGCTGACGCGCAACCAGGCCGTCCACAACATCGGCAGGGCCGCGCTGCTGATCGCGGCGCTCACGCAGGGCCGGTACGAGCTCCTCGGCACCGCGACGGAGGACGTCCTCCACCAGCCCGCGCGCGCGGGCCTCTTCCCGGCGATGTTGCCGATCTTCCGCGCAGCGCGACAGGCGGGCGCGTACGGGGTCTACCTCTCCGGCGGCGGCTCCACGGTCGCCGCCTTCGTCGACGCCGCGCGCGCCGAGGTCGTCGCGGGCGCGATGCGCGTCGCCGCCGCAGCCCACGGGCTCGCGGCCGAGAGCCGCGTCTGCGCGATGGCTGCAGCGGGCGCCTCCCTCGTAGACGGCACGGGCGAGGCGGTCCCGTGACCCGCATCGTGCAGAAGTACGGCGGCTCCTCCGTCGCGACGGCCGAACACATCAAGCGCGTCGCGGGGCGCATCGCCGCGCGCCACCGCGAGGGCGCCGAGGTCGTGGTGAGCGTCTCCGCGATGGGCGACACCACCGACGAGCTGCTGACGCTCGCGTCGCGCGTCAGCGCGAACCCTCCGCCGCGCGAGCTCGACGTGCTGCTCTCGACCGGCGAGATCGTCTCTTCGGCGCTCCTCTCGATGGCGCTGCACGACCTGGAGGTCGACGCCGTCAGCCTCTCCGGCCCGCAGGCCGGGATTCGCACCGACTCCGTGTACCGCAAGGCGCGCATCGCGGGGATCGACACCGCGCGACTGGAGCGCGAGCTCGCCGCGCGGCGCGTCGTGATCGTTGCGGGGTTCCAGGGGCTCGCGGAGAACCTCGACGTGACGACGCTCGGGCGCGGGGCGAGCGACACGACGGCGGTCGCGCTCGCCGCCGCGCTGCGCGCGGATGCGTGCGAGATCTACACGGACGTCGCCGGCGTGTTCACCGCGGATCCGCGCATCTGCCCGCAGGCGCGCGCGCTGCGCGACATCGGCTACGAGGAGATGCTCGAGATGGCCACCACGGGCGCGCGCGTGATGCACGCGCGCGCCGTCGAGCTCGGATCGCTCTACGGCGTCGACATCCTCGTGAAGAGCAGCTTCGACGCCTTGGCTCCGGGCACGCTGATCCACCGGGAGACGACCATGGAACTCGGCAACAAGGTCCGCGGCATCGCCCACCAGGAGCACGTCTCGAAGGTCACGGTGCGAGGCGTCCCCGACCGCCCGGGGATCGCGGCGCTGATCTTCGAGCCGCTCGCCCAGGCGAACATCTCCGTCGACACGATCGTGCAGAACGCGAGCGTGGACGAGCTCACCGACCTCACCTTCACGGTCGAGCCGGGCGACCTCGACGGCGCGCTTCGCGTCGTGAACGACGCGGCCGCGGAGATCGGGGCGCGAGACGTCGTCTGGGAGCGCGACCTCGGGACCGTGTCCGTGATCGGCACGGGGATGGCCAGCGCGCCGGGCTACGCGGCGCGGATGTTCCGGACGCTCTTCGAGGCGGGGATCAACATCGAGATGATCAGCACCTCGGACATCCGCATCACATGTGTCGTCGCCTCGGCGCAGGTGGCGGACGCGGTGCGGGCGCTGCACGCTGCGTTCGAGCTCGATCGGGAGCCCGATCAGGTTACCGGCGCGCGCGCCAGCGGCGGAGGTGCGGGGGCCGCTTGAGGTGTGGTACCGTCCGGCTGCGAAGCCGTACGTCCGTTCGCGTAACTGTCTAAGCGGATACGCGTAACCCGCCGAGCCCGGTTGGCGCCATGTTTGCCCACCTGCACACGCACACCGAGTTCTCCCTGCTCGACGGGCTCTCGAAGATCCCCGAGCTCGTGTCGCGGGCGCGGGAGCTCGGTCAGGAGGCGCTCGCGATCACGGATCACGGCGCGCTCCACGGCGCGATCCAGTTCTACGAGACGGCGAACGCGGGCGGGGTCAAGCCGATCATCGGGCTCGAGGCGTACGTGGCGCCCGGGACCCGGTTCGACCGGAACGCGAAGTCGCGCTGGCCCTACCACCTCGTGCTGCTCGCCCAGAACGCGACGGGTTATCGCAACCTCCTCAAGCTCTCGAGCGCCTCGCACCTCGAGGGCTTCTACTACCGCCCGCGCGTCGACCGGGAGCTGCTCGCGGCCCACGCGGACGGGCTGATCGCGCTCTCCGGGTGCCCCTCGGGAGAGTTGATGCTCGCGCTCCGTGAGGGCCGGGACGCAGACGCGCGCGCAATCGCCGGCTGGCACGCAGACGCCTTTCCCGGCCGCTACTACGTCGAGATCCAGGAGCACGAGCAAACGGAGTTCAGCGCGGTCACGCCGAAGCTCGTCGCGATCGCGCGGGATCTTGACCTGCCGCTCGTGCTCACGAACGACTCTCACTACACGGTGCCGGAGCAGCGCCGTGCGCACGACACACTGCTCTGCATCGGCACGAACAGCACGATCTACGACGAGAACCGCTTCAAACTCGACGGCGACTCCTTCTACCTCAAGTCGGAAGCCGAGATGCGGCAGCTCTTCCCCGAGCTCCCGGCTGCCTCAGACAACACCGTTCGCATCGCGGACTCCGTCGACATCAAGCTGGAGTTCGGGCGCACGCTGCTCCCCGACCCCGGCGTGCCGGACGGGCTGAGCGCGGCCGAGTACCTCCGCCGGCTCGCGGAGGAGGGACTGGAGCGCCGCTACGGGCGGCCGACCGATGCGCATCGGGAGCGCCTGCGGTACGAGCTCAGCGTGGTCTCGCAGACGGGCTTCGACGAGTACATGCTGATCGTGCGCGACATCGCGCAGTTCGCGCGCAGCCGCGGCATCCTCATGGGCGTGCGCGGCTCTGCTGCCGCCTCGATCATCCTGTACTGTCTCGGCGTAACCGACATCGAGCCGCTGCAGTACGGCCTCGTGTTCGAGCGGTTCCTCAACCCCGAGCGCATCTCGATGCCAGACGTCGACTTCGACTTCGCCGACGACCGGCGCGAGGAGGTGATGCGCTACGCGGCCGAGCGGTACGGGCGCGATCGCGTGGCGCAGATCTGCACGTTCGGGACGCTCGGCGCGAAGGCCGCGATCCGCGACTCCGCCCGCGCGCTCGGCTTCTCCTACGCCGACGCCGACCGCGTCGCGCGGATGGTGCCCGACGCACTGCACATCACGATCGAACAGGCGCTCGAAGGGTCGAGCGAGCTCCAGACCGCGTACGAATCGGAGGAGCGGATCCGCGATCTCGTGGACACCGCGCGCAGCCTCGAGGGCGTGGCGCGGCACGCGAGCACGCACGCCGCGGGAATCGTGATCTCGCGCGACCCGCTGACGGAGATCGTCCCGCTGCAGCGCGCGACCTCCCAGAAGGTGGAGGAGGACGCGCTCCCCACCACGCAGTACCCGATGGGCGACATCGAGAAGATCGGGCTGCTCAAGCTCGACTTGCTCGGGCTCACGAACCTGACGATCCTCGGGCGCGCCGTGGAGCTCATCCAGCGCGAGCGGGGCGAGCGCGTGGACCTGAACGCGCTGCCGGACGGCGACCCGGCCACGGCGGAGCTGCTCGCGGCGGGCGAGACGTTCGGCGTCTTCCAGCTCGAGAGCTCGGGCATGCGGCGCTACGTGATGGAGCTGCGGCCTCGCGACATCCGCGAGCTCGCCGCGATGGTCGCGCTCTTCCGCCCGGGCCCGATGGAGCACATCCCGCAGTTCATCGACGCGCGGCACGGGCGGGTCGAGCCCCACTACCCGCACGAGGATCTCGCGGACATCCTCGACGAGACGTACGGGGTGATCACCTACCAGGACCAGGTGCTGCAGATCGCCCGTCGCTTCGCGGGGTATTCGCTCGGCCAGGCCGACGTGATGCGCAAGGCGATGGGCAAGAAGATCGCCTCGGTCATGCTGCAGGAGCGCGACCGCTTCGTGCAGGGCGCCGTCGCGAACGGGTATGCGACGAAGCTCGCCGAGCAGATCTTCGACCTGATCGAGCCGTTCGCCGGATACGCGTTCAACAAGGCGCACGCGTTCTCGTACGCCACGATCGCGTACCAGACCGCCTTCCTGAAGGCGCATTACCCGGCCGAGTACATGGCCGCCGTGCTGATGGCAGCCGGCGGCTCGCAGGACCGCATCGCGGCCGCGATCGCGGAGTGCGCTCGCCTCAAGGTGCCGGTGCTGCCGCCGGACGTGAACCGCTCACAGGCGAACTTCGGCATCGAGCGCGACCCGGCCGGGGGCGAGGCGATCCGCTTCGGGCTCGCGCAGGTGAAAAACGTCGGTGCAGGTGGCATCGCATCGCTAATCGAGCAGCGCGAGGCCGAGGGGCCGTTCGCTTCGATCGAGGACTTCGCGCGGCGCCTCAACCCGCGCGACGTGAACAAGCGCGTGCTCGAGTCCCTCGCGCGCGCGGGCGCGCTCGACTCCCTCGGCGACCGCGGCGCGGTCATCGGAGGCGTGGACCGCATCCTCTCGCTCGCCCAGCAGGAGCAGCGGCTCCGCGAGACCGGACAGGCGAGCATGTTCGATCTCTTCGGCACGGAGGTCGACACGCCGTTGCCGGCGCTCGAGCTGACGCCGATGGAGATTCCGGCGGGCCAGCTGCTCGCCTGGGAGAAGGAGCTGCTCGGCACCTACGTCTCCGATCACCCGTTCAAGCGCGCGGCCGCGGACCTCGCGCAGTGGGTGACCGCGCAGGCGTCCGACCTGAACGAGGAGCTCGTGGGGCAGGAGGCGGTCGTCGCCGGCACGGTCGTCGGGGTGCGCGCGCTCAGCACGCGGCAGGGGAAGCCCTTCGCCGCGCTGACGGTCGAGGACCTCTCCGGGCAGACCGAGCTGACGATCTGGCCGGACTCGTACGAGCAGCATCGCGGGATGCTCGTCGAGGGCAACGTGCTCATGGCGAAGGTCGACGTGCGCAGCCGGGGAGATCGCCTGACGGTCGCCGTGCAGCATCTCGCCGCCTACGACTACGACCGTGGCAGCCTGATCGACTTCGAGCCCGCGCGCTTCCAGCCGTCGGCTCGCGGGAGCACGGCGCGGCGGCCGCCCGGCAACGGCAACCGGAACGACGGCCCTCGCCCGGGCGGGCCGGCGCCGGGCGGAGCACGACCTGGCGGGGGGCGCGG
>Ga0194131_10003301_pt1 | contig 25572 bp, 32 predicted proteins | sample TA2KigO120mmetaG_FD_148631 | JGI IMG/M metagenome (GOLD analysis project Ga0194131, IMG submission 148631) | Freshwater microbial communities from Lake Tanganyika, Tanzania - TA2015053 Kigoma Offshore 120m | ecosystem: Environmental > Aquatic > Freshwater > Lake | place: Tanzania: Lake... | reverse complement strand
CTTTTTAACTTTTATTTTACCATCCCCAAAGTGAGCATATAAAGTAGTAAATTTTTTACCATTGTTCGGATCAACAGACTCAACTAAAACATAATTTCCATATCCACCGCCAGATTTATTGTAATGAGATGAAATATCTATAACTTTTCCAGGATATAATGCAAGAGTGTATCCACCTCGATATGTAAAATCTATTCCAGGTTCTCTAGAAGCATCCCTTCCTTGGTCACTACCTATAGGAAATATTTGATTTCGGGTGAGTGGAGTTCCAACAAGTGAAAATTTAGTAACTGTAGCAGAAATTGCCCCAGGAAAAGATCCTATTCTTGAATATGGAGATTCTTGGAATGCATGATCTCCTACTTTAACTTCTGGTGTGTTATACGGTTGGACCTTACGCCTACGTGGGTTAGAGAATGCCGTCGCTCTTACAACAAGTTCGGCATCAGATTCACTTAACCCTAAATCTTTCATTAGTTTTTGTTTAAACTTTTGAGGATCATTTCCAGATGCAGAAATTGCATCTGCTAAAGCGTTCTTCCCTGCAGCAGAGGAAGTTTTGTCAAACCTACCATCTTTTATTGGAGAAAACTGATTTTCATCATATATGATATCCTTTAAAGTTACATTATCTTTATTTTTTCCAGGTGGCATATACCCACGATCACCAGATTTAGCAAGACGATAACGATTTAAAATCACCGACAAGACACCTGCCTTTCCAAGTTTAGGTTGATTACCTGCTTCTGCTGCAATCATTCTACCAAGAACATCAATATCTTCCGCACTAAAATTGCCCATTGTAATCTTGTCAATATCTGTTCCACCTCCGCCTCCGCCTCCACCTCCGCCTCCATCTCCACCTCCGCCTCCATCTCCACCTTCTCTAAGATTGTATTCTTTATTTAAATTATTAAATATTTTCGTTGCGGATGAATTTAATGCAATGGAGAGAGTAGATGCTATTCTGCTTCCAATTTTTTTACCAATATTATTTACTGCACCTCCTTCTATTGTTCTCGGTGAAGTAATAGATCCACCTTCTGCTAATGTTAACGTCTTTGTAATCTGTCCAAATAAAGAAGATAATTCTGCATTTACGGATGATTCAACTATTGCCCCAAAAATATTTCCAATTTGGTTTGGTACATCTTTGTTTAGTTTTTGTCCTAAGGTCATATCAACCCCTGCGCTAAACATTGCAGCAGGAAATCCATTTAATGATTTTAATTGTTTTAAATCATTTGAAGTTTTGACTAAAGCTCTCAATGGACTCTTTTTACCTGATTCAATCTTACCATAGATATCGTCAATTTTTCTTCTTCCTCCTACATCCTTCCCAACAATAGTTTTTTGTGGAATAATTTTATTTGGTTTTTTAACTCTTCTTATCTTTATACTTCTACCAGTAGGACCACCAACACGGTTTCCTCCTCTAGTAATACTTCCACCTTTTGCTTTTGCTTGAGTTTTTTTATTGTTTCCTCCTATTAAAGTATCATATAATGCTCCACCAACAATATCACCAAGAATACCACCAAGGATAGTTCCAGCAAAAGGAATAGGAATAAAAGTTCCAAGTGCAGAACCAACAGTAGCACCTACCGCTTTTGCTGCTGCTCTTCCTGGTTTTTCTCCCATAGCAAGAGAGAATGCAAAGTCTAAAAGACCACCAATAATTGGAATTCTACCTAAAACTTTTCCAGCAATTTTTACTCCCGCTTTACCAAGAGCCTTTGTAGCAAGTCTTGATGGAACTTTCTTGAGTCCCTTAAATCCACCCTTAAATATAGATCCTGGTTTCGCAGTTTTTGCCGATAATGAATCTGCTCCTGGTCTAATAGAAATTCCTTTCTTTAGACCTTTTTGCATCGCTGCTTCAGCTTGCGCTGGAGTTTTTCCATTATTCAGGGCATTTTCGTATATCTTTCTTGCATTAGGACCATACTTTTTTTGTATATCTCTAATTCTAGCATTTCTAGTTCTGTCTGCTGCTGTTGGTTTTCCTCCTCCACCAGACTGCCCTGGCGCTCCTGGTTTTCCAGGTTTTCCAGGTTTTCCAGGTTTATCACCTCCACCTCCACCAATACCAGAACCCGCCATTGCGGCAATCAAAGCAAGATTTATAAAAGTATTAAAATGTTTAGAAAAATCGTCAAATACTTTTTGTGCGTTTTCTCCACCTATTTGTTTTGATAAATCTCTAACTTTATCATAAGCAATATATCCCCATTCAATAAAATCAACTACACCCTTCAAAATATTTCCAGCAAATTTTTCTATAAAATCTACAGCTGGAAGTATAATTTTAGAAAATTCTATTAATTTTGGAACTAAATCTGAAAAAAATCTTCCTAAAATTGTCCAAAATAAAAACTTTTTAATTCTATCAATAAAACTTAAACTAGGTAAAGATGCTATTCCAGATGCTACATTTTTATCTGTTGGTTTCTTTTCTAATTTTGCTTCTCTTTTTTTCCTTGATTCTTTTTCTTGTGACTTTCTTTTAGTATCTTGCTCTTTCTTTTGAAAAATTGAACTTTTTAATAATACTCCTTCTATTTTTGACAGTATATTTTTTATTCCTAAAAGTGAATCCGAAGAAATTCCATCCGAATTACCTTTCTTTAAATCCTCAGATGGGATATTTACATTCTTTTTTACGCGAATATTGCTTGCAGGTATTAAAACCTTCTTATTCTTCATTCTTGAAGAAAATGCTTTAGATGGAGGTAATAACTTTTTGGAATCTATTGTTTTCATATTACGCTAATCCTAAAGATTTTAATACTTTTCCTCTAGTTTCTATAGCACTTACAGAACTATCAAGAACATCAAATTGTGGAACATTACTTGAATGACTTACCAAATTTTTTGGTTTTGGTTTTTTATTTAATGGAATATGTTCAACTATATCTGGAAGTTGATACACTCTTTGTCCAGGTGGTGTGGCACGACTTTGGGGACCGAGCTTAATTTGTTTTAGTGTATCATTATATGTTTTTTGTAAAACATTTGGAGGTTTTACTGGTTGATTATAATTACTTACTCCTTGAAGATTTGGGAAAGATGCCCACTCTGGTGCCATCAAATTCATTGTAGAACGTGACATTCCACCTGTTCTAAGAGATTGCAATGTCACACCTCTCATTTTCATCAATCCCCAAGCACCTTTATCTTGATTATCTGGTGTCATTAAATCAGTAGATTTTAATACTCCCATATTCATAAGTTGCTGGAGAGTATTGGGCATAAATTGATATGCTCCAGCAGCAGCAGACATAACTCTTCCACTACTATCTTTACCAAATCCAACTGCTGCCCCGCCAAGTCTTTTTGGAAGTCTATCAGTATTTTGCATACTAATAACTTCATTAACTGTCATTTGACGAATTGGTGCCGATCCAAATCCAAATAGTGTATCGTATGAATTCTTTGCTTTAGCAGTTCCTTCTGCAACTTTTATTGTTCTTAATGCTGCTTGAACTTCTGGAAGTTTATATTCAGGTAAAGGTAAAGATGGTTTTGGTGATGATGTGGAAGATGATGGTCTAGCACCTGGAGCAATTCCTTTTAGAAAATTTCCAACATTTGAAAATGCATTTTGAATTCCTCCAATTACACCACCATTTTTAAATGCCGATATCTTTCCGCCATCTGATGCTGTTTGTATAGCACTTGGATTTATAAATTTAGTTCCATTTGGAACATAAGACGCTGGATGAACTCCAGTATCAGAAGCTATTTGAGATTGTTGTTCTTTAGTTAATACCAGTTCTCCAGGTGCAACTGCAACTCCACCTCCAGCAATGTTCGGAAGATACTGAGTATCTTGACCTGCGCCAGATATTTTTGTTCCTGTTTTTCTGTCTACAATTCCACTGAATATATTAGCTCCTTGACTTGCTCCCTGCAACATTCCATAAGGAGATGTTGGACCCATATCTCCAACTCCACCAACTCCTTGAAGTCCAATTCCTTGCCCGCTTTGTGCCTTTGCTTTATTCTCTGCTTGAACTCCTGCTGCTTTTCTTTGTCCTGTTACTTCATTACCAAGTGCCGCTCCTGCAGCAACTCCTGCTGGGAACCAAACAAAAGGATTTGCCACGAAAGAAAGTAAAGGATTTGCTCCTTTAGGTCCTTTTGGCATTTTGTTCATCTTAATGATGTTCCTAAGTTTAGGAATCAATCCAAGAAGTTTAGGAATAAATCTAGCAACAACTCCAATAAAAGATCTGACAAATAATCCAAACGGAGTTGCAAAAAGAACAAATGCTGCGAGTAAAGTAGGCCACCAATCTTTTAAAAATCTACCTAATGCTTCTACTTTTTTCTTATTCTTTTCATCCTCAAACCATTTTAATAATTGCCCAACAAATCTTCCAAGTAAAGTAAAAGTTATAAATTTAATAATTCTATCAAGTATTCCTTGAACGGGAGTAAAGATTTTCTTTACCGCACTAGAAAGTTTTTGTATAGAACTTTCTAGTGCATTTTCTTTTTCTTCTCTTCCTCTTCTTTCTCTTGATCTTCTTTCGGACTCTGAATTTTTTACTGATTGTTTATATTGATTTGAAAGAATAGAAAAAATTCTTTTTAGTGAATCAATAATAGTAAGTGAAGTTTTATTGGGTGTATTATCTGTTTCTACTTTGGCATCTTCTTTTGGTTGTTTTTGGGGTATTACAGCAGTTCCTGCTAGGAAAAACTTTTCTTTTGATACTTTTACAGGACCTGTTGTTTTAATATTTTCCGAAGATATTTTTTTCTTTTTTACTTTGAATTTCCCTACCTTATCTTTTACTCTTCTATATTCTCCTACTAATATTTGATCTTCTTCGCTTGCAAGAGGCTTACCAGCTCTAGACTCAGATAATTTTCCTCTTAAAAGATCTTTATATTCTTCATAAGTAAAATCAAATATATCTTCAAGTCCAATGAGTTTTAGAATTCTATCATCAATAGTTTCGCTAACTAAATCTTCTTTTTTCGTTCCTTCATATAATGATAAAGCATTAGAAGATTTTTTAGATGGAGGAGGAGATTTTCTCGATCCTGCTCCAACAGAAACTTTTTGCTGCTTTGGTTTCTTTACTGCTTCTTGATTTTGCTTTTCTTTTTGTCTTTCCTTTTGTAATAAAGTTAATCTTATTTCTATTTCTTCTTCAACGTCTGCGATTACTTTTTTTACTCGTTTATAAAATTTTATAACCGCCTCACAACCTTCCTCTAACTGCTTATAGAGTTCTGGATCGTTTTTAAAAGCAGGAAATTTCTTTGCTTGTGTATAATTTTTTACAGATAATCCAATGAATCGTAAATGATTAAATGCAGTATCATACTTTCCTGAAACTAAAAGTCCATATTCACTAAGAAATTCTTTATCTTCACCATAAAACTTAACAAGACTGTCGCTTACATTTTTGGATTTTTGATACGAAAATCCAGGAGGAACTATCTTCCATAACTCCTCCTGGATCTTTTCTTTTTTGTAAGCAATCAGATCTTTTGAATCCATTTATCCGCCATTTTGTTGCTGCTTCATTTTCTCTTCTTCAAGGTGATTCTTGAGTAAAGTTACATAAATGTCTCTTTCCCAAGGCATCATATTTTCAATCTCCGTTAATGAATATTTATGATACTGCATTAAGGAAAAATTTAACTGATAATAATTTTCAAGGTCCATATGGACCATTGCTATACGAAAAAACTTGACAGACCCTCCAGGACTATATCACTTTCAACTTTTGTATTTGGATTTTTAATCTTAACCGTATGAGAAAGTTTTGGCATTGTTTCAAAAAACTGCTCAATCTTTTTAAATTGTGCGGAATTCATTTGCTCAAGAAACTCTAAAAGTTCTTTCTTTGTGACATCTGCCGATGCCCACACTTCTTCTTCTGTATAAATTTTATCAATACAAGATGCAACGAGATCAAATGATTGATCGACATTTGAATCATTTAAATCAAAATTACTTTTAATGAATTGCTCTAGTGATGGATACTTCATTTCCATCACGATACTTTCATCAACTTTGATTTTTTTATCGTGATCTTCATTTTTGATAACTTTAATATCATCAATATTAATCTTAGTTGGCACTACAGTTTCATCATCATCTGGACAAATCAGATTAACTTCAATATCTTCTCCAACAGATTTACCTCTAATGTTAAGGAAAAGATATTCAATATCAAATGTGGGAAGTGCTTCTACTTTAATATTTTTTGTTTTAATACAACTTTTAATTACTGTCTTAATTGCTGTTGTAATCTCTTTTGTATTCTCACTTTCTAATGCGAGAAGAAGAAGTTTTTCTTCCTTAACTAGAAATGGTCTATATTGAATTGCTTCTCCAGTAGATGGAAGTTCCAACTCATATGTCGGTGTAGAAATTGTAGGTAAAGGCATAATGTCCTATAGAAATTTCAGTGTGATTATTTATCTGTTCTGTATAATTGTATCAATAACTTGTATTATCTGTCCATCTGGGGTTAGATAATCATATAATCTTTCAGAATTATTAATATCTGTAGATCCAACAATTCTAGATCCTTCTGGAACATTAACTTGACCTGCTCTACCTATACTAGAATATTCTGTTGGATTTTTAGATATCATTCCTTGTTCTGTGGTAAGGATATATCTGGTATATGTAAATGAAATAGTACATTTTAATAAATTAGAAGATTCATATGAAATTGGCATTGAATTTATTGAAATTGGATATGCCTGAATGAATCTATATTGCAAATATCTTCCAGAATAATCTTTTTCAAATTTATTAATAGTCAAAGCAGGAGATCTATATCCACCACCTTCTTTATCACCATCAGGATAATTCATCCTATAAGAATAAGTGGGAGTTTCAATTCCCTTTCCATCTTTAAATTGTTCATTTACAATATAAGCAATCCAGTTTTCAAAAAATTGAATTACAGTATAATCATGATCTACATAAAAACTAAAGTCTGCTCTATCATCATATAATCTTCTATAAGCATGTCTTTCTGTTACACCTGTATAATCATTAGTAATTTCATGAGTTGCTAATGAAGATCCAGGAAGAGAAGCATCACAACATGATAATATTAAAAAGTCCGAATCATATAAAGCACCAGCACCAGCAAGTTGCCTTTGTTTTGCCCATTCTCTAACAGAATTCGGTGGGTTAAATGAACATTCAAAGTGTGAAGTAAGAGCAGGATTAAGTAACTTAGACTTAATATCTGACATACTTCTTGAATTTGGTGCTGGTGCTGCCATTTATAAATATTGAATACTTATATATTATGTAGTCTTAAAATGGCAGAAAGTAAATATCATCAAGGTAGATTCCACCCTCAAAATCCAGAAAAATATAAAGGAGACTTTAGAAATATAATTTATAGAAGTTCTTGGGAAGTCCAATTTATGAGATACTGCGATAGAAACCCAAACATTTTAGAGTGGGGAAGTGAAGAATTTTTCATTCCTTATTACGATCCAACTACTAGAAAAGTAAGAAGATATTTTCCTGATTTTTTCATTAAAGTCCAAGAGAGCACTGGTAATACAAAGAAATATCTTATAGAAATTAAACCAAAACGTCAAACAAAACCTCCAGTTCCAGGAAATAAAAAGAAAAAAACTTTGATTAATGAGGCAATCACATACGAAAAAAATTGTGCTAAATGGAAAGCAGCAAAAGAATGGTGTGAAGATAGAATGATAGAATTTAAAATAATAACCGAAGATGATTTGAATTTATAGTGATAAATATTCTTATAAATATCTTCTTATAAATGTCTCACACTTCACAAAAAATTGAGATAATTAATCTCCATTCAGTTAAAGAGGAGTTCTGATGGCAGAAGCATTTTCTACACCGTTCAAGATTACTCTTCCATCGGGAACTGAATTGTTTGGATTTACTAAAACGGGTTATATAAAAGACGGAAATAATGTAAAACCAGATAAATCTACTGGAAGTGTTATTGAATACTGGACAGAAGTTCCAAGAAGTGACTGGGACGGTCCAAGTGAGACGCAAATACAATATGCGGCACCAGGAACAGGTTCTCCAAAATTCTACAAGTTACAAGCAGCATATAATGTTGATGGTAATAAAAAATGGACTACTTATTCTTTTGCTGGAACAGAATTAAAGCAAGAACTTGCAAAATATGATGCGGGGAAACCCACACAAATAAGCACTGTAGTTGCGACAGCACCGCAAGCAGTAGCAAGAGCAGCTAATGTATCTCCATCGGGATTAGCAGCAACGTTATTAAATAAAAATGTTGCACAATCAAATCCAGATGATGATGTTCCAACTCCACCAGGATCAGATCCTGGATCTGGATCCGCAGATAATACTGGACCATTAAAATTTCCTGACGTTCCTATACCAGATGAATCTGCTTACAATACAAAAGCAAAGCAAGAAAAAACAAAAGGTGCATTTTTAACTTATCCAATAGGAATAAAAAAGAATCTACAAGATCATATAGTATTTAAAAGATGTCAATACCGACCTAAAAAATTGAGCGATACTTCAACAACAGATTCATATGCTGGTGAAGTTATTAGCACAATAATATTACCAATTCAATCTGGAATATCTGATACCAACAGCGTAGAATGGGGTGGATCTAATTTAAATGAAATTGAAAAATTTATGGCAAGTAGAGCAATGGAGGTCATGAATCCCGATTCAAAACTAAGTGAAATTGGCGCGAATGCTTTAGATGATGCTTATACTAGATACATAAAAGAAATTCCTGGAATGTATAAGTATTATTTCGCACAAGAAGCGGTAGGAGTTCAGGGTTTATTATCAAGAGCCTCTGGATCAGTATTGAATCCAAATTTATCTCTACTTTTTAATGGTCCATCATTAAGACCATTTTCATTTACATTTAGACTTACTCCAAGAAGCAAAGATGAAGGACGTGCAGTAAGAAGTATCATAAGACAATTTAAAGAGGGATCTGCTGTAAATACATCACAGAATAATGTTTTCTTAAAAGCACCAGATGTATTTAAAATTGAATATCTACAACTTGGAGAAAAGGCAACAGCATTGAATCTATTTAAAACTTGTGCATTAACTACAGTAAGTGTCAATTACACTCCAGATGGAACTTATATGACTTATGGAGATGGTACTATGACATCTTATGAACTCAATTTAACATTTAATGAATTAGATCCAATCTATCAAAGTGATTATTCAGAAATTGCTATCGACAGTATAGGGTATTAAAATGTCATCTTACTTTAAATACGTTCCAAATTTTCAATACGTTAATAGAAATCCCAAAGAAAATACGCCATTGGGAGATTATATCGAAGTAAAAAATCTTTTTAAAAGAACAAAACTTCTTGATGATATTTTTTCTGATTTAAATTACTTTGAAAAATATAGTATTATCGGAGATGAAAGACCTGATAATGTAGCGGAAAAATATTATGACGACTCAAATTTAGATTGGATAGTTTTAATTGCTAATAATATTACTAATATTCAATCAGAGTGGCCTCTTCCTCAAATAGCATTTAATAAATATCTTCTTAACAAATATGGATCATATGAAAAATTGAATAATGTTCATCACTATGAATCCAAAGAAATTACTAACTCTGATGGGGTAATATTAGTTCCAAAAGGTCTTAATATTCCAATTGATTATCAAATAGAATACTATGATTCAAGAACTGCTAGAAATGTATTAGTTACAAATATCGCGGTTCCTATTACAAACTATCAATACGAAGAAAGATTAGATAATAAAAAAAGAAATATATATTTGTTAAAGTCCAAATATATTGCAATTGTATTAGATGATCTTGAAAGAATTATGCCATATAAAAAAGGTTCCACTCAATATGTGAGCAGAACCCTGAAGAAAGGGGATAATATTAAGATCTACGAGTGATCAACTATCTGCAAGTTTGCTGAAGTATGACAGAGCATCATCTTCATCTTCATCAGAAGAACTAGACAGACTGTTCAGTTCTTTTCGCATAGATTCGGGCATCTCAGGAGCACTCTTACTCTTACGATAAGATTCTTCCAGTTCTGCCATTACATCATCTTCACGAGTCTTCTTTGGCATATAAGATTCGTATGCTTCCTCTTCATCTGCAGATGCGGACTTAGGAGCAACAGCACCTTTACCCATTACATAGTTTAGGCGCTTATCAAGTTCTTCATAAGTCTTGAACTGATCGGGTGCAACCAGAGCAGAAAGAGAATACTCTTTCTTCCAGATTGCTTCCAGAGCATCATCATCAGAAAGAAGAGGAGAAGAAGAATCAAACTCCGACTTATCGTAGTTCCAATAACCTTCAACCTTACGAATCTTCAGACGGAAATTTGCACCACTCCAGAAATCAAAAGGATTGATGGGTTCTTCATCTTCAAATTCAGGTTGCATAGCATTCAGGATCTTATCGAAGATCTTCTTACCAAACTTGAACAGGAAGACTTTACCTTCGTTTTCAGGATGAGCAGGGTCCTTAACAACGTAGATGTTAGCAAAGTAGGACAGTTTGCGCTTTTGCTTACGAACAGTTTCCTTATCCTTATCGTTACCGCTGTTCCACAGAGTGCGGTTGTACTCAGTAACAGGATCTTTCTGACCGAGAGTAGTCAGAGAATTTTCAATATACCAACCACCAGGACCTTGGAATCCGTGAGCATACATCTTGACCCAAGGAAGATCTTCCCCTTCAGGAGCAGGGAGGAAACGAATAATAGCAGAACCAACACCGCTCTTATCCATTTCGGGTTTCCAGAAGCGATCATCAGAAGATCCGCTAGTGGTATTCATTTTCTCAACTTCTTTCACCAGTTTATCGGTGAGAGAACCGAGTTTAGATTGCTTTTTAAGTGCTTCGAAAGACATTAGATTTCTCCGTATTTGGCTTGTGGGCAACTTTACCATTCGAGATGGAGGGATGCCAAGCCCTCAAGAACTATATCACCCGCTGATCTCTTTGTCAATCTGGGTCCGCATCATATCGATGAGTTTTGACATATTGTTAAAGATGACATTCATATCTGTATTTTTAGGGAGACCCATCAATACAGCAGATTCCATAATCTTTTCTTTCATCTTTTGTGCTTCTGGATCTTCAGAAAGACTAAGACGAGTGTATAGGATTTGTTGTTTGTTTAAAAGTCGTTGTAGAAGATTAACATGATCGATCTTCTCTTGATTGTTCATTTGAGGAAACCGAAACACATTGTCATAAATTTCTTCTTGGAGTTCTGAGATTTCTGCGATTTCCGCTCTTACAACTTCTGAATCGAAAAAAGTCACAGCACACACTCCTTTAAAATTTGTTTGAATTTAAATACATCAGTATGTAGGAAAGATGAATACTTTGTGATCTTCATTGAAACGAAATTCCAAATGGGATCGTGAAGTTTTTTATCGAAATCTTTTTTGTATCCAAGTATTCTATCCAATATTATCATACTTTCCAAGGAAATCTTTCCTTGCAAATAATCTTTTAATAATTGAGGATGCCGTCCCTCTTCAATTTCAAATATCTTATCAAAGTTTTTATTTGAAAAAACTGAATCAATTTCTTCTTTAAAAATATAAGATAAAGACTGAATCTTTTTGCACCAATTTTTATAGTTACTTTCTCCCTCTCTTATTATTTCACCAATCCAAAGAGATTGAGGATCTGAGCACGATACAAAATTGGAGACAAAGAAATCCAAAATTTCCTTTTCGGATTTCTGTCTGCTTATTTTTTCAAACCAAAATCTATCTTTTCTCTTGTAAAAAGATTGAACTGTTGCTCTACTTTTACCACAATATTTGTGGTAATCGTAACTATCTTTTGTGAAATGATTTTTAATTGAAAGATAAATTTTATAACATTCAAATGGATTCACTAAGTATCAGAAAATAAGTTTAGCACGAGAAGTTTTCTTAAGAAAATTAAGTTCCATAGCTTCATACTTAATTTTTTCTTTGAGGGGTTTAGAGATAAGTTTAGGAACAGATTCTAGATCGATGCTATTCATTTCACAGAAGGAAATTATCGCATCGATATAATTCATTTCTTCATTATCTTGAACCAACTTTTCGATTTCTTGAGCAAATCTAGATGGACAGAAAAACTTTTTTTCGAGTACTTTCTCGAATTCCTTTTCTACTTGTGACTCCATTAATTCTATTAGTGATGGTGACAATTTTTCCTCATAACAACTTTAACAAAAGAATAACATAGACAATTTTTATTGTCAAGACAATTTATCATTCAAGAATTTTTTAATATACTGAACGAGAAGTCTAATATATTTTTCTTTATCTCTTTCTTCATAAACTTCCACGTCACCGTTTTCGCATGCCATAATAATGATAAATTTCTTAACGGATAATCCAGTCATTTCGTGAAGCATACAAGCATATGCACAACACTGAACGAAATAACCTTCAATCCATTCTCTTGGTTTTGGTTTTGCCGAAGTCTTAAAGTCAATGATAGAAAGTTCTCCATCAAACTCTGCAATACAATCTACTGTACCTGCGATACCTAAAAATTCACTATAGAGAGAACCTTCCAGAGCATGAATATTATTTATACGATTTAAAGTTGGTTTAGCAAGATAGAATAATTGTTGTGACAAAGGTTGTACTGTAGGAAGATCTTCATTTTTGAGATGATGTTCCACAAGAGTGTGCATATCAGTTCCACGACTAGTTGCCTTTCGTGTAATTGCGTCTGCCTTTTCTACTCCAACCTTTTTACGCCATTGATTGAAAAATTCTTTTTTGTAGTTGCTTGTTATTGATGTAATGGAAACAAGTTTTTTTAACGTGTCTCCACTACCTACTTTATAATAACGAACTCCATCTATAGTCTCCCTCTGGAGTTGAAGGAGATTCAATTCAACATGATTAAACATCAGAGATTCAATTCCATTTTTGCGAGGATGTATTCTTTAACAAGACCAGAACGAACGATATCTTCTGCTTCAAATTCAATAACATCAAACGATGGCATAACTCTGAGGATTCTCATAAAATCAATGATACCATTTTTTTCGTTTGTTTTGACAAGATCACTTTGAGTTGCGTCTCCGCAGAACATAATCTTAGAGTTTTCACCAACACGAGTAATCATAGAATCCAATTCATGAAAATTGAGATTCTGAAATTCATCAACAATAATAATCGCATTATCCAGAGTTGTTCCACGAATAAACGAAGTACTCCAGAAACTAATTGTTCCTTGTGTCTTCAGATTACCATAGAGCATTTCGAAAGATGCATCATCTGGCATTTCAAACATATACTTTACCATATTCTTATAAGGAATTTGATAAAGCGAAGACTTATCTTCGTGGTCTCCAGGAAGAAAACCAATTTCTCGTGTTGCTACAAGAGAACGAACGATATAAATTTTTTCGTATGGAGATCTTTCATCAAGAACATCTCTCAGAGCATTATATAGAGTGATGAAAGTTTTTCCAGTTCCAGCGCAACCATATGCAACTAAGTTTTGTTGCAAACCATAAGATTTAAAAAGTTCTTCTTGATTATCTGTAAGAGGTTCAATCCTCTTCATATAGTCGGAACTAATTGGCTTCTTTCTTTTCATCTGCCTATTGCTAGTTCCGAATGGAACAGGGTTCTTCATGCTTTTTCTTGCCATTAGATTTTCTTCACTTGAGATTTGGGTGCTTTGGATGCTTTTTCTAGAACTTCATTCCATCCTGGATGTTTTTGGACCAGTCTATCTTTCCACTCTCCAATTTCTCCTGGAGTAGCGCAACCTTCAGACCAATCTCTTTTCCATTCAGGATTATCCTTATACCACTGAGTAATTTCATGAACACTCATTTCAACTACTCGTTTCTCTCCTGTCTCTTTATGAATAATAGGATATATCGCCATAAGTTATTATAAAATTCAGATGTATTTATTCTATACAGAGAGACGGAGCATCGTCACATTCTATACAATCGATGCACTCATCTATGTTTGGATTTTCTTTTAGAAATTCCTGAAACTCTTCTTCTGTGAGTAGTATTTTAAAGATATGACCAGTTGTATGGTCTTTTACGCAGTAACTTTTCATACTTATAATTAGGGAGATAGTCTTGCTTTATGTAGTCGTTTTTCCTCGTAGTATGAAAAGATTTCTGGAACCCAAGTTTTCATAATGGGAATCATACCTTCACACATTGCTTGAATTTCAACTTGAGCATCAAGTTTTGCACGAAGATCCAGAAAATGCAATGCTGCACGAAGAGAGAAAGATGCAACAAAGTTCTGACGAATGTTTTGTGGAAGATAATCTCTAAGATGCTCTTCCGCCATACCTCTCTTCATATAACCTTCAGCATACCTTTCAGATGCCGCCAGACAAAACTTCAGTTGCCTCTCGTAATCATCTTGAGTCCATTCATATTTGTGACCTTTACGGTCAAGATATAGACCAGGAGGACGAACATAAAAAACTTCTTCGGCAGAAAGTTCGCCATGTGCAACTTTCAGAACACGCCTTCCAGTATAACGTTGAGATTGAACATCGAAAGAAACACCTACACGATGAGTCCTTGCTTGAACAATAACGTTATGAACGAATCCTACACAGTCAAATGAGATTGAGGGGTGTTCCAGAGGTCCCCAGTGCCCTCTCTCGTTCGCTAAGAGTTGCTCTATAACCCACTTACCAGAATCAGTTTCTGAAGGTGGAGTTTTAGTATGAATAGCATCTTCACTGTAATCATTCTTTCCACCTTGCCATACAAGAGTTTGTGGATTTGGAGTGCTATTCAATAGCACAATTTTCATGTGCTTATCCAATTCCAAAAGATCTTTTGCTCTAATAGGTTTCATTCTTTCTCCCAAGTATCTTTTTCAATTTTACGAAGTTTTTTAAGTTCCTTCATCATATCTTTGATTTCTTGATATGCAGTTTCTGGACTCATTTTATTGCTGACTTCCAAACCAACAATATACTGCACTTTATCGCCAAATCTGGCAAGTGCTCTTTCAAATTCAGTTAAAGTTTCATACATATTCAATCTTCCTCTTCATAGTAGTCTGGTTCATATTCATTAATGTAAGGAGCAATCTCTTCATACTTATATTCATTTTCGTTGTTTAACTCTTTTTTCAACGAACGAACAAGAAGTTCAATATTGTGAATAATTAAATCTACCTTTTGTTTATCCATAAAAAATGTGTATCATCTATGATTCTACATAAAAAAAGAGGGAGAGTCAAGTATCCCTCTGAGTTATTTTGCTGCTACCAGAGTAGCAAGAGATGCTTTACGACGCCTCTCTTCTTTTTGTTTTTGCTCCTTAATCAATTGCAGGAAGTTAAGTTTTTTCATTGCTTTTCCTCCCAGTTCCAGTTGTTACATGGACGATAGGAAATACCACGATACTTATTTTGTGGATGAGATGGAGCATGTGTTTGCGAATACCATTTACGATATTCTAGTTTCGCAGTGTCAGTATTATACTTACACCCACGATAGGTTGCTGTCATCCCTTGGTCCCCTCTTTTACAAACTTAACTCCACGGTAGGTCTCATTGTATTGTTGAGGTTGTTGTTGCACTTGTGCCTGTGCTTGACGGCGTTGCTCGGTGTCATATGCGACACCGCGATAAACTACTTTAGACATTAGGGTTCTCCTTAGTTTTTAGGTTAAAGAGCGTTCCTTCAGTCGGCGTTTGCGTTCGCTATTTGCGAATAGCGAATGAACGATCCGTTCCGCGTCGGCTTACTTCCGTCCTATTCGGTTTTAGCACTTTACTATGAAATCCTTTCGGAGTTCTAATAACAATCGGTCCTCTATCTTTTGTGATACTACATCGCCGTTCTTAACGATGTCCATTAGTTCCATCGCTGTGTCACAAGAAACTGCAACCTGTTGGATGCTAGATGCTTGTGGCGCTGAAACAAAGAGGAAAGGAACCCATGCTGAAAGCAAAAGTACTTTAGTCATAGGATGAACGTTAGAGGATTATTATACCTCTATCTAATCTATCTATGCAAGCACTTTTGTAATATTTGTTACAATTTAATCTCTCTGTCTCCAATCATCTGGTTTATCACCAGTGAAGAAATCCATAATATCATCAGCACCATTAAAACCTGTGCGATGATTTGTTGGATCTGGATCACCTAAATCCAAAGCATTCATAAAGTCATCAAGACTTCCTTCTTGCATATTTGGATTGGCGGCCCGGCGTCTTGCTTGCCTCAAAATAGTTGCAGCAGATCTATTTACTTTTGATAGTTTTTCTGCCCATATCATATCTTCTAGACTTACTTCTTCACCTTTAGCGATTTTTTCAGAAATTGCCTCAAGGCGCAATCTGTATTGCGTTGAAAGCATAAAAACTCTCCAGATATAGTATATTTATTCTATCTTTCGATATAGGTTAATTTATGATCTGTTGCGTAAAGTTGTTGGATAATAATATCACAACCAATTTTCGGATTACAATCTCCACAGGTATAAACATCTACTGCTGCCTTACCTTCTTCTGGCCAAGTATGAATACTAATATGACTTTCTGAAAGCAAGCAAATGACAGTTACTCCCTGTGGATCAAACTTTTTTGAGATTGTTTGAACTACAGTTGCGCCACTTGCTGCTGCTGCATTTTCCAGTAAATCTATAAGACAACGTTCATCATCCAAAAGGACAAATGAACAACCATAAAGGTTTAGTAAATAATGCTTACCCATTAAAGTTCAGGATTTTCCTCATATTCTTTTAACAGTTCCGACACAACTTCTTCTGTTCCATCCATTGTTTTTACTTGATACAGTGGAGACTTCATATATTTTTTAATCTTTTTATATTTTTTGATTAAATTATTAACTTCATCAGTATAGAGAGTTACTTTCGCTTTTCCTCCACCAAATCCACCTGCTCCAATCATCTTTTTTTCTTTCCTTCTGGTGCTTTATATCCCCAAAGTTTTGGATTTACTCTACCATATCCAAAATCAATTTTTTGAATTGCTCCTGGACCAAACTTATCATAATAAAGATCAAAAAGGTCCGATCTTTTTTTACAACGACATACATCCATAAAGACTTTATCGTTTATTTTATACCAAATAAGATAAGCATCGCTAGGCAAAGAACTATCTTTTGCCTGGATCATTGCTGCATTTTGAATCAACAATTCGCAACCATATCTAGGAGGAAGAGATTTCCTTTCTTCTTGTGACCATTCCACTTTAGTCTCTTCCTCCACAATTACGGCACTCATGAACGACCACCCCAAGTAATATCGGGATATGCTTCCGATACAATTTCTTTGGTGATCTTATATTTATCTGTAAGTTTTTTATCCTTCACAAGACACATAAGTTCAGCTTCAAGAGGATGAAGTCCTTGAAGCATATTAATGAACATCGTTTCTTTACGGAGTCTAGAAAGACTATCGTTACCACCTTTTACATAGATATAAAAATTATGACACTCATTTCTAATGGATGTCTTCAAAGTTTCATTAGTAAATTCTTCGGTTCCATAGTAACCGTTAGATTTCATCCCATCATTTTTTGCCTTACTTTCAATAAGGTCAGTAAGGTTTCCTCCAATTGAAGTCTGTCCATCTACTGTTGCATAAGGAACAGATCCTTCTGGAAGAACACTGATAATACTCTCATCAAAATTCATGATAAGAATAGTAACTAATCCATCATTTCTATATTCTTTAAGAACTTCTACTTTCTTAGCGTTAGATCTTTGCTTAGAAGCAAGTTCTAGAATCTCGTGTTGAAATGGATTAGGTTGAAGTTTAGGAATCGGTTTTTCAGTCTTCGTCTTCGTCGTCGTAGTCATAATCGTTTTCAAATCTCACTGCTAAAATTTCATCTGGAACAACATTGCCATGTTCATCATACATTTCTGGATGAAGGTTTGGAATGCCATAAATTTTTTCAAATTGACTTTGCTTTAATATCCATCCAATTATACTTCCAATCATTAAAAACATCAAGGAAAATAATACGGTGAATGTGAGAATATAAGGCGTTTCCATTGTTCTTTCCCCGAGAGTTACTTTTTCTTTATATCTAAAAATAGTTCAAATTGAAAATGTATCTCTCGCTTGAAGAGAGACAACATCTTACCAAATCGAATTAAAAATGATTTTGGTTCCGATGGTTTCTCCCTCCTATTATGCTGACGTAACATCAATTCGAAACCGCGATTGATCTGCGGTTCTCTTTTATTATTTAGTTTCTTTCTTTCGCCTTCCTGGTCTTCTATCATGACTGTATTTCCATGCGTCTTCCAAAATTTTATACAAGTAGTTTCTAATCTTCCTTGCTTGCGGTTTTGGAATGTGACCGTATGCTTCACGAAGTTGTTTATGCATTTCGTCTTGACCACCTTCTAGATAATCATCTAGATCTGTTACAAGATTGCTAAGTTCATTTGCAGTAGCACTTCCAATGAACTCTTCAACCTCTACTCTTTTGGTTCCACGAATTTTCAAGTAATCATAAAAATTTAAAACAAATTGTCCTTTAAAAGCATAATCAATTGCTTTCTCCACATCACCATAAACTTCGTGAATTGTATTTTCCATTAGATGATTTTGTTTTCCTGTAGATATTTTACGGTTTCTGTGCATCCACCAAGTCTTGTCTCATCATTTAAAACAACTTGAGGGAACGTAGATCCAAGGCCAAACTCAGCATAAAAATCTTCACGATTAAAATTCTCGTCGAGTTTATAGACCTTGTGCTCCAATCCCGACAATTGTAGCACCTGTTCGATCTTATTGCAATATGGGCAACCTTCTTTTGAATAAACTGTAAATCTCATAATACTATTTCTAATTGTTAGATAATAATAAATCCCCCCATTTTAAGGTGGGAGGATAAGTATTGATAAATTATATATCCCTTTTTATATTCTAGTCAAGTTTTATGCTTGTGCTTCACCCCATCTTAATGCAACTGTTCCATTAAATGCGGAACCACCAGTTGTATAGACATTAATTGCAAGAACATCAGGTCCATTCGGGAATGTTCCTCTACCACCAATTGGCGTATTATTCAACTCTTTAAGTGAAGATAAATCAAGTGAAGATTTTTGAGTTGCATCTCCCACGAATGAGAAAATAGTTTCACCAGGAAGAGCAGATACAGGAGAACTAAATGTATAAGAAGTTGCTCCAGCAGCACCCGGAGTAACAGAAGCAGAGAACTGAATATACCATCTTGTCCCATCATAACCAAAGAATCCAACAACTCTAGTACCACCTGGAACTCCAGTTCCAGATACGCTCATACCAACTCTAACATTAGCAGTTGCTACCCTATTGAAAACTACATACTGAGTTGGAGTATTTTGAGTAATGACATTTGATGCAATAATTGGAGAAACAGATCCAATCCACGTAACACTATTACCATTAGCAATCTGAGCAAAAGATGGTTGTCCACCAGCACCAGCACCACTTAAACCAAACCAAGTGATATTATTTGGATCAGTTGGATAATTTTGTGGATTCAGAATACCTTCAATAACAACACTTGTAGCAGCGGATCCTCCAGTAGGAGTAAATTCAATACCCTGAAGAAGTAACTGTGCTCTATTGATCAATTCCCTTGTTCCAAGATCTCCGATGATAGCATTGGAAACGCTTGGTGCAAGGCGAAGTAAAAATGCTGTAGTTTTAGTTGTAGAAACTGGGAAATTAACTGCTTGATAGTTGAAAATATATCCTCTATCTTGATCAAACAATCCATCAGTAAGGAATGCAGAACCCCAGTGACTAATTTGTGGTGTTGCAGTATTACTTAAAAGAACTATACCCGTTCCACTTGAGTGTGTTGATGCAACACCTGCTGTATAAGATCTTTGAGAACCCGCATAGAAATTACTAAATGTAGCACCCCTGGTCAATCCAGTTAATGTATTTGTTGTAGTTCCAATTCCAGTATAATTGATAATTTCATTATCAATATAAAGTGATCCAGAAGATGGAAGCAATTCTACCTCATCAATGTGAAGAACTGTAGAACCAATACCAACATTTTGAGTTAGTTTTGTTTTTGCACCTTCATTAATAACTTCATATCTAACTGGTAAGTTACCAGATCTCATAAATGCTTCTGTATTTCTGTTGTTATTCTTGAGTCTATGAACAAACAGATAGTTTCCATTAGGACCACGAAGCATCCAGTCAATAAATCCAGCACCATACCAAGTGTACTGGAATCCAATCATTTGCATTTTATTAACTTTAATTTCATAACCGCTTGCTCCAGTTCCATCCGCTTTATCAATATTCCATTGGTATTGTGGAATAATGATTTCATTTACTAATGCTGCTTTACCACCAGTTACATTCAAAACTCCTCTATAGTCTGGAGAAACCGTCATATTAGTTTGGGAATTTACTTTAGTTACAATGTGAGTCATTCCACGAATAACAATTCTATCCCCAACTTTTAATTGATCTTGGAATCTTGTATTAGTACCAGTAACTAAATTTGAATCTGTTGCAATATTAATTGTTCCAGCAAGTTGATATGTCGCCGATCTAAGACCAACAGCAAGATTAACGCCATCATATTGCCAGAAGATTCCATTTTGATCGTCAAATGCTCCTGCACGGACTGTAGCACCTTTCCACTTATAAAGTGACATTTGTGCCTGTGTTCCTAGTGTAGCATTAGTTGATCCTAAAGTATACGTTGAAACAATAGTAAATGATTGATCACTAACAATAGATTGAACTATATAATGCCCATCATATCCAGAAGTAGTAATATCACTTAAAGCAATTTCAGCCCCTGATTGAAGACCATGTTCAATTTCATCTGTCGTTACAGTAATAATACTACCTACAGAAGTTCCCGAAGAAGTAACTGAACGTAAGTCATAACTAGGTGCAAATAATGTACCCGTAGTGTACATTATTCCTTTACCAGATTGATATCTTAAATATTTTTTACTTTGACGAATTGCGTGTGCTCCATGAGCTGGTCCACCAGTTCCAAGTTGTACACCACCATCAAAAGGTCTATGAATATAATAATTATCGGATCTTGGAAATACACTTCCGGTAATTCCAGATGGATTAATGAATCCTGGAGATCTTGCAGTATAAACAAGTTGACTTAATGAAGGAACTTCATCAATTAATCTAGGTCCAGCAGCAATATTGTGACCTGTTCCAGAAGAAGTTATAGAAACGAGAGCAGTATTACCAGGAACAAGTCCGTGATTATTTGCAAATGTAACTAAAATTCTTGCCAGAGAACTGAATATAATACTACTAGAATTATTTATAGTAGAAACAACAGGTTCACTTATTGATACTGAAGGAAAGAAATTGACTGTACTACCTTGAACAGATACTCCAGAATTTGCTACAGATGACAATCTACCAAGAACAATATTTGCTGGATCAACACCTGGACCATCTCTATCAACTTCTCCAACTGTAATTGTTAGATCATTTGTAGGAGATGTTCCACCTAATTCAGTTCCCGGAACTCTTATTTGATATCCAGGATAATAACCAGATCCAGCAACACTAACAACAGAATTATAAGATGAACTAACTTTACTTATATTAAATGTTGCATTTTTCCCAGAATTAGTTCCACTTACAGATTGGTATGTAGCATTTCCATCTGATGCGGAACCAGACTGAGTAAATGTTAATATTTCTCCGCTGCCACCAATACTTTGTATAGTTAATGTCAAATCATTAGTAACACTTTGTCCTCCTAATAAAGATCCATCAAATATAATGGTATTTGAAACAGAGTAATTCTGTCCAGGGCTTGCTATATTAACACTATAAGAAGGAGATGCTCCTCCTGTTCTTTGAATGGAGAATTGTGCTCCAGTTCCACCTCCATTTGTAACTCCACTTAAAAAGTAAAATCTAGAACTTGGTATTGCATCACCTTTAGAATCGTCCGCAAAAGCATTAGATCCAGCATCACCATTAAACCTCATCAATAGCACATTATAAGTATCATTGGGAACAAAGAATGAAGAAGGAGTAAAATTGGACACATATCGAGATATACTTTTAGTTACTCTTAAATCATCAATATGACCATAGAATCCAAAATTGCCTTGGAAATTTGCACCGATTCTAAATGGTCTTTGTCCATAAACATTATTATCTACATATGTTGTTCCAGATTGAGTTCCATTAATAAATAATCTAGTTTCGGATGTAGCAGCAATTCCAGTTACAACGTTTTTAGAAAGTGCAATATGTGTCCAAGTAGATCCAGATATCGTAGCAGAACTTGTTATTACAGCAGTTCCATTGACATAATAAACAAGTTGATTACTTGCATTTAATTGTAAAACAGAGGATACTTGTGGTTCTGTAGTTCTCATATCAATTAAGAACTCAGTTGCAGCAGTTCTATTTCTATAAACCCAAAATTCTATTGTAAAACTTTCAGATCCAAATTCAAAATCTGGATCTGAAGCAATATTAACATAATCAATACTTCCTACAGTAGGATTTAAAAGTAAAGAAGATCCACCAGTTTTAAATTGTGCTGCAGAAATCTGTGCCTCTCCGCCACCTACAGCATATTTTGAAGAAGTTACTGAAGTAATTCCACCAGTCGCATTAACAGAATTTACCTTTACTATTAAATCATTTTGTGGAGAATCTCCATCTAAAATATTTCCCGGAATTATAATTCTATCAGTTGTGCTATATCCAATTCCAGGTTTTGTAAATAAAACGTTTCCCGAAACTGTGCCAGTATTATTTAATGAAAGAATAACTGTAGATATTCCAATATATCCAATAACAGTTGCACCAACAGCAACATTAGATCCCGTTGCTAATTGCCCTTCAGAAATACCAGAAATATTACCAACATTTAAATTTGGACTACCAGAAGATCCAGTTGAGTTTTTACTAATAGCGGAAATTGCTGCGGAATACCTTCCGGAATTCCTTTCTACTCTAAAAGTTGCACCACTTCCATTTCCAAAATTTAGAGGAGTTCCAGTTCTAATTCCAATTTCATCAGCACTACCAACCAAATTAACTTGAATTGGATCTGAAAGGGTTAAGGTATTATCAACTATATTTGTAACAAATGTAGACGTTCCAGTTCCATCATCAAGAGAAGATCCAACTTCTATATTATTTGTGTTTCCATTTACTGTTAAACTATAACTTGGAGCAGTTACATCCAAAGCAACTGTTCTACTTGTAGAAAATGCATTTACTCCAGTAACTTGAGTTCCAGTAGCAATTCCACTAGCAGTTAAAATTGATCCATTTACTGCTGTTGCAACTCCAACTGTTGAAATTCTGGTGCTACCTACTCTAGTATTAAATCTAGAAGTAAAATTACCACTAGATCCTTGAGATTGAACAGTAAACGATGGGGATCCTATAGATGAACCTGTATAAAAATCCCCTTTTTTTAATGAGGTAAAAGTAGTAAATAATGATTGACCATTAGTTGTACCAACTTTTCCTTTAGAATAATATCTAAATGATGTAGTATCTACAATTTCAAATACAACAAAGGTTCCTTCAGCTCTGGTTGACCCAGAAACGGAATCCAATAATCCTAATATTCTGATTGCAGTTCCTGCAGAAAAACTATGAGCCTGAGACGTAGTAACAGTAATTAAAGAATCCCCAAGACCACTAGATGCCGAACTTGCATCAGTTGTAACTGCATTTACTTGAAGGTCGGATCCAGGAATCTCATAAACTCCAGGATATCCCCTAATTAAATCGACAGTCTGCCATTTAGTTGGTTGTAATCCATATTCAAAGTCAGCATCAAGCATTGATTGAGGAGTTGCAACGCGCATCCTCTCAATTGCATCAGTACCAAAATTATATGGTCTAAATGTTACTTCATCTTCTTCTATGAATATTTGTAGAGAATCTGCAGAAGATTGGTCAGAAGTATCAAATAACAACGTAATTGTTGTTACTCCATTGGAGTTAGTATTTGCATAGGGAAAATCTGGGTCAGATCCATCCGTAGTTTCTAAGAAAGAAACAGTTATCTTATTTGTGGGATCGGCAAAATTATATAAAACCTTATTATCAGTTACATTAGTAATAATAAGAATTTTATTTAATTGAATTTTATCAAGAACCTTGATACTGCCAGATCCAGCTGGACCAGGAGCGAATACATAATCTCTAATCTGCCTCTTTGCCATTTAAAATTATCTCCTAATCTTTAAGATAAAGCGATTGCCATAATGAGACTTCTGTTATCAACATATGATTTATTTGAAGCGTCATCTAAATCTGTTGGGACGCCAACGTGCTTAACTTTATTATTTAGAACATTAACATTACCACCAACAGTAAGAGTGTTACCGATGCTTATATATCCAAGAGTAGATACATTTCCATTTAAACCATTAACATTAAACTTATTTGCTCCTACATTTAACGCTATAGGAACATAAATTGTTTCTGTTGTTCTTATGTTTGCAGTTCCCTGCAAGAAATCTACTGCTAAATTTCCACCACCAAAATCCAATGTTCTTGCTGTTCCAACTGGGTTTCCGTTACTTAAAACTACAACACCAGAACCAGTAGCAACAACTCCAGTTAATGCGGATCCATCCATTGATGGGAGTGTTCCAAGTCCGATCAATCCACTATTAAGGCTAGAAGCAGATATATTACCAAATAATTCCCCACCTGCTGTTATATTACCACTTGCTAATATACTACCAACTACGTCCAATTTGGATCTAGCAAGAAGAGTTCCAATTCCAACACTTCCATCTATTCTAGCGTTTCCTAGAACGACTAAATTATCAGATCCTCCTCCTCCAGAACTTGTGTAATAAAGTCTTCCATGACAAGTAAAATTGAGGTTAGATTTTTCATTTGATGAACATATTAAAGATTGACCAGAATCCAATAAAATTTCTGGTCTACTATAAGTTTGGAATGGTGGTATTTCTACATCATATTCAATATAATTAGATGTATTAAATCCAACAGCACTAGTTATACCAACTCTAGCTTTTGATGGAAAATTATTTAAATTACAAATAGATAAAGTAACAATTGCTTGAGATTGACTGGGAGATGTAAATAAATTTTTTCTGGTAGTATCTGTTGAAACTACAGATCCCAAAAGTCCAGATTTTACTGGATTTGAATCTGTAATTGTTTGCCCATAAAATATAAAATCGGTGTTTGGATTATCTGATCTAACAATTAAAGATTGACCATTACCAAAGTAAATGTCATTTGTTACAAAAGTTTCACCATAATTTATAAGTTTATTATATTCAATATAAGAAATTGAAGATGATCCGGAAACTATCCCAACTCTTATTTTTATTGGATTAAAATTTTTATTTGATACTGCAACTTTTCCTTCCGAAACAATGTCTAAAGGAGAAGCGTATAATGTATAATTTTTCCCAACTTCTGGTATGGCAGATGCTAAAAGACCGAAAGCCATGTATAAATTTAAATTTTAAATATTTATATGTTATAATAATAAAAAAAAAACTATGATCATATTAACTGGAAGTAAAGGATTCATTGGCAAAAATTTTCTCAAAAAAATT
>Ga0194131_10003300_pt1 | contig 25586 bp, 24 predicted proteins | sample TA2KigO120mmetaG_FD_148631 | JGI IMG/M metagenome (GOLD analysis project Ga0194131, IMG submission 148631) | Freshwater microbial communities from Lake Tanganyika, Tanzania - TA2015053 Kigoma Offshore 120m | ecosystem: Environmental > Aquatic > Freshwater > Lake | place: Tanzania: Lake... | reverse complement strand
GTACGCCCGGCTCGGCGACATGCTGCTCGACGCGGGCCGCCCCGACGCGGCGCTGGTCGAGTTCGGCAAGGCGGCGTCGGGTGCCGACGGTCCCTCGCCCACCCTCGCGGCCCGCACGTCAGATGCGCTCGTGGGCCTCGGCCGTCGCGACGAGGCCCTCGCTGGTCTCAGGGCGTCGATCGTCGACTACCCGGAGTACGCCGTCACTCGGCGCGCGCTAGGTCGCCTGCTCCTCGCCCGCGGCGACGTGCGCGGCGCGCTCGCCCAGTTCCGCGCCGCGGTCGACGTCGATCCCTTCGACCCCGACACCCAGGGCGCGCTCGCCGATCTCTACGCCGCCGGCGGACAGGCGACGCTCGCCGAGCGCCACGCCCGTTACCGCCGCATCCTCCAGAGCGCCGAGCCGCCTCCCGCGTCGCGATAGCTCCCTGCCCCCCGGACCATCCATGCCGCCGCACGACGACCTCGCCCTCTACGACCGCCTTGCCCGCATCCGCGCCGACGTCGAGGCCCAGATTGGCCGCCGCATCGTGGGGCAGCGCGACGTGGTGGAGCGCATGCTCATCGCGCTCTTCGCCGGCGGGCACTGCCTGTTCATCGGCGTTCCCGGCCTCGCCAAGACCCTGCTCGTGCAGTCCACGGCGCAGACGCTCGGCCTCGACTCCGGGCGCATCCAGTTCACGCCCGACCTCATGCCCGCCGACGTCACCGGCTCCGAGGTGCTCGACGAGGACCGCAGCACCGGTCACCGCGCCCTGCGCTTCGTGCCCGGGCCGATCTTCACCAACCTGCTGCTCGCCGACGAGATCAACCGCACCCCGCCACGCACGCAGGCGGCGTTGCTCCAGGCCATGCAGGAGCGGCAGGTGACGGTGGGGCGGCAGACCTACCGGCTGGACCGACCCTTCCAGGTGTTTGCTACGCAGAACCCCATCGAGCAGGAAGGGACGTACCCGCTGCCGGAGGCGCAACTCGACCGCTTCATGTTTAGTATCGAGGTCGACTACCCCTCCGAGGCCGAGGAGATCGAGATCGTCGAGCGGACGACCGGGGAGCTGGGGCCGGCGCCCGAGCCGGTGATCGACCGCGACACGCTGGTGGCGCTGCAAGACCTCGTGCGCAGCCACCTCGATCACGACGACGTGCCACGCTTCGCCGTCCGTCTCGCGCGTGCCACGCGCCCCGGCCCCGAGGCGGGCGAGGTGGTCAAGCGCTACGTGCAGTGGGGTGCCGGGCCACGGGCGAGCCAGTACCTGTTGATCGGCGCGCGGGTACGCGCCGCCCTGCACGGGCGTCGCAACGCGAACATCGACGACGTGCGCGCGGTGGCCACCAGCGTGCTCCAGCATCGCATCGTCCCGAGCTTTGCCGCCGAGGCCGAGGGGCTGCGCGCCTCGGAGATCGTGCGCCGCATCCTCAGCGCCGTCCCGGCGCCCTGATCGCCTTGTCTGCGCCGGTGCCATGGCGGGAAGACGTCGTCGCGCGCGTGGCGAGCCTGCACCTGCGGGCGCGCCAGGTGGTGGCGGGCCTGGGCGTGGGCCTGCGCCGCAGCGTGCGGGTGGGACAGGCGGTCGAGTTCGCCGACTACAAGCCCTACACCCCGGGGGATAGCCTCCGCGACCTCGACTGGCGCGTGCTCGGTCGTCGAGACCGGCTCGTGGTGCGACGTTACCGCGCCGAGACCGAGATGCGGGCCACCCTGGTGCTGGACGCCTCGGCCGACCTCGGCAGCACCGGCGAAAAGTGGGAATCGAGCGTTGCTATTGTCGCGACAATCGCCTACCTGCTGTTCCTCGAGAACGAGCCCATCGGCTTGCACGTCGCCGCCGGGAGCGGCGGGGTCGTCCTGCGCCCGCGTCGGGGCCGCGCCCAGCTCGCCCGCATCTTCGCCGCTCTCGCGGCGCTGCGCCCGGCTGGCCGCGCCGACCTCGCCACGACGCTGGCGGCCGTGGGCACCCGCGCGCACGACCGCAGCCTGCTCGTCCTCGTGGGCGACTTCATGGAGCCCACCGCCCACTGGGTCGGCGCGCTCGACGCCCTGGCCCGGCGCCGGGTCGACCTGCGCGCGATCCACGTCTTCGACCGCCGTGAGTTCGAGCTGGACTTCGCGCAGCCGCTGAAGCTCTACTCCCTCGAGGGGGGTGCCGACGAGACGCTCGACCCCGCCGCCATGCGCGAGTCGGTTCGCGAGGAGGCGGCGCGCTTCGTGGCCGAGGTGCGCGATGGCGTGCGCGCCCGCCGGGGCGTCCACCACCTCGTGGAGGCCCGCGCCGACCTGGTGCCGGTGATCGGCGAGTTCCTCCGCGGGCGCGAGGGACGATTCGGATGAGCCTGGCCCTGCTCGCCCCGCTCGCGCTCGCGACTGGCGTGGTGCTCCTGGGCCCGGTGCTCGCCCACCTCGTGCGCCGCGCCCCCACCGAGCGGGTGCCCTACGGCGCGATGCTGCTCCTGGAGCGGCTCCGCATCCGCCTCGAGCGCCGTCGCCGCCTGCACGATCGGCTCATCTTGCTCCTCCGGCTCCTGGGGCTGCTGGGGCTGGTGCTGGCGGCGGCGCGTCCCGAGCTGCGCCTGCCGGAGACACGCACGACGATCGGCGGCAGCGGCCGGGTGGTGATCGTGCTCGACACCTCGCTCTCGATGGACCAGCGGGTGGAGGGCGAGCCGGCCTTCGCCCGCGCCCAGCGCGAGGCGGTCTCGGTGTCCCGCGGACTCGGCGAGGGCGTGCAGCTCGCGGCGATCACCGCCGGAGCCCCGGCGGAGACGCTGGCGGGCTTCACCACCGATCACGCGCTGGTCGCCACGCTCCTGGAGGCCACGCGCCAGGGTTCGGGTGGCACTGACCTCGACGGCGCCCTCGCGCTGGCGCGGGGCCTTCTCCAGGGCCAGCCGGGGGAGGTGGTGGTGATCGGCGACGGGAGCGGTCCTGGGCGGCTCGCGACGGCGACCCATGGCATCGAGCGGCTCGTGGCGACCGGATCGGCGCTGCTACCCCGCACCTTCGCGCCTGCCCTCGCGGCCAACCTCGTCGTCACCGAGGCGCGCTACGGCGATGGCCTGGAGGGCGGCACCGTGTCGGTGACCGTCCGCAACTTCGGCCCCGCGGGCGAGGTGCCCGCCACGGTGCGCCTCCCCGACGGCGCGCAGATGACGGTTTTCGTGGAGGCACCCGGCGCCACCGGGGAGGGTCCCGCCGAGGTTTCGGTGTCGGTCACCGTTCCCCGGCAGGCCGAGGGCGGCGTGGCCTCGGTCTCACTCGCCGACCCGGCCCTGCCGCTCGACGACACCCGGTACTTCCACCTGCCGCGCGTCGGCAAGTCACGGGTGCTGGTGGTCGACGGCGACCCGGGCAGCACGCCCACGAAGTCGGAGGTGTACTTCCTCGAGCGAGCGCTCGCGCCCTTCGCCGGGAACGGCGCAGGCATCGACGTGGTGGCGCCCGGCGGCGTGTCGCGACTGGTGGAGGGCAAGTGGCAGGTGGCGGTGCTCGCCAACGTCGGGGATCCTTCCCCGATCGCCCCGGTCCTCGTCGACTTCGTTCGCGGGGGCGGCGCGCTCGTCCTCGCGGTCGGCGACAACGTGAGCGCGGAGGTCTGGAACCCCGTGCTGGGCGGCCTGTTGCCCTCCCGGCTCGGCCGCGTTCGCGATCTGGTGGCGCTGGACGCCGGCGAGGGCGTGCCGCTGGCCCTGCCCGGCGCCGATCTCGAGCTGTTCGAGCCCTTCGTGGGCGCCGGTCGCGAGGGCTTCGGGCGGGTGCGCAGCCGCCGCGTGTATTCCCTAGAGCCCTACGTCGAGTCGAGCGACGTTCGAACGCTCTTGCGATACGACACCGGCGTACCGGCGCTGGTGGAGCACCGCATCGGCCGCGGGCGAGTGTACCTGTGGACGAGCAGCGCCGACCTCGGCTGGACGAACTTCCCGTTGCAGGCCATCTACGCCCCCACCTGGCAGCGCCTCGTGTCCTGGCTCGGCGCCGAGTTGGGCAGCAGCGGCGCGCGGGTGAGCGGCACCGTCGGCGAGCCGGTGGAGGTGAGCGTGCCGATCGGCGTCGAGGTGGATGTGACCGGCCCCGACGGCGGCCGCGTGGAGGTGACTCGGGCCGCCGGGGTGGTGCGCTTCCTGCCCTCCGTCCCCGGCGCCTACGTGGTGGGTCGCGACGGGGAGCCGCGGCTCGCTGACGTGGCGGTCAACACGCCGCTGGCCGAGTCCGACGTGCGCCCCGACGAGCCCCTCGCCGAGGTGACGGCGCGCATCGACCCCGACCGTGCTCGCCGCAAGCTGGCGCTCGATCTCGCCGCCTGCTTGTTCGCCGCCACCGCGCTCGTCGCCGCGCAGGGGCTGGCCGCTCGCCAGCCCGCCGAGGAAGCGGCATGACACGGCGCGGCCTACTCGCCCTTGCCGCCCTGCTGGCCGCCCGCCGCGCGCTGGCCTTTGGCGAGGCTTCTCAGCTCGACGTGGCCGAGATCCAGCTCGAACGCGGCACGATCAGTAGGCCCAACGCCTGGACGCGGCTGCTGTTCGAGCTCATCCAGACCACCTCGGTGGAGTGCAACCCGCGCAGCGTGGCGGTGGCGCCCGACGACCCGGAGTTGTTCGCCCACCCCTTCGCCGTGCTGGTCGGCGACGGCGCGTTCCCCGCACTCTCCGAGCGCGCTCGCGCGCAACTGGTCCGCTACCTCAGCTACGGCGGCTTCCTGCTCGTCGACGACGCCAGCGGCGAGGCCCAGGGCCCCTTCGACCAGTCGGTCCGCGCCCTGCTCGCGAGCCTGTTCCCCACGCGCCCGCTCGCGGTGCTGAGCTCCGACCACTCGGTGTACCGCTCCTTCTTCCTGCTGAAGGAGCCGGTGGGTCGGCTCGCCGCGCGCGGGGTGCTCGAGGGCATCCAGCTCGGCTCGATGCACCCGGTGATCTACTCGGGCGACGATCTCTCGGGCGCGCTCGACCGGCGCGAGGACGGCCTCGACCGCTTCGCCTGCAACCCCGGCGGAGAGCTGCAACGCCGCGAGGCGATCAAGCTGGCGGTCAACGTGGTGATGTACGCGCTCACCAGCAACTACAAGCACGACCAGGCCCACGTGCGCGCGCTGATGGACCAGGGGCGAATCGAGTGACCTGGCTCCTTGGCGGCGCGTGGGGCGGGAAGCTCGTCTTCACAGGCGACGGCTTGGCCATCGGGCTCGCCGTGCTCGCGAGCGTAGCGACGCTCGGCCTGGCGTTCCGGCCGGCGCCCGTGGAGCGCCGCCGCGCGCCGGAGTGGGTGCTACTGGCCGCGGCGCTGGGGCTGATCGTGTGGATGGTGTCGCGACCGGTACTGGTCGCGGAGGGGGAGCGGGCCGAGGAGGGTCGCCTCGTCGTGCTCGTCGATGCCTCGCGCTCGATGGGGGTGGCCGAGCCCGAGGGGGGCACGCGTCTCGCGGTGGCCACGGCCCTTGCCTCGCGACTGGGGACGGCCGACATCTACCACTTCGGCGGCGATCTCCGCAGTGGCCAGCCTCTGGCTGCCGAACTTGGCGCCACCAACTTCCCCGCCGTGCTCCAGGCGCTCGCGCGTCGGTACGCGGGCGAGCGTCTCGCCGGGGTGGTGCTCGTCACCGACGGCATCGATCGCGGCGGGTTGGTGCGCGACGGGAAGATCGATGCCTCGCTCTTGCCCGACCTGCCGGGGCCGCTCACCATCTACCAGGTGGGTCGCGACCGAGACGTACCCGACCTCGCTGTCACCGACTTCCGCGCCGGCTCCTTCGCTTTCCTGCGCGCCCCCTTCACCCTCGCCGTCGACGTGGCGGCCACCGGCCTGGCGGTGGAGAACGTGGCGGTGAGCCTCACCCGCAACGGCCAGCCGGCGGGGGCCAAGTCGGTGCGCCTCGGCGCCGACGGCAAGGGCAGCGCCACCTTCACCCTCACGCCCGACAGCCCGGGTCGCTACATCTACGAGGCCAGCGTGGCGGTGCCCGAGGGCGACGCGGTGCCGACGAACAACGCGATGTCGCGCGCAATCCGCGTGGTGCGCGACCGGGTGCGCGTGTTGCAGGTGTGCGGCTCGCCGTCGATGGACCAGAAGTTCCTGCGGCTGTTCCTGAAGGAAGACCCGGGCGTCGACCTCGTCAGCTTCTTCATCCTCCGCACGCTGGAAGACTTCGGCTCGGGCTACCGCGGCTCCGAGCTGTCGCTCATCGAGTTTCCCTACCGGCGGCTCTTCGCCGACGACCTTGCCACCTTCGACCTGGTGATCCTGCAGAACTTCGACTACCAGCCCTACTTCGAGCACGACGCGCCCACGCTCCTGGCCAACCTCGGCGAGTACGTGGAGCGGGGCGGCGCGCTGGCGATGATCGGTGGCGATCGCAGCTTCGATCTCGGCGCCTACGGCGGCACGCCGGTGGCGGGGGTGCTCCCCGTGAAGCTCGGCCTCGAGGGCGAGGCGTCCGACGCCGCGCGCTTCCGTCCCGCGCTCACGGGGGCGGGGGCGCGTCACCCGGTCACCCGTCTCGCCGCCGACCCGGCGGAAAACGCGGCGCTCTGGTCCGGTCTCGGCGACATGGACGGGCTCAATCTCAACGACGGGGCCGTGCCCGGGGCCGCCGTCCTCCTCGAGCATCCAGCTCGCGACACGCCGGTGCTCGCGGTGCGGCAGGTGGGCAAGGGACGGACTCTCTCCCTCGCCGTTGACAGTTCCTGGCGCTGGGCCTTCGGCGAGGCGGGAAAGGGCGGCGGCAACCAGGCCTACCTGCGCTTCTGGAAGAACGCGATGCGATGGCTCGTGGGCGACCCCGACGACCAGGCGGTGACCATCGACGTGGCGCGCGAGAACGTGGAGCCGGGGGAGAAACTTCGCGTGACCGTGCGCGTGCGCGACGCGGGCTTCGCGCCGGTGGTCGGCGCCAACGTGGTGGGCGCGGTGGACGGTCCCGAGGGGCAGGTGCCGCTCTCAGGGCCGACGGGCGCCGACGGGCTGGCCAGCTTCGAGGTGCCGACGGTCGAGCGGGGCGCCCACCGCGTCAAGGTGAGCGCGCAGCTGGCCGATGGGAAGGACCTCGGGCAGGCGGAAAGCGTGTACGCGGTGGTGACGAGAGACGCGGAACTCGACCGGATCGACTCGGATGGCCAGCTCTTGCGGGCGCTCGCGGAGGCCACCGGCGGCCGGCACGTGGAACCCGGCAGCTTTGCCGAGCCCCTGCGCGACCCCGCCGCCTCGCGCGTGGTGCGTGACCGCGAGGAGACAGCGCTGTGGGCGGCGCCCCTGTGGCCGCTGCTCGCGGGAGCATTTGCGACGGCATCGTGGGTGATTCGCCGTCGCTTGGGACGGAGATAGGAGGAGAAAATGATGATCATGCTGCTCAGTGTCGCGACCGCGGGCGAGCCGAATCGGTGCTTGGCCGCGTGGTCTGGCACCGCCGAGGGCTGCAACGTGCGCGAGACCTTCGACATCGCGTCGGGCGGCTCCTCGGAGAAGTCAGCCGAGAAAGCCACCCGTGCTGCGCTGGAGGCCGCGCTTCGTGCGTACACCATCTACCGGAAGCTGCAGTCGCCGCTGGCCGACCCCGCCGAGACGGCTTCGTGCGATGCGCGCGCCGCCGATGCGCACGTGAACTGCTTCCCCGACGCCACGCTCGCCGACCCGAAGTATTGCTACGTGGCGCTGGACAGCGCCGAGTGCTGGACGGGCGAGGTGATCAAGTTCGAGCTGACTGGCTACAAGGCCTGGGACCGGGGGCGCAAGGACATGTGCGCCGCCGTCGACAAGCACCTCGTGGCCCAGAACTACACCGAACTGGAGCTGCGCCGCACGAAGTGCGCGGCGGAGTGTGCGGCTCATACCAAGGTGAATTGCCCGTGAGAGGCTGTAGGCTGTAGGAGTTGGGCGGTAGCGGCGGCCGTGGGCGGGCTCGGCCTCCCCGGTGACCACCCGTTGACCGACTCCCACGCCCTGGGTGGCTAGACGTCACCGGTGACCGGCCGCCAGCGTTTCCTCGGCACCCTGCATCGCGACCCCTCCGTCGAGGGGCGCCCTGTCTGGCTCATGCGGCAAGCTGGCCGCTTCCTGCCGGAGTACCGCGACCTCCGGTCGCGACACAGCTTCATGGACCTGGTCCACAGCCCGGCGCTCTGCACCGAGGCGGCGCTGCAGCCCCTGCGGCGCTTCGATCTCGACGCCACCATCGTGTTCTCCGACATCCTGGTCATCCCCGATGCCCTTGGCATGGGACTCACCTTCACGCCGGGCGACGGTCCCCGGCTGGCCAACCCCCTGCGCGAGCAGCGCCAGCTCGAGAGCCGGCTTGGCCCCCTCGATTACGTGTACGAGGCCGTGGCGCAGCTCCGCGCCGCAGCCCCGGGCCATGCGCTGCTCGGCTTTGCCGGCGCGCCCTGGACGCTCTACTGCTACATGGTCGACGGCGAAGGCGGGGAGTTTCCCCTGGCGCGGCAGTCCATCCGCGCCGACGAGCTGCGGGCGCGAGCGATGCTCGACCGCCTCGCCGACCTCGTGGCCGACCACCTGCTCGCCCAGCTCCGCGCCGGGGCCGACGCCGTGCAGGTGTTCGATACCTGGGCGGGCCGCCTCGACGCCGACGCCTACGCGCGGATCGTCACCCCTGGCCTCGAGCGCATCGCGGCCCGCCTCGCCGGGCACGACTCCATCTTGTTCCTCCGCGGCGCCGACCAGCTGTCGCGACGGGTGGGCAAGGCCCGATTCACGGCCGTGTCGGTCGACGCCGGCGCCGACCTGCGCGCGGTTCGCGGTGAAATGGCGGGCTGGGTTACCCAGGGCAACGTCGCCAGCGAGGTCTTGCTGGGCGGTGACATCGAGGGCGCCGTGCGCGGGGTGTTCGAGGCCACCGGCGGCGCGCGCGACCACGTCTACAACCTCGGCCATGGCGTGGTACCCGCCACGCCGCCCGAGTCGGTTGCCCGATTCGTCAACGCGGTGCGGGCCCTGCCGTGAGCGCGGTACCGTCGCCCGCGTTGGTCGATCGTTACCGCACCCGCGCGCCCCGCTACACGTCGTACCCCACCGCGCCGCAGTTCCGCGCCATCACCGAGGCGGAGCTGCGCGAGCCCCTGTCGCGTGGCGAGGGGCCGGTGTCGCTCTACGTTCACGTCCCCTTCTGCCAGCGGCTCTGCCACTACTGCGGCTGCCACGTGGAGATCCGGAAGAACCGCGATCTAGGTTTGGATTACGTCGACTCGGTGCTCCGGGAGGCCGCGCTCTGGCACGCCTGCCAGCGCCCCGGTCGGGCGCTGGGACAGCTCGCCCTCGGCGGGGGGACGCCCACCTTCCTGCGCAGCGAGGAGCTGTCGCGACTGGTCGACGGCCTCGCCGCGATCTGGCCCCGCGCCGACGGCGCCGAGCTGTCGATCGAGGTGGACCCTCGGACGGTCAGCCCCGAGGAACTCGAGGCCCTGCCCCGGATTGGCTTCACCCGGGTGAACCTCGGCGTGCAAGACGTCGACGAGCAGGTGCTCGCGGCGGTCAACCGTCCCCAGCCCTTCCCCCTCGTCGAGCAAGCATTCAGCGTGCTCCGCGGCGCGGGCCTGTCGCAAGTGGGCGTCGACCTGGTCTACGGTCTCCCGTCCCAGACCGAGGCGAGCTTCGAGGCCACGCTCGACGCGGTGGCCGGCCTGCGTCCCACGCGCATCGCCCTCTTCCAGTACGCGCACGTTCCCTGGCTCAAGCCACAGCAGAAGCTGATCGAGCGCTTCGCCCGGCCCGATAGCGACGGGCGCACCCGCATGTGGGCGCTCGCCCGCGAGAAACTGGGCGCCGAGGGCTACGTCGAGGTGGGAATGGACCACTTCGCGCTCCCGGGCGACGAGCTGGTGAGCGCGCTGGAAAACGGCAGCTTGCAACGTAACTTCGAGGGCTATACCACCCACGCCGGGCTCGACCTGCTCGGCCTCGGCGTGAGCGCCATTGGCGGCTTCGACGGCGCCTACGCCCAGAACACGAAGGACCGTGAACGCTACGCCCAGCTGCTGGCGGAGGGGAAGCTGGCGGTAGAACGCGGCGTGTTGCTCAGTGCCGACGACGTGGAGCGGCGCCGGGTGATCATGTCGCTCTTCTGCAACTTCACCGTCGACCTGGGCAACGGGGACTACGGCGAGGAGCGGGTGCGGCTTGGCCGCTTCGTGGACGATGGGCTGGTGACGGTCGACGGCACGAGGGTGAGCGTCACCCCCGCCGGTCGGTTCTTCATCCGCAACGTCTGCGCGGTCTTCGACCGTTACCTCGAGGCAGACGTCGCTTCGCGACGGTACTCAGAGACGGCCTAGCGCATGGACACCATCGTGGTGGGCGGGGGCATCGCCGGCATCGCTGCCGCCGCTCGCTTGTCGGCACAGGGGCACGCCGTCCGGGTGGTCGACCCGGGGCCCCTGGGCGGCCTGGCCCAGACGCTCGAGCCCTTGCCGGGCTGGCGGATCGAGGCCGGTCCCACCACCTTCCTCGGGCGCTCGCGCGCCGTGTTCGAGTTGCTCGGGCTCCTCGGCCTCTCGGAGGCGGTGGTGCCGCTCGCGGGCGGAGCTCGTTACTTGCGGCGAGGCGGTCGCCTACGGCGTTTCCCCTTCCGGCTCGCCGAGTTGCCGAGGCTCATCCTCGGGCTCTTCCGCCACCCGGAGAGTGGCCCCTCGGTGCGCGACTGGTTCGCGGCGCGCGTCGGCGACTCGGTGGCCGAGGAGGTGGTGGGCGGGCTGGTGACCGGCATCTGGGCCACGGGGCCGGAGTCGCTGGAGATGGAGAGCTGTTTCCCCTCCTTGTTCAGCGCGAGATCGCTGTGGGCGGCGATGCGGGCGCCCTCGGCGGGGAAGGGCACATTCACCCTACGCGACGGGCTCGGCGCCATCGGCGGAGCGGCGGCCGTCCGCCATGTCGCGACAACAGCGGATGTCGCGGAGCGGCGTGGGGATCGCTGGGTGGTCAACACGAGCGAGGGCGCGCTCGAGGCCGAGGCGCTGGTGGTCGCGGTGCCGGGCTGGAACCTGCGCGAGGTCTGTCCCTGGCTGGCTGTCCCCGAGTTTACCTACTCGCCCATCGTCGGCGCGCACTGGCTGAGCCCCGACGCGGCCTTCCCGCGCGGTTTCGGATACCTCGCCGGCCCACGCGAGGGCGCGGCCGTGCTCGGCACCCTGTTCACCTCGTCCCTCTTCCCCGGCCGCGCGCCCGCTGGACTCGTCGCTGGCGCCACCTTGCTCGGCGGCACGCGCGACCCGGCCGCAGTCGAACTCTCCGACGACGCCGTGCGCGATCGCATCGCCACCGAGCACCGGGCCCTGACCGGCCGCGGCATTACCCTCGACGCGCTCCACCTCGTGCGCCGCCCCCGCGCGGTGGCGATCCCGGGGCCCGGGCACGCGGCGCGCCTACGGGAGCTATCGGCCTTGCCAACACGCTTTGCGCTCGCCGGGGCCTGGTGCGGCGCCGGGTCGATGGACGACGCGGCCCGCTCGGGCTTCGCGGCGGCCCACCGGGTGACGGCATGAGGGCCCAGCGCAGCGTGGGCCTCGTCGGCCTCACCTGGCGGGAGGCGCCCACATCGCTGCGCGCGGTGGCGGCCGCGCCCCTGTCCGACGCGGAGTGGGGCGGGCTCGTGGCCCAGGGGGCTCGGGGGCTGGTGGAGATCCACACGTGCGCCCGCTCGCTGTGGGTCATTGACGCCGCCGACGCCGCGTGGACCGGCGCGCTCTTGCAGGCGCTGGTCGAGTCGCGACTGGAAGGCGCCGGCGCGGCGGTGGTACCCCAGGCGATCGCCGGCGACGAGGCGGTTCGGGCCCTGCTCTCCATCGCCATCGGCCTCGACAGTTTCGTGGAAGGCGAGGCCGACGTGGGCGGGCAGGTGCTCGATGGTTTCGCCGCCGCCGCCGAGAACGGTCGCGGCGCGGCCGATCTCGCCGCCCTGGCGCGCATCGTGTCGCGCCTGGGGGCGGAGGCGCGGCGCAGCGGCGTGGTCCGGCGCGGCCGGGGCATCGGGCAACTCGCCGCGGAGAACTTGCCGGGTCTCGGCGTCCAGCGCGGGGCGCGGGTCGGGGTGGTCGGCGCCGGTCGCATCGGCACCCAGGTGCGCGCAAGCCTGCAACGTGCGGGGTTCGAGCCGGTGGTCTTCAACCGGACCCCGCGCGAGGGCGCTCGCCCGCTCGGCGAGATCTCCGGCGCTGGCCTGCGCGCCCTGGTGGCCTGCACCTCTGCGCCGTCGGCGTGGCTGGTGGCCCCCGAGGGGTTGGCGGTTGTGGATCTCGGGCGACCGGCGCAGGTGAACGGCGCTGCCGTCGGGCTCGACGCCATCCTTCACGGCCCGGGGCTGCGTCTCGACGCGGAAACGCGAGGTCGTGCCCAGGCGCTAGTGGAGCGCGCGATGGGCGAGTGGCAGGCCCAGTGGCACGCGCACGTGGCGCGCGAGCGGCTCGCGCGCGTGCAGCAGCTCCGCGAGTTGTTCGTGGAGCGCGAGATCGAGGCCACCCTCGGCCCCGCGATGGAGGGGCTCGACGGCGCGACTCGCCGTCGCGTGCTCTCGGCCGCGAAGCAGGCGGTACGCCGCTACAGCCACGCCGTCATCGGCGCGCTGAAGGAGGACCGGTGAAACTTGGCACGCGCCGCAGCAAGCTCGCGCTCGCCCAGAGCGGCATGGTCGCTCGCGACCTCGGTCCCGACGTGGTCCTGGAGGGCATCGACACCGAGGGCGACCGTATCGTCGACGCGCCGCTCACCGGCCCGCTCGCCAAGGGCTTCTTCACCGAGGCGCTGGAGGCGGCGCTCCGGGAGGGCCGCATCGACCTCGCCGTGCACTCGCTCAAAGACCTGCCCGTGGGCGACAGCGAGGGCCTCGTGGTGGCCGCCGTCACGCGGCGCGAGCGTGCGAACGACGTGCTGATCGCGCGTCCCGAGGCGGTGATCGACGGGGGCTTTCCGCTGCGTCCCGGGTCGCGCGTGGGCTCGACGTCCACCCGGCGACAGGCCCTCTTCCGTCACCACGGTCGTCACCTTGAGGTGCTGCCCTTGCGCGGCAACGTCACCACCCGCGTGGAGAGGCTCCGCGAGGGCCGCTTCGACGCCATCGTGCTCGCCGAGGCGGGGCTGAATCGCCTCGGTGCCGAGGTGAGCCTGCGCGGCCTGCGCGCCTTCCGCCTCGGCCTCGGCGCCTGGCCCTGCGCACCGGGACAGGGGGCGCTCGCCATCCAGTGCCGCGCCGACGACGCCGCGGCCCGCGCGCGCATCGCGGCGCTTCACCACGAGCCCACCGCCCGCGCGGTCGCGACCGAACGACAGTGGCTCTCGGCTCTGGGGGGGGGCTGCACCATCCCCTTCGGCGCCCACGTCGACGGCGAACGCTGGAGCTGCGTGCTCGCGCTCGACGGCGTGGTGTTGCGGAGCGGGGAGGGGACCGGCGGCGCCTTGCCGTGGACGCGCGGGGCCGAAAAAGTATTTGATTTCGAGGTCATCCATGTCGATCCATGAGGAACTCTTCGACCGGGCCCGGGGGGTGCTTGCCGGGGGCGTGTCCAGCCCGGTTCGGGCGTTCAAGAGCGTTGGGGGAACGCCTCGCTACGTGGCGCGCGGTCGCGGCGCGACGATGTTCGGCGAGGGCGGCGAGCAGTGGACGGACTTCTGCCTCGCCTGGGGCCCGCTCATCCTCGGGCACGCCCACCCCGAGGTCATCGAGGCGGTGCAGCGCGCGGTGGCCGACGGTCTCGCCTTTGGTACGCCCACGCGCGCGGAGATCGAGCTGGGCGAGCGCATCCTCGCCGGCTACCCGGGTCGCGACCGTTGTCGCCTCATGTGCACCGGCAGCGAGGCGGTGATGACGGCGCTGCGCCTCGCCCGGGCGCACACCGGTCGCGACCGCATCCTCAAGTTCTCTGGCTGCTACCACGGCTGCGCCGACGCGATGCTGGTGAAGGGCGGCTCGGGGCTGGTGAGCTTCGGCATCGGCGACAGCGCCGGGGTGCCGGCCGCTGCCGCCGCCGACACCGTGGTGCTGCCGCTCGACGACGAGCAGGCGCTGGTCGATGCCTTCGCGCTGCACGGCGCTTCGCTGGCGGCGGCGATCGTCGAGCCGGTGCCGGCCAACAACGGGCTCCTGGTGCAGCGCCCGGAGTGGTTGCGTCGCCTACGTGACTTGTGTTCGAAGCATGGCGCGCTCCTCATCTTCGACGAGGTGATCACCGGCTTCCGCTTCCACTACGGCGGCTACGAGCGCGTGGTCGACGTGGCGCCCGATCTGATCACCCTTGGCAAGATCGTGGGCGGCGGGTTGCCGGTGTCGGCGGTGGTCGGGCCGTCGGCGATCCTCGACCGCCTCTCCCCAGCGGGCAGCGTGTACCAGGCCGGGACCATGGGAGGAAACCCCGTCGCGCTCGCGGCGGGCAACGCGACGCTCGACGTGCTCTCCCGCGGCGACGTGTACCGTCACCTCGCAATGCTCGGCGAGGCTTTCGACCGGTTGCCGAAGGGCAAGGTCCAGTGGGTGCGTCACGGTCCCATCGTGTGGCCCTGGCTCGGAGAGGGCGCCCCGCCGCGCACCGACGTGGGGCTCGATCCGGCAGTGAAACCTCGCTACAACGAGCTGTTTCACCGGTGGTTGGGCGCCGGGATCTACTTCCCGCCCAGCGCCTTCGAGGTGGGGTTCTTGTGCGGGGCGCACACGGCCGGGGACCTGGAGCGGCTGTTGGGCTAGGGGCGACACTCCGGCTCCTGGGGGGAGTGCGCGCCGTTACCTCCGGGACGCTCCCCCGCGCCGCTGGCGGGCCGGGCCGACCCCGGTCGAATCACCAGCCCTTCTCCTTTCTCCTCCCTACTTCCTCCTCCCTACTCTCTCCCATCACCGCCTACGATCGCGCGCAGCCCCTCGACCCACGCCGGGTGGCTGTTCACGCACGGCACCACGCGCAGTTCTTCCCCTCCCTCCGCCCGGAACTCGGCGGCGCCCTCCACGCCCAGCTCGTGCAGCGTCTCCAGGCAATCGGCCACGAAGCTCGGGGTGATCACCGCCAGGCGCTTGACCCCCTGCGCGGGCAAGCGGGCGAGCATCGACTGCGTGGACGGGCCGGTCCACGCGGCGGGGCCGAGGCGGCTCTGGAAGCTGGTAAGGGGTTCGACGCCCAGTCGCGCGGCGAGTAGTCGTGTTGTCGCGACACACTGGGCTCGGTAGCAGAAGGGGGGCGTTGACTGGTCGCAGCAGCCCTCGCGCGGGCCCCGGTCGCAGGCGGCGCGCACCTGCGACTCGGGCAGGCCGTGGTAGCTGAACAAGACCGCGTCGGGGCGGAACTCGTCGAGCACCGGCCGGGCGACGGTCGCGACCGCGTCGAGAAAGGCAGGGTGGCTCCAGAAGGGCGGTACCACCCGGATGGCTGGCACCCGCGCGCGTCGCGAAAGGGCCCGTCCCAGGGCGTCGAGGGTGGATCCGATGGTGGCGCCGGCGTACTGCGGGTACAGCGGCACCACCACGATCTCGTCGGCGTCGGCGTGCTCGTCGAGGGCGTCGTCGAGCGACGGTCGACCGTACCGGGTGCAGTAGGTCGCGCCGAGGGCACTGGCTAGCGCGCGGCCATGCACGGTGAGCGGCGAGCCCTCCGGCGTCCAGATCTCGGCATACTTCCGTGCCGAGGCGGGGGCGCGGAAGGGCGCGATGAGACCATTGACGAGGAGCCAGCGCGGGATTGCCGGCATGTCGATCACCCGAGGATCGCCAAGGAAGGCGCGCAGGTAGGGCCGCACCGCCGCCGCCGTGGGCGCCTCGGGCGAGCCGATGTTGACGAGGAGGGTGGCCCGCACGGCGCCGACCTATCCCCGCCGCGATAAGACCGTCGCATGAAGATTGCCGCCGGTTCCGACCACGCGGGCCTCGCCCTCAAGCGCCAACTGGTGGAGCGCCTGCGCACGCAGGGCCACGAGGTACACGACCTCGGCACCCACGACGCCCAGAGTTGCGACTACCCCGACTACGCCGCGCTGGTGGCTCGCGCGGTGGAGAGCGGCGAGGCCGACCGAGGCCTGCTGGTATGCGGCACCGGTCAAGGCATGGCGATGGCGGCCAACCGCGTGCCCGGCGTGCGCGCGGCGGTGTGCGCCGACACCTTCACCGCGAGGGCTACCCGCGCCCACAACGACGCCAACGTGCTGTGCATCGGCGAGCGGGTGGTGGGCCCCGGCCTCGCCGCCGACATCGTCGATGCCTTCGTGGCTGGCCCCTACGAGGGCGGACGCCACGCCAACCGGGTGGCCAAGATCGTGGCCTTGGAACGTCGGTAGGTGTCGAAGGGGCGGGGCAGGGCGCGCGTAGGGGTGGGCATGATCTTCCTGCTGTTGGCGCTCTTGTCCCCCGACGCCGAGGCTTTCGGCGGTCTCGGTGCCCGCCGCGGCATGGCGGCGGCCACGGTCCCCGCGAGCTTCGTCACCAGCCCCGCAACCGGCGAGAAGGTGGCGTACTTCGTCGTCACGCCCGGGGGTGCTGGGCCATGGCCGGTGGTGGTCGTCGTCCCCGGGCTGAACGCCGACGCCCGCCAGTCGCTGGTCCCCGGCCTCACCGGGGCCTTCACGCGGCAGGGCATGGCCTTGGTCGCTTTCGATCCGCCGGGCCTCGGGCAGAGCGGCGGCGCCAACGACAACGGCGGCAAACTCGCCCAGGCGGCCCTGCTCGCCACCCTCGACGCGGTGTCGAAGGACGGGCGCTTCTCGGCCGTGGGGGTAGTTTCGCGCTCGTTCGGCGTCACCGCCGCCACCGGGGCCCTGGCGCGCAACCCCCACCCGGCCAAGTTCCTCGTGGACTGGGAGGGGCCTCCCGATCGCGAGCGGAGCATTGGCTGTCGCGACAAGAACTCGCAGCCGCCCGAGCGGCTCCGACACCTCGGCTTCGGGGCCTGCAACGACGAGGCCTACTGGGCCGATCGCGAGGCCATCGAGTTCGTCGGCAAGCTGGGCGTGCCCTATCAGCGCGTGCAGACCGAGCGCGACCACGTGCACCCCGACAACCAGCACGCCGTCGACATGGTCCAGGCCGCACTCGCCGGGGGGGTGCCCTGGGTGAGGCTCGACGACGAGCCGGTGAACGCGAGCATCAAGTCGCCCTCGCAGGTGCGCTTTCTCCCGGAGGAGAGCAACTTCAACACAGACATCGCGCGCTACGCCCAGGAGCTCTTCGCCTACACCGCGAGGTAGCGGGATAGGCGCCGGCGCCTCCTGGAGCGCGCATGTCCCTCGCCGAAGTCGATTTCGAAGTGGCCGCCATCATCGAGCGCGAGCGCGCCCGGCAGCGCGACGACCTCGAGCTGATCGCGAGCGAGAACTACGTGTCGGCGGCGGTGATGGAGGCGCAGGGCTCCTGCCTCACCAACAAGTACGCCGAGGGACTGCCGGCCAAGCGCTACTACGGTGGTTGCGAGCACGTCGACGCGGTGGAGGACTTGGCTCGCGTGCGCGCCATGCAGCTGTTCCCCGGCTCCGAGGGCGTGAACGTGCAGCCCCACTCCGGCGCGCAGGCCAACGGCGCGGTGTACCTCGCCGCGCTCAAGCCGGGCGACACGCTCCTCGGTCTCGACCTGAGCAACGGCGGGCACCTCACCCACGGCAGCGCCGCCAATAGCAGCGGCAAGCTGTACCGCGCCGTGCACTACCGGGTGAACGCGCAGGGCCTCATCGACCTCGACAACGTGCGGGAGATCGCGCGCGCCGAGCGCCCGCGCATCATTGTCACCGGGGCCAGCGCCTACCCGCGCCACTGGGACTTCGCCGCCTTCCGGGCCATCGCCGACGAGGTGGGCGCCTTGCTGCTCGCCGACATCGCCCACGTGGCCGGCCTCGTGGCCGCGGGGCTCCACCCCTCGCCCTTCGGCCACTGCGACTACGTCACCACCACCACCCACAAGACGTTGCGCGGTCCCCGCGGCGGCCTGGCCTTCGCCAAGGCCGACCTGATGAAGGGGCTCAACAGCGCGGTGTTCCCCGGCTCGCAGGGCGGGCCGCTGATGCACGTGATCGCCGCGAAGGCCGTGGCCTTCGGCGAGGCCCTCCGGCCCGAGTTCCGTGACTACCAGCGCCAGGTTCTCGCCAACGCGCAGGCGATGGCCAGCGTGCTGCAGGAGCGCGGCTTTGCGCTGGTGTCGGGTGGCACCGACAACCACCTCATGCTCATCGACCTGTCCGAGAAGCCCTACAGCGGCAAGGATGCGGAGGCGTACCTCGGGGCAGCCGGCATCACGGTCAACAAGAACACCGTCCCCAACGAGAAGCGCAGCCCGTTCGTCACCAGCGGCATCCGCGTCGGCACGCCCGCCATGACGACGCGCGGTCTCGGCGTGGCCGAGTCGCGACAGGTCGCTCACTGGATCGCCGACGCTCTCGATCACGGCCAGGATGCCGACCACGTGGCCCGCATTCGCGCCGAGGTGCACGCGCTGACTACCCGCTTTCCCGTCCCCGGTTAGCCGCCGGCCACCATGGACTGCCCCGCCTGCCAGCACGCCGACACCCGCGTGATCGATAGCCGCGAGGCCCTCGACAGCATCCGCCGCCGTCGTGAGTGTCAGGAGTGCGAATTTCGCTTCACAACGTTCGAACGTGTCGAGTTCCGTCTTCCCGACGTGGTAAAGAAGGACGGGCGCCGCCAGGCCTTCAACCGCGACAAGCTGCTGAGCGGCCTCCGCCTTGCCTGCCGCAAGCGCCCGGTGACCGAGGAGCAGCTCGACGTCGCCTGCGGCCGCGTGGAGCGAGAGCTGGCCAAGCGATCCGAGGTGAGCACCCGCGAGGTGGGCGACCTCGCGCTGCTGGAACTGCGCAACCTCGACGACGTGGCCTACCTGCGCTTTGCCAGCGTGTACCACGAGATCACCTCGCCGGCCGACTTCCTCGAGGTGTTGCGGCCCCTGCTGGAGCGCGCCACCCCGCGCGAGTCGGCGTGAACCACGACCAGCGTTTCATGGGGCTCGCCCTCGACCTCGCCCGCCGGGCGATGGGGCGCACCGCACCCAACCCGCCGGTGGGCGCGGTGATCGTGCAGGACGGGGCCGTGGTGGCCGAGGGCTGGACGCAGCCGCCCGGCGACGCCCACGCCGAGTTGTATGCCCTCGCCCAGGCCGAGCGCGCCGGGGTCGGGGTTCGCGGGGCCACGATGTTCGTCACGCTCGAGCCCTGCTGTCACCACGGGCGCACCCCGCCGTGCACCGACGCGATCCTGCGCGCCGGCCTCGCGCGCGTCGTCGTTGGCACGGTCGATCCCTTCCCGCTGGTGTCGGGCAAGGGCATCCGGCAGCTACGCGAGGCCGGGGTCGAGGTGGAAGTGGGCGTGCGCGAGGCGGCGTGCCGCCGCGGGATGCTCGGGTTCATCCGGGCGCACACCACGGGGCTCCCGGAGGTGACCCTGAAGGCGGCGATCACGCTCGACGGTCGCATCGCCAGCGCCTACGGCGAGGCCCGCTGGATCACGGGGCCGGCCGCTCGCGAGGCGAGCCACCGCCTGCGCGACCAGCACGACGCCATCGTCGTGGGCGTGGGCACCGTGCTCGCCGACGACCCGGCGCTAACGACCCGCATCCCCGGCGGTCGCGACGCGGTGCCGGTGATCCTCGACAGCCACTTGCGCACCCCTCCGGGCGCGCTGGTGCTGCAACGGCGCACAGCCCTGGTCTATGCGCTGGACGAGGGCGAACTGCCTGGCGCCGAGGTGGTCCGGGTGCCGTCTCGCGGCGGGCGTGTCGACGTGCACGCCGTGTTGCGCGATCTGGCCGCGCGCGGCCTGCACCGCGTGCTCGTCGATGGTGGAGCGCACGTCCATCGGAGTTTCCTCGACGCCGGTCACGTCGACCGCATCGAGCTCTTCGTCAACGCGCGGGTGCTCGCGGGCGGGCCCGGCTTCGTGGCGGGCGAGGGCTACCGGCTCGCGACGGCGCCGGCCTTTGCCATCGACGTTGTCGAGCGCGTGGGCGACGACCTGCGCGTGGGCCTCGAGCGTGGGTAGGGAAAAAAATTGCAACCTGCTCTCTCGGCGGCGACAGTATGAGCGTGATGCTGTTTCTTCTCGGTTGCGTGCACCAGGTGAGCTGGACGGTCCAGCCGCCTGCCGCCTTGTCGCTGCAGCAGACCGAGGTCGCGGTGGTCGCGGCCGAGCCCGGTTGCCGGGCGCTCGCCGACTCGCTGGTCAATGCGCTGGGTTCTCGCCCCGGCATCGTGGTGCGGCCCGACGCGGCCCAGCGGCTCACCGTCCACCGCTGTGACGAGCAAGTCACCACCAGCATCGACATCGAGGGCAACTACCCGGGGCTTGACTACGGCAGCTCGGTTTACCAGGAGCGCCGCCGCTACTCGCTCAAGGGCTCGGCCTCCGGCGAGATGGTCGTCGACGGGCTTGGCAGCGCGCCTGTCCGCTTCGCGGAGCATGTCGATCGCGACGTTCGCAGCGCGTGGGTCAACGAGGGCAACCTCGACATTCCCGCCAGCATGCAACTGCGAGAGCGCCTCGCTGACGACCTCGCCACCGCCCTGGCCGACAAGATCGTGCCGCTGCCTGAAACCATTCGCCGCAGCATCTACGCCGACCCCGAGCCGGGCACGGCGCGGCAGTTGCACAACGACGCGGTGGCCGCCGAGCGTGCTGGCAACCTCGACGAGGCGATGCGGCTGGCGCGGCAGGCCTACGCGGCCCAGCCCTCGCCGGCGGCGATGGACTACATCGAGGACCTGTCGCAGCACGCGGCCCAGATGAACTATGCCTTCAAGACCCCGTAGGTTCTAGGCGCCGAGTTCTACGCCCACGGCGCGCGCCACCCGCACAAGTTCGCCCTCGGGGTCCACCGTGCGGTTGGCGCGGACGGCCTCCTCGATGGGCACCCCCACCACGCGACCGTCGCGCAGCGCGACGAGTTCGCCCCAGCGCCCCGCCTCGACCAGGTCGACGGCGCCCACGCCGAAGCGGGTGGCCAGCACGCGGTCGAAGGCGTCGGGACTGCCTCCGCGCTGCAGGTGGCCGAGCACGGTGGTGCGCACGTCGATTTCCGGCAGGGCGCCCTTGATGGCTTCGACCACGAGCTCGGCGGCCCGGCCCTTCGCGTCGTCAGTGCCGATGGGACGGGCCGACTCCGCAACGACCACGAGGGAGAAGGGTCGCCCGAGGCGCTTGCGCTGGTCGAGCTTGTGCGCGATCCGCGCGATGTCCCAGGGCAACTCGGGCAAGAGGATGACGTCGGCGCCGCCCGCGATGCCGCCGTGCAGGGCGATGAAGCCGGCGTCGCGACCCATCACCTCGACGACGATGCAGCGGTCATGCGACTCGGCGGTGGTGTGCAGGCGGTCGAGCGCGTCGGCCACGCAGTCGACGGCCGACTGGAAGCCGAAGGTGAGGTCGGTGGCGCCGAGGTCGTTGTCGATGGTCTTCGGCACGCCCACGACGGGCAGACCGTGCTCCCGCATGAGGCGGTTGGCGATGCGCATCGTGCCGTCGCCGCCCACCACGATGAGCCCGTCGATGCCGAGCCCCTCGAGGTTGCGGAGGACGTCGCGACCGTGGTCGTGCCCATCTTTCCAGCGGAAGGGGTCGCCGCGGTTGGTGGTGCCGAGCACGGTGCCGCCGCGCTGGAGGAGGCCGCCGCAGTTGCGCGGGACCAGGCGCCGCACGCGGAGCGGGTCGGACAGCAGGCCGTCGAAGGCGTCTTCCACGCCAGAGAGCAGCCAGCCCTTCTGGCCCACGCCGTACTTGACCACGGCGCGGATGACCGCGTTGAGGCCGGGGGCGTCGCCGCCGCCGGTGAGGATGCCCACGTGCCGCATGTGAAGCCCCGGGTAACGTGGAAGCTGGTATGCGTCCGATGTCGCTCCACCGCGTGTCGTGGGCCCGGGTGGAGCCGGCGCGAGGCGACTACGCCGCCAGCGAGCTGGCCCTGCTGGGTGGGCAGTTGCGCGCCGACCGGGCCGCGGGCGCGGAGCCGGTGCTCGTGCTCCACGGCGGGGCGCTGCCCGACTGGCAGCTGGCCCGGGGGGGATGGCTGGACCCCGGGGCACTCGCGGCCTGGAGCTGTCTCGTCGACCGGGTGGCGCAGGCCGTGGGCGTGCACGTGGGGCACTACCTCGTGAACGACGACCTGCTCCGCGAGGCGTGGTGGCACGACGACGAGGCGCCCGCGGCCGCGCGGGCGCTCATCGAGGCCCACGCGACGGCCTACCTACACTTGCGACGGAGTTCCGGGCCAGGTGGGCGCCCCCCGCTGGTGGGAACGTGGCTGCGTCGGGGTCCCGACCCGGGGTACCGACTCGAGGTACGCTTGCTCGAGGTTCTCGGGTCAGGCCGGTGGAAGGCGCCCTTCGGCCGCATGGGCGAGCTGCCGAACGGCACCGCTTGCCTCGATCTGGTGGCCACGGACGACCCCGGCCTGTTGCCCCGGCTGGTGCCTCTCGCACGGCCGGTGCTGCTCGTGGGGATCGACGCGGCGGAGGGCCGACGCGCGGGTGTCATCGTGGGGGGGGTCCTGGGGCGTCAAGAGCCAAGTCTTAACCCTTAACCTCCGGCACCTTTTTTACTTGGCGGCGGCGATCTCGCGCGCGCCGTGGTCGCCGCGGATGCTGGCGAAGTCCTTGATGTGTCCCCAGATGGCGGTGACGCCGCGGCGCATGTAGTCGAGGTCGTCGACGCTGTTGAGGTTCCGGAGCTGGTGCATCAGGAACTTCGGGTGGACGTAGAGCTTGTAGAACTGGCCGGCCATCTGCACCACCTGCTCCTGGTCCATGTCGGTGAGCACGCAGGCGGGCTCGGTCATGTCGTAGCGATCGTAGTCGCGCGGGTCGAAGCGGATCCAGCCCATGTCCTGGCAGAGCTTGAAGAGCGGGGTGCCCGGGTAGGGCATCACCACCGTGGCCTGGAGGTGGTGCGCGTAGCCCTCGTGCATGAGGTACTTCGCGAGGCGGAGCGTCTCGTAAGCATCTTCCTTGGTTTCCCAGGGGTAGCCCACCATCATCGTCAGGTGTGGCTGCAGGCCCGCGGCCGAGGCCATCTTGCAGCCCTCGATGATCACTTCCTTGGTGATCGACTTGTCGAGGATGTCGATCGTGCGCTCCGAGGCCGACTCGATGCCGAGGATGAGCTTGCGGAAGCCCGCCTTCTTCATGAGATGGACGTTCTTCTCGGTGAAGTAGTCGAAGCGGAAGTTGCAGTCGAAGACGACCTTCTCGTTGATCTTCCGGTCGATCATCTCGTTGCACAGGCGCGTGAGCCAGTTGCCGGTCGGCAGCGCGCCGGTGTCGTCGAAGATGTTCTTCGCGCCATGGCGCTGGATGAGCATCTCCATCTCGTCGGCGAGGTGCTCCGGCGAGACGGTGCTGAACTTCGGGTAGGTGACCGTCCACGAGCAGAAGGTACACTTGCCGTAGGGACAGTCGCGACCGGCCATCGTCCACAAGAACGGCAGTCGATACTTCCATTTCTCGAAGTACAGGTGCGCGTTGGTGAGGTCCCGGTCCCAGAAGGGCAGGGACTCGAGGCTGTACTGCGACTTGTACGGTGGCCCCTCGTTCACCGTGCCGTCGTCGTTTTTCCACCAGATGCCGCTCTCGAGCGCCTTTCCCTCGCTGAGGTACCACACGATGGACCGCAGCGAGAAGTCGTAGTCGCCTCCGGTGATGCAGAAGTCGACCTGAGACTCTTCCAGCGTTTCCCGTGGGTTACCGGCGATATGGTCGCCGAACATCACCACCTTGCTTCCCGGGACCATCGCCTTGATGCGGTCGACGATCTTCCAGTGCATGCGTACCACCGGCGACTTCGTTTCCATCGCCACCACGTCGGGCCTGAAGTCACGGACGATGCGGTCGAACTGGGCCCACGACTTCCGCTCGGCGATGCAGTCCACCCAGCACACCTCGTGGCCCATGCTCTGGACCAGAGTAGCGGCCGAGGCCGGGATGCACGGGTAGAGGTAGCTCGGCTCGGTGAACCACTGGAACTGGCGGTTCTGGGTGAGCATCGGCGACCCCTTTGCCGACTCGATGGGCGGGTAGCAAATCAGGACGCGCATCACGGACTCCGCAACGGCGCACATTGCCCCGGCAACCATGGGCCGTCAATGCGGATCGCCGTGCCCGTATGCCGGGTCGCGATAGCACGCCCGGATGCGTGACCGCGTCCACGGCAACGGTTTCTCCTTCGACGTTCGCATCGGCTTCCACGAGTACGAGCGCCACATCCGACAGCGCATCGTGATCGACTGGGAGGCGGAGACCGACTGGCGCGAGGCGGCCAAGCACGACCGCGCGCGCGATCTCGTGGATTACTACGAGGCGAACAAGGCGATGGCGGCGCTGGTGGAGGGCAAGGAGTATCGCCTCATCGAGACGGTGGCGGAAGACGTCGCGAAGCTCCTCGTGAGCGCCTTCCCGGTCGACCGCGCCCGCGTGAAGGTGACCAAGGCGCCCTTCGACATGCCCAACGTGGGCAACGTGGCCGTGGAGTGCTGGCGCTCGCGCGAGGACTTCGGGCTCGGGCCGCGATGAGGGTCGTCAGCAACACCGCGATCTCGCTGGACGGCCGCATCGCCACCGCCGACTACGATCACTTCGCGCTGGGGACGCCTACCGACCGTCGCTACATGAGCGTGCTGCGCGCGCGCGCCGACGCGGTGCTCGTCGGCGGCAAGACCTTCCGCAACTGGCCGCTGCCGCTGGTGCCCAGCGACGAGGATCTCGCCGCTTTGAAGGCGGATGGTTTCTTCGACGTCGAGCACCCGCCCGTGGAGGGTCGACGCTGGATCAACGCCGTCGTCACCCGCGGCGGGCCGATCCCGCCTCGTCGCGACGATCCCCGGGTAGAGAGGATCTTCTACACCCCGGCCCAGGGGGCTACCGAACCCGCCGCGGTGGCCGCCGACCTCGCGGGTCGCGGGGTGGCGACGCTGCTGCTCGAGTGCGGGGGCGACCTGCTCGCCCAGTGGCTGGCGGCTGGACTGGTGGACGAGGTCTACGTGACCACCTGTCCCTTGATCCTCGGGGGACGTGGCGCGCCCTCGCTCGCGGACGGCCCGGGCTTCGGCTACGCCACCGCCCCGCGCCTCGACCTGGTCCACGCCATGCCCGTGGGCAGCGAGCTGTACTGTCGCTACGCCGTGCGTGGCTAGGGCGCCGCTGCCGTCGGCACGCCGACCTGGTTGTGAACGCTCCCCTCGGCCCTGGCCTCGAGGCCGAGGCCCGTGAGCGTGGCGGCGAGCTCGTTCATGCGCGCCTGTGTCACGACGCCGACGCCGTCGGTGCCCTTGACGAAGGGGAGCTGGGCCTTGACGATGCAGGCAAGGCGCGCGGGCGTCATCTCGGGATTGAGCTTGGCGATCTCGACGTTGGCCGGCCCGGGGTCGGCCAGGTAGTCGCGCCAGCCCTGCATCGTGGCGGTGACGAAGTCGTGCATCCATGGGTCCTTGGCGTCGGCGGCCCGCACCACGGCGAGGGCCGCGTAGGGATTCCAGCCGATGTCGCGCGCGGCGAGGAAGCGCGTCTCGATGTTCTTGTCCTCGGCCTGGCAGGGCTCGCTGGTGATGTAGGCCTGCTGGGCGAGCGTGGGGTCGGCGGCAAAGGCGCCCAGGCTCCCGGTGGTCGGCACCATCTGCACCTTGCCTTCCCAGCCCATCTTCGCCCA
>Ga0194131_10003299_pt1 | contig 25589 bp, 17 predicted proteins | sample TA2KigO120mmetaG_FD_148631 | JGI IMG/M metagenome (GOLD analysis project Ga0194131, IMG submission 148631) | Freshwater microbial communities from Lake Tanganyika, Tanzania - TA2015053 Kigoma Offshore 120m | ecosystem: Environmental > Aquatic > Freshwater > Lake | place: Tanzania: Lake... | reverse complement strand
ACCGCGCTCGGCCCCGAACTCGACGCGCGGTTCGCAAGAGTCGAAACCGCGCTCGGCCCCGAACTCGACGCGCGGTTCGCAAGAGTCGAAACCGCGCTCGGCCCCGAACTCGACGCGCGGTTCGCAAGAGTCGAAACCGCGCTCGGCCCCGAACTCGACGCGCGGTTCGCAAAGTTCGAGTCTCGCCTGCTGAAGTGGATGCTCGTGTTCTGGTCCACGACGCTGCTAGCGACGGCAGCGGCGGTCCTCACGATCCTGCAGGCGCGCGGGTAGTTACGCTGCGCGCATAACCTCGCGAAACCCGCCCCGTCGTTGTCCCCGGCGTGCGCGGCACGGTCAAAGTGTAACACGAAAAGAAAACAGGGAGGGGCCAACGGCCCCTCCCTGTTCGCACCGCCAAACCCGTCCCGGGCTATTCCCGCATCCAGACGTCTTCGAGCACCTGCACCGACTTCGACTGCGTGCGACCCCCGACCGTGAGTGTCACGGTGTAGACGCCGGGCGCAACGCCACCTCCGCCCCCGCCGCCGGAGCATGAGGTGTTCACCGATTGCGCCGCGGCGCCGCCGCGGCCGCCACCACCGCCGCCGCCACCTCCACCGCCGCCACGACCGCCGCCGCCGCCTCCGCCCGCCAGCGCGGGCGCGGTCAGGGCCCACTGCACGCGGTTGATACCGGCAGCGCTGGGCGCGGAACCGGTGCAGAGTGTACGACCCTGCGCGTCGCTGATCGCGAGCGTCACGCCACCCTGCGCGGCGTTGCGCAGGTAGTAGCTGATCGCGGCACCCCTCGGCGCGTTGTCCGCGCGCCAGTTCTTCTGCGCCGCCGCCGTGCGATGATTGTCCTGCCGATCGTTCAGGTACGCGACCGTCGTGCGCACGTCGAACAAGTGCGATTCCGAGTTTCTCACCGCCGGCGTGAACTGCTGCAGCGCCGTGATGTCGTCCACGATATACACCCCACGGCCGTGCGACCCGATGATCAGGTCGCCCTCCCGCGGGTGCACCATGATGTCGTCGGTGCGGACCGTGGGGTAGTTCGTCATGAACTTCTCCCAGCTCTGGCCGCGATCCATGGAGATATAGAGCCCGTATTCCGTCCCGACGTACAGCAGGTCGGGGTTTTTCGGATCTTCGCGGATCACCTGCAGGTTTCCGTACGCCGGCAGGTTGGCCGAAATGCTGCGCCACGTCGCGCCGTAGTCCGTCGTCACGTAGGCGTACGGGCGCATGTCGTTGCTGCGGTGCCCGTCAATCGCGAGGTACGCGGTGCCGGGCTCGAAATGCGACGCGTCAATGCGCGCGATCCAGTACGGGTTGTCGCTGGTGAGGGCTCCGGCCGGAAGTCCCTGGATGTTCTTGCCGACCTCCGTGAACGTCGCGCCGTGATCGCGGCTCACCTGCACGTTTCCGTCGTCGGTGCCCGCCCACACGATGCCGGCGCGCGCCCGGCTTTCCGAGATGGTGATCACCGTCGAGAACTGCGAAATGCCGTCGTTCTTGGAGAGCTGCGTGGTGTTGCCCGGCGCCATCACGTCGATCTTGCAACGGTCAAGCCGGCGCGTGAGGTCGGCGCTCTGCGTGTACGTGTCGCCCTGGTTGTCCGAGCGGTACACGCGTGCGCCACCCAGCCACAGCACGCGCGGGTTGTGCGGCGAGAGGAGGAACGGGGTGTTCCAGTTGAAGCGGGCGCCATCACCCGGCTGCGCGTTCAGCACGTTGCCGCGACCGCCGCCGCCGCCGCCACCGCCTCCACCGCCACCGCCACCGCCACCGGCGATACGACCATCATTGCAGCCCGGAAGCGTGCTCGGCGGGAGACCCGTACCGCCACCCACCGGATTCGGCCGCACGCTCCACTGTTCGCCAGTGAGCAAGTCGTACCGGTTCGTATTGCCGTTTTGCGACTCGGTGAAAATGATGTTCCAGCGCGTCGGATCCACCGCGGTCTGGAAGCCGTCTCCGCCACCGACCCCGTACCAGTGCGCATGTGTAATCCCGGAGCCACGTGTCGAGCTCGGTCCGCCCCAGCTGCCGTTGTCCTGCAGTCCGGTGTACACGCGGTACGGGCGGCGCATGTCCGCGCTCACCCAATAGGAATACGCGGCCGCCATCGTATTGATGTAGTCCCAGGTATGCCCCTGGTCCCACGAGATGTTAATCCCGCCGTCGTTCCCGATCATGATGTGACGCGGGTTACTCGGGTTGATCCACATCGCGTGATTGTCCACGTGGCCCGACGTGTTGTTTCCGCCGGCGGCATCGAGGGTCGCGAAGGTCTTGCCGCCGTCGAGCGACTTGGTCCACGGGAGCCCGGCCGCGTACACGGTGTTCGGATTGGTCGGGTCAACGCGCAGCTGGCTGAAGTACATCGGGCGGGCGTTGCAGTTGCTCACGTGTTGCCACGTGCGCCCGCCATCCGGCGAACGGAAGACGCCGCCGTCGGTCACGTTCAGGGACGGTGGATTCTGCGGCGTATCCGAGCCCCGTCCGCCACCGCCACCAAACCCGCGGGTCGGCCCACCGTTGTTGCACCAGTCGAACCCACCGCGCCCGCCCCCACCCAATCCGGCTTCGGCCGCCGCCGCCGCAGCGGCAGCCGCCTGCGCGGCAGTCTGGGCGGCGGCAGGCGTAGTGCCAACACGACCGACTTCGCCGCCTTCGATCTGGAAATACACGACCTGCGGATTCGAGCGCGACATCGCGATCGCGATGCGCCCGTACGACCCATCGGCCTTGAGACCGGGTGCAACGAGCTTCGTCCAGGTGCGCCCGGCGTCCGTCGTCTTCCACACGCCGCTGCCCGGCCCGCCGCCGTTGAAGCAGCAACTCGTCCGCCGACGCTGATAGCTGGCGGCGTACAGGATGTTCGGGTTCGACGGATCAATGACGAGATCGGTGAATCCGGTGTTCTCGTCCACGAACTTGACCTTGTTCCACGTCTTGCCACCGTCGGTCGTCTTGTACACGCCGCGGTCCGCACTCGGGCCGAACAGGTTGCCGAGGGCGGCGACGTACACGACCTCCGGGTTTCGCGGGTCAATCACGACCCGGGCGATCGTCTGCGTCGCGCGCAGGCCGATGTGCGTCCAGGTCTTGCCACCGTCCGTCGTCTTGTACATGCCGTCGCCCATGGTGGACGTCTGGCGGTTGTTGGCTTCGCCCGTGCCGACGTACACGACGTCGGGATTGCGCTGGTTGATCGCGATATCGCCGATCGAAGCAGTCGTCTGTTCATCGAACACGGCCTCCCACGTCGTGCCCATGTTCACGGACTTGAACACGCCGCCCGTGGCATAGCCGATATAGATGATCGCGGGGTTGCTCTCGACCGCCTCGACATCGTTGATGCGGCCGCCCATGCTGGCTGGGCCGATGGACCGATGCTTGAAGCCGGCGAGCAGGGGGTTGGTGGACTGGTTGGTCATCCGCGCCGGCAATTGAGCGCCGAGATTCGCCGCAAGCGCGGCGAGCGGAACGACCGACAACAGGCGACGCGTGATACGCATGCGTGATCCTGGTAGGGGTTCGGAATAGCTACGCGGCAGAATGTGCAGCGTTGACGCGCGGGGCGCGAGTCAGGCAGGCGCCTGACCCGCGCGGCTGGTTCAGGTCGCCGACCAGATGGTGCCGAGCACCCGCACCCAGTTCCCGCCCAGGATCAGCCGGATCTGCTCGTCGCTGTAGCGGCGGCGGATCAGCCCCTCGGTGAAGTCATACGCTCGCTTGGGGTGGTTGAGCGGCTTGGTCGTGATCGAACTGTCGGTGTCACGGTGCAGCAAGTACCGGTGGAAGTTCGGCTGGTTGGTCGGCTCCGGAACGCCCATGGGGTTCGGGTTGCCGAGCACGTCCATGTCGCTCCCGATCCCGACATGCTCGATTCCGACCAGCTTCACGACATGGTCCACGTGGTCCAGCGCGTGTTCGATCGTGACCGGCTCCTCGGTCCGGAGCATGAACCGCAGGAACGGAATCCCCATCACGCCGCCGGTCCGCGCCATGTTGCGGATCATCTCGTCCGTCTTTGCGCGCAATCCGCCCGGCAGCAGCGCGCGGCAACTCGCGTGCGAGAAGATCACCGGGCGCCGGCTCGCCGCGATCCCGTCGAGCGTCGTGCGGTCCGCGCTGTGCGACACATCCACGGCCATCCCCACCGTGTTCATCCGCGCGACGATCTCCGCGCCGTAGGCCGTGAGGCCGATGTCCTCGTCGGCGAGGAACCCGGAGCCAAGCCGGTTGGTGGTGTTGTACGTGAGCTGCGACGCACGGAGTCCGAGTGCGAAGAACCGGTCCACATCGGCGGCTGTCCTGAACTGGTCCGCCCCCTGCAGCGTCATCATCACGCCGACCAGCGATCGGTCGCGCGCGAGACGTTCGAAGTCACTGGCGTCGTCTATGCGGAGGAACCAATCGCGATAGCCGGCGATGAACCCGTTCCAGTCCGCGGCCCAGGCCAACGCGCCTTCGTAGCTTGCGCCGCCGGACCCGAGCGCAAAGATGCGCGTGCCCGATGTCCGGTACACATCGAAATCCGCGCGCGAGAACGCGCCCGGTTTCTGCATCCACAGCTGGCTCTTGACCGGCGACTCGCGGAAGTCCGGAAACCGGAACTGGTTAAGCATGTCAACGACGACGGTCTCTTCGACGAGGCGCACCGCGCGGGCGGAGTACTGCGCCTGTGCCTGCACCCCCGACTGCGCGAAGAGTGAGAATCGCCCGCGTAGGATGGCGGGCGCGCCGAGCACTGCGGCGGCGCCCGCGGCGAGCGTGCCGACCACCGCGCGACGGGTGACGTGACTCACGGCTGGACCCGGTACACCGGTTTCGGCTTGGAGCGGTCCTCGTACGGACGCAGCCACCAATCGAAGAACGTCCAGGTCTTGTTCCAGGAGTCAATCTGCTCGGGCGAATCCACGCGCTCGAGCGTGCGCGGGTCCACGCGGCGGTTGAACGCATGGCCGACGCTGCTTCCCCAACCCGGCGGGTCCACATACACCTTTGTTTCGGCGAGGTCCGCCTTGAGCGCGCGCAGCTTCCAGACCAGCTGTTGATCCTCGACGTAGTTCACGTCGAGGTCATTGGTCGCGACATGCACGAGCGTCGGGATGTGCAGGTTCTCCACGTGATAGAGCGGCGAGCGCCGGATGTACTCCTCTGGATTCTCGAACGGCATCCCGCGAACCCGCGGTTGGGCGGCAAAGTTGCGCGTATAGTCCGGGCCCTTGAGGGAAAGCCGGAACAGCAAGTTGGTCACCGGCACCATCGCGGCGACCGCCTTCATCGTCGGGTTCGGCTTCGTCGCGTTCAGCATCGTGATGAAACCGCCGTGGCTCCACCCCATCATCCCGAGCCGGTCGAGGTCCACGTACGGCAGCGTTCGGAGGTGATCCTCGGCGCTCATGACGTCGTCCACTTCGTAGCCGCCGTAGTCGATCGCCATGTGGTGCGTTTCGCCGAAACCCGTGCTGCCGCGGTACTCCGGCGTGATGATCACGTAGCCGCGCTCCACAGCCTCCTTCACGAACGGGAGCATGGTTTCGCTCCAGCTGCCGTGTACACCGCCGTGCACCCAGATCATCGCCGCGTGGCCCTTGGGGCCACGCTTGGCGAGCGGCGCAAAGAGGTACGCCGGGATGGTCATGCCGTCGGCGCGGCTCTTGTACGTAATCCGCTGGAAGTCGAGCACGCCGGCAAAGCGCGCGGCGTAAACGCTGTCGGTGCGGCGCCTCGCAGCGAGGTTGGCCTCGAAGTTCCCGCGCGGGAGGTCCTTCGGGTCGATGCTCACGTACAGGAGCCGCGCGCGCGCGGAGTCGATCACGCCCTGGAAGCCGCGTCCACCGCCGCCGCGCCCGCCCTGCGCAGGTTGCGCCGGTGTCGCCGGGGCGCCGCCGGCAGGCACCGTCGTCACCGACGTGCTCGTGGTCACGACCATCGGGGGCCCCACCGGCACTGGAGCAGTGGCGGACGGCGTCGGCGCCGTGGCGCAGGCCGTTCCATAAGACAGCACGGCGGCGGCGAACGACATCGCAACCGAACGATTCATGCGATTGGTCATGGATGGAACTCGGTGGTGGGGGCAGTTACGGCTGGACACGAACGGGTGGCGCCGGCTTCGAGCGATCCTCGAGCGGGCGCAGGTGCCAGTTGAAGAAGTCCCAGATGCGGTTCCACGAGTCGATCTGTTCCGGCGTGTCGAGTCGCTCGAGCGTGACGGGATCCACGCGGCGGTCGAACGCGTGCCCGACGCTGCCGCCCCAGCCGGGCGGATCAACGTAGATCTTCGTCTCCGCAAGATCGGGCTTCAGCGCCTTGAGCTTCCAGACCATCATCTGGTTCTCGACGTAGTTCACGTCGCGATCGTTGGTGCTGACGTGTACGATGACCGGGATGTCGAGTGTCTCGACGTGAAACACCGGCGAGCGCCGGATGTACTCGTCCACTTTCTCGAACGGTGCGCCCTGCACGCGCGGCTCCGCAGAGAAGTTCTGGATGTATCCCGGCCCCTTCAACGCGAGCCGGAAGAACAGGTCCGTGACCGGAACCATTGACGCCGCGGCCTTGAGGCCATGCCCCGGCCGCGTGGCGTTGTGCATCGTGATGAATCCGCCGTGGCTCCACCCCATCATGCCGACGCGCGACATGTCCACGTACGGCAGGCGCTTGAGGTAGTCCATCGCGCTGATCGCGTCGTCCACCTCGTAGCCGCCGTAATCGATCGCCATGTAATGCGCTTCACCGAACCCGGTGCTGCCGCGGTATTCGGGCGTGATGAGCACATAGCCCTTGTCCACGGCTTCCTTCACGAAGGGCAGCAGCGATTCGTCCCAGTCTGCATGGATGCCTTGATGCACCCAGATCATCGCGGCGTGGCCATTGGGTCCGCGCTTGTTGATCGGCGCAAACACGTAGGCCGGGATGATCATGCCGTCGGCGCGGCTCGGGTATGTGACCTTCTGCACATCCACGAGGCCCTTGAACCGCGCGAAGTAGATGCTGTCCGTGCGATTCTTGCGCACGATCTGCGCGGCGAAGTTTCCCCGCGGAAGGTCGCGCGGATCGTTGCTGATGTAGAGCTGTCGCATGCGGACCGTATCCATCTGGCCCTGGAAACCGCGTCCACCGCCGCCCTGTGCACGAGCGTCCGGAGCGCCTGCCGCCAGCAAGGCGGGCAGGACAATCACCTGCACGATACGTGTCATCATGCGTCCTAATGTAGGATGCACCGCCGGATCAGGCGATCCGGGTCGGTCGAACCCGCTCAGCTCGCGGGCGCCTCGAGCACAAGCCTCGCCGACACGACGTCTTCGACCGCCATGCCGAGCGACTTGAACCACGTGACTTCCGTGTCGCTGCTCCGGCCCGTGTGCCGGCCGAGCACCACTTCGCCGAGCTCGGCTTCGATTCGCCCGGCTGCGATCACGTCGCCGGACTCGATTTCCGCGCCCGCGCGCGAATCCACGAACACGGTCGCCCGCCGCACGAACGCATCGTCGAGCTCACGAGCGCCCGGCAACGGCGCGCCGACGCTGTTCACGTGCGCGCCGTCCTTCACCCAGGCGCCGTGCAGCACCGGTGTGCTGCTGGTCGTCGCCACGACGATCACGTCGGCGTCCCGGACGCAGGCCTCCGCACTCGCGTACGCGGTTACGCCGTGCGCTGCCGCGAACGCCGCTCCTGACCGGGGGCTCCACACGCGAATCTCGTCGAACGCGCGCACGGACCGCAGCGCCGCGAGGTGGCTGCGTGCCTGCACGCCGGCCCCGACGATCGCGAGCACGCGCGCGTCCTTCCGCGCGAGTCGCTCGGTCGCGACGGCGGACACCGCCGCCGTTCGCATCTCCGTGATCAACGTGCCGTCCATGGTTGCGACCGGCTCGCCGCTCGCGGGATCGAACAATTGAATGGATGCAAAGTGCGATTCGATCCCGACGTTCTTCGGGAAGTAGCTGACCAGCTTGGCCCCGAGGGCGCCGTCGGCGTACGCGGGCATGACGAACAGGTATCCCTCGCGCCCGGGCACCTGGATTGTCGTGCGCACCGGCTGGACGGCCTTCCCCGCAGACAGGTCCGCGAGCGCGCGCTCCATGGCGGGAACCAGCACATCGTACGAGAGACGGCGCGCCACCTCGTCCCTCGTGAAGTGTCGCGCCATCAGCTGATGATCCTTCCGAGCAACGGCAGGAAGATGAGCCCGAACGTCGCCAGTGTCGCGAGCACGGCGGTCACCGCCGTCACCGCGACGAACGCCCGGATCACCAGCACGCTCCAGCGGGGCGCGCCGGGCTCCGCGTATGCCCGGTCCAACTCCCGGCCCGCGAGCACCCACGCGGCGAACGCACCGATCGTGAGCGGCGCAGTGGCGACCGAAAGCGACCACCCGCCGAGCGACAGCCAGAAGATGATCGCGCCCGCCACGCCGACAATCGCGGCGACGGTCAGTTGCCGGTCGGACGCCGGCCGCGCCGCGTTGAGCAGCAGGTCGGCCAGCGATTCCTCGCGCGGGTCAGCAGGGTGCGGCGGCGCGTCTATCATCGTCATTCAATGATAGCGCGCCGCCCGTCATGCTACTTGGCCTTCGAGCCTGCCGCGCGGGCCGCGGCCCTACCGCGGATCCAGCTTCCGCCCCGCGTTCAGGTTGTCATGGTGCAACAGCGCGTTGAACACGAACCCGTAGCTGCCGTGCGTGTAGCCGCGCCAGATGGGGTTGATCGAGAACAGGATTACGTGGCCCTTCTCGAGCGGCGCGTCCACGACCGTCGGGCGGTTCGCGATGTCGCCCCCGCCGCTCAGCAACCCGGAGACCAACAGCTCATTCTGCGCCGAGAATCGCGCGATCACCCGCGGACGCTGGTCCGGGGGAATCACGTTGAGCGCGTTCCGCATCTGGTCGTCGGTGAGCTGCGCGTATTCCCAGGCCTGTACGGGCGGGCGAGGGACCGGCAGGAAGCGCGGATCCAGCTGCGGGAAGCCCTGCACCTGGTCGCGCTCGTCGCTGTGCCCGCGGCCGGTCTCGCGCTGGCCACCGGCACCGCCGCGGCCGCCACCGCCGCCGCGCGTCGCGCTCACGCTGAAGGTCGAGCCGTCGTCGCTGTACAGCGCGAGGTTGTCCTGCATGCCGTACGCGAGCGGGCTCGCGTCGTCCACGATGCGTGAGCGGAGATAACTGCCGACCACCGAGCGCGCCGCCGCGCTGTTCGCGGTCACGCCGTTGGTCAGCCCGAACTGGATCGCCCACTCCGACGTGCTCGACGCCGTGATGAGTACGCCGCCGTTCTTCACGAAGGCCTTCAGCATCTCGAAGCCGGCCCACGTGAGCCCCGGCCGCATGTCGTCCGTCTGCGCCCACGTCGAGAGGTTCGGCGTCTCCGGCGTGTTCTTCCACGGCATCGGGTTCCGCCACATCGGCATCCCGTCAATGATCGCCTGCCCGCCCGGTCCGGGCGCGAACACGATCACGTCCCATTTCCCGTTCAGGTTCGGCGTCTTCACGATCTCCTGCGTCGAGATGTACTCGTACGGGATTCCCGCGAAGTCGAAGGCCATGCGCCACCAGCCCTCGGTCTGCGTCGTCTGCCAGGTGTGCATCACCGCAATCCGCGGCGCGCGCACGGGGTGCATGCGCACCGACGGCGCGGCGGCGAGCGCGGTCGCCTTGAGGCCGAGTTCCCGCGTCGCGCGATCGAAATCCGCCTGCGGGACGCCTCGCACCACGAACGAACCGCGCGCGAACCGCTGGCTGCCCACCTCGAACGGCTCCTCGGCGGCCTGCATGTCGGCGTCCTTGAACCGGAAGCGCAGCGTCGCGAGCGCGTTGTCGCCGTTCGCGTTGATCGCGAAGGCGCCGCCGCTTCCGGTCACGCCGCCCGGTGCAACGATCGCGCCCGTGACCTTTTCCATCGGCGCGTCGAGCACCTTGAGGTCCGTCACGCGAATGGCCTGCGTCGCGAAGGTCTCCGGCAGCGTCCAGCCGGTGTCGTCGTAGGGCGTGCGCTGCGGATCGTTCGGCGACCAGTACTGGTAGTCGAGCAGTGCGTCGGCCGCGCGGGAGTACGGCTGATCCATGCGGATGATGTACGTACCCGCCGGAAACTCGCGCGCCTCGGTTTGCGGCATCGCCGGTTGGGCGGCTCCGCGGCCGGCTGCCGGCGCCGCGCCGCCACCCGCGCCCTGCGCACCGGCCGCATTGCCACCGGCCGCATTGCCACCGGCCCCATTTCCGCCGCCACGCCCGCCGCGACGCGGCACCTGCACGGTGAACGCCGCCGTCGCGCGGTGGATCTCGACGTGCTGCCGCTGCATCACCGCGAGCAAGTCGGCCTGCGCGCCAAGCCGCGGGTCATTGGCAGGGAGCACGTACGCGCCGGGGCCCTCGACCTTCGGCTTCATCACCGATCGCTTCGACTTCTCCCAGAAGTTGTTGAGGAAGACCGTCTTGTTGTTCGCGAAATACGCGAGCGAGACCAGGAGGCCCGTCTGCTGGTAGTTGTTGTTGTTCCTGAGCGACCAGCGCACGCGCGGGAGCGGCGGGTTTTGCCGGAACCAGGTGCGCGCGGTGGCGCTCGCATCAATCGTGCGGTCGAGCGTCTCGGACGTGCCGCCGTTGCCGAAGGTCTCGTACAACCGGCTGACGCCGTTGTGCAGCGCGGCGTGGAACATCAGGTAGCCGGGCGACCACGTATCGAACGACCCGAACGGGAACACGCCGGGCATGCCCATGCGCGTCATCTCCTGCGTGTTCTGCCAGCCGAACTGGTGCATCTCGTTGTACAGGAGCGGGTCCACCCACGCGTTGTACGGGCCATCGCCGATAGTGTTGTCGTAGAGGAACGGCACCGACTCGTGCAGGTCGTGCAGCACCATCGCGCGGGTGTCGATGTACGCGTTCAGGATGTTGCGCGACAGCGCCAGCGTCATGCCCATCGCGTCGCGGTTGTTGTCGTGCGCGACGTACTTGCCCCAGTACACGAGGTTCGGCCAGGTCTCGTTGGGCCGCGCCATGTGCCACTTCCAGATGTCCACCATCTTGTCGCGGCCGTCCACCTCGACGATCGGCGTCATCACCGTGATGATGTTGTCGCGAATGTTGCGGACGTACGGGCTCTCGTCCACCGCGAGCCGGTAGGCGAGCTCCATCAGCGCCGTGGGCGCGCCGGCCTCGGTGGAGTGAATGGTGCCGGTCATGTAATACACGGGGGCCGACGCAGCGATGATCTTCGCCGCTTCGGCGTCGTTCATTCCGATCGTGCGCGGGTCGGCCAGCTTGGCGAGCCGCGCGCGATTCGCATCGTACTGCGCCATCAGCTTTTCCGACGCCACGGCAAGCACGATGTGCTCGCGCCCCTCCTCGGTCTTGCCGATCGACCACACGCGCACGCGTTTCGGCGCGGCGGCCGCGAGTTTCCGCATGTACTCGTACACCTCGCTCGAGTACGGCAGCTTGTGCGGCGAGCCCGCGATATCGCCGAGCACAGCGGTCGGCGTGGGGACGGTCTTCGAGGCCGGCAGGTAGTCCACCAGCGGAGAGAGGAAGAACGGCTCCGTCGTGTATTCCTTGATCTTCGCAGTGTACGCCGAGTCGATCGGCTGCTGCGGCGACCGCCCGGGCTTGATGCCCATGGGGTCCGTGGACTGGGCGGCGGCTACGGTCGCAATCGGAAGCGCGGCAATGAAGGCCGCGGCACGAAGTACTCGCGTCATGAATTCCCCTGGATGTGTATCCTGCTGCGTGAAATCTGGCGGAGCGCGCTACTCCTCGCTCGACGGCGCGCCCCCGGTCCTTGCGACCTGGTCGGCCTTCACGTTCGCCGGGTTGAAGCGCTTCGCCGCCTTGAGGATGGTCTCGATCGTGTCGTCGAAGTCGGGGTGCTTTTCCTTCACCCAGCGCAGGTGGTTCACGCGCGCCACCACGAAGGCCTTGAGGTACGGACTCTCCAGACCCTTGGCCTTCAGCCCCTTAACCGCCTCGTTCACGTATTCGTTCAGTTCGAGCAGCTTCGCGGCCCGCGCTTTCCGCACTTCGAGCGCCGCCGGGAGCTTCGCGCCGAGGAACTGGTCAATGCGCCGCAGGATCGGGTGGTACGCGCCGCCCGAGAACCGCCCGTTTTCCTTGTAACAGAAGCCGAGCGTGATGAACGCCGACTCCTCGAACTCCGCCGCGTACTCCTTTTCCGGCCGGTCATCGAGCGTCGCCAGCGACTCGGCGAGCCGCGCCACTTCGAGCGACTTCTCCCGCAGGTTGTGCGCCTTCTCGGTGTTGAGCGCGAGGATCTTGTGCGCCACCTCGGGCTCGGGCACGACGATCGCCACGATCGCCTTCGCACCCAGCTGCTTCATGGCCCCGAGCCGGTGATACCCGTTCGGCGACCAGTACTTCCCGCCGTCGGCCGCGACGGCGACGATCGGATCCAGGAAGCGATCGAGCTTGTCTATCGCCACGGACAGCTTGTCCACGTGCGCTTCCGAGAGGTCGCGCTGGTACGGCGTCGGCTCGACGATGTCTATCGGCAGCGCCGCGAGCACCTGCCACTTGCTGCCGAGCGGGTCGCGATACGTCGCCAGCACGGCGCCGCCGTCGTCGGCGATGCGCTTCGCGAGCGACTCAACAGCCACGGGCGGGGTGGCGGCGTCGAGCCGAGTGGCGTCGAGCCCGCGGGTCCCCTTGTCGCCGACGCGACGCTTCTTGGTCGCGCGCTTCTTCTTCGGTTTTGCGGTGGCCATATGGAGTAGTGTGGCGCACGCCGAAGTTGGTTGCAAGGCGGGCCGGTGCCATGCCTCGCCTGGCGGCTGGCCCGCGCCGCCGAACCGAATTCGGCCGGCGTGCGTATCTGTCAGGCCGCACCGCCGGCCCGTAACTTCTTCGCCTTCCCTCAACGCCCCAATTCGCCTTCATGCCCGCGACCGCCGCCCGTTCCGTCAGCGCCACCGAGGACCGCCCGCTCCTCCCCTTCATGGTGCTCCTGTTCGTCGGGAGCGGCTGCGCGGCACTCATATATGAAGTGGTCTGGCTGCAGCTGCTGTCGCTGATCGTCGGGTCCAGCGCCATCTCGCTGGGTGTCATCCTCGGCACGTTCATGGGCGGCATGTGCCTGGGCTCGTACCTGCTTCCCAAGTACGTCAACCGCTCCGAGCACCCGCTCCGGGTGTACGCGAAGCTCGAGCTGGGCATCGCGGTCTTCGGCCTACTGATTCCGCTGATCCTCCCGCACGTCGGCGGACTGTACACGTCTATCGGTGGCACCGGCATGTTCGGCGTGTTCGTGCGCGCCATCTTCTGCGCGATCTGCCTGCTCCCGCCGACGCTGATGATGGGCGCCACGCTCCCGGCGATTGCGCGCTATGTCGAGTCCACGCCCAGCGGCGTGTCATGGCTCGGGTTCTTCTACGGCGGCAACATCTTCGGCGCGGTCGCGGGCTGCCTGCTCGCGGGCTACTACCTGCTCCGCAACTTCGACATGACGACGGCGTCGTTCGTCGGCGTCGCGCTGAACGTCGCCGTCGCGTTTGCGGCCTTCGCGCTCGCCAACAAGTCGCCGTACAAGGCGCCGGATGAGTCCGCGCCGGCAGCCGAACCGGTCGCGGCGCCGGGCTCGCGCATGGTGCTGCTGACGATCGCGCTCTCCGGATTCACGGCGCTGGCGTCGGAGGTCGTGTGGGCCCGCCTGCTCGGCCTCTCGCTCGGCCAGACGACGTACACGTTCTCGCTGATCCTCGCGGTCTTCCTCTTCGGACTGGGGATCGGCAGCAGCGCGGGGTCGTTCATCGCCGGAAGCACCGAGAATCCGCGCCACGCGCTCGGATGGTGCCAGGCGTTGCTGGTGCTCGGGATTGCGTGGGCGGCGTACGCCGTGCTGCAGGCGATGCCCTACTGGCCTATCAATCCCGTGCTCAACACCGACTTCACGGCGAACTTCCAGGTGGATCTCGTGAAGACCCTGTTCACCGTGCTCCCCGGTGCGATCCTCTGGGGCGCGAGCTTCCCGCTCGCGCTGGCGGCGGTCAGTCGCAAGGGCCAGGACCCCGGCCAGCTCGTCGGCACGGTGTACGCGGCCAACACCGTTGGCGCGATCTTCGGCTCGATGATCGCCAGCCTCTGGTTGATCGCGGCGATCGGCACGCAGAACGGGCAGCGGCTCCTGATCGCGGTCGCCGCGGTGAGTGCGCTGCTGATGCTCGCGACGTCCGTTGCGTCGAACGGCACCACGAAGTTCAGCGTGGCGGGCGCGCTGCGCGCGGCGGGCATCGCCGCCGTGGCGCTCTGGGCGGGCTCCACGGTGGTCCGGGTGCCGGAACTCCTGGTCGGGTACGGGCGGTTTGCGGCGCCGCGCTTCAATGACCACGGTGAGTGGATCTACATGGGCGAGGGCATGAACTCCTCGATGGCCGTGTCCAAGCTGTGGAACGGCGTGCTGAACTACCACAACGCGGGCAAGGTGCAGGCCTCGAGCGAGCCGCAGGACATGCGACTGCAGCGCATGCTTGGCCACCTCACGACGCTGCTGCCGAAGAACCCGGAACGCGTGCTCGTGATCGCGTGCGGTGCCGGCGTGACGGCCGGCGCGGTGAGCATTGACCCGATGGTCAAGCGCCAGACGATCGTCGAGATCGAACCGCTCGTGCCGACGGTGGTCTCCAAGTACTTCGGGAACGAGAACTTCCACGTCGTGGACAACCCGAAGGTCGAGGTGATCATTGACGATGCACGGCACTACGTGCTCACGACCGATGAGAAGTTTGATGCGATCACCTCCGACCCGTTCGATCCATGGGTGAAGGGTGCCGCGACGCTGTACACGAAGGAGTTCTTCCAGCTGGCCAAGGACAAGCTGAACCCGGGCGGCGTGATCACCGTCTTCGTGCAGCTGTACGAGAGCAACCTCGCGGCGGTGAAGAGCGAGGTCTCCACGTTCCTGTCGGTCTTCCCCAACGGCATGGTGTTCGGCAACGAGTACCAGGGCGGCGGCTACGACGTCGTGCTGGTCGGCCTCAAGGATGAGGGGCAGATTGACATTGACGCGATCGAGGAGCGGCTCGCGCGTCCGGAGTTTGCGGCGGTGAGGCAGTCACTGGCGGAAATCGGGTTCTACTCGGCGACGGACCTGTTCTCGACGTTCGCCGCGCAGGGCCCGGCGCTCGCGCCGTGGATGGCGGACGCACAGATCAACACGGACAAGAACCTCCGGCTCCAGTTCCTCGCCGGTGCCAGCCTGAACAGCTACGACCAGGGCCCGATCTACGCCGACATGATCCGGTATCGGAAGTATCCCGAAGGGCTGTTCAAGGGTTCGGAGGAGCGGCTGAACCGCATTCGCGCGGCGACGGCGGGATACAGGCCGTAGCGGCTCTCAGGGCAGCACGACCCGCACAAGTCCGGCGGGCTCAACGGCGAAGGGAGTCCACAGGCTTCCTTCGCCGTTTGCGTGCGCCTCAACCGGTCGCCCGCTTTCGCTCACGACCGTGAGCCGCCTGAGGCGCGTGCGCTGGACCCCGGGCAGTGAAAGCGGACGCCCTCCGGGCAGCGCCATCAGGCTCCAGAATGCGAGCGCCTGCACGCGTGACCGCGAGCTGTTTACCACGACATCAAGCAGGTCGTCGGTGGGATCGGCGCCGGGGATGCCGCGGTTGGCGCCGGCCCAGCGTTGGACATTCGCGGCGATCAGCTGGCTTCCGTTGAGCGTGACCGTGGCACCGCGCTCGTCCTCGCCGGTGACGCGCAGCCGCGGAAAGTCGTAGCTCACGACCTCGCGCAGCCCGTACGTCGCAACTGCGACGCGCCCGAACCGCCGCTTCAGCCTCAGGGGCACGACATGCATCACGCGTGCGTCCCACCCAACGCCGCCGCCGAGGACGCCAAGCTCGTCGTTGATTCGCCACATGCGGAAGTCGGTCGTACGCCGGCTATCCAGCAACTGCCGCGCGGCGCGCGCGGGTCGCATCGAGAGCCCGATCTCGCGCGCGACCACGTTCGTGGTGCCGAACGGGAGGATTGCCAGTTCGACCGGCGAATCCATGATCGCGCCTGCGACTGAGGCGACCGTCCCGTCGCCGCCGCAGGCGTACACGCGGGTCGTGCCGGCTGTCAGAGCCGCGCGCACCTGCGCGGTTACGTCGCCCGGCGCCGTCTCGACCAGCGCCGTTGGCCCCGCGGCCGCAATCGCATCGAGCGCGCGCTGATGCGCGTGGGCGCCCCAGCCCAGGCCGGAGGTGCGGTTGACGACGATGAGTGAGGCCGGCACGATGCAAATAATCTCGCGAGGCGCGACTATGTTGAACACGTCCCCCTCGACCTTGGTACGCACCCATGCCCGCGCGCGATCTCTCCATCAACTACGTCGAGTTCGGTGTTCGCGACTGCGCGACGACCAAGAAGTTCTACGGCGACGCCTTTGGTTGGTCCTTCCAGGACTGGGGCGACGACTACGTCAGCTTTTCGCCTGGCGAAGCCGGATTGGACGGCGGGTTCAGTTCCGATGACCCGAGTACCATCGGCCGACCGCTGGTGATCCTCTACAGTTCGGATCTCGAGGCCGCGTTGGCGAAGGTCGAGGCCGCCGGCGGGAAGATCCTCAAGCCGATTTTCTCGTTTCCGGGTGGCCGCCGGTTCCACTTCGCGGACCCGTCCGGCAACGAACTGGCGATCTGGTCGGACGTCGGAGTAGCGCACTGAGCAACCCGGGCGCGCTGCCGTGAACGCCTGGGCGCGACTCCCCGCCCTCGTCCGCGCCGTCGCGGTCGGTCTCGCCGTGGCGCTGGCGGGCGGCGTGCCGTGGTCACGGCTTGTCGTGCTGAACACGGAGTACCTGCCGAGCCTGCCGTGGGCGTCGTTGGTCATGGCGCCGGTCCTCTGGGCGTGGTGGCAGTACTTCGCGAAGGGACGCGGTGGTCCACGCTCGACCGCCAGTGCGCGCACGCTCGGCGCCCGCGCGAACGCCGTGCCCGACAACCTGTGGGGGCCCGCGATCGGCGCCGGACTGCTCGGCCTTTTCGCGACGCTCATGCTGCAGGGCGTGATCGCACGGTTGGTCGTGCTGCCGCAGCAAAAGGACATTGACCCCAGTCAGTACCCGCTGTTCACCGTGTTCGCGTGGCTCGTGATGAGCGCAGCGGTCGCAGGGGTCGTGGAGGAGACCGCGTATCGCGGCTACCTCCAGGGCGGCATCGAGCGTCGGCATGGCGTGGCCGCGGCGATCATCGTGTCGGGGACGATCTTCGGGCTCAGCCATTTCACGCACCCCGAAATCGGCATCGTCCTCCTGCCGTACTATCTCGCGGTGTCCGCCGTGTACGGCCTGCTGGCGGCTGCCACGAATTCCACCTACCCCGGCATGGTCCTGCACGCGGGCGGGAACCTCTTCTCGGCGTTCGGGCTGTTCGCGCAAGGGCGGTCGTCGTGGTCCGTGAGCGCGGCGCCGCCGCCGACGATCTGGCAATCCGGCGTGGACGGTGCCTTTATCGGGAGTGTTGCCGCGTTCGTGGTCGTTGGCGGCGCGGCGGTGGTCGCGTATCGCGGACTATTCGCGGAGGCACGTCGGCGGGTGAAACCAACCTCGGGCGGCTTGGCGGGTTAAACGCTCGCGGTCCGGTCGGTATCCGATGGGTAACCCGTCACAGGAGTTTCGATGCCGCACGTCGCTCGAAGCATCACCCGTTCCGCAGTCGCCCTCGCAGCGCTCGCCGCCGTCACCGCCTTCTCCTTCGGCGGTTGGGCGACGATCTCGGTCGAAGACGTTCCTGAGAGTCTTCGCGTCGGACAACCGACCACGTTCCGATTCACGATCCGCCAACACGGCATCGAACCGCTCGAAGGGCTGAACCCGTCGCTTGCCATTCGCTCGGCGGACGGCAAGTCGGTCGTCGCCGCGGCGGCAAGCCCCGACGGCGCCAAGGGCCGGTACGCCTCGACGTTCACGATCCCGCGCAGCGGCGACTGGCGCGTGACCATCAACAGCGGCTTCGGGCCGAGCAAGCTCACCCTGCTCCCGATCGCGGCGAACGCGACGGGCGTATCGCTCGCCGCCATGACCGATACCGAGCGCGGGAAACACCTATTCGTCGCCAAGGGCTGCGTGGGCTGCCATATCCACCGCGCCGTGGACGAACGCCCGCCTGCCGACATGGGAGCGCCTGAGCTGACGTCGAAGGCGTTCGACAACGGTTACCTCGCACTGTGGCTCGCCAACCCGCGGATTCGCCCCGCGACGAAGGGTGGCCCCGAGATGCCGAACCCGCAGCTCTCGCAGAAGGAAATCGCTCCGCTCGTCGCGTTCATCAGTTCGCAGGGCCGCGCGACAGCCTCGAAGTAATCGAACGCCGCGAACAGCGCGCGCGCGATAGGTTCAAGTGGGCCGGTGAGCACGCCGGCCCGCTTGAATCCGGAGCGCGCCATGTCCGTCCTTCGCAGGTTCGTCTATGCCATCGCCAGCGCTTCGGCGCTCGCCGCGTCGGTCGCAGCGCCACTCGCGGCCCAGGCCCCCCGCGTCACGACGCCGAAGGAGGCGTTCGGCCACAGCTTCGGCGATGACTACTTCCTCGCCTCGTACAAGCAGATTGCCGACTACTGGCGCACGCTGGAGCGCCAGTCGGATCGCCTTCGCGTAGTCGAGATCGGCAAGACCGCCGAGGGCCGGCCGCATTACATGGCGATGGTGACTTCGCCTGAGAACTGGAAGAACATCACGCGGTACAAGGAAATCGCGCGCCGCATGGCCCTCGCCGAGGGGCTCACCGACGAACAGGCCCGCGCGCTCGCCAAGGAGGGCAAGGCCGTCGTGTGGATTGACGGCGGGCTCCACGCCACCGAAACGCTCGGCGCGCAGCAGCTCGGCGAGATGGTGTACCAGATGGTGAGCCGGAACGACGACGAAACGCTCCGGTTCCTCAACGACGTCATCATGCTGTTCGTGCACGCGAACCCGGACGGCAACGACCTCGTCGCCGACTGGTACATGCGGAATCCCGTGCCCGAACAGCGCTCGATCGCCAACCTGCCGCGGCTGTACCAGAAGTACATCGGCCACGACAACAACCGGGAGTTCTTCACCTCCACCCAGGCCGAGACGGAGAACATCAACCGGATCCTGTACCACGAGTGGTTCCCGCAGATCCTCTACAATCACCACCAGAGCGGACCCGCCGGCACGATCGTGTACTCGCCGCCGCTGCGCGATCCGTACAACCCGAACCTCAACCCGATGCTGATCCTCGGGCTGCAGTCACTCGGCGCGGCGATGCACACGCGGCTCGCGGTCGAGGACAAGCCCGGCGCGACGATGCGCACCGGCGGGCCGTACGACGGCTGGTGGAACGGCGGCATCCGGAACACCGCCACCTTCCACAACATCATCGCGATGCTGACCGAGATGATCGGCAGCCCGACGCCGATGCGCGTGCCCTTCGTGCCCCAGCGACAGGTCGTGAGCGCCGACCTCGCGTATCCGATCGCGCCCGGCGAATGGCGGTTCCGGCAGTCGGTGGACTACTCGATCTCGCTCAATCGTGCCGTGATTGACTATGGGTCGCGCATGCGCGAGAACCTGCTCTACAACATCTACACGATGGGTCGGCAGGCGATCGAGCGCGGCAGTCGCGATACGTGGACACCCAACTACCGGCGCGTGCAGGCGGTCGCCGCCGCGATGGGCGGCGGTCGTGGAGGTAGAGGCGGAGCCGCCGACAACACCGGCGCCGCCGACGCCGCCGCACTGGCCGAAATACGGAAGCCGGAGAACCGGGATCCGCGCGGCTACGTCATCACGGCGAACCAGGCCGATTTTCCGACCGCGGTGAAGTTCATTAACTCGCTCCGCGAGACCGGAATTCGCGTTGAGCGCGCCACGGCCGACTTCAGCGTGGGCGGCAAGCAGTATCCGAAGGGCTCCTTCGTCGTGAAGACCGACCAGGCCTTCCGCCCGCACGTGATTGACATGTTCGAACCGCAGGCGCACCCGGATGTCTTCCCGATTCCCGGAGGTCCGCCCACTCCGCCGTACGACATCGCCGGCTGGACACTGGCCTACCAGATGGGCATCGAGTTCGATCGCCTGCTCGAAGGGTTCACCGGCCCGTTCGAACGCGTGACCGAATGGAACGTCGCGGCGCCGGCTGGTACCGTGCGCGTCGCGGACGGCTCGTCCGGATACCTGCTGAGTGGCGCGACGAACAACTCGTTCATCGCGCTCAACCGCCTGCTCAAGGCGAACGAGGAAGTGCACCGCCTCAACACTCCGCTGACCGTCGGCGGCACGTCATTCCCCGCCGGCTCGTACTACGTGCGCGCCAAGGCGACCACACGCGCGCAACTGGACAAGGCGACGGCCGACCTCGGCGTGAGCTTCGTCGGGACGCGGGCCGCCGCACCGGTATCCGCCTCCCGCATGAAATCGCTCCGCGTGGGACTCTGGGATCAGTACGGCGGCTCCATGCCCAGCGGCTGGACGCGCTGGATCATGGAGCAGTTCGAGTTCCCATTCGAGCGCGTGTTCGCGCCGCAACTCGACGCGGGTAACCTCAACGCGAAGTACGACGTGCTCGTGTTCGTGACCGGCGCGATCCCCGGCGGCGGCGGCGGTCGTGGCGGGCGCGGCGGCGCGCCAGCGTCCGCACCGGCGGATCTTCCGGCGGAGTTCCGCGACCATTTCGGCGCAATGACCGTCGAGCGCACGCTGCCGCGCGTGAAGGAGTTCATCGAGAACGGCGGGACGGCGATCGCGATCGGGTCGTCAGCGGCGAACCTCTCGGCGTTCCTGCAGCTCCCGATCGAGAACCAGCTCACCGAGAACGGGCAGCCCATGCCGCAGACGAAGTTCTATGTCCCGGGCAGTGTCATGGGCACCCGCGTGGATATCACGGACCCGCTTGCGTTCGGCATGAACCCGCGCGCCGATGTCTTCTTCGACGAGAGCCCGGTCTTCCGGCTTGGGGCCAACGCAGCGGCCGCCGGCGTGCGGCGTATCGCGTGGTACGATTCCCGGACGCCGCTCCGCAGCGGCTGGGCGTGGGGCCAGGAGGTGCTCGAAAACGGCGCCGCCGCCGTGAGCGCGAAGGTCGGCAAGGGGAACGTGCTGCTCTTCGGGCCCGAAATCCTCCAGCGCGCGCAACCGCACGGCACGTTCAAGTTCCTGTTCAACGGCATCCTGTATTCGCTCGCCAAGGCGCCGGTGGCGCAGTAACGCCGTGACACCGTCGGGATCACCCGCCAGGACTCGCTGAGTGGAACACCAATCCGCGCTGGTCGGCACGCTCGCAGCCGCCTTCGTGCTGGCGTTCGGATTCGGCTTCGTCGCCAACTGGTTCCGGCTGCCGGCGGTGGTCGGCTACCTGATCGCGGGCGTCGCGCTCGGCCCGTTCACGCCGGGATTTGTCGCCGACGCGGGCCTGGCGTCGCAGCTCGCCGAGTTCGGCGTGATCCTGCTGATGTTCGGGGTCGGCCTGCACTTCTCGCCGCGCGACCTCAAGCGTTCCCGTCACGTCGCGCTCCCCGGGGCGCTGATCCAGATCGTCGTCGCCGCGACGCTCGGCGCGCTGCTGGCCCGGGCATGGGGATGGCCCTGGTCGGGCGCGGTGGTGTTCGGGTTCTCGCTGTCGGTCGCGAGTACGGTCGTGGTCCTCCGCGCACTCGAGCCGAAGGGCATCATGGAGACGCCGGACGGCCGACTCGCAGTGGGATGGCTCGTCGTCGAGGACCTTGCGATGGTGCTGGTGCTCGTGCTGGTGCCGGCGCTCGCGCCGGCGGCCGGCTCGGGCGAGGCGCCACCGGCGGTCGGCGCGACGATCGCGTGGACGCTGCTCAAGGTCGCGGCCTTCGGCGGCGTGATGGCGCTGTTCGGCCAGCGCGTGGTCCCGGCGATGCTGACCGCGGTCGCGCGGCGAGGATCGCGCGAGCTCTTCATGCTGGGCGTGCTCGCCGTCGCGCTGGGCATTGCACTCGGCGCCGCGCAGGTCTTCGGCGTGTCGTTTGCGCTCGGCGCCTTTGTCGCAGGATTCGTGGTCGGAGAATCCGACCTGAGTCACCAGGCCGCCGCGGAGGCGCTCCCGCTGCAGGATGCGTTCGCCGTGCTGTTCTTCGTGTCGGTCGGCATGCTGGTGGACCCGCGCGCCTTTGCGAGCGAACTGCCGAGCATCGGCGGCGCGCTGGCGGTGATCCTGGTCGGACAGTCGCTGTGCGCGGCCTTGTTGATGTTCGCGCTGGGCCGACCGCTGCGCACGGCGCTCACCCTTGGCGCGGCGTTCGGCCAGATCGGTGAGCTCTCGTTCATCGTGATCGGCCTCGGCGTCTCGCTGGGCCTCGTGCCGCCGGAGGGGCGTGACATCATCCTCGGCGCGGCGCTGGTGTCGGTGGTCGGCAACCCGGCGTTGTTCGCCCTGGTCGGCCCGGTCGAACGGTTCATCGAGGACCGCCCACGACTGCACGGTTTCCTGGTGCGCTCATCGGTCACGCGCGACACGATGGTGACGCTCGCGCACGAAGTGGCGCGGCTCCCGGACGGCCACGCAGTGATCGTCGGCTACGGCCGCGTCGGGCACACGGTGGGCGAGATCCTGCGCGGCGAGGGCATGCCGTTCATCGTCGTCGAGCGCGACCGGCAAACGGTCGGGGATGCGCGCGACGCCGGCATCGTCGCCATCTTCGGAGACGCCGCCAGCAAGGGGATGCTCCGGCACGCGCACATCGGCCGGGCCCGCCTGCTGGTGGTCACCGCGCCGGAGCCCCTGCGCAGTCGCCGTATCATTGATGAGGCGCGCGCAATCAACCCGGACATCACCATCGTGGTGCGCGCGCACAGCGAGGAGGATGTGGACATGTTCAACCAGCTGAAGGTCGGCCGTGCCGTGCTCGGCGAACGGGAGCTGGCGTTTGGAATTTCGCGGTACGCCGTGCAGGTCATGCGGCAGCCTAGAACACCTTCCTGAGGAGGCGCCGGACGTGGAACTCAATGTGATCGGCCTCAACTTCGCCTACGCCGCGCTCGGCGTCGTGCTCATGTGGGTCAGTTATCGCGTGTTCGACCTGATGACGCCCAAGGTGGATTTCGCCGAGGAACTCAAGAAGGGCAACGTCGCGGTGGCGATCTTCATCGGCGCGTTGTTCATCGCGATTGCGATGATCGTGGGGAACGCGCTCAACTGATGCGCGCGCTGTGGCTGGTGGTGCTGGCCGCCGGCGTCGCGGGCGCACAAGTGCCCGAGCGCTCGACCGGCGCGCTTGCCCGTGCCGCCGTCGCGCGCGCGAACGCGAAGAACGCCGTGCGATTCGATGCGACGTTCCAGAAGTACTCGAAACGGTATTTCGGCGTCGGCTTCGATTGGCGGCTGTTCAAGGCGCAGGCCATGGCCGAAAGCAACCTGGACACCGCCGCCGTGAGTTGGGTCGGCGCGCGCGGGCTCATGCAGCTGATGCCCTCGACCTATTCGCGCATCCAGTCCGTGAAGCCGGAGTTCGGGAACATTGACGACCCCGAGTGGAACATCGCGGCGGGCATCATGCACAACCGGCACCTCTGGAAGCTCTGGTCGGCGACCGTCCCCGAGGAAGACCGCCCCAACTTCATGTTCGGCAGCTACAACGCGGGCGAGGGCAACATCGCGCGGGCGAGCAAGGCCGCCGAGGCGCGAGCGCTGGAGCCGACGCGCTGGTCGAGCATCGAGCAGGTGGCGCCCGACGTGCCCCGCTGGCGCTACCGCGAGACGCTCGGCTACGTCCGGAAGATCGAGAGCAACTACAGCAAGCTGCGCGCGCCGTAGCGGCCGCCGCTACCGCGTCCCGCCCACGTTCCGGTCCGGCGGCTCCACGCCAAGCAGGTGGTGCACGAAGTAGTCCCACTGCTTCTTCTCGCCGTACGGGCCCGTCGCGCCACCGCGCCCGGCGTTGTGATCCTCGCCGGGGATCATCAGGAAGTCGAACTGCTTGTTCGAGCGGATCAGGGCGTTGGCCACCTGGTACGTGGATGACGGATCCACGTTCGTGTCGAGCTCCCCGACCACGAGCAGGAGCTTGCCCTGGAGCTTGTGCGCGTTCACGACGTTCGACGAGGAATCGTACCACGGCCCCAGCGGCCAGCCCATCCATTGTTCGTTCCACCAGATCTTGTCCATGCGGTTGTCGTGGCAGCCGGCGAAGCTCACCGCGACCTTGTAGAACTCCGGATGGAAGAGCAGCGCGCCCATCGCGTTCTGCCCGCCCGCCGACCCGCCGTAGATCCCCACGCGCGTGAGGTCGTAGTTCGCCGGATACTTCGCGGCCACGGCCTTGTGCCAGAGCTTCCGGTCCGGAAACCCGGCGTCGCCGATGTTGCGCCACGCGACGTCGTGGAAGGACTTCGACCGATTGGACGTGCCCATGCCGTCCACCTGCGACACAATGAACCCGAGCTCCGCCTGTGCGCGCATCGCGGCCTGGAGGCCCCAGGTCTTGGGGACGAACGAGTCGTGCGGGCCGGCATAGATGTATTCGATCACGGGGTACTTCCGCCGCGGGTCGAAGTTGCTCGGCCGGATCACGATGCCGTAGATGTCGGTCTTGCCATCGCGCCCTTTCGCGACGAACGCCTCGGGCGGCTTGAACCCGGCGGCCAGGAGCGCCGTCGCATCCCCGGCGTCGAGCTTCGCGACTAGCGACTGGTCGGCCGTGCGCCGGAGCTCGGACACGGGCGGCAAGTCAATGCGCGAGTAGGTGTCCACATAGAACCTGTTGTCGCCACTGAACCGCACGGTGTGGTTCGCGTCGGCCGGCGTGAAGTGCGTGAGGCCCGTGCCGTCGAAGTTGATGCGATAGTAGTGGATGAAGTACGGGTCCTTCCCGGCGTACATCCCGCTCGCACGGAACCAGACCTGCCGCGCCACGGAATCCACGCGCTCGACGCCGCGCACGACCCATGGACCGCGTGTGACCTGGTTCTTCACGCGGCCGGTGGCGCCATCGTACAGGTACAAGTGGTTCCAACCGTCCCGCTCACTCATCCAGATCGTCTCGGCGCCGTCGCCGATGTCGTACCGGAAGAGCTTCGCCGAGTATTCGAAAAAGGATGAGTCCGGCGTTTCCTCGTTGATGACCGCGCGGGCGGCGCCCGAGCGTGCGTCCACCTCGATCACGCGGAACGCCTGGTGTCCGCGCTGGTTGTACTCGAACGTCACGGCGCGCGAGTCGGTGCGCCATTGCATGCCGCTTACCGTGTAGGCGTTCGGGAACAGCGCATTGGACACCTCCGTGCGTCGCCGCGTCGCGAGATCGAAGAGCACCGGCTGGGCACTCTCGAGTACGTCGCCCGGCTTGTTGTAGAGTCGCGTCCAATGCTTGGGCTGGATCTGGTCTTCCGGACTCGACGTGACGTAGTGCACCTCGCGCCTGAACCCGGGCTTCACGCGGTACGCGGCGAGTTTCCGTGAATCCGGCGACCATACGAGGGATTGGATCACGTACGCGTTGATCTCGGATCCATCGGCCGACAGCACGGTCCAGTCGCGCGCGCCGCGCGCGCGCACCGCGACGTTGTGATTCCGGATCGCGGCTTCCCACGCACCGTCCGGCGAGGCGCGCGGCGCCGGGTTGGGCACCGGCGGGTCGCCGTAGAGCCCGCCGCCGATCCGTCCTCCCCCGCC
>Ga0194131_10003296_pt1 | contig 25610 bp, 20 predicted proteins | sample TA2KigO120mmetaG_FD_148631 | JGI IMG/M metagenome (GOLD analysis project Ga0194131, IMG submission 148631) | Freshwater microbial communities from Lake Tanganyika, Tanzania - TA2015053 Kigoma Offshore 120m | ecosystem: Environmental > Aquatic > Freshwater > Lake | place: Tanzania: Lake... | reverse complement strand
TTCGGCGAAAATCAACGAACAGACGCAAGAGTTGACGAAGCTGCACTCTTCCGTCTCCGAGTTGACGACGCGGCTGGAAGAGTCGCGCAAAGCGGCCGCGGAAAAAGTTGTCGCCGTGCAGCAGTTGCAGGGCAAGCTGGCGGAGTCGATACAAATCGCCGGCGCGGAATCGGTGAAGGCGAGCCAGGAAGCGTTCCTTCAGTTAGCCAGCGACGCGTTCGCGAAGTTGCAGACAGTGCAGCCTTTGACAGCCGAGGGAGCGGTGCCGCAGAACGAAGTCGCGGCGGCGATTGCCGGATTGCAAGAGCGCGTGGAAGCGTTGGTGAGTGCGCAGAGTCCGGCGCCGCAGAGCGATGTTGCGAGCGCGATCGCCGGATTGCAGCGGCAGATGGAATCGTTGCGTGAGTCGAAACCGGCCGAGACGCCGGTCGATCTCGTGGCGCCGTTGCAGGCCTCGCTGGAACGCGTCGACGCGCGGATTCAAGAGTTGGAAGCCGAACGGGCCGGTGCGCTGAGCGGTTTGGCGCAACAGGTCGAATCGCTGCTGAAGGCACAGACCGCGATGACGCAGTCGCTGCGGCTGCCGTCGGCACATGGCAACTGGGGAGCGCTGCAATTACAACGCGTCGTGGAACTGAGCGGACTGGCTGAATATTGCGTGTTTGCACCCGAAACCGACGCGCCGGTGCCAGGCCTGGTCGTGCAATTGCCGGGCGAGCGCCACATCGCCGTCGACACCCGCGCGCCGCTGGCCGCGTTCCTTTCGACAACCGAAGCGCCCGAAGAAAAACGAACGGCGCACGCGGCGGCTGTCCGCGCCTATATTACCGAGTTGAGCGAGCGAGCTTACTGGGATCAATTCACCCAGAGCCCCGAATTTGTCGTCGCCTTCCTCCCGAGCGAGGCATACTTCGGCGCGGCTCTCGAACAGGATCCCTCGCTGCTCGAGTACGGCGTTGAACATCGTGTGGTTCTCTCAACGCCGGCGACATTGATTGCCCTGCTGAAAGCTGTTGCGTGGGGATGGAAACACGAGAAGGTCTCCGTCAACGCTCGTGAACTGCGCGAGTTGGGCAAAGCGCTTTACGATCACATCCGTACGATTGGCGAACACTTCACCGAAGTGCATCGCGGGTTGTCGCGCACGACGGCTGCGTTCAATCGGACTGTGGGGTCGTTCGAAACAACGCTGCTGCCGGCTGCGCGCCGGTTCCGCGAGGTGGGCTCGCCGGCGAGTCTTGAGTTCGCCGCGCCGCCCCCGGTCGATACAATGCCGCGATCATTGCACTTGCTGGCGGAAGCCGTGCCGGCGGCAGAAGAGGAAGCCGTGCCTGCGGATGAAGCGGAATCCGTGCCGACGGCCGCAGCGTGCGCCGCGCCCGAGGCGGAAGTCGTCGACGCACCGGCGGTCGAACCAAAGCCCGTCGTGTCGGAGGCTGCTCCGTTTGCGCTGGAAGAACCGGTCGCCGCGGCCTGATTGTCCGCGGATTGTCAAAGATTTGTAAAGGCGCAAAATAGCTGAAATCCATTCACCTCGATTCCGCGTCTTATGGGCAGGAGGCGAAAATGAAACGCACACTCTACAAATCCTTGATGGCCCTGCTGGTTGCGGGAGCTTCTATCCTCACAACCTCCGCGGCCGTCCCCACCAATCCAACCACCGACGAGCGTCTGGTCAAGAAGGTTCGCACCGAACTTCTCACGATGCCGGTCCTGTCGGTGTTCGATCACCTGACCTACCGCATCGACGGCGATACGGTCTACCTGAACGGGCAGGTCATCCGCCCGACGCTCAAGACCGACGCCGGCCGGCGGGTCGCCAGGATCGAAGGCATTACGAAGGTCGTCAACGAGATCGAGGTTCTGCCGCTCTCCCCGTTTGACGATCGCGTCCGGCTTGCGGTTGCGCGCGCCGTCTACGGCAACTCGGTACTTAACCGCTACGCGCTCAATCCGAATCCGTCGATCCGCATCGTTGTCAAGAACGGCAACGTCACGCTGGAAGGTGTGGTTGCGCGCGAGATGGATCGCAACGTCGCGAATCTGGCGGCCAACGGCGTGTTCGGAGTCTTCTCGGTGACGAACAACCTTCAGATTGAAGACTCGAAAATCTAACAATTGCGGCTAGGCGTAGCGAGGCGCCTGTCTCTGCCAGCCCCGGTCATGTCCCCATGGCCGGGGCTCTTTTCGTCTGGGCGAGTTCTGGAAAGCTACAGGCGCCGCCAACTGCGATAAAGTTTTGGTGTGAGGGTTCTTCTAGTTTCGCTTGCCGCCGTTTCGGCGATCGTGGCGGCGGATGAGTTTTCGGCGAAGATTCGCCCGATTCTCGCCGCCAATTGTGCGAGTTGCCACAATCCGGCGAATCCGCGCAATCGCATCGATTTTCTGAAGACAGACGCGGTTGCTGATGTCGACACACGCCGGACGCTCTGGCGTGATGTGGCCACGCAGCTTCGAAACCGCACGATGCCGCCGGGCGAGGCGAAGATCTCTGAAGCGGATCGCATGCTGGTTTCGAATTGGATCGAAGATCGGCTGCGCACCACCGGCTGCACGACGGGCGACTACGCCGGCTACGTCGCGCCGCGGCGGCTGAACCGGCGCGAGTGGAAGAACACGATCCGCGATTTGTTTGGTCTTGATGTTCTCGCTCCTGATCTGTTTCCCGCCGATGAAGCGGGCGGCGCGGGCTTCGATACCAACGGCGAGACACTTTACATTCCCCCGATGATGCTCGAACGCTATATCGAGGCGGCGACGGCGGTGCTGGATCGCGTGATCGCTACGCCCTCGTTCAACCGTGTTGTTCTTTCGCACGAGATGAATCCGGCCACCGCTCCGCCAACCGGAATCAAGCCATCGCGATTCTTGAATCCGGGCGAAGTGCTGTCGGCTAACGTTTCGGTCTTCGCCGATGGTAACTACTCGCTGCGCGTGTCGGTCGAACGGCCGAAGGTAACGCCCTTCTCGATGAAGGTCTTCGTCGACGGCATCGAATCCGGCACGGTCAACTACGCGCGTGATTCCGGTGGCGGCGCCACCGCTCGGATTGTCGGGGCGACGCTGGCGCGCGGTCCGCACACGGTCAAGGTCGTCAACGGAACCGAGCGGATTGAGTTCTATAGTCTGACCGTCGATCAGCGGCCGGCCGAAGTAACGTCGGAGCGGCGCTCGCTGCACTTCCGGCTGCTTGGGCTGGAAGTGGGCCAGTCGCCGGTGGATAAACGTGCGGCGGCGCGGAAGCTGCTGACGCGGTTTATGCCTCGCGCGTATCGAGGCAAAGTTGAGCCGGTGGAGATCGACCGCTTCCTCGCGCTCTACGACCGTGGCGCCAATCGCGGCGAGCCGTTTGAAGAGAACGTCAAGCTTGCGCTGAAAGCGGTGCTGATCTCGCCGCGTTTTCTGTTCAAGGTTGCGGAGAACGACTCGAAGCCCGGCATTCGGCCCATTGGTCAATACGATATTGCATCGCGGCTGTCGTACTTCCTCTGGTCGTCGATGCCGGACGATGAGTTGCTGCGGCTGGCGGGAGAAGGGAAGTTGCAGGACCCGAACGTTCTCGCCGCGCAAGTCGAGCGCATGATCGATGATCCGCGATCGCGTGTGTTCGCCAGCGGATTCATGGGCCAGTGGCTGGGCACGCAGGAGATCGGCGGACGTGCCGTTCCGCTGCTGACCGAGTTGCAGCATTTCTATACGCCGGAGGGCGCGGCGGATTTGCGCGAACAACCGGAGTTGTTCTTCCATCACATTCTCACCGCGAACAAACCGGTGTTCGATTTGCTGACGGCGAACTATACATTCCTCACCGAACGGCTGGTGAAATACTACCAATTCGAGGACAAAGTGAAGCTGCCTCCGGGGCCGGGATTTCATCTCGTGAACTGGCCGGACGACAAGCGCGCGGGCGTGTTGGGATTTGCGTCGGTGCTGGCGATGAGTTCGCACTACAAACAGGCCAGCCCGGTGCTGCGCGGCGCGTGGGTGCTCGAGACCCTGTTAGGAACGCCGGTTCCGCCTCCGCCGGCCGACGTGCCGCCGCTCGAAGCCGCGGCGAAGGCCGCCACGAAGAAGATGACGGTGCGGGCGATGCTGGCCAAACATCGAGAGAGCACGGCGTGCGCGGCGTGTCACAACCTGATGGACCCGATCGGGCTTGGCCTGGAGAACTTCGACTGGATGGGCCGCTGGCGCGATACCGACGACGACGGTTCGCCGGTCAACGCGTCGGGCGCGCTGCCGAGCGGCGAAAAGTTCAACGGGCCGGTCGAGCTGCGCGCGGCGTTGATGAATCGTAAGGACGATTTCGCGCGGCAACTGACGTCGAAGTTGTTGGCATACGCGCTCGGACGCGGCTTACAGGACGGCGATCAATGCACCATCCAAAAACTGATGGACGCGATGGCTGGCAATGGATATCAGACACGCACATTGATTCGCGATATTGTATTGAGTACGCCCTTCCGAAACACACAGGCTGACGCGGTGATGAGCGAAAGCCGCGCGCCGGTGAAGAAGGAATCCAAGCGTTTGTTGGGCACCAAGTAAACAGCGAGGTCACGATGCAATCACGACGAAATATTTTACGCGGACTCGGCGTGGCGATGGCCACGCCGTGGCTGGAGTCCGGCGTGTTTGGGGCGACAGGCGGCATCGAACGATTGGCCGCTCCCCCGCTGCGACTGGCTTGCATCTTCATGCCGAACGGCGTGTGGCCCGATCATTGGACTCCCGCGGGCGATGGCGAGGATTACGAGATCACGCCGCATCTGAAGCCGCTGGAAGGGCTGCGCAGCGAGTTTCTGCTACTCGAGAATCTCTGGAATAAGAATACGGTCGGGCGCAACGGCCACTGGCCGAAGGTGCCGGCGTGGCTGTCGGGCGGATTTGTCGAACGTACGACCGGCGGCGATCTGGATTCGGGCGGCACAACCGTTGACCAAGCGATCGCGCAGAAGATCGGTCATGAGACGCCGCTGCCGTCGCTCGAACTCGGCATTGACGCGCCGCGCACGGGCATCGATACGGCGGGCGGCGGCTTCCCCCGCGCGTTGGGATCGTTTCTGTCGTGGGCCGATCCGAAGACGCCGGTCGCGAAAGAGATCGTTCCGCTACTGGCGTTCGACAGATTGTTCCGCAACAAGAAGCGGCCGGTGGTTTCCGGCGCGGATCCGAAGTCGCCCGAGGTGTTGGCGTCATTGCAGCGCGACGATTCATCGGTGTTGGATGCGGTTCTTGAACAGGCCAAGTCGCTGCGCGCGAAAGGCAGCAAGACCGATCAGGCGCGGCTTGATGAATATTTCGAATCGGTGCGAAGTGTCGAGCGGCGTCTGGAAGCTTCTATGAAACCGCAGAAGCGGTGGATCAACGATGGCAAGTATTCGCTGGATCGTCCCGTCGCGGGTACGCCGGCGACGCATGTCGAGCACGTTCGATTAATGCTCGACATCATGGTGCTGGCGTTTTGGACCGATTCGACGCGCGTGGCGACGATGATGATGGGCGACGCGCAGTCGTCGCAAGACTACGGCTTTCTGCCGGGTGTGAAGGGCAATTTCCATGGCCTTTCGCATCACCGCGACATTCCCGAGACGCGGGCGCAGTATCAGGCGATCATCAACTGGCACACCACGCAGATCGCATGGTTGCTCGAGAAAATGAAGAACCTGAAGGAAGGCGACGGATCGCTGCTCGATCACTCAATGGTTCTGTTTGGTTCGTCGCTTAAGTGCGGCAACCGGCATCTCGAAGAAAATCTTCCGCTGCTGTTGGCGGGGCGGGGCAATGGCACGCTTCGGCCGGGGCGGCGCGTGCGGTTTGAAAAGAAGACGCCATTCTGCAATTTGCACCTGTCGCTGATGGAGCGGATGGGCGTGAAGCAGGAGTCGTTTGGGGACAGCACCGGCACGCTTCCGGGACTGGGTTAGAGCTGAGCTTTGATACGAGCGGAATCGATACGGTAGTGCAGTTCCGCGCCGTCGGGCAATACCGTTGCCGGCACGAGCACATTGTATAAGTCGCGGAGTTCTTCGTCTTCGTCGATGTCATGAATACGAAGCGTGAAGGGCTTCTCGCGTTGGAGAGTCCTAAGTTCCGCCTCGGCCGTTTCGCAGAGGTGGCAGCCCTTGCGCGTATAGAATTCGATGATCACCATCGCAGCGCGGGCCTACGGCTGAAGCGGTCGCGCTTGGTCATCAGCAGAACGAAGGCGATTCCCGCCAGAAATCCGCCAATGTGAGCGAACCACGCTACGCCGCCCTGCGATAAATGCGAATGCCCGACACTGCCCACTCCGCTGAAAAATTGAATGACGAACCAGTAGATTAGGATCAGGAATGCCGGGATTTCCATTGTCGTCACGAAGACAACGACGAAGACGAGCGTGAGAATCCGTGAGCGCGGGAACTTCACCATATATGCGCCCATGACGCCGGCGATGGCCCCACTGGCGCCGATGGTCGGCACGCGCGAATCGCTATTGAACAGGACGTGGAACATGGTCGCGGCAACTCCGCACAATAGATAGAACACGACGTAGTTGAAGTGGCCGAGGATGTCCTCGACGTTGTCACCATAGATCCACAGGAACCACATGTTACCGATCAGGTGCATCCAGCCGCCGTGCAGAAAAATGCTTGTGATCACATCGGCCCATTGGAAGCGTGTTGGAATCACGCCGTAGTGTGCGATGAACCAGTTGAGTTCGTAGCGGTCGAGCGAGAACTCATACAAGAACGCCGCTACGTTGAGCGCGATGAGGATGACGGTCGCGAACGGGAACGTGTAGCTAGGTTCGGTATCGCGAAGCGGGATCATGACGCGCGCTGTTCGAAGTCGCGGTTGGTGCGGCGTTCGGCGCGCGCCATCAACGCGGTCGCGTCGGCCAATGGACGGATGCCGCCACGCGCGCCGATGGCAGTGCAGTTGAGCGCTGCCATGGCGTTCGAGAAATCGAGCGTGTCGCGCAGGCTCATCCCTTGCAGGACACCATAACAGAACGCGCCGTGGAAGACATCCCCGGCGCCGGTGGTGTCGACGCAGTTAACGACATAGGCCGGTGAGTAGGAGAACTTGCCATCCATGCGCGCAATGGAACCGAACGAGCCGAGCGTCATGGCGGCGACCTTCATTCCGTACTCTTCCTGAATCATGATGAGCGCGCGGAACGGGTCGCCTTCGCCAGTCCAGCGTACGGGGAATTCGGAACTGGTGATGAGGTAGTCGACGTTGGGCAGGACCTTGTCGAAGCCGTGATAGACGGTGTCGACGTCGACGGTAACGGGAATGTTGTGCTGACGCGCGATTGCGGCGGCGCGGCCGACGGCGGCGGTGTCGTGGCCGTCGATGTGAAGCAGGCGGGCGCAGGTGATCATCTCGGGTTTAATCTCCGCGGGTTCGAGGCGGAGGCAATCGGAGCGCCGCCAAAAGACGGTGCGCTCGCCGGTCGATTGATCGATGACGATGTAGGCCGATTGATTGGCACACCCTTTGCGGACCTGAACGTGATCGATGTTGATGCCGGTACCGAGCAGCGAGTCCATCTGAATGCGGCCGCGCTCGTCGTCGCCGACGGTGCCGATGTACTTTGTGCGCAGCCCAAGCGTGGCGCACGCGACCATGGCGCTGGCAACCTGGCCGCCGGGCGAATACATTTCGTCGACGAAAGGCTCCTTGCCGGCGTAGGCGGGGAAGCGGGGAACGAGAATGAGTGTGTCGGTAGCGTTTAAGCCAACGCCGACGACGTCGAAATCAGACATGCGAATCACTAAGCTAGCACGGCGGGCCTGATCTTGTTCGCTAAGTTGACACGTGTCAAGGTTGGGAGTATACCTAAGTCATGTTCGTGCGGCCGGTGATGCTTGCGGGTGCCATGCTCTGCGCGTTCGTGCAGGCGCAGACATTTCGTATCACATCGACGACTCCGAACGGCGAGGTGCCGGGCGGCGCGATTTATCCCGGCGACAGCGTCCAATTCGTCGTTACTGCGGTCCGAGAGGGCATCACGATGCCGATCACGGCGCGAATCGTCCTGCGCGAATTCAACGCCGACAGCGGCGCTTTGATTCGCGAGCTATCCAATACCGGCTCCGAATCAAACGGCGTCTACCGGCTGCAAGTCTCCGGCTACCGCGTTCCGTCGCAAACATGTCACGGATCCGGCTCGTGACGTCCGGGCCAGACCTTGCGTGGCACGGAACTTAAGGTCCGCGTCGAATTGCAGGCCAGCATCGAGTACTTCGTCCAAACCAACACGGGACTGGTACGTCAGACCGCGACCTCCGCGATCGTGCGTGTTGCCGTGCAATACCCTACCGTCACGTCGATTAGCGTGAGCGAAGTTCCATTGCAATCGTACACACCATTGGTACGCGTCACTGTGCGCGGAGCCAAGTTTAGCGCTGGGAAAAACAATTTCGTGAGCTTACTGAAAACGAACGATCACACCAAGACCATTTTTGCGGCCAGCCCATCCAATCCGGACCCTTACGAAAACTGGCTGCTCCCGCCCGCTCAGCAGCAATACACCATTACACCTCGCGTAATCAATGAAGAAACGATCGAAGTCGCCCTCTCGTCACTCATTGGCGTCGCCGCGTTTAACTCGGAGGCCTCGACACTTGCCCATATCGGCGACTACGATATCGTCGCCCATTGGGAACAGGATGCCCCAACTGGTGTCTCCCGCTTCGGCGCCATTCCAGCCTACGCGACCGGTCTGGTGAAGGTCACGCCCGCCCGCACCGACGACTTCACAAAGATCACGAAGCTTGATGTCGTCATGGATCTTCTGAATCCGGATCCGGCAAAGCGAACGCCGGCCGTTTGAACTCCCGGCGCAGCCAACACGCTAGAAGCCCCACCGAACGGGGTGGTACAAGTCCGGCTCACCGGAACCTACAAGCTCTCGCGATACTACGCCGGTCTGCTGTGGCTCGTGATGCGCGACAAAGCTACCAAACAAAGCCTGTACATGCCCTGGGACTTCGCGCGCAATACCGCGGGCAAAGAACGCGACATCATCGAACAAGGCTCCGGGCGGCAAACGCCGCTCCAATTTAATTACCGCCTGCCCGCGGCGGCGGCCGATCTGGAGTTCTTCCTTGTGATGACGCCGCAGGACCAGGCGACTCCAACCAACTACGACCGCGCGCCCACTGTTCCGTTTGGAGAGACTTTTGCGTTTTCGCCTGTAGTGAGCGTTTCCTGGACCAAGCCCGGCGATGCGGCCATCGACCACATCGAAGTTGTGCAAGTCGTGCAGAACGACAAGAACGAGATCCCGCTTATTGCCGGCAAGAACACGGTGGCGCGAGTATTTCTTCGCACCGAGCCCGCGACCGCCGACCCGATCGCGAACCTGAACGTCAAACTCACTTCACCGAACGGCGGTGTTGCCCGGCGGTTGAACGGCCCGATTACGGCTGAAGGGAAAATAGACCGCGACAAGCTCGAACATTCCGTGACGTTTGCGCTGCCCGACGATTGGATCAAAGAAGGCGAATTGACGCTCGATGCCGAGATCGAATTGCCGAAGGGTTTCACCGACACCCAAACCGCGAACAACAAGAAGTCCGAGAAAGTGCGATTCACCGAGACCCCGTTTAACGACCGGCGCTTTACGGTGGCTTATGTGCCGTTTTGTTACCAGCCCACGCCGGAGGCCGAGAAGCGATGTCCCGAAGGTGACCTAAGCACGTTGGGCTCGTGGTTCCAGTTGCTTTATCCGCTCGCGGAAGGTCGGGCGCGTTACGGACGGCTGGGTACGAAGCGCCCGACGATGCGGTTCCCGGTCACTTCGGTCAGCAGTTCGCGCATCATGGCAGCGCTGAACAAATACTTCCGCTATTATGACGAGAAACGACCGGGGCAGATTGATCAGTTGGTCGCTTGGATCCCGAGGATTACCGACCAACCCGCCAGACCCGATCGGCGCGTGCCGATAGGACGAGCGAACACGCAGCGCTCCGGCGGCACCGGGCGAGTGTCCTTCGTTCAAGACACATCGACGTCGGATATGACCCAAGTCAGCGTCGGCGGAGTGGTAGGTGGAATGGGCAAGAGCGTCTTGTACTCCCACATGGCGGTGGGGCATGAAGTCGGGCACAACTATGGCCTCCGTCATCCAGCGACTCCGGACAGTTGCGGTTCGGGAGACCCTGAGACGGATTGGCCGAAAGACGCGGCCGGCACGTTGCTACCGTCAACGATCACCGAGCCGGGCTTCGACACGGCGGCGCGCAAAGTCAAGCCGAGCACTCTAAAAGATCTGATGACGTACTGCGGCCCGCCCGGGGAAAATTTTTGGGCGTCGCCGGGGCACTATCAGAAGCTGCTGGCGGCGCTGCAATCCGGCGCTCCTTCGGCAACGGCCAAACCGCGCACGCAGACCGAATCGCTCCGCCGCGCCGAAGGCGGAACGCTGGCGCTTGTCGGCGGCTCGGCGCGGAGCGATGGTACCTCCGGCACTCTCGATCCTGTAGTTCGACTTGCGTCGGCTTCTACGCCCGATCGCTCCGCGCCGCTCGGCAACCACTGTCTTGTTTTTGGAAACGACAATGGCACGCTCGGCCGGCACTGTTTCCAATTGACGTTCCTGGACACCGACACAGAGAATGCCACCGACGAGGAACGGAAGGTATCCGAGGAGTATTTTTCATTTCAAGTTCTCCTTCCCGATGGCGCTACCCGCATCGATCTCGTCGCCGATGGCAAGGCGATCGCGTCCTTGAAAGCCGGTACGGCGGCGCCTTCGGTGACGATTACCTCCCCGAAGCCGGGCGACAAGTGGACCGGGGGTGGAACACAAACGCTTTCATGGACCGCGACGTCGGCCGACGGCGGAGCGCTCACTTACGCGGCGCTCTATTCGAGCGACGGCGGCGACTCCTGGTTGCCGCTCGATATCGACCTCACCGACACACAAATCCAGATCGAAACCGCGGAACTGGAAGGCGGCGACAAGGTCTTCTTCCGCGTCGTCGCGTCGGCGGGATTCGACTCGGCGGAAACCACGGTCGGCCCGATTGAGTTGACGCAGAGTCCGAAATTGACAACGCCGGCGGAGACTGTCGACTTCGGTCACGTGCTGGTCGGGCGCGATGCCGATACGAAGTTCCGCATTCGCAGCTCCGGCAGCGGGCCTGTTTCGATTTCGGGGATCGCGGCGGGCGGAGCCGCCGGTATGACGGTTGTCGATCCGTTAATCGCGTTTTCGCTCGCATCGAGTGAGTCCGCCGACGTTACCGTGCGTTTTGCCACGATGCAGCCGGGCGTGCAGACCGGCTTCGTCACGATCGAATCGAACGACGCCGCGACGCCTTCGGCGCGTGTCGCCGTGCGCGCGCGGGCGGTCGAAGCATTCATACCGGAGATCGCCCTCGCGCCGGGCGCGATCGACTTTGGTGCGGTAAATCTGGGGCAGACGCGCGACGCGAACATTGCCGTTCGCAACGTCGGCAGCGCGACATTGAACGTATCGTCTATCGCAGCTAATAACGCCGCGGTAACGATTGCGGGCCCGACTCGTTTTTCGCTGGAACCCGGTGCGCGGCGGGATGTCACTTTGCAATTTCGACCTGCAAGCGCGGCTGCGCTCAGCGCTTCACTGACCATTGCGAGCGACGACCCGGACCGCTCGTCGACGGCGGTCGCGCTTAACGGCCGTGGCGTTTCGCCCACGGCGCCGTCGATAAGCGTCAGCCCGGGGGCGCTCGAATTTGGCCCGGTTGCGGCCGGCGCGGCGCGAGATTTGCCGTTGACGATTTCCAACGCCGGAACCGCCGAATTGAATATCACGTCGTTCAATATCTCGAACGCCCGTTTTGCGATCGTGCCTGCGACGGCCTCGCTCCGCGTCGCTGCCGGCGCGTGGCAACAGATCACCGTTCGATTTTCCCCGGCGGCTGCACAGGCCGAAAGCGGATCGCTGACCATCGCCAGTAACGACCCCACGCGCGCCAGCCTTTCGGTTCCGCTGACCGGGATGGGGACTTCCGGTCCTGTGAGTGCGCCCACGCTGAGCGCACCCGTTTCCGTCGATTTCGGAGCGGCCACTGTCGGCCAAGCCAAAGACGCTACGCTCACGCTCCGCAACACGGGCAGCGCGGCGTTGTCGATCACGGCGATCACCGTAGGAGGCGCGCAGTTCGCGGTAGTGGGAGCGCCGGCGCTTCCGATCAACATTGCAGCCGGCGGGCAACTGGTTCTGAACCTGAGAATGACTGCGGTCGCGGCCGGCGCGCAAACGGGCGAGCTTCGAATCGTGAGTAACGATCCTTCGCGGGCGACCACCGCAATCGCGTTGACGGGAACCGCGGCGTCGTCTACCACGACGAATCCCGTCCCAGTTTTGGACACCTTTACTCCCTCCGCGATCGCAGCGGGTGGGGGAGCTTTTTCGATCGCGGTAACCGGTTCCCGCTTCGTCAACGATTCCACGGTACGATGGAACGGCGCGGCGCGGCCGACAACATTCGTCAGCGCGACGCAATTGACGGTTGCGATATCGGCGAGCGACATCGCTAACGCGGGGGCGGTCGAGATCACCGTATTTAATCCCTCGCCCGGAGGCGGCGCTTCGAGTGCGAAGGCGTTCACGATTGCTGGTGGCAGCGCCGGGCCATCGCTCGTGGCGCAACAATTCGATTTGGATTCGTACCCGCTTGTCACCGCCTTCGTTTCGCCGGTCGACCGGTTGGGTAATGCGATCACGTCGCTTGGCAGCGCGAACTTCCGCTGTACCGAAGACGGCCAGCCCGTGAACTGCCAAGCCGAAACGGCGAGTGGCGCGGGCATCGGATTGTCGGTGGCAATCGTGATCGATACGTCGGTCGTGGCTTCGGAACTGGAGATCGAAAAGGCCGCGGCTTCGACACTGATCGGGCAACTCGACGCGGACGATCGTGTCATGTTTATTCAAGCGGACGCGACCGCGCAGGCCGTAGGCGGCTTCACGGCGAACCGGGCGGGGATCGGCGGTGCGCTCGCAACAATGGTGAATAGCGGCCAGGGCGGGACGGCGCTTTACGATGCGATCGAGCAAGCCGGGCGCGAGACGGCGTCGCAGCTAGGCCGGCGGCGAGCGGTTGTCGTCTTGACCGGGAGCGAGAATTCGCGTGGCAATCTGCGCGAGGCGGCGGCGCTGCGGGCGAGTGTGCGAAGCAGTGGCGTGCCGGTGTTCTCGATCCCGTTCGGCGCGGCGGCCGCGAGTGCGATTACATTGCCGGCGTTGCAGCAGTTGGCCCTTGAAACGGCGGGGCGGATAATCACCGCCAGCGGAAATCTAGGGCTTCAATCGGAACGATTCGGACAGATTCTGCGCAACCAGCATGTCGTAACTTGGACAACGCCGAGTCGCGACGGCGCGCCGCATCTGTTCGGTGTCACGCTGCTAAGTTTGCAGGGTACGGCCGCGACCACGAACTTCTACCGGGGCTGCCGGCAGAACTGACAGGTCGTGGATAATTGAGTGTGCGTCTGGGGATTGTAGCGAACGAGTTGTTCGATCCTGCGGTGGGCCGGATGGGAGGATTTGGCTGGGCGCTACGCCAGGCGGCGACTTGTTTTACGTCCGAGCCGGGGTTGGGCGTAGAGCCGGTGTTGCTGATGGGGCAGCGTGTGAAGAAGCCGTTTGTGCAGCCGGAACGCGTGCATGGGTGCGAGGTGGTGTGGATCGGCGACAGTCTGATCGATTGGGCGCGGGACGTGCGAACGGCCCGGATCGACATGTTTCTATCGATCGACTTCCGGCCGAACTACCGTGCGTTTTTCGCCTTGTGTCCGCGGACGCCGATTTTGGTTTGGGTGCGGGATCCTTGGGACAACCTTGACCGGGAGATCATCGCGAAGTTACGTGTGCCGGGCCATCACGGGTTGCCGCAAGGCGTCGCCTCGCACCCCACGCGATCGCTAGCCCACATGGCGGCGATTTCGAAAGTCTTCGGGCGCAGGTTGCACCTGGTAGTGACCACTCCAGCGCTGGCGGCGAAGGTACCGGACTCCTACGGCTTGTCAGCCGAGAGTGTCGGCGTGATGCCGAACATTATCGAACCGCGCATCGGTGCGCCGGCGAAAGCCGAGCGCCCGGTGATCGCGTTCTTAGCGCGGCTCGATCCCTACAAGCGTCCATGGCTGCTAACCGAACTGGCGCGGCGAATCCCCGAGACCGAGTTCGTGGTGATAGGGAAACGGCACTTCAGCGGTTCCGGCGCTTGGGAGCCAGGCGAGTTGCCGCCAAACATGCGAATGCTGGGGCATGCCGATGGACCGGAGAAGCGAGCGGAGTTGGCGCGGGCGTGGCTGTTGTTGAACACGTCGATCCACGAAGGCTTGGCTGTAAGTTACCTGGAGGCGCTGGCACATGAGGCGCCACTGGTGTCGTGTGTCGACACGGAAGGGCTGGCAACGCGGTTTGGGCGGGCCATCGCCCGGCATCCGGGCGACGGGTTGGATGCATTGCCGTCGTTTGAAATCGCGCTGCGGGAGATGATCGCCGATCATGAGGAGCGAGTACGGCTTGGCCGCGCGGGACGATTGTGGGTGGAGGCGACACATTCTCGCGAAGCGTTCCTGCGAGCGTTTTTCGCGCATGCCGACCGGCTGGGCGTGAGGCGTGGATGATGGTTCTGATTTATCGCCGGAATCTGTTAGCGTACTCGGAGACGTTCATCGATGCGCAGAGCGGACACTTGCGACGGTATTGTCCATACTTTATCGGAAGAAGCCGGATGCAGGGGATTGATCTGCCGGAAGATTGGGTGGCGCTGTCGAAGAAAGAAGCGCCGCTGGTGGAGTTGACGGGCTGGTGGCCGAGGCTTGCGGAGCGGCTAGGCGGGGCGAATGTCCGGTTAGTACACGTCCACTTCGAGGGCGGAGGTGTGGCGATGTATCCGCTGGCGCGGCGGCTCGGCGTGCCGCTAGTGACCGCTTGCCATGGGTGGGACGTTACGGCGGAAGATGCGGCGCGCTAGCCAAATCCCGCACTGCGATGGCTGTATCGCCGAAGGCGGCGCTCGCTGCAACGCGAGGGGCGCTATTCATTGCGGTATCGGAGCATATCCGGCAAAAAATGTTGGTACTGGGTTATCCGCCGGAGCGGACAATCGTGCATTACATCGGGGTCGATACGGAACGGTTCAAGGCGGATGCAGCGATCGAGCGCGAGCGAATCGTGCTGTTTGTTGGAAGGCTGGTTGAAAAAAAGGGCTGCGCATATTTGATCGAAGCGATGCGCGGAATCGACGCGCGCCTGGTGATCATCGGAGACGGGCCGCTTCGCACCCAACTCGAAGCGATGGCGCCGCGCGCGGAATTTCTGGGGGCGCAGCCGGGCGATGCCGTCAAGCGCTGGATGAACCGCGCGCGTGTATTCTGTGTGCCGACAGTGCGTGCCGCCAACGGCGATATGGACGGCTGCCCGATCGTGTTTTTTGAAGCGCAAGCGATGGGGTTGCCGGTTGTTGCGTTTGCCTCGGGAGGGACACCGGAAGCCGTAGCGGATGGCGAGACCGGTTTGTTGGCGAAAGAACGCGACACGGTTGGGTTGGCGGAGCGGTTGTCCCGGTTGCTGAATTCCGATGAAGAATGGGGGCGTTTTAGCGTGGCGGCAAGAGCCCGGGTGGAGCGCGATTTCGATATCGTGAAGCAGTGCGAGAAGTTGGAGGCGATCTACGATGGGCTGGCCTGATGTGCTGCTGAACGGTGGGTCAAAGCCGGGGACAACGGCGGATTATCGCCATCTGCAGCATGCGGAGATGTTCTTGAGTACGCCGAAGGAGCCCCGGTTCTTCGCCTTTGATGGCCACCCTCTCGACGGCGCGGGAGAAAGGCGCGAGGTGACTACGTGATGCTTTTGGATGACGACGGCCGGCTCTTGCCCGATGCGCTGCGTTTGTTGTGCGGTCGCGGCGACCGCGGCGAAAGGAGGGAAGATCAACTTTGCGGACGGGGTGTTTTCGATTCGAATGCCGGATGCTCCTGTAACGGTGTATCTCGAGATCTGGCCGGAACTCGTGGAGCCGATTCGCGAAAGCGCTCCTACCGCGCGCTTTGCGGCCCCGCCTGCTGTGGGAGAGGAACCAGCCAACCGGCGACCCAAAACAACATCCCAACAGCCAGGATGGCGCGTAGGAACAGAGCCTGTAGTGGAGAGTAGCGTTCGGCGCGCACCATATCGTTGAACGCGTTCAAGCGTTCGCGGCTGGTGAGCGGACGCATGACGTCTTTCGAATGCAGCCGGCGAACGGACCGGCTGTGGATGTAGACCTTGCGATAGTAGTCGAGGACGCTTTGGAATTCGAGGTGATCGACAAACATGGTGGGAACGAATTTGATCGAGGCGCCGCCGTGGTCGACGACACGGCGTACGAGAGCGACATCTCCGCCGCGGGCGATCTCGGGGAAGAACCCGAATTGATCGAACACGCCCCGGCGAACGGCCATGTTGTTGGTGTAGCCGTAATAGAGAGACTCGTCGCCGCTTGTGAAGATGTAACGGTTTTTTGCGTTTTCGTAGGCGCTCAGGGCTTTGGCGGGAAACGGCGTGTTCTGGCCGAAATAGGCGCCCATTACGATTTGCACGATTTCCGATTGCATGGCATTGGCAACTTGCGAAAGCCAGTCGGGCGCGACGACGCAGTCGGCCTCGGTGAAGACGAGGATCTCGCCCTTCGATTTGCGAATGCCTTGGTTGCGCGCGGCATAGGCGCCGGCGGAGGCTTCCCATAGCAATTGAATTCCGGGATGGCCGGCGACGATGGAAGCGGAGTTGTCGGTGGAGTTGTTGTCGATGAAAAGAATCTCGAACCGGTCTTTCGGATATGTCTGCCGCAGGAGCGAGGCGCAGCACCGGCCGATTTCAGCGCGGTTGTTATAAAAAGGAACGATGACCGAGATGAAGGGCGTCATTGGCGCACTGTCCATTCAACCTGCGCGCGGATGCCGTCTTCAAACGAAACGGATGGAGAGTAGCGAAGCAGCGTCCGGGCCTTATTGAGATTTGCTTCCGTGGCATCAAGATCGCCTGGCTGCGGGGGTGAGCGACGAATCAATGGTTCGCGGTTGGTGACGGCGGCCAGGCGGCTGATAACCTCACGAAGGAAGACGGGGCGGCCGCTGGCGATGTTGACTATCTCGAACGGCGATTCAATGTGCATGGCGGCGACGAAGGCGGCGACGGCGTCGGTGCAATATGTGTAGTCGCGCCGGCTGGAACCATCGCCGAAAATGGGAACTTCGGTGTTGTCGAAAAGGGCGCGGATAAATTTTGAGATAGCGAGGTCGGGGCGCTGGCGCGGGCCGTAAACGGTGAAGAGGCGCAGGCAGGTGATGGAGATGCCGTAGAGGTGCGAGTAGGCGTGGCAGAAGTGTTCGCCGGCGAGCTTGGATGCGGCGTAGGGCGAGATGGGACGAGTCCGCGTGCGCTCTTCATCAAACGGAATTGGCAAGCCGGAGCCATAGACGGAGCTTGATGAAGCAAAGACGATTTTGCGAACGCCGGCCTGGCGCGCCGCTTCGAGGACGGAGATTGTGCCCTGAACGTTGACGTCGTTGCAGAGCTGAGGCACTTCGACAGACCGGCGCACACCGGGAATAGCGGCAAGATGGAAGATTGTGTCGACGCGGTTTTCGTGGAGGGCGTCGCGCAAACCGGCCGTGTCGCGGATGTCCGTTTGCACGAGGGGCACGTCACCCAATGCGCGAACGGAGGCCATGTTCGATCTCTTGATCGCTGGATCGTACTCATCGTTGAGCGCATCAACGATGACGAGGTGATGACCATGCGCGAGTAGCCGTTCGGATAGATGAGATCCAATAAACCCCGCGCCTCCTGTTATGAGGCAGCGCATGAATATCTTTTCAGTCTGTGCGTGTCGAAGGCGTGTGTCAACCGGATTGAGCTGTGAGACTCCGCGATTCCGAGTCTATCTATATGATGCGTCATCTCTGCTCCCTCTTCACCGCCGTTTGCGGCGCGGCTCAGGCTGTTCCCAACGTCCGCGAGTTGTCGTGCCCAAACACGCCCGATGGCCGCCAGCCGTATCGCGTTAACACCGCCACTGGCGGCGATTTACGGCGTGTTGTGCTTACCGGCGCGACCGCGATTTGCAATGACGGATCGCCCGCCGAAATGTACGTGCGCGCGGCGCGTGCGGGGGCGAACGAACCCGATGGGCCGTCGGCGAATCGATGGGTGATTCACTTCCGGGGCGGCAGCCACTGTTCAACGTTTGAAGACTGCGCGACGCGCTGGTGCGGCATCGGAGCATGGGAAGGCACGTTGATGACGACGCGCTTTTCCGGGGATTTTCAAATCGTAGGCTGGCTGCTCGGTCGCAACTCGATCAATCGTCTCGGCGACCGCAATCAAGTGTTGCTGAAGTATTGCAGTTCGGACAGCTGGCAGGGACGGAAATCCGATGTTGTGTTGCGTAGCGAGACCGATCCGGCGAAGGCCTTTAGTCTGTACTTCCAGGGCGCCAATATCGTGGCCGCGGCGCTGGATGCGCTCGAGCGCGGCGTGCCGGGCATGCCCAAGTTGACCGACGCGACCGATGTCTTGATCAGCGGCGATTCAGCCGGTGGAACCGGCGCCCGCGTGCACACGGATCGCATTGCCGCGCGGCTGCGGGCAGCCAATCCAAACATCCGGGTCCGCGCACAATACGAGGCGAGCTTCGGCCCCGACTTCAATGGCAAACAAGGCTTCCCCGCCGGCGATCCTCGCGATCCGGCTTATCAGCGGGGAACCGACGAATACAACCGCATTCAAGTCGGTCAGCGCAATGCGCAACTCGACGACTCCTGTTTGGCGGCGCATCCCACCGCACCCTTCCTTTGCGCGGAGGACGCCTGTTTCTCGATGAACCACATTACGACTCCGTTCTTTCAGATCATGGATATTCAGGATCCGTTCCAAATCGACGGCCTGATCGACGCGGACGCTCCCTTCACTCCGGCGCAAATCGGGCAGGGGCTTTCCGATCAATTGCTGGCGCTGACGAACATCCGCAACACCGCGATTGAGCGGGCCAGTATTGGTATCGCGCCGGGGGTCGTCGCTCGGAACTGCGGGGTGCACGTGACATGGGCCGACGACGATGGGTTTCTCGGCAAACGATATCGTACCGGTCCCACCGCTACCGCATACAGTTATTACGACGTGTTGTGGAATTGGCTCACGGGCGCAGCGCCTTCGACCGTTCTCGTACCGCGGCCTCCGGCTACTCCGCTCATCCGGTGAACGATTCAATCTGCGAGGCGAAAGCGCCGACGGCTCCGCCCGCGCCTTCGATCGCGACAGTGTCGTCGGCGAGCTATAAACTCGACGCGGCCGTTGCGCCGGAATCGATCGTGGCGACGTTCGGCGCGGGGCTTTCGGCGGCGACCGCAACGGCGACGACAACACCCTGGCCGACTACGCTCGGCGGATTGCAAGTGACAGTGACCGATTCGCGCGGGGCGGCGCGGTTGGCGCCGCTTTACTACGTATCGCCGACACAACTGCTGTATTTGATTCCCGCGGGAACGGCGACAGGCACGGCGCAAATCGCGATCGGCTCGCAGCGGCACACGGTGCAGGTGGCGGCAACGGCGCCGTCGATTTACAGTGCCTCGCAGAACGGGAATGGCGTCGCGGCGGCGACATTCATCCGCGTGACGGCGCGCGGCGAGCGCACCGAAGGGTTGCTGTTCGACGCTTCGACGAAAGAGCCTGCTCCAATTCCGGTGGCGGCGGGCGACCAGATCTACCTATTGCTATACGGCACCGGAATGCGCGGTGGTCCGGCCACGGCGACGGTCGGCGGTGTGGCCGTGCCGATTGTGGGTCCGGTTGCGCAGGGGCAGTACCAAGGGCTTGATCAAATTAATCTCGGGCCGCTTCCGTTACGGATTGGAGCGGGGCAAAGGCAAATAGTAATTCGGCAGGGCGACGCGCTGGCGAATGAGGTGACGGTGACGTTTAGCGCGGCGCGGTAGCGGCTTGCCGGGATTGATAGACGTTCAGCGCTTCGGCCGCTTCGGCGGAGCGGCCGAGGCGTTGATAGGCGCGCGAGAGTTGGAGGTGGATGGCGCCGTCGGGGTCGTTTGCTTTCGCCGCCATGAGATGCGGCAGCGCGGCGGCGGGCTGTTCGGCGGCGAGAAGCGCGCGGCCGAGGAGCCCTCGGAGGCCCGGTTTGACGGGGTTCTTCTTGAACTCGGCTTGTAGCGGCGCGAGGGCGGACTGAGCATCGCCCGATTCAAGGAGCGCCGCGCCGAGTTCGAACGGCATGGCGTGTTTCTTAAGAAGAGGGATGGCGATTTCGAATTCGCGATTGGCGCTGAGCGAGAGGGCGTACTTGCGTTCGTAGCGCGCTTCGGAGGGCTTCATCTCGAACGCCTTTTTGTAGTTTGCCGCGGCGTCGGCGTGTTGGCCCTTCATCGAGGCCGATTCAGCCTTGATGTCGAATAGTTCCGGCGAAGGCGGTAGCGCCTCAAGTTTCTGAAACGCATCGAGGGCTTTGGCGGAGTGGCCGATGGCTTCGGCGAACGCACCGCTTGGCGGAAAGTTTTTCTCGAGCTTCGCCTCGGCTTCCGCGAGTGCCGGCTCATTCGTTTGCCGATAGATCTCGGCGAGGGCGGCGTGCGCGCCAGGGAAATCGGGCTGCATCTTTAGCGCCTGCCGGTAGAGTTCGGCGGCGGCTTTGTATTGCTGATCCTCGAACTTCGTTCGCGCGAGCAACGCCGCCCAGGGCGCCGAGCCCGGTGTAAGCCGAGCGTAGATTTGCCGAGAGAGATCGACGTGCGCTCGGCCGAGTCCGTGGAAGACGCGGGGATCGTTGGGCGTGTTGATCGCAAGGGCGTCGTAGAGCTTAATGGCATCGCCGAAGCGCGCGAGCATCATGTAGGCAGTCGCCAGTTCCAACTGGCCGACAGGTTGATTGGGCTGCGCGGCGTGATAGCGTTCGAGTGGTTGGACGGCGCGCTCCGGGCGGTCGAGTTTCAATTCCGCGGCGCCCAGAAAGAGATTCGCCGGAATCATTTTCGGATCTTTTTGTAGCGTGAGGCCGCACTGCTTCACGGCTTCGGCGTAGTGGCCGGCGGAGTGATTGGCGAGGCAGAGGTTCAAGAGGATGCCGGGGTGGCCGGGGAGTGACTTGAGGATTTGCGAGTAGAGGCCAATGGCTTCGTCGAAGCGTCCGGCTGCCATGGCCGTCTTGGCTTGTTGACTCAGCGCGCCGGGGTCGGCGGCTTGGAGGAAGAGGAGTACGAGAAGCCGCACGTTACTTCATCGCCGCCTTGGAACGCGCGAAGGCCCGGGCCGTGATTTGTGCGCGGTATTCGGCGAGATCGCGGCCGAGTTGAATGGTTTTCTGGAGAGGCTTTAGATCTACGCCGTGCAGAGAGAAGTCGCCGGATTTGAGGCGCTGCTGCGCGCGGATCAGCGTCGGGTCTTGCACGGCGATCATCGCTTCGTAATGGACATCGTCATGAATGCCGTTTCGCGTGTGCCAGGCGTGATCGGGTTGTTTTCCGGGCGGCGGGGTTCTGTCGATCTGCACGATGCCGCGCTTTTTCAAGAAGTCGTAGCTCCACATGTCTTCGCTGTAGTATTCGGCGAGGAAGTGGCCTCGCGCCTTTTCGGCGGACCATCTTTCATTTAGCTTCTTGGCGACGTTGGCCATGCCGGTCTGATTGCCGCCGCTTTCGCCGATCAGGATGATATCGGTGAATCCGTGCGTTTTGTAGCTGCGGCAGATGTCGGTGAGGAGCGCTTCGAAGGTCGCTTGTTCAACCGATATCGTGCCCGCATGAAGCATGTGGCCGCTGGGTTTGGGGTCGATGTCCCCTTCGGGAACGAACTTCACGATGGGCGCAAGCAGCGTGTTGCCGATCGCCTTGCCGATGTACGGCATCACCGTTTGCAAGACAAAGTTGTGTTTACCTCCGGCGGTGTAAGGTCCGTTCTGTTCGACACCGCCCGTGCCGATCACGATGGTCGTTTTGCCGGATTTAACGGCGTCGCGAACCTCTTGAGCGGTGAGTTCTTCGGTCCAGAGGCTGGTTTGCGCGATGGCGCTTATGGAGAGGAATGCGAGGGCGAGTTTCATTCTTCGGGAGGCTCCGCGTCTTCGTGGATTCAAGATCTGAACCACGGGTCCCTCTATCATAGTCCGTGGGCGGGGCGCGCCACTGAATTGCGTAGCACCGCGGTCAAGCCGTATTTGCTGCTATCCGCAAAGAGTTTGTAGATTCAAGCGGCATCGCGAGCGACGGTTTGTTTTCAAACGATCGCGCTCATCTTCTCCCGCGCCGTCGGGAAAGCCGGCTTCGTCTTAAGGATCTCCTCGGCAATCGTCAAATACACATCGCCGATCCCATGATGCGACTTCGTATGAGTTCCCCCGCGAATGCCGCCGCCCGCCAGCAGCACCGCCAGCCCATTGCACTTGTGCGAATTCGCCTCCGCGTGCTCGTGCACGAAAACACAAGCCGTGTTGTCGAGCACGTTGCCATCGCCCTCGGGGATCGATCGCATCCGCTCCAGCAAGTACGCAAATTCCTCGACATGCCACCGGCAGATGTCGCGCATGATGCGCTGCTGCTCGGGCGATCCGGCGTTGTTGTGCGTGTAATCGTGATGACGATTGCCGCCCGCCAACCCCAGCCACGGAAACCGCGTCAGACTCTGGCACTTCGTCAACATATAGGACGCCACGCGCGTCTGCCCCGAAGCGAACGCGTGAACCAGCAGGTCGGACTGAATCTTCGCGATACGCGGGTAGTCGGTCAAGTCCGAAACGTCTTCTGGCTCCTTCAAATTCTTGCCGTAATCGGGCGGAAGGCTCGCAATCGCCCGTTCCAGATCGCGCACCGAAGTCAGATGCTCGTCGAGCCGCGCCTTGTCTTCCGCGCCCAACGCCGGCGTCAAATCCGCGACGTCATCCTTCACCAGGTCGAGCACGCTCTTCTTCCGCCCCACCCAGCTTTCGTTCTTGGTTCCAAACAGCCGGTCGAACAAATTGTGCGGAATCATCTCGGGCGGAATCGGGCGTTCATAACCCGCCCAGCTCATGTTGCGATGCACCGCCTCGCTGTGCGACTCCTGCGCGACGCCGATCTGCAGCGAATGAAAACGATACTGCGCGCCGATCGTCTTGCCGAGCGTGTAGTCGATCGACGGCCCCGTCGCGCCGTGGCCGTTGAACGGCGTACCGGTTGTGATGCCGCACAGGGCTGAGAAATGCCCGTTGCCTTGCCCGTTCAGCCGCGCCGCTACGTTGTCGATCCCGCTGACGACGTGCACGTAATCCTTCACCGACTTCAATGGCGCCAGGCACGGCGTCAGCTCGTAGTTCGAGCCCGTCTCGGCCGGAATCCAGTAGCGTTCCGGAATGCCGTTGCCGTTGAACCAAAGCAGAAAACGCTTCTCGACGGGTCCGCGCGTGGCGGCGTACGCGGTGCCGTTTGTGTTGAACATCGCGGCCAGCGGCGGCAGTCCCACACGCGCAATCGCGCCGGTGAGACTCACTCCGCGCAGCAGCTTCCGTCGGCTTAGCGTCATGGCCTTCTCCTTCCGGCATTATCTTCCATTCCGCGCGCCACCGCTACCAGTAGTTCGCGAAACTTGAAACCGGACGCTCGGAACTTAGCGCTCAACTCCCGAATGGCCGCCTCATCGGAGTCGTTTTCCAATCGGCCGCGCGCGTAACGGAACACCTGCCGCACGATGCAATCCTGACAGACCGTGCTTCGCGCCAGAATGCCGCCGAGGTCGACCGCGCCATTGAACGCCGAGTCCGGCAAGCCGGCGATCTCGCCGCCCGTTTCCAGAGGTAACTCCGCTTTGTGCACGAGCTCTTTCTCGCGCCACTTGCCGCGCGCGTCGAAATTCTCAAGCCCGAAGCCGATCGGGTCCATCAGTTTGTGACACGACGAACACGCGGCGTTCTCCACATGCGCGTTCAACCGCTGCCTTCGCGACGACGGCTTGTCTTCGTCGGCTTCCGGCAAATTTGTATTCACGTTCGGCGGAGGCGGCGGCACGTGCTGACACAGCAGTTGCTCGCGTACAAACACGCCGCGCGATGTCGGCGACGTCTCCGACGGGCCCGCCATCGCGGCCAGAAACGACGCATTTCCGAGGAAGCCAGCGCGCTTCGCCCCGCCCGGGAAATCGACCCGCGCGAACTGCGTGGAAGGCGCCGGTACTCCGTACAACGCCGCCAGATCGGAGTTCAAGAAGCCGTAGCCCGCGGTCAGAAATTCGAGAAAATTCCCGTTCGTCGAAACGAGATGATGCAGCAACAAGCGAGTTTCCTCCACCATCGCCGCCGCCAACTCCGGGCTGAACTCAGGGAATCGCCGGCGCTCCTTCGATGCGTTAAGGACGCGGTCAAACCGTAGCCACTGGCTGAAAAATTCATCGAGCGCCTGCGCCGCTCGTGGGTCGTCGAGCATGCGCCGCGCCGCGCGCTCGCGGCCCTCCGGCGTGCGTAGGTCACCCTTAGCGGCCGCATCCAGTAGCGCTTGATCCGGCATCGTGTCCCACAGAAAATACGAGAGCTGCGACGCGGCGTCGGAATAGAACAGAAACTTCGGCGATTGGAGCATCGCTTCGACGACGGTCCGCGCGCCCTCTTTGAAGTTCCCCGTGGCCACAAACGCCGCCGTGTAGCGATCGTGTTCGGCCTTGGTCAACGACCGGCGAAACGCGCGCATTCCAAACGTCCGCAGAAACTCATCGCGGCACTTCGCGTCGGTCGTTTTGCACGGCAGCACGCCCGTGTCGCTCCGAAACGCATTCAACGCGACCTTCTCCGCCGCGGTGCTGTAGGTTTCTACCAACAGCGGCGGCATGCTTTGGCTACGCAACTGATTCTTGAAGCCGTCGATAAAATCTTCGGGCGGGAAGCGCTGCGCGGGCTTACTCGGATCGCCCAGTAGATCGCGAATCGTGTTGTTGTACTGGCTGTGTGTTAGTCGCCGCGCCAACTGCGTCGGCGCCGTGCGTGTTGTGACTTGTGCCATGGCTGGCGCACGGGCCGCAAGAAATCCCGCCCACTCCGCCAGCAACTTTTCTTCCGCCGAGCCTGGCGCAATCCGCTCGCCGCCGATATGTTTCACGCGATTGGTCGGCTTGCCGATTAATAGCGAATTCGCCGGCGCGCCGCGATCGATCAACGCCGCCAATCCCAATCCGAAACTCTGAATCTGCGCCAACGGCGCGTCTTTCTCCGGAAAGTGCAGCCGCGTGCCCGATGCCACGCCAGCGCGCGTATGGCAAATCCGGCACTGTGCCGATTCCAGGGCTGGGAACACCTTCGACGCAAAAAATTCCGGCGTGACCTGCGCCGAAACCGACACCGCCGCCAGAGCGATCCACCGTTTCATTTCGCAGCCTCCGGCCGCTGCGCCCAAGATACAAATTGAGGTTGTCCCCTACGGTGAGACAAAAGTTTAGAGACAGTTGGCGGCCCCTGCAAAAAAGCAGTGGACAGCTAGTTTTAGTATCGCAGCGCCGGGTCTAATCCCCCCGCCTTTCAGGCGGGCTGCTTTCAGCCACGGTACTGCAAAATGGAAAGATGGCCGAGTACCGACGGAGCGCGCATGCGGTTTTTGATTTGAAGTAC
>Ga0194131_10003295_pt1 | contig 25619 bp, 30 predicted proteins | sample TA2KigO120mmetaG_FD_148631 | JGI IMG/M metagenome (GOLD analysis project Ga0194131, IMG submission 148631) | Freshwater microbial communities from Lake Tanganyika, Tanzania - TA2015053 Kigoma Offshore 120m | ecosystem: Environmental > Aquatic > Freshwater > Lake | place: Tanzania: Lake... | reverse complement strand
ACTGATCTTTGCACCCCCAACGGGATTCGAACCCGTGCCGCCACCTTGAAAGGGTGGTGTCCTAGGCCTCTAGACGATGGGGGCAAGGATTTTTTACTCGTTGGAAAAGCATATGAAATCTACCACCGTGATTCCCTGAAAAACTTGGGAATATCCAAAAGAATCAGGTCGGCTCGCTTTGCGCCATCACGCACCACTCGAGCAACCAGCCCAGATATTCGTAGAGCTCGCGTTGAATTTCAGTCTCGTCTGTGTCGCCCGCGTCGTCGTCGTCGCGTGAGTCGCCCGTGTCGTCCGCCTTGGCCCCGTAGTCAGATTCGGCGATATCGAGCGAAGTGCCGAGCACCAAGCGCAACGAGTTGACGCTGCGAGTGAAAGCGTCCATCTCTTCGGCTGAAATCTCATTTTTGTTGGCGATCACATTCGACGCGACTTCGGCCGACGCGAGCCGCGACGCGAGAAGTTCGTCGCGCATCAGCCGCTGATATTCGGCGTCGGCCTTTGCGTCGTTGTGATACGCAGTCGGAAACAGTCGGCGCAGGTTCGCCTCGTGGTTCGCAGAAGTCAACGACTCGCGAAACTGCTCGATCAACTCCAGCAACACCTCGCGGTGGTCGTCGTGCAGGTCTATCCTGAACTTTCCATGCTTGGTTCGGGCGATCGGGTAATCGTTCTTCAAAGTGATTCATGCTCCATCGTCGCCCACAGGCCGTGTTCGTGCAGTCGGTAGACGTCGAACTCGGCGCGTTCGCGGGTGCCGTTCGACACGACCGCGCGGCCCTTGTTGTGCACGTCGAGCATCAACTCGGTGGCCTTTTCGAGGCTGTAACCGAACAATTTTTGAAAAACAAAGGTCACATACGACATCAAGTTGATCGGGTCGTTCCACACGATCACGATCCACGGGCGATCGACCGCTGTGTCGTCGGCGAGGTCGGGCTCCTGCACCTGCGCGGGTTGCACGCTCGCGATCGTGGCTTGATCCATAACCCCATTGTGGCGCAGCAAGATAATCATCGTACGATTAGCGCGTGCCGATCAACGTTCGTCCCGTGGTGCCGTCCCGATTGTTCTCCCACGATTCAAAACGATCACCCAAAACCGTTTTGGGCGGATACATCGCGCTGACCAAACCCCGCATCATCGAACTGCTCTTGATCACCACCGTGCCGACGATGGTCGTGGCCGCAGCGGGGTGGCCCGACTGGTGGCTGATCGCCGTGACATTGTTGGGCGGTTCGCTGGCTGCGGGAGGGGCGAACGCGATCAACATGTACATCGATCGCGACATCGACAAGCTGATGAAGCGCACGCAAACCCGACCGTTGGTCACCGGCCTGATCAAACCAAAGAACGCCCTGGTGTTCGCGGTATTGCTCGAGATCGTCGCCTTCGCCGTGTTGTGGCTCGGGGCGAACCTGTTGTCGGCGCTTTTGGCGCTCGGGGCGATGGCGTTTTATGTTTTCGTCTACTCGCTGTGGTTGAAGCGCACGAGCAAACAGAACATCGTCATCGGCGGCGCCGCGGGCGCGGTGCCGACCCTCGTCGGTTGGGCGGCGGTCACCAACTCGGTCGGTTGGCCGGCGATTTGGTTGTTCGTGATCATTTTCCTGTGGACGCCGCCACATTTCTGGGCGTTGGCGATTCGACATGCCGACGAATACCGCGCGGCGAACGTGCCGATGCTGCCCACCGTGGTCGCGATCGACAAAACGGTGCGCACGATGGTCGCTTATACGGTGGTCCTGACACTCACGACTCTCGTGCTGATTCCCGTGGCGAACCTGGGTCTGATTTACGGCCTGACCGCGGCCACAGCCGGGCTCGGTTTCATCATCGGAACTGCGATGTTGAGTCGCCGACCCACCGAGGCGTGGTCGATGCGAGTGTTTTCGTTTTCGATCACTTATGTGACGGTGTTGTTCGGGGCGATGATGCTGGATGTGTTGCTTTTAACAACTTAGTGCAATAGAGAAGTTTCCCCGACAAACGGCCAAACTGTTAGCGTTATCTGAGTTATGACGGCAGTTGAAGTGGGCTCATCCGCGACGAGTTCAGGGGTGCAATCGGCAGTGAAGTCGAGCATCCTCGCTACGGTCGTCGCCTACTTGATGACCAACGACCACAGGCGTCTTGGTCGGATGTTGATTGCGATTTCGGGGGTTTTCGCGCTGGCCACCGCGGTCGAAGGTGCCCTTTTGGCCGTCGAACGGATCTCGACATCCAGCGCGTTTTTGGGTGCCGACATCATCGTGCAACTTTTCTCGGCCTTCCGTTTTGACCTCATATATGCGGTGACCGCACCGTTGATGCTGGGTCTGGCTGTCGCCGTGGTGCCGATGCAGATCGGGGCCCGTTCGCTCGCGTTCGCGCGTGCCGCGTTGTTCGGTTTTTATCTTTGGCTGTTCGGCGTCGTTCTCGTCGGCACCGCCTACCTGAACAACGGGGGTCCGGGCGGGGGAGATGCCGAGATGGTCGATCTTTATCTCGGGGGACTCGGGTTGGTTTTGGCGGGCCTGTTGTTGATCAGCGCGAGCGTCGCGACCACCGTGTTGACATCGCGTCGCGCGGGAATGACGCTGATCGAAGCGCCCATTTTTTCGTGGTCGGCCCTGGTCACCGGCATCTCGATGCTCGTCACATTGCCCGTCGCCGTCGGCGCGCTGATCTACGTCGCGGTCGACCATTCGTACGAGAGAAACACCTTTGGCGCCAGCGACGGTGTCAACGCCTGGTTGGGCTGGGCGTTTGGTGCACCGCAAGTTTTTCTCGTGGCGATACCGACGCTCGGTGTTCTGGCGCAGATCGTGGCGACGATGACCAAAGGCAAACAACCCTTGCGCGGCGGATTGTTGATCGGTGTCGGACTGATGTCGACGGCGATGATCGCCTCGGTGACTCAGACCTCGCACACGGTCACCTTCTCGGATCGGCTCGGTGACATCGCCAAGTCCTTGGTGCCGTATCTGCTGTTCAATGATTTGTCGATTCTCGGCGTGTTGATCGTTCTTGGTTTGTGTTTGTTGGCGATGAAAAACGAGCGGGCAAAACTGAACGCCGCGTTCGTGCCCGCGTTTTTGGGCGTGGGCATGGTGCTCACCGGCATGATCGGCAGCGCCGTGCAGAAGATCACCAATCTCAAGTTGGCGAACACGGTCTTCGACGAGGGCGTGCTCGTTTACGTCACCTATGGCGTGCTCTTGAGCGGCGTCGGTGCGGTCGCCTATTTCGGGCCGCGAATTTGGGGTCGCCAGATGCCGTCGACGCCGGTGATCGGTCTCGGACTGCTCGGGTTTCTCGCCACCGTTCTGGCGTCGCTGCCATTTTTTATCGCTGGTTTTGCCGACCAACCGGCGGCGACGGTCACCGGCTTTCAGTATTCGGGTCCCGCTTGGTTGTGGAACTCGCTCGTCACGGTCGGTCACTTGCTGATGACGCTCGTCGTTTTTTCTTTCATCGGCGTGGCCACGAAGTCATTTCGAAAAGGCGAGTTGAACACCGCGACGGGCGCTGATTTGTTCGAGCGCGTCGGGGGTTAGTCGGCGATGAGCACGACCGCAAACGCACTCGGCGCCGGACCAAAAGTGAATGTTCGTCGACCAATCTTGGTGCTCGCCGGTCTGTTGTCGACCGTCAGCGCGATGCTGATGGGTTCGATGCTGGCGATTTGGCTCGACTTCAGGTCCAACGCGCCGTTGCGCGAGTCGACCGACGGCACGAAAATGTTGCGCGACTGGTTGCCAGAAAGCATCAAGATCCCCGAAGTGGCGACCAACACGATGATGATGACGTTCGTGATCACCTGCGTGATGGCGCAGTGGGCGATTTACTCTTCGCGCCGCAACGACTCGAAGCACACCTCGTTGGCGCTCGGTGTCGTTTTGCTCACCGAAATCGCCCTGATCAACGCGCAATTGGCTGTCTACACCCAGATGGGCATCGGCGTGCGCGACGGCAGCTACATGACAATGTTCTATGCCGTCACGGCGACGATGCTGGCGATGATCGTGGTCTGCACGGGCTTCACGCTGTTGGCGCTATTCAGGTCGATCGGTGGCCGTTCGGGTGACAAAGACCTTGTAATCGCGCACGCTGTTTATTGTTACGCCATCTCGGCGATCTTTTCGATGCTGTGGCTCGTGGTTTACGTTCAAAAGTAGGCATGATGTTTTCGACCGGCTTCAAATACTTCTTCGGTGTGACCGTGCTTTCGGTCGTCGCGCTGATCATCTCGCTCGCGTTTTTCGACAAACTCGCGCTCGCCGGCGTCGCCATCAGTTTCTTGATCGGCGTTGGCGCGCTGTTGGCCGGCATCGCCGCCGCCACTTCTGACGGCACCACCCGCGACGCCAACCTCGACACGGCCGAAACCACGACACAGAGCATGTGGCCGCTCGTCACCGGCATCGGTGTCGTCTTCCTTGTCTTGGGCCTGGTGACTTCATCGATCGTCACGTTCGGTGGCATCGTCGTGTTGTTGGCCGCATTGAGCGAATGGATGGTGCAAGCCTGGAGCGAGCGCGCCTCGTCAGATTCGAGTCTCAACTCGTCGGTGCGCAAGCGTCTGCTCAACCCGATCGAGTTTCCGGTTTTGGCGGCCGTTGGTTTGGGCGTCGTCATTTTCATGTTCTCCCGCATCATGCTCAGCGTCGACAAGGCGACCGGCGCGGTTCTGTTCGTCGTCGCCGGCGCGCTCGTGCTGGTCGCCGGCGCGCTGTTCGCCCTTCGCCCGAACATGAAGCGCTCGGTCGGCGCGGCGATTTGTGTGCTCGGCGCGTTGGGCATCAGTGCTGGCGGTATCGCCGGCGCGGTCTCGGGTGAGCGCAAAGAACTGGTCGAGGCGGCCGTCGAGGGCCATTTCGCTCACGCCGAGTGCGGTCCCGAAGAGTCGAAACATTTCGACAAGGGATCCGAAGAGACGCTGTCGTTACGATCGTCGCCGTTCGCCACGGTCACCTATCGCAACGGTGAATTGATCGCCAACATACAAGGCGTCAAAGCCGACCAGAAAACGTTGACTGTGCCGCGATCCAATCCCTCGAACATTATTTTTCGCAACGAAACCGAGGGCAAGTTCCGTTTGGTCGCGCATTTGGGTGGCAAGAAAGACTCGGCCGAAAAGGGTCATTCGGGTGAAGCCTGCACACAATTGGTCGAACCCGGTGCCGAGCAAAGTTTGACCCTCAATATTCCAAAGCCGTCGGGTGCCGACAACACCTATTACTTGTTCATCGCCGGCGCCGAAGAAAAGCGGATCGCCGTGGTTGTGCCGTGAGTCGCAGTCGACTTGCGACAGGTATGCGGGCGTCAATCGCTAGCGTGCGCGGTGTGTTGAACAAGCGTTGTGCCGCGGTGGTTTCTTCGGTCGGTTTCACGGCGTTGTTCACCGGCTGTGCGAGCAACGCCCCGCAAGACACATGGCAGCCCAAGGGACCGAACGCAGAATTGATCGACGATCTGCAACAGCCGGTATTCGCGGTGGCGGGAGTCATCGGTTTGATCGTCGCCTCGGCGATCATCTACACGATGATCAAATACCGCGACCGTGGCCAGCCGATACCCGAGCAGATTCACGGCAAGCCCGCGCTCGAAGTCACGCTGACGATAATTCCGGCTCTGATCCTCGCCGTGGTCGCGGTTTTCACGTTCGGCGCGATCTTCAAACTGGCAAAAACCGACGACACAGAAATGATCATCAACGTCACGGGTCAACAGTGGTGGTGGGAGTACGACTATCCCGTGCAGAACGAATTCGGCATCAACCAACCGATTATCACCTCGGGTCAATTGGTCATGCCCATCGGCACCAAGGTTTTGTTGCGTGAGACGAGTCGCGATGTCATCCACTCATATTGGATTCCGGCGCTCAACGGCAAGCGTGACGCCGTGCCGGGGCGGGTCCACACCTTGCGCCTCGAGGCCGACGAGCCCGGCATCTACGCGGGTCAATGCACCGAATTTTGCGGTCTTTCGCATGCCAACATGCGGATGGAGGCCGTCGCGTTGAGCAAGGAAGACTTTGCCAAGTGGGTTGCCAACCAACAGGCACCTTATGTCGCTCCCGCCGTCGGCACTTTGGCCAAGCAGGGCGAAGAAGTTTTCTTGAACCAGTGCGTGCGCTGTCACCAAGTCAACGGTTTGACCCGTGCCGACGGCACACCGGCGATAGCAGCCCCAGATGAAAACGTCTGGTCGGGTGCCGCACCAAACTTGTCGCATCTGATGACTCGCAATACTTTTGCCGGGGCAATGTTCGACCTGCTCTCCAAGCGGTGCCGCGACGAAGTTTGGAATGCTCCGAGTGACATGGTCGGTGCCAGATATCTCGAAGGCGTCACCGAAGAGTGCCTAAATCAAAAAGATCTTCGGGCCTGGCTGCGCAATGCCCCCGAGGTCAAACCGATGTACGCCGATCCGGCGAATCTGCTAGTCAGCAACGGCAAATATCGCGGCATGCCGTATTTGGCGCTCAGCGAAGACGACATCGGCAAACTCGTCGCCTATTTAATTACCCTGAAGTAAAGCGAGAAACAGAGCAACATCATGGCAATCATCGAACGGCCGACACCAGCAGCCCCAGTTGTCGTCACCCCCACCGAAACCTACGGTTTGCTCAAGCGCCCGGTTTCGTCGACCGGCTGGCGGTCATGGGTGTTCACCATCGACCACAAAAAACTGGGCATCATGTACGCCGTCACGGCGATGTTTTTCTTCATCGTCGGCGGGATCGAAGCGCTTTTGATTCGGCTTCAACTCGCCGCTCCCAACGGCAAAGTTCTCAACGCCGACCTCTACAACCAGATGTTCACCATGCACGCCACCACCATGGTCTTCTTGTTCATCATGCCGATGGCCGCTGGTTTCGCCAACTACTTTTTGCCCCTGCAGATTGGTGCACGCGACGTCGCCTTTCCGCGGTTGAACGCATTTGGTTTCTGGTCGCTGTTGTTCGGCGGAATTTTCTTGAACCTGGCCTGGTTCCTTGGTGGGGCTGCCGACGGTGGTTGGTTCATGTACGCGCCAAACTCGGGTCCGGTGTTTTCGCCGTCTAACGGCGTCAATTTCTGGGCCTTGGGTCTGCAGATCGCCGGCATCGCCTCGTTGACCAGCGCGATCAACCTGATCATCACGGTTCTCAACATGCGAGCACCGGGCATGTCGTTGATGAAAATGCCGATCTTCACCTGGATGATCACGGTCGTGCAGTTCCTGCTGCTCTTCGCCGTGCCGGTGATCACCGTCGCCCTGTTCTTGCTCATGTTTCAGCGCAACTTCGGCGCGCGCTTTTTCGACGTGGCCGCTGGTGCCGACCCGCTGTTGTGGCAGCACCTCTTCTGGATTTTCGGTCATCCCGAGGTCTATATTTTGATCCTGCCTTCATTCGGCATCATTTCCGAAGTGTTGCCGGTGTTTTCACGCAAGCCGTTGTTCGGCTATCCGTTCGTTGTCTTCTCGGGCGCGGCGATCGGTTTCGTCGGTTGGGGCGTCTGGGCGCACCACATGTTCGCCTCGGGTCTCGGCCCTGTTTCGGTGGCGGTTTTCTCGGTGGCGACAATGGCCATCGCCGTGCCGACCGGCGTGAAGATAATCAACTGGACCCTGACGATGTGGGGCGGCAAGTTGTGGTTCACCACGGCGATGAAATTCGCGATCGGTTTGATCGTGTTGTTCACTGTCGGAGGTCTGTCGGGCGTGACACACTCGATCGCACCATCCGACACGCAACAGACCGACACCTATTACATCGTCGCGCACTTTCATTATGTTTTGTTCGGTGGCTCGGTTCTCGGCATTTTCGCGGGTTTCTATTATTGGTGGCCGAAAGTTTTCGGCAAGATGCTCAGCGAAAAATTGGGTTCGTGGAACTTCTGGTTGATGATCATCGGCCTTAACCTGACTTTTGGGCCGATGCACATCTTGGGTCTGCAAGGGCAACCTCGTCGCATGTATCAATGGACCGAGGCCCGCGCCGGCGAGGGGTTCTTCAACCTCGCCTTTTGGAACTCGGTCGCCTCGATCGGTTCGTTCATTTTGGCGATCGGTATTTTGATCTTCTTGATCAACGTTTGGGTAACCTCGCGCAACCCGCAGAGGGCACCACTTGACCCGTGGGATGCACGCAGCCTCGAATGGATGACATCCAACCCGCCCAAAGAGCACAACTTCGATGTCATTCCGACGGTGCATCATCTCGACGAGTTCTTCCACCGCAAATACGAAGAAGATGAGGCGACCCACACGATGAAGCAGATCACGACGGCGGAAGACTTGATCGCAGAGCAAGAGCGCAACGCCGACAGGCACATTCACATGCCGTCACCGTCGTATTGGCCGATCGTGCTGGCGTTTGGTTTGCCCGTGATCGCTTTCGGGCTGATCTATTCATATTTGATCGCGGTCGTGGGTGGCGTGATCGTATTGTTCGCCGCCTTCGGTTGGGCGCTCGAGTCGAGCACCGCCCCAGAATCAGATTTTGAGAATCCAAATTCATCGGCCGAGTTGGTGAAACATGACTGACGTCGCGCACGGCCATGTCGGTGGCACCGGCATCTCCAATGTCAAACTCGGCATGTGGGCGTTCTTGGGCTCAGAATGTCTGTTGTTCGGCGGTTTGATTTCGACCTACATGCTTTATCGCGGCCGAGTCACGGGTGGCCCGCGACCCAGCCAGATTTTTGATATTCCGTTCACCTCGGTGAGCAGTTTCGTGTTGTTGATGAGTTCGTTGACGATGGTTCTCGCGGTCAGCGCGGCGCACAAGGACGACGATCGCAAGACGAATCTGTGGCTCACGGTCACCGCGCTCTTGGGCACGACATTCGTGGGTGGCCAGGTCTACGAGTTCACCGCCTTCTACAAGGAGGGTTTGGGTTTTTCGACGAGCCTGTTCGGTTCGAGTTTCTACACATTGACTGGTTTCCACGGTGTGCACGTCACGGTGGGCATCATCATGCTGATGTCGTTGGTCGGCATTCTCACGCGAAGTTCGATGCCCGGCAAAAAAGCCGAGGTCGTCGAAATCGTCGGTCTTTATTGGCACTTCGTCGACATCGTGTGGATCATCATCTTCACCCTCGTCTATCTGATTCCGGTCTGATCATGTCCGCCGAAACAGTCCAGACGACAGACAAAAAAGAGCACGGCATGAGCGACGTCGGCTACGTTCGCATCGCGTTGATTTTGGCGGCGATCACCGCGCTCGAGGTGGCGACATATTACGTAGATTTCGGCCCGTTGTTTTTGCCCGCCCTGTTGATCATGATGGCGATCAAATTCGTGATGGTCGTGAGTTATTTCATGCATCTCAAATTCGACAACAAGGTTTTCAGTTTCTTGTTCTATGCGGGTCTGGTCTTGGCGATCAGCGTTTATGCCGCGTTTTTGGCGACTTTCCATTTTTTCATCAAATAGTTCGCGCAGGGTCATGTCGTGATCGCGCCGGCTGCCGACCTCATCAACCCATGGCGTTTTCAGGCGCACCCCGAAGTGTGGGTGCTGGTGGCCTTCGTGGTCGGCGCCTACATCTACGCCGTTCGTATGATCGGTCCCGTGGTCGTCAAGAACGGGCCGGTCACAACGAGAAAGCAACGCAACGCTTTCGCCGCCGCGGTCTTGTTTCTCTGGCTGGGATCCGACTGGCCGGTGCACGACCTGGCCGAAGAATATTTGTATTCGGTGCACATGTTCCAACACATGGCGCTCTCATATTTCATGCCGCCCTTGGTGCTGCTTGCAACCCCGAAGTGGATGTACGACGCGGTGTTCGGTGCGGGCAGGGCGCGCACGATCGTCGATTGGCTGGCCAAACCCGTGGTCGCCGGCGTCGCGTTCAATATCGTGGTGATGATCACGCACATTCCCGCTCTGGTAAACCAAAGCGTCTCGAATGCGCCGTTGCATTATTCGCTGCACATCTTGCTCGTCACCACCGCGCTTTTGGTGTGGTTGCCGATTTGTGGCCCAGACCTGCGACGACAATTGAAACCCGGCGGAAAAATGATCTACCTCTTTTTGATGTCTGTCGTGCCGACCGTTCCCGCCGCATGGTTGACCTTCGCCGAGGGCGCCGTATATGGGCAATATGACATCGCCGTGCGGGTGTGGGGGCTCTCGGTGACCACCGATCAACAAATCGCGGGGGCGATCATGAAAACGGGAGGGTCCATCTATCTGTGGTCGATCGTCGTATTCTTGTTTTTTCGGCGGTTCATCGCCGGGTTCTTCGCCGATCAGTCGTATCGCAAGTCTGTTCGACCGGTCGATGATTCGGTCTTGACCTTCAAAGATGTCACCGATGCTTTTGGTCGCGTGCCGCCGGCCGAAGAACCAAGGACAAAAATCTAGTCGGACCACCTGAAACATAGGGCGGCCAATCCGCAGGTTGCGACAGCCCAGACAGCCAAGATGGCGAGATTGTTCGTTGCGGCGTTTTCGCCCGCGAACGAGTCGCGAAGCAAATCACCGAGCAACGTGCTCGGCAACAGGTCGGCGAAATCTTTCAGTCCATTCGGCAATTCTTCGGTGGGCAGCAAAATTCCGCCCAACAGCAACAGCACGAGATACAGGCCGTTTTGTGCCGCGAGGTTGACCTCGGCCCGCAGTCGCCCCGCCAAAATCAAACCGATACCGGCGAATGCAGCGCTGCCCAGCACCATCGTCGCCAAGATCACCGGCAGGCTCATCTCGGTTGGACGCCAATCGAGCCACAGCCCGACACCGATCAAAATCGCAAACTGCGTGAGTTCAATCACCAAAACCGCCGACACTTTTGCCGCCACAAGTCGACCCGTGCCCAACGGCGTGGTGCCGAGCCGCCGCAGCACCCCATAGCCGCGTTCAAAACCCGTGGCGATGCCGAGGCTGACCATCGCCGTCGACATGATCGCCAAGGCCAAGACTCCCGGCATCAAGAAGTCGATGTTGTCCTGTTCGCTTATCGGCAGAAAATCGGTTCGAGAGAAGAACACGAGAAGCAACACCGGAATGAACACCAACAGCAGCAGTTGCTCGCCGTTGCGGGCCATCACCGTGAGTTCTTGTCGAAGTTGAGAACAAAAAAGTTTCATCGTCGCGGCTCTTTCGACGAGTTTTCGATCATCGATCGAAAAATGTCCTCGAGATTCTGGTTGCCACTAGGTCGTGCGCGCAGTTCGCTCAACGGGGCATCGGCGAGCAGCGTGCCTCGGTGAAACATCAGCACATGGTCGGCGACCCTCTGGGCTTCGTCGAGTTCGTGGGTGGCGAGAATCACGGCGCAACCTTCTGCGGCGAGTCGTCGTACCACCGTGCGAATCAAGTCACGGCCGAAAATATCGACACCCGAAGTCGGCTCGTCCAAAAAGGCGACCTTGGGTTTGGCCGCCAGCGCCAGGGCCAACGACAGGCGCTGTTTTTCGCCACCCGAAAGTCTGCGCCATGACGACTTTTGTCTCGCCATGAGATCGACCGAGGCCAGCAGTTCGGTGGCGTCGGTCTTGTTGCCGTACAAATTGCAGTAGTGCCGCGTCACCTCCATCACCCTCGCCCCTGGATAAACACCCCCGTCTTGCAACATCACAGACATCTGGGTGTTGAGCCGACGACGGTCAGATTGCGGATCAAAACCGAGCACCCTCACCGTGCCGCTCGTGCCGCGACGCACACCGGCGCAGACCTCGATCGTACTTGTCTTGCCGGCACCGTTCGGGCCAATCACCACCGTGACCTCGCCCGACCTGGCCTCGAACGAGATGTTGTCGACGGCGCGAAGTTTTCCGTAGTCGACGACCAAACCACGAACGCTCACGGCGACATCGTGCGACGAGTTCGACGGGTCGTTTGAATTCATCATCATTACAGTACGCAATTCGGGGCGTTCGCGATTCATCTAACGGCTAATCTGACTGTGTGATTGATGTCAGATTGTTGCGCACCGAGCCCGAATCTGTGCGCGCAGCGATGTCTCGTCGGGGCAAGCCGGCGATTCTTGACGAAATCGACAACGCCCAGCGTCTCGACGCGAGACTGCGCGAAATCACAAGATTGCGCGACACGAATCGGGCTCAGATCAATTCGATCTCCAAAGATGTGGCCGTGATGCGTCGTGCCAAAGACGACGCAGGCGCCGAAAGACTGATGGCCCACAGTCGCGAATTGGGTGAAGCAGAGAAGAAACTGGCGATCGAGTTCGACGAGGTCAGCGGTTCCTTGCACCAGGTGTTGTTGAGCGTGCCGAACATTCCGCACGCCGAAGTCGTGAACGGCAACGGCGACAAAGACAATCGGGTGGTCAAAGGCCCGCTGCAAATGCCCTCGAAATTCGCCGATCACCAGCGCGTGCCCCACTGGGAGATCGGCGCGCAGTTGAAAATTTTGGACAACGAGCGCGCGGTGAAGATCAGCGGTGCGATGTTCACGATGCAACGCGGCCTCGGGGCGTCGATGGCCCGTGCGCTGTGTCAATTGGCCCTCGATCGCAATGCCGATGCCTACGAAGAGATTCGTCCGCCAAGTTTGGTTTTGACGCGCACGCTTACCGCGACTGGGCAACTGCCGAAGTTCGCCGACGACGCGTTTTCGATCGAGCGTGACGATCTCTGGTGCATTCCGACCGCCGAGGCGCCGCTGACGAGTCTGCACGCGGGCGAAACGCTGAAGATCGAAGATCTGCCGCTGCGATACATGGCCCACACTTCATGTTTCAGGCGCGAGGCCGGTTCGGCGGGGCGCGACACGCGGGGCATGTTGCGCACCCATGAGTTCGACAAGGTCGAGATCTTGGCAGTGACCACGCCCGACCAGGCCCCGGCGATGCTCACCGAACTCACGAACCGCGTCGAGTCGACGATCGCCGTCCTGGGTCTGCCGTATCGAGTTCTAGAGATCTGCACCGGCGACCTCGGTCAGTCGCACCATCGCAGTTTTGATGTCGAGGTCTATGCGCCGGGTTGCGATCAGTGGCTCGAGGTCAGTTCGGTCAGTTGGTTCAGCGATTACCAGGCCCGACGCGCCGATATCCGATTCAAACAAGCCGGTATCAAGGGCACCGAAATCGCCCACACGCTCAACGCCTCGGCGTTGGCGGTGCCGCGGGTCTGGGCGGCGATTCTCGAAAATTTCAGGCAGCCCGATGGTTCGGTGGCGATTCCCGAGGTTCTGCGGCCCTACATGCGGGGCGCGAAAGAGATCTCGGCACAACCATGAGCGTGCGCGACCGCCGGGTGCAATATGAAACCGCAGGTCTAGAGCGCTCAGATCTGAACGCCGACCCGATCGCCCAATGGCACGCCTGGTACGAACAGGCGGCAAGTGCGGGTGTGGCCGAGCCGAACGCGATGACGGTTTCGACGATCGACCAAGACGGAGCGCCCGATTCACGGGTAGTTCTGGCTCGCGCCGTCGACGCCGGCGGGTTTGTTTTTTACACGAATTACGACTCGGTAAAAAGTCGCCAACTGTTGCTCGCTCCGATCGCCAGCGCCGTATTTGCCTGGCTCGACCTGCACCGACAAGTTCGCCTGCGGGGCACGGTGCGGCGTGTTGCAGACAAAGATAGCGACGAGTATTTCGCCTCGCGGCCGCGCGAGTCGCAAATCGGCGCCTGGGCCTCGCCGCAGTCGCAACCGATCGCCGATCGCGCGTTCATCGAAGAGCGGATGGTCGAGTTCGGCGCGAAATTCGAAAATCGCGAGGTGCCTCGTCCGCCAAATTGGGGCGGCTGGTGTCTGTCACCGCACACGATCGAGTTTTGGCAGGGCCGATCCAGTCGTCTGCACGACCGTTTCGTCTATTCGCTGGCGGCGAACACGGCGACTTGGCAGATTCAGCGGCTCGCACCGTAAATTGTCATCTCGCGACCGGCCAACTTTTCGCGGTCGTTACCAGCGCGTCGATCAACGATTCGGTGTGCGGTGTCAGGCCTTCGCCCTGCCAGTCTTTCCAGAACCGACCCACGCCGCGCACGCGTGGCGGCAACTCGATCTGCACGCCGCCGAGTCGGGGAAGGTTGACGGGGTTCTCGTCGTGCAAACCGCGCAAGTCGTTGGGAATCGTCTCTAGGTCGTCGCAAATCTCGTAGTCGGGCAACGCCTGTTTGAGGTGGGTCGACAAATGCGATGCCAGATTGCGGTTGCGTCCACCCAGCAACAGTGAGGTGAAGTACCCGTCTCGACCGAAGCCGTGCACGGTGATCACGACGTCGACATGCTCGATGAAACTCGCCAGCGAGTTCGAGAACTTGGGTGAAACCTCGTGCGACGGCACGTGCCACTTCAAACCCTTGGGTTGATGCACCCCGTAATACGAGGCCCCCGACATTTGCGCCGCCCTCTGGGCGATCACATCGGTGAGGTGTTCCAGACCCCCACCGTGGTATGCCATGAAGCCGAAGTTGTTGCGCAGTTCGAGGACCTCCTGCACCTCGGGATGGGCGAGCAGTTTGGCGAACTTCATCGCCTCAGGATTTTATTTTCTTTCGCTCGCCGGTGCGACTCACGAAGACGGCGAGGGTGACGATCACCGACATCACGATCACCAAACGAAGCGCGCCCTGTTCTTGCAAAAATGACGCCACTTTCGTCTGCCAGCGTTCGATGCGCGAAACGAATGCAGTTGATCGGGTTTCGCTGATCGCCGCATACCAATAGAACACGAGGTAAACACCCGTGAGCGTCACGAGCAGCGCGGCAAGGCGCTGAATTATCTCGAGCCGGTTCTTGATCACCGTGACGATGCCCGTTTTGGCAAACGCCAAACTCACGGTGAGCGCGGTCACCAACATCGCCATGCCGATGCCATAGAGCAGAATGCTGATCACCCCGGAGACGAAACCATGTATCGAGATCGAGCCAAAAATCGCCGTGGTCAGGAAGCCGATGGTGCAACCGATCGAGGCGACCGCGTATGCCACGCCATAAACAACGGTCGCCCGAAAAGTTTTTTCGCTCGTGCCGCCCAATTCGGGTGTGGCGAATTTCGGCGTCCATCCGCTGAGCATTCGAATCCCACCGATAACCAGCACGACACCGATCGCGATGGCCGCGAATTTCGCGTTCAGTTCTATCCATTGGGTGAACAGGCGTGAGATCACCCCGATCACGAAAAACACCCCGAGAAAACCGATCGAGATACCGACGCTGACTTTCAACGCTCGACCGAGACGCTCACCCGGGCCGAGATTCGGCTCTTCGCGCGTGCCCAAAAAGAACAACAAATATGTGGGCAACAAGACAAAACCACAAGGGTTGACGGCCGCCAAGACGCCGAGCACGAACGAATAGGCGAAGTTGCCCTCGATCGCCACGATCATTTCACCAACTTGGCGATCAGTTCGTTCAGCCTCTCGGCGCTGATTTCGCCCGCAACCTGATCGACGACGATGCCGTCGGCGTCTACGGCCAGGGTCATCGGCACGGTGCCGATGCGCGACGCCGAAATGAACTCGCCGAGTGGGTCGAGCAACAGTTCATACTGTACGCCGTAGTTGCTGGCGAATTCAGAGGCGACTCCCGCCGAATCTTTGATGTTCACACCGACGAACCTGACGAGTCCGGCGTTTGCCTTTGCCGCGGCGGCGAGCACGGGCAATTCTCGTCGGCATGGTTCGCAGGTCGAATACCACACGTTCAGAATCAACGGTTTGCCGAGAAGCGATTCGGTCGAGATATTCTCCCCGCTCGTGGCGACCAGGTCGACCTGCGCGAGTCGTCGACCCGTCAGGTTTTCGTTGGTGGCGATCGCCCCGGTCGAGTTCGACAACTCGTATTTTGGCGGGTCATCGAAAGGTGCGATCGCGCGGGCGATCAGGATGCCGCCGAGAATCATTGCAAAACTGATTGCGATTTGTCTCGCAAAGCGTGTTCCGGCGGGCACGAAAGCAGGCTATCTACTGCCTTCGCACCCACCAGAACACGCGATGTTTGCGCAGTTAAGCGACCCAGTGCCCGGGGAGAGGCACCTCGGTGATCGTTAACACCGCTTGCGACTTCGTGACCGGTCGACCGCGTGGTCGCTTTGTCGTGCGAATGCGACCTTCTTCGATCAATTCGCCACCCCAGACACCCCACGGTTCGCCGCGTTCAAGCGCACCGGCCAAACACGCCGCCTTGCTCGAGCATCGGGCGCAGATCGCCTTGGCTCGGGCCATGTCGACGAACTCTTCGGAGAAGAAGAGATACGACAGGGTGCCGTTGCCGTCGTTGCATCGCATCGGCGACAAGATGAATTCAGGATTGTCGTCGATCGCGAGTTTGAAGTTTTCGCTCGCCGCGCCTTCGACGAGTTGTGTGTCCAATAATGTCATTTCTCTTCCTTTCTTGTGTCTGTGGGTTTGTCTTGAGCCAGGTTGGCTTCACGCCGGAAAAACAAAAAGACCGCCGGGTTTTCACCCGACGGTCTCGTGGATCTCTCCGACGTGAAATCTTTTTACGTCAGAAGCCCCTCGAGATGTCGGGCCTTTCGTTCGGTCGAATAGTCAACGAAACTTTTCGTCGCCCGAAACGATTTGAACGCGCGCATATTGAGCATGCGCACGCTGGCAATCGCGACCGGGGTGAAGTTTGTCGAGAACATGAGAGTTCAATGCAACCACGTCGCCAAACGATTTCCAAGCGATTTAACTTTGCGAACCGGCAAAAGCCGTCTGGCCCAATACTGGCTAGGGTTTGAGCATGCTTACGCCCGGCTTGAATCGCGCTCTGCCGAGCCCGATTCCCGAAACCGGGCGTCGCTTTTCGACCTCGAGAAAAGTGCGCCTCGGAGATGTCACGCCCAAGGGCCGGTTGCGCCTAGACGCGACCGCCAGGTATCTGCAAGACATCGCCACCGACGATTCGCTCGACGGCAACTACAGCGAACCCCACTCGTGGGTCGTGCGGCGAACCCAGATGTGGGTGACAAGTTTTCCGAAATACCTCGATCAAATCGACCTGACGACATGGTGCGGCGCGCTCGGTTCGCATTGGGCCGAGCGTCGCACGCAGATCAAGTCGAACGGCACGGTGGCGATCGATTGTGCCGCACTGTGGGTGCGCGTCGATTTCAAGACGATGAAGCCCGTGGCCCTCTCGCCCGAACTCACGGCGATGCTCCTGCCCGCCACCAACGGTCGCAAAGTTTCCCCGCGACTCGAGATCGGCAGGGGTCTGCCCGATCTGGTCGGCAACCAGGCCGAGTCGCGTGATTGGCCGCTGCGCTTCAGCGACATGGACGCCGTCGGGCACCTCAACAACGCCGCCTACTGGGAGGCGCTCGAAGAATTTCTCGGTGCCAATTCTGGTCGCCGGGCGCCGCTCATGGCCACCGTCGAACATCACGGGGCGATCGACCCGGGCGACAAAGTACGCATCGTCACCCAACACCTCGAGGGACGGGTCGTGTTGCGCCATGTCCTCGACGGCGATGTGGTCGCCGCCGTGACCGAAGTTATTTTTGCGTAGGCTTGTTTTCTTTGAACACGTTCTCGCGATAGAACTTCAGTTCGCGGATGCTCTCGCGAACGTCGTCGAGCGCACGATGAGCGCCGCTCTTGGCCGGGCGGGTGATTTCGACACCGGGGTACCACCGCTTCACCAGTTCTTTGATCGTCGACACGTCGACGCTGCGATAGTGCAGATAATTTTCGATCTCGGGCAGATACTTCGCCAAAAATCTGCGGTCGGTGCCGATCGAATTTCCGCACAGCGGAATCGTTCGCGGTTCGGTGACATGTTGTTTGATGAAATCGAGGGTCGTTTTGCCCGCCTGTTCGAGCGTCACCTGCGAGGCGCGAATCGCGGCCAACAATCCCGAGGTCGTGTGCATCTCGACGACCACCGGTTGCATCGCCGTGAGCACAGATTCCGGCTGGTTGATCACCAAATCCGGGCCCTCGGCGACCACGTTCAAGTCGTCGTCGGTGATCAACGTGGCGATCTCGACGATGACCTCGGTCGCGGGATCGAGTCCGGTCATCTCCAGATCCATCCACACAAGCACGCCAAGCAATCTATTGGCTTTCGGAGTGCACGGCATTTTTGTCGCGCGGGTTCGGGCTCTATCGTCTTAGGCGTGCAAAATATTTCGGCCGAGGGCCCGCAAATCGAGCCGACTTTGGTGCCCGTAAAACGCCTCGACAAAGATCTGCCGTTGCCCGCGCCCGCCCATGCCGGTGACGCGGGCATCGATCTGCACGCGCGCGTCGACGCGTTGTTGCCGGCCAGAGGCGGGCGGGTGCTCGTGCCGACGGGCGTCGCCGTGGCGATTCCCCCGGGATTTTTCGGACAAGTCGTACCCCGCAGCGGTCTCGCGCTGAAGCACGGAATTTCCCTCGTCAACACCCCGGGCATCATCGACAGCGGCTATCGGGACGAACTGCAGGTGATCATGATCAACACCGATCCGAAAAATGATTATCAAGTCAGGCGCGGTGATCGCATCGCGCAACTGATCATTCAGCGCGTCGTCGCGACATCGTGGCAGGTGGTCGAAGAACTCGACGGCTTCGACCGCGGCGGCGGGTTCGGCCACTCGGGTCGCTGAAAACTATTTCTTGCCGAGTCGCTGCAGAAGAATTTTTCGCCGATGCAGATCCGCGATTTGTTCGGCGGTCAGCCCGAGCAATTCGCCGAACACCTCGGCGTTGTCTTCGCCCCGATACTTGACAAGGCCGCGGGTCGAGGTGTCGGCGCTGGCGAATATCCACGGTGAATTCGGCAGTTTGACCCGGCCCTCGCCGCGATCTTCGACCTCGACGAATGCGTTGCGCTGGTTCGCCCACTCTGTTTTCGCCACCTCGGCGACCGAGCGAAGTTTTCCGGTCGCAAGTTTGTTTTCTGCCAGTCGTCGTTCCAGTTCATCGGCCGTGTCGATCGCCGCCGCCCATTCCTTTATCGCCAGCATCAACGCGTCGAAGTTTTTCACGCGCGACGCGACGTCTGCGAATTGCGGATCTTTCAACATCTCCGGTTTTTGCATCGCGGCGACGAAACAGTCGAATGTGCCGCGCTCGGCCGGGTGACCGCTGACGATCGAGGTGATGCCGTCGCGCGTGGTCAACACCGCGTAGTCCTCGGGGCGAAACGACCGAATCGCATCGGGCGACACGGGTTCATCCCACAGTTCGTCGTGGGCGTGTTCGTTGACATAGAGCAGCGTCTGGGCCATCGACAGATCGATGTAGTCGCCGACACCGGTGCGCTCGCGTTGATAGAGCGCGGCCAGGATCGCGCTCGCGCACTCGATCGCCGTGTAGACATCGGCGTGGCTGAACGGGTCGTTGGCATACTGCCCGCCGCGGGCGTCGCCCTGTCGTTTGGTCAGGCCCATTTCGGCGTTGACGACCGGCGCATAAGCGCGACGTCCGACCCATGGCCCGGTGTTGCCGTAGCCCGTGATCGACGCGTAGATCAGCCGCTGATTTTGCAGCCGCAGAGTTTTTTCATCCAGACCGAGGCGGCTCATCACGCCGGGCCGAAAGTTTTCGATCAACACATCGCACTTTGCCACGAGCCGGCGCATCAAATCGACGCCTTCGGGCATTTCGAGATCTATCGAGATGTTGCGCTTGCCCACGTTTTGTTGGATGAAATATGTCGAGTTCGAATTGACGCGCGGGCTCGAGAACCGCGTCAGGTCGCCGCTTGGTTGCTCGACTTTGATCACGTCGGCGCCCAGGTCGCACAGCATTCGCGTCGCATGCGGGCCAGAGAGCACCCGCGTGAAGTCGAGAACGCGAACCCCTGCGAGCGGGCGCATCGGTTCAGTTGAGCGTCACGCCGAGCGTGCGCAAGGCGAGTGCGGAATACAGCGCGACGCCGTGCGCCATCGCCGATTCCTCGAAGATCACGCGGTTCGAGTGGTTCGGGGCCGCCGTGGCCGGGTTGACGCCGTTCGGGGTGCCGCCCAAGAACACCATCGCCCCCGGAATCTTGTTCAGCACGTAACTGAAATCTTCGGCGCCCATCACCGGTGACGGCATCTGAATCGCCTTCCCTTCGCCCAGAACCGATTCGGCCACACCGAGGGCGAACTCGGCGCTCGGCGCGTCGTTGACCGTCACCGGGTAGCCGACTTTGATTTCAACCGTGGCTTGCATCTCATATGCCTCGGCGATTCGTTCGGCCACGCGGCGAATCGAATCGTGAACTTTGTTGCGGGTCTTTTCGCTCACGGCGCGAATCGTCCCTTCAATCAGCGCCGATTCGGGTATCACATTGGTCGTCGTACCGGCCACGAGTTTGGTGATCGTGACGACGGCCGGATCGAAGGTTTCGATGCGACGGGTGATCATCATCTGCAACGCCTGAACAATCTCGCACGCCACGGGTATCGGGTCGAGCGTGCGAAACGGCTCCGAGGCGTGCCCGCCTTTGCCGGTGATCTTGATCGACACGACGTCGCTCGAGGCCATCAGCGGCCCGCCCCGCGTGCCGACGACGCCGTTCGGCAACGACGAGGTGATGTGCAGCGCGTACGCCGCGGTGATCGGCGAGTCAGACCCGTTCTTGCCTTTGGCCACGTCGAGCAGACCTTCTTCGAGCATGAACTTCGCACCGTGGTGGCCCTCCTCGCCGGGTTGAAACATGAACAACACGCGGCCGGGCAGTTCGCCGCGCCGCTCGCTGAGAAGTTTGGCCGCGCTGACGAGCATCGAAGTGTGCGTGTCGTGCCCGCAGGCGTGCATGCATCCGTCGGTCTTCGACGCGAAATCCAACCCCGTGTCTTCGGGCATCGGCAGAGCGTCCATGTCGCCGCGCAACATCACCGTCGGCCCTGGTTTGTCGCCCGTCAACATCGCCGCGATGCCGCTCGTGGTTTGATGCAGGGTCAGGTCGAGCGGCAAACCTTCGAGCGCCGACAGAACTTGTTCCCGAGTTTTTGGCAGCGTGTTGCCGATCTCCGGCCACCTGTGCAGTTCGCGTCGCAACGCAACCGTCGTCTCCATCAATCCGCCGACCTGGTCTTTGAGCGCGGTTGCCACACCGTGTTTTTCTTGGGCCGCAGAGGCAGGCTTTTTCGATTCAGATTTTGCCATTCTTCAAGCGTACGCTTTGCGCACGCTTCGCATCGGCGGCGCATTGGGCCGAGGCGTCGCAGACTCGGTTTCGGGGCGACTGACTAGATTTGTCGTGTGCTGACTGTCGAGTTCACGATCGAGCCGTTCGTCGAAGGTGACCCGGGCGAACATGTCACCGCCGCCGTCGCCGCGGTCGAGGCGCACGGCATCGCCGTCGATTTTGGTCCGTTCGGTTCGTTGTTCAGCGTCGACGCCGAAACTTTGCCAGGTGTCGTGGCCGATCTGTTGCGTGTCGCCTACGGCAAAGGCGCAACCTACGTCAATATTTCGGTTTCCCGTTTCGAATCATGAAAGCCACGCGCTCGGCGCCGATCTTCAAGACGCTCGAGCCGTTGCTGGTCGCGATCGGCGCGAGTTTCGTCGAGACGCACGAGATGACCGCCGCCGATGTGCCGCTCGAACTCGACGGCGAGGTCGTCGGCGCGGTGCGACTGCCCGCCCTGCACGGCGCTTTAGATCGCATGATCGAGTCGGTCGAACGCGAACTCGGCGCGAAACTGCCGGACCTCTCCCGCACCGAAAAACAGCGGGCGATCCGTTTGCTCGACGAGCGCGGTGCGTTCACCTTGCGCCGCGCCGTCGAAGACGTCGCCGACTCGATGGGCGTCTCGCGCATCACCGTCTACAACTATCTCAACTCGCTGCACCGCTGACCGTAATTCACGCCAGAGCCGGCTGTTCAGAGTTTGCGCAGGTGAACCGCGTTGACCCGGTGGTCGGCGCCCTTGTGCAAAACCAGCGAGGCCCGGGCGCGCGTCGGTTCGATGTTCTCTTTCAGGTTCTTGCCGTTGATCCCGACCCAAATCTCGTGGGCCAGCGCGGCGGCCTGCTCTTCGGTCAAATCGGCGAAGTGCTTGAAAAAACTGTTCGGGTCTTGAAAGATCGTCCTGCGCAAGGTTTGAAATCGCTCGAGGAACCAATTTTCGATGTCGGTCTCGAGGGCGTCGATATAGATCGAAAAGTCGAAATAGTCAGACACGAATTCGCTCGTCGAGTTGCCGACCTGCAGCACGTTTAGTCCCTCGATCATCAAGATGTCGGGTTGGCGCACGATCTCTTCGCGATCGGGCAAGACGTCGTAGATCACATGGCTATACACGGGTGCCGCGACCTCGGGCGTGCCGGCCTTGACATCGCGCACGAACTGCAAAAGTTTCTTCGTGTCGTAACTCTCGGGAAACCCCTTGCGGTTCGTCAGCCCGCGTTTTTCAAGCTCCGCGTTCGGAAACAAGAATCCGTCGGTCGTCACCAATTCGACGCGCGGGTGCTCGGGCCAGCGCATCAACAGCGACTGCAAAATTCTCGCCGAGGTGCTCTTGCCGACCGCCACGCTTCCGGCGATGCCGATCACATACGGCATCTTCGGCGCCATCGTGCCGAGAAATGTCGCCGAGACGCGGTGCAGGTTCTGCGTCGCCGCGACGTACAGGTTCAGCAACCGAGTCAGCGGCAGATAAATCGTCGCCACCTCGTCGAGGTCGATGCGATCGTTGATCCCGCGCAGCGCCTCGAGCTCCTTCTCGTTCAGGGTCAGCGGCGTCTGTGCGCGCAGCACCGACCACTGCTCGCGATCGAACTTCAGGTAGCGCTCCTGATCGTCGGGCGAAATCATCTTCCTAGATTTTATTTGCTATGCGGCAGTTACCCGTCGCAAGAATTCGATCAATGGCGGATTCACAAGTTGCGGATGCGTCAGGTTCGCGGCATGCGCGGCGCCGTCGATTTTCACGATCGGGCCAGCGCCAACCAGACCCGCGCGCATTTTCTCGGCCCGTTCCATCGAAATCGCCGTGTCGGCGGTGCCGTGAATGATCAGCGCGGGGCACTTGATCTCGCCGACCCGGTCGGTGATGTCGTCGCGATCGAGCAGGCACTTCGAGGTCGCCTTCACCGCCTCGAGCGGGTGGTGCTGCCACTTGGCGATCCACTTCGCGTTCTCGTTGGGTTCGGCGATGATGATGTTGGCGATCGCACCAGTCAGATCTGGCACGGGGCCGTGTTGCACCCATGTATCGACCATCATCCGATAACCCACCAACACTTCGGGCCCGTCGTTGTCGAGCGCCGTGTCGATCAGCACGAGCGCCGTCACCCGCTCGGGCGCGGTCAGCGCCGCGCGCATCGTCAGAAACCCGCCCTGCGACATTCCGCCGATCACGCACTTTTGAATCTTGAAATAGTCCATCAACCCGAGACAGTCGCGCGCCGAGTCCCAATATGTGAAGTCTCTGCCGTCCCATTTGGTCTGGCCAAAACCGCGTTCATCCCAGGTGATCACCCGAAACTCTGGTGAAAGCGCGGCGACCTGCGCGTCGAACATCGAGTGGTCCATCAAAAATCCGTGCGCCAAAATCACCGCGGGGCCGCTGCCGCCCGAATCTTTGAAGAAAATTTCCTGACCGTTGACTTTTGCAAAACCCGTCGTCATGTTCGCCCCCGACTTCGCCGATTGTTGGTTCGACCAAACGCTACATCTCTGGTCGGTTCAGGCAGAATTCGGGTTCGTTACTTGGCGAAAGGCGAGAAACCCGAAACGGCGCCGGCGCCGCCGGTCAAAACTTCGACGCCCGTCTCGGTCACCAGCACCATGTGTTCGAATTGCGCCGTTCGTTTCCCGTCGGCGGTCACGGCCGTCCAGTCGTCGTCCCACATCTTGTGTTGCCAAGTGCCGAGGGTGATCATCGGCTCGATCGTGAAGGTCATGCCCGGGCGCATCACCACCGAGTTGCGCGAATCGAAATAGTGCAGCACCTGAATGTCGGTGTGAAACTGCTCGCCGATGCCGTGACCCACGAACGCGCGCACCACGCCGAGTTTGTGCGCCTTGGCGTGGTCTTCGATCGCCCGACCAATGTCGCTCAGCGGCCGCCCCGGCTTCACCGCCTCGATGCCGCGCCAAGTGCACTCTTCGGTCACGCGAATCAACTTGCGACTCTCGGCGTCGATCTCGCCGACGGCGAATGTCGCGTTCGTGTCGCCGTGCACCCCGCCGACAAAACATGTCACGTCCAAATTGACGATGTCGCCCTCGACCAGTTTGCGCGAGTCGGGTATGCCGTGGCAGATCACCTCGTTCACCGAGGTGCAGACGCTCTTCGGGTAGCCCATATAGTTCAACGGGCTGGGATACGAATTGCGCGCGATGCACAACTCGTGCACGACCTTGTCGATCTCGTCTGTCGTCACGCCGGGTTTCACCGCTTGTCCGGCCAAGTGCAAAACTTCTCTCGCCATCGCACCCGCGTGTCGCATGCGTTCGATAACTTCGGGTGATTTGATCGCCGACTCGTTCCATTTCACCACTTCGCCCGAGTCGGCATACGGCGGGCGGGCGATATTGCTCGGCACGCTGCGTCGCGGGCTCACGACGCCCGCTTGCACGCGCCCCTCAGAGGCTTTGTGACAGCGCTTGTATTTGCGCCCGCTGCCGCACCAGCAGGCGTCGTTGGCCGCGGGCAAAACACTGGGTTGGGTCACTGTGCTCATCGACTATTTGTCCTGCGCAAATTTTACTTCTAGTTTCCCGCAAAGACACGGCGCAAAAACTTCAGATCGCCCGCCAACGCCTCGTGATACGGTTCGCGGTCGTTGTCGGCCAGATCGAAATGCCCCTCGGCGACCACGAGCATCTCTTTCGGGGCGTCGATCAGGTCGAAACATCGTTTGTTCGTCGCCATCTCGCACATCGGCACTTCGTCGGCTTTGGCGACCACGAACAGCGTCGGCACTTTCAAGTGTTTCGCCGGCAGCCGCTGTTCGTTCACCTGTGCCGGCAGTTTGCGCTGCAGAATAAACACCTGGTTCGACCAGTCGCTCGAATATTTTCGCCTCATGTTCGTCGCATAGCCCACCGCCTTGCCACCTTCGACAACCACCGGGCCCTCGCCCTCGTGCAGTCGACAAAACCGCACGGGCAATCTTCTCGGCTCATATTCGGCGAGGTTCAGCGACGACCAGTTCTCGCGCAACCACTCGAACTTTTCGTCGTTCTCGTCGAACTTTGTCTGGCGGTTGCCGCACACGGGGGTGTGGCAGATCACCGCGCGCACCCGCGCGTCGAGCGCGCCAATGAACTGGGCGGTCAACGACGACGCGCTCTGGCCGAACACGCAAATCCTTTTCGCGTCGATGCCGGGCTGTTCGGCGACGAAACCGATCGCGTCGCGGTATCCGCGCAGTTGCAACAGATTGTCGAAACCAAATCGGGGTTCGCCGTCGCTTCGACCAAAATTGCGGTGGTCATAGACCAGCACGGCAAAACCCGCCTCGGCATAATCTCTGGCCAAATCGGTCAGCCAATCGGCCAACACCGAAAACCCGTGCGTCATCACCACCACGGGCGCCGTGGCGCTCTTGTCGCTTGGGTCGCTCGGGCGATACAGCCGACCGCGCAAGATCGCGCCCTCTGAAGCGAACTCAACCCGCTCGCTGGTTATGCCCGCCACTCGTATATCTCTACCAAGATTTTTCCGCAAAGTTTGGCATCCCCGCCGAAACTCCGTTCAACTGTTCGAAACCACACATCCTCGCCAACCAAAATACAGAAGGGTCGCATCGTGGCGGACCGCGCCGTTGTAGAAAACCTCAC
>Ga0194131_10003290_pt1 | contig 25649 bp, 22 predicted proteins | sample TA2KigO120mmetaG_FD_148631 | JGI IMG/M metagenome (GOLD analysis project Ga0194131, IMG submission 148631) | Freshwater microbial communities from Lake Tanganyika, Tanzania - TA2015053 Kigoma Offshore 120m | ecosystem: Environmental > Aquatic > Freshwater > Lake | place: Tanzania: Lake... | reverse complement strand
TTGAACTCGCGGTTGAACTTTCTTCGTGACACGGACATGACTCAAATTCTCCTTTGGGAATTTTTGTGTGTCTAGACTCGTGTCTCAGATTTGGGGACAACTCCACCGCGACTACATCGTCAAGTCCTTCAACGAAGACAAACCCTACGATCGATTCGTCAAGGAAACCATCGCCGGCGACGAACTGTTCGAAGATCCCGAAGCGCAGCAAGGTACCGGCTTCTATTGTGTCGGCCCAAACCGCGACATGCTCTACAAAGTGGAAGACGTCAATCGCATCGAATCGCTCACCGACTTCGTCGACACGACCTCTTCGGTCTTCCTCGGCCTCTCGGTCGCCTGCGCCCGCTGCCACGATCACAAGTACGACCCTATCCCCCAGCGCGACTACTACCGCATGCAGGCCATCTTCGCGCCGTTCCAAAAGAACCGCGTCTTCCTTCACTACAACAACGCCCGTGGTTACGATCTCGCGGAAAACACCCGCAACTTTAAGCTCTACGAATACGCCGCCGAAATCCAAGCCATCAAAGCGCCCTACCAGGCCGCTATTCGCAGGGAGACCATCGCCAAATTCCCCAAGGATGTCCAGGACGCCTTTCACGCCTCCGAAGACGAACGCACGCCCACACAACGCCGCCTGGTCGAACAGTTCTCCCCGCGTTTTAACGCCCGAGACAACGAAGTGATGGCCGCTATGTCGGCCGCCGACAAAGAACGCCTCCGCCGCGTCGAGCAGCGCATCGTCGGACTCTACGCCAACTATCAGCCCGGCCCGTTCTCTCCGGCCCTCACCGACGTCGGCCGCGAATCGCCCCGCACCTACGTTCCAACCAAAGGTGTGCCGCCCCCCGGCGAAGAGGTCGGTCCCGGCCTGCTCTCCGCCCTCGGCGGCAAGGATATCCCCGATCCCCCGCTGACTTCCTTCACCACGCAGCGCCGCAGCGCGCTCGCCAACTGGATCGCCTCCGCCGATAACCCCATCACCGCCCGCGTGATCGTCAACCGTGTCTGGCACTATCACTTCGGCCGCGGCCTCGTCGCCACGCCGAGCGACTTCGGCTCGCGCGGCGCCGCACCGTCTCATCCGGAACTCCTCGACACACTCAGCGCTGATTTCATGCGCGACGGTTGGTCGCTCAAGAAACTGCACAAGCGCATCATGCTCTCGGCCGCTTATCGGCGGTCGTCGAAGCCCGCCGCCGGCGCGGTCGACAAGGATCCGGAAAATCGGTGGCTCGCACGTTACTCGCGCCGCCGCCTGGACGCCGAAGAGATCCGCGACGCCGTCCTGCAAGCCGCCGGAACCCTCAATACCAAAATGTACGGGCGCCCCGTCGTGCCCGAACAGACTCCCGAAGAACTCTACGGCATGAGCCAGGGCCTGGGCAACGCCTGGGTTGTTACCGCCGACAAGGCCGAACACAATCGCCGGACCCTCTACATGATCTCGCGCCGCAACTTCCGCATGCCGCTGCTCGAAGTCTTCGACCGGCCCGACGGCGTCCTCAGTTGTTCCCGCCGCGAATCGTCCACCACCGCTCCGCAGTCGCTGTCGTTGCTCAATAGCAAGTTCACGCAGCGGCAGGCCGCCGATCTCGCCGAAACGGCGTCGAAACAATCCGATCCCGCCCGCTTTATCTTCGAACGCATTCTCGGCCGCGTGCCGTCAAACGACGAACGCACCATGGCCTCCGAATTTCTCGCCAAACAAACCGCGCTGACCTCGAGCGCCCAGACCGCGCTCACCGAGTTCGCTCGCGGTCTTCTCAACGTCAACGAATTTCTCTACGTGGAGTAAGCATGTATTCTCGCCGCCAACTTCTCGAAACCGCCGGCAAAGGCTTCGGCGCCCTCGCCCTGGCAGATCTGATGCAAGCCGGGCCTACCAGCGTCAAGGCCCCCACTTCGCCCCGCGCGCCAAGAACGTCATCTTTCTCTTCATGCACGGCGGCGTCAGCCACGTCGATACCTTTGACCCCAAGCCATCGCTGACCAAGTACAACGGCCAGCCTTTGCCCGGTTCCTTCGGAGAAGGGCTCATCACCTCGCGCATCGATTTCCGCAAAGCGCTCATGCGCGGCTCGCCCTGGGAGTTCCACCGCTGCGGCCAATCGGGCCTCGAAATTTCGGCTCTCTATCCGCACCTCAGCGGCTGCGCCGACGACCTTGCCGTCATCCGCTCCTGTTACGGTGACGCCTTCGATCACGCCCCCGCAATCTACTTGCGCTCCAGCGGATCGCAATTCCCGGGCCGCCCGTCGCTCGGATCATGGGCGGCGTACGGGCTCGGCAGCGAGAATCAGAACCTGCCCGCGTTCGTCGTCATGAGTGATGGCGCCATGAAGTCCGGCGCCGGCGCGTATCACTCCGGCTACCTCCCCGCCGTTTATCAAGGAACCGTGTTCCGAGGCGGCAAGAGCCCCGTGCTGCATCTGGCTTCGCCCGAAGGCATCGGTGAAAAGTCCCAGCGCGAAACGCTGGACCTCATCGCGCGCATGAACAAGCGCCACTTCGCAGAACGGGAAGAGGATTCGGTGCTGGACGCCCGGATCAACGCCTACGAACTCGCTTTCCGCATGCAAGCCGAAGCTCCCGAGGCCGTCGATATTTCGAAGGAATCGGAAGCCACGCAAAAGCTCTACGGTATCGGCGAACCGATGACCGACGACTTCGGCCGCAAATGCCTTCTCGCCCGCCGTCTCGTCGAACGCGGTGTGCGTTTCGTACAGCTCTATCACGGGACAAACATCGGCGACGACTGGGACGACGCCCACCTCGACCTCCATGGCTCCCACACCAAAATGTGCAAGAAGTCGGACCAGCCCATCGTGGCTCTTTTGAAGGACCTAAAAGCCCACGGGCTCCTCGACACCACTCTCGTCGTCTGGTCCAGCGAATTCGGCCGCACGCCGCTTGCCGAAGGAAAGAACGGTCGCGATCACCATCCGTACGGCTTCACAACGTGGATGGCCGGCGCCGGCATCAAAGGCGGCCGCGTCCTCGGCGCGACCGACGAGTTCGGTCTCCGCGCCGTCGATCAACCCAAGACCGTCCACGACATGAACGCGTCGATCCTTCGCCTGCTCGGCATGGATCACACCAAGCTCACTTTCCGATACCAGAGCCGCGATCAGCGCCTCACCGACGTGCATGGCGAGGGTGAGTTTACCAACTGGTTGCTTGGCGCGTGAAACTGCTTATACTAAAGGCAGCGATATGGACGTACAGAAAACGATGGATTTCATTCTTGAGCAGCAAGCTAAGACTGCCATCACGCTCGATCGTTTGACCGAGGCCCAGTACAACTCCGAGCAGCGCATCGCGCGCAACGAAGAAGCGATCGAAGCCCTCATCGAATCCCAGCAACGAACCGATATCAAACTCGACCAACTGGGCGAGTACATCAATAAGGTGAGTACCGGCTTGGACCACCTCAAAGAGCGCGTTGACGCTCTCGTGCTTGTTGTCGACTCCATCATTCACCGCCCGCAAGCAAGCCAGTAACCGCGCTGGTGCGGCATGACAATTCCTGGCCGCCCTCCGCGCCTGAAGGGTTGTGATCAGACTTTTTCTCGCTTGTGCCGCCAGTCTCGCTGCCACCGACACCGTTTTTGTCCACTCCGAGCAGATTCCACCGCTCGCCCGCGTCGGCCAACCCGTAAAGCTTCGCCTGCGCACCGAAGTCGCCACCCGCATCGTTTGGGAGCCCATCGAAGGCGGCCCGGCCGCCAGTCGCGAAATGACGAGGGTCGGCGAAGGCCTTTGGGAAGTCGACATCACCGCGCCAAGTCTGAAACCCCGCGATCTCTATCAACGCCGCGTCGGCTACATGCGAACTTTCGTCGGCGCAACACCCAGTTTCACCTTCAATGCGTCTATTGCCTATGCCGACGGCCTTCCTCCCGCCCGCATCACCCGTCTTGCCGGCGATGCACAACGCTCCGACTACGTTCTGAACATTCAGTCCCGCGCCTTCTACGATCGCCTCTTCCCCAGCCCCGGGATTACTAGATTCGACGTCGCGCCGCTCTCTCGCCGCATCTATGAGCTACTCTCCGATGAGTGGGATTTTCTAAACATCGTCCCCGCCACGATCTCCGTCCCGCGTAACCGTTTTCACATCCCCATTCGAAATTCCGTGCAGGGAATTGGTCAAATCCCCCCCGGCCGATGCCGCCTCCTTCGGTTCCGCTTCCCGCCTGCAAGGCTACAGCGTTTTCCCCGCGACGCTGATTTACGACGCCGCCGATCAAGGCTATAACCATGAGACCGGTCACCAATGGGTCAATCACATGTCCACCGGCGCCTTCGGACCCGGCCGGCCCCACTGGCCGCTTTCCTCGATGTCGACCAACCTCATGAACTATTCCGACGCCGCAAGCGGTTTTGGTTCCCGTATCCCCTGCCGGTTCAATCTGCAGGCGGATGGGCGAATCACCGTCACGCCGTGGATTCCCGGTCAGGAGTTCTTCAATGACATGGATCTTTACCTCATGGGTCTGATGGCTCCGAACGAGGTCGCCACTCAGTACCTTGTGACCGACACCTCCCGAGCTGCCGGCATCTCATCGCCGCAAGGCCCCTGCGCCGCGATTGGTACTCTCACCACCGCCCAATACCGAACCGTTAATGCTTCCGACATCGTCGCCGTTCAAGGAGCGCGCGTCCCCTCCTCCGACGCATCGCAGAAGGACTTTCGCTCGCTACATGTCGTCGTCAGCCGCGATAGCCTTCTGACGCCCGAACAGATGGCCTACTTCGAGGTCTACACCCGCCGCGTCGAAGACCGCGGCCCACTGATGCTCCCCGACAGCCTCAACGGCTTCACCAATCCCTGGTACGCCGCGACCAAGAACCGCAGCACCATCTCCGCCAAGATCTCCGCCGAGCCGGTGCCGGCCATCTCTTACGGCGGCGTCGTGAATGCCGCCAACTTCCAAGGCGCGGCCATGGGGCCTTCCGCCGTTGTGACGTTGTTCGGTTCCGACCTCGCCGCCGGCCCCGCCAGCGCCGGTTCCGTCCCGCTGCCGCAGGACCTCAACGGCGTGCGTGTCTTTGTCGACGGTATCCCCGCGCCGCTGTTCTACGTCAGCCCTACTCAGATCAATTTCCAACTCCCCGAGTCGCTGCCCACAACCCGCGCCCTTCCCAATGACCTCGCCTACATCGCCATGGTCCGCGTCGAACGCGACGGCGCCCCCTCCAACATCGCCTATATTGAAATCCGCCCGACAGTGCTTGGCGCCATGTCCTACGGCGATAACTACGCCGTCGCCACCAACCCGGCCGGCGAACTCATCGGCCCGTCCAATCCCGCGTTCGCCGGTTCGCCCGTCGTTGTTTACTTCGTCGGATCGGCGCCGCTCACCGAACGCGTCGCCGCCGGCCAGCCCGCCCCTACCGATCGCCTGATTCGCGTTCAAGGGGCGAGCCTCACGCTCGGCGGCCAGGTGCAGGCAAGTAATTTTGTCGGCCTTACCCCGGGCGGCGTCGGCCTCTATCAAGCCAACATGTTTATCAACGGAGCTCTGGCCGAAGGAGAGTACCAGCTCGTCATCACCGTCAACGGAGTGACGTCCAATCCGGTGAAGATCCCCGTGCGCCGCCGCTAACCCGGATACCGAACAGAACTCCTGCTACGCTGCGTCCGGGGCGCGCTCGTACTTCGTCGCTCGCTTTCCGCGGGTGCTCGATCTACTGTCGAATTGCGCTTGAGTGCCTCGTATCGACACGGCTCAGTCGCGCTCCTGCGAGGACGCGGGGATATTCGGATCAAGTTGACCGACGGCGGAGGCATTCCGCGCACCCTCGTCACCTCCTCCCACGCCACGACGGCTCTCCTCGGACCACAGCGCGGCCCTCAAACCCGACTCCGTGATGGCCTCGGAATATTTCCCCCGCCACCCTGGCCGAGCGAGCGCCAAACTCACCCAGCGCCGCGCATCCTCGTCACCTCCTCCAAAGCCCGCGTTCGTCATCGTATTCATTGGCTTCATCGCGCGGGAACCGCTGCTAATCCTCGCTCGCCAGCGTTTTGTTTGGCGAACTCCGAATCCCCGGACGCCCGCCGCCGTCCGCTGGCTGCTCGTCGAGTCGGCAATCCTGGCGGTCTCGTTCGCTCTGCTGGCGCGCGGTGTTCCTCTCGTTCCGCTCGGAGTTTTCGCGGCGTTTGGCGGTGTGTTCACGGTGATCGCCGTAGCCGTTTTCATCAAGAACCACCAGCGGTCACGCGCGTTTCAGATTGTCAGCGCGGCGGCGCTGGGTTCGACTGCTCCTTTCGTCGCCGTGGTTGCGTTGGGGCATATTCCTGGCTGGATCTGGCCGCTCTGGGCGCTGCTCAGTCTGCATGGACTGACCTCGATCCTCACGGTGCACGCCCGCCTTGCGCTCAGGACCGGACGGATGCCGACGGCGTTCGAACTCTACGCGGGTCTTGCGCTGCAACTGCTGGGCGCGGGGTTAATCGGGGGCCGTCTGGCGCTTGTGCCGCTGTTTTCGGCCGCGGCCAATGCGTTTGAACTTTACCGATTGAGTGGAACTCTCGACGAGCCGTTTCGCCGCGTCGGCTTCCGCAATCTTGGCGTTTCGATCGTTTTCACCATTCTGCTTATCGCGTGCTTGTGGCCGGGTCGGCTATCCTAGTGGTTTCCCTGCGCGATGGTTGTCGAAACACAGATCAAGCGGTTTGATTCGATCGAACTCGAAAGCGGTGTCGTTATTCAGCCGGTCGATATCGCCTATGAAACCTACGGCGCGCTGAACGCCGCCCAGTCGAATGCGATTCTGATTGTCCACGCCTTCTCGGGCGACGCGCACGCGGCCGGCGAGAGCGCCGACGGCCAACGGGGTTGGTGGGAAAACATGATCGGCCCCGGAAAGGGTTTCGACACCGACAAGTACTTTGTGATTTGCACCAATGTCCTGGGCGGCTGCAAGGGCACAACCGGGCCGATCTCGATCAACCCGGCCACCGGCCAGCGCTACGGCATGTCGTTCCCGGTGGTCACCATCGGCGACATGGTGCGCGCGCAGAAGATGCTTGTGGAATCGCTCGGCATCAAACGGCTGCTCAGTGTGGCCGGCGGATCGATGGGCGGCATGCAGGTGCTCGAGTGGGCGGTTAGTCATCCGGAGTCGGTGGCGTCGGCGATTCCGATCGCGTCCACCGCGCGGCATTCGGCTCAGCAGATCGCCTTCAATGAAGTCGGCCGTCAGGCGATCATGGCCGATCCCGATTGGAACGGCGGCGAATACTTCGACTCCAAACCACCGGCCCGCGGTCTTTCGGTCGCGCGCATGGTAGGCCACATTACGTACATGTCCGACGCCTCGATGCGCGAAAAATTCGGCCGCCGCCAGCGCGAGGACAACGGGATCTTCGAAGTCGAGAGCTACCTGCGTTACCGCGGCTCGCAGTTCGTCGATCGCTTCGACGCCAACAGCTACCTCTACATCACGAAGGCGATGGACCTGTTCGATCTCGCCAACGGCGCGCAATCGCTGGTGCCTGTTTTGAATAAGACGCGCACCCGCTTTCTGGTCATCAGCTTCACCTCCGACTGGCTGTATCCGTCGTATCAATCGCTTGAGATCGTCAACGCGCTGCGGCGGCGGAATCAGGATGTGGCCTACATCGAGCTGACCTCGAGTTACGGCCACGATGCGTTTCTCGTGGAGGTCGACGAACAGGCCGAGCTGATCACCGGCTTCCTGGCCCGCTCGATGAAGGAGAACAGCCGCGCATGAAGGGCGAACACGGACCGCTCGTCCACGAACTATTCGGGCGCGGCGACTACGGACTTATCTCGGAAATCGTGGAGCCCGGATCGTGTGTTCTCGACCTCGGCTGCGGCGAGGGCGAACTGCTGGCCTGGCTCGCGGACAACAAGAACGTCGATGCGCGCGGGGTTGAGATCAGCCCCGCGAAATTACAGAAGGCGATCGCGCGCGGGGTGTCGGCGTATCAAGGCGACATCGAATCGTGCCTGGCCGACTACCCGGACAAGGCGTTCGACTACGTGCTGCTGAGCCAGACACTGCAAGAGGTTCGGTATCCCAAACAGGTGATGCAGGACATTCTACGGGTAGGTCGTCGAGCGATTATTGCGTTCCCGAATTTCGGGCATTACAAGGTACGGCTCGCGCATCTGCTGAACGGCCGCGCGCCGAAGACGAAGCTGTTTCCCTACGACTGGTACGACTCGCCGAACATTCATTTCTTGACGGTCGACGATTTCGAGATCCTCGCGGCGCGTGAACGGTGGCAGATTGAGCGGCGGTATTTTCTCTCGGGCACCAAGGAGATCAAGGCGATGCCGAATCTTTTGGCCGAGGTGGCGGTGTTTGTTGTCAGTCACGCATAAGATGTGACTCCGGTTACATCCCACTGGCGCTCCTCCAATGACTCGGTCGCCCCGCTCAACGTGTATTGGGAGATGACGCAAGCCCGCGGACTGGCCTGACTGCATTGCCGCGCGACGGCGATGCCGTTCGCCGCGCCGGGGGAACTGACGTTCGATCAGGGGGTGGGCCTGCTTCGTCAGATTTCCATGTTCGGCGATCCGATGCGGCGCAAGGATCTGTTCGACTTGATCGATGTGGCGCGGCGGTTGTCGATTCCCGTTTCGATCACGCCCGCCGCGACGCCAGCGCTCACGCGCGAGATGCTTGAGAGGCTGAATAACAGTGGAGTGACGGGGCTTGGGCTGAGTCTTGACGGCTCGTGTCCGGAGAAACATGACGGCATTCGCGGCGTGCCCGGAACGTTTGCGCGTACGATGGACGCTCTGAGATGGGCGCGCGATCTTGGGATGCCTGTGCGGGTCAACACGCTCGTTTCGGCCGAAACCGCGCCCGATTTGCCGGCGATCCACGAAGTGCTGAAGCAGTATCCCATCGCGCGCTGGAGCTTGTTCTTTCTGATTGCCGTGGGGCGAGGAGCGGTGCTCGAGCCGCTGGATGCCGCCGCTGCCGAACATTGCATGGAGTGGATCTACGGCATCGCGAAGAGCTCGCCATTCATCGTCGCAACGACGGAAGCGCCGTCGTACCGGCGTGTCGCCATCAACGAAATGCGCGCCGAAGGCCTCACGGGCGAGCAGATCAAACGCAGCCCGGCGGCGCGATCGTTCGGCATTCGCGACGGCCACGGCATCGTGTTCATTTCGGCGACCGGCGATATTTGTCCGGCTGGGTTCCTTCCGGTCCCCGCCGGCAATATTCGCAAGGACGATCTGGTCGACATCTACCGCAGCTCACCGCTGTTTACGGCGTTGCATGACCCCGAGACTTTTCACGATCGCTACGGCGTTTGCGAGTTCCGCCACGTTTGCGGCGGTTCGCGCGCGCGGGCATTTTCGGCAAGCGGCGATCCGCTCGGTCAGGATCCGCTGTGTGTGCACGAGCCTCGCCAATCTGCCACAATCGGCTGATATGAGACTGGATGTGCCGCTTGGATAAGCGGCTGATTCTAGTATTCGCCGTTGTGACAGCGTCAATCGGCGGAGTAATTGCGTGGCGCGTTACGCAGCCCCCGAAACCGGTAGTTCCTCCGGTTCAAGACTTGGAAGCCCGCTCGTTGGTCCTGCTGCTCGATAGGCCGCCGAATCTCGACAAATTGGCGATCTCAAAGGCGGTGGCGACAGAGTTCGGCGCCCAGGCGCACGTCACCGGCGATCTTCCAAGTTTGACCGTTCTCGTCGACGGCAACGAACTGTCTCTCCGCGTGCGGCAAGACGAATACCCGCTGCGTGACTTCAACGATTTCGAAATGAAGCATTTCGGTTGGATCGGTGTGGACCATAGCAGTTGGAAGAACCGGCCAGAGGTCGATTCGTATCCGCCGATGGCGCGGGTCTTGGCGGCGCTGTGGCCCGAGGGAGCGGCGGCAATCGTCTGTCCGGAGAGCAAGGAGTGGGCCATCGTGACCCGTTCCACGCCAAAAAAACTACGTGAACCGAACGTGTTGGATGCGTTGTTCCGGCCCGACAAGACATCGGGGCTTAAGAACATGCACATTGACGACTCCGACTTCGCCGCCGCTCGCGCGGAAGCTCGACGCCGCTGGCCCGAATTCGTGAGGGCGTTTCGAGCGCACGAAGGCAAGGCGTTCATCGTCAAGGCTTCCGTTACTCGCGGAAAGTTCACGGAGCACATCTGGATCGACGTCGTGTCGGAGCACGAAGGCGCTATTACCGGGCGGCTTGCCAACGAGCCGTTCGAATTGGAAGGCTTGAAATTGGGGTCGACCGTGAGCATATCCGCGGGCGATATCGACGACTGGCGATTCGTCTTCGACGGCGAGATACACGGCTACTTCACGCAAGCCGCAGTGAAGGCGCGCCAATGACGTTGTGGATCACTCTTGGAATCGCGCTGTTCGCCATCGCGGCATGGCAATGGTGGTGCAAGAAGAAAGCCGCCGCGGAAGCGCCTCCTAGTGAGGGTATTGCGATGTTGCTGACCGAACCGCGAGCCCTCAACGCGCAGGTGCTCGCCGCCAGTTCGCCGATGAGTTCGCCGTTCCATGCGAAACAGGCGAGGAATCGGACGCTGCAAACTTCGTCACTGGCGAAAAGTACCTATTTGTCGTTCATCTGAGCGGCTTTATGTTCCTGCTTCACAATAGCCCCAGATTGTATGCCGACAATCCATTGAGGTGACGGACATTGACGATACGATACTGCGCGGAAAGCTCGGCAACGAACCCGCGGCGCTCGACGGTCTGCGCTACGGTTCTCGGGTCGAAGTTCCTATCGCCGAAGTTGAGGACTGGGTCTATATGAGTGAAGGTAAACCGGTCGGAGCGTTTTCGCTCGAGTATTTCATGAAGCGCAAACGCTGAAGATCTGCCACAATCGGCTGATATGCGATCGGACGTGACGCTTGGATAACCGTGTGGCGCTGGTGATCGCCTTCGTCGTCGCGTCGATTGGCGGCGCGCTGGCGTGGCGCGTTTCGCGCCCGGCGGCGCCTGCGCCCAAAGAGGTTGAGGTCCGCTCGCTGGTTATGCTGTTGGACGAGCAGCCAGCGCTTGATAAAGCGGCCGTCGCGAATGCGATGGCGGCTGAGTTCGGCATGAAAGCGCGAGTTGGCGGAGAGGTTCCGTTGTTGTCGATTCAGGTTGAAGGCCACGACCTGCTGCTGCACCTAGAGAAGGGAGAGTACCCGCTTGACGGGTATGACGGTCTCGAAGACGAACATGCAGGTTGGATCGCCGTTGACGACAACACTTGGCAGAATCGAGCCGTTGGGGATCCGTATCCGGTGATCGGAAGAGTTCTTGCGGCGCTGTGGATGGATAGCGCGGTTGCGGTGTTGCATCCTCAATCCCAACAATGGGTGATGGTGAACGATTCGACACGCACGAAGTTGCGAGAGCCCGATGTCATCAACGCGCTGTTCCGGCGTGAACGCGGAGAGCCGCCAATCCCCGTTGACGACAAAGACCCCGCGCTGGTGGCCGCACGAAATCTGGCACGCAAGCGGTGGCCCGAATTCGAGAAGGCGTTTCGGGCACGCGAAGGCGAGGACTTCATCCTCAAGGCGCCGATCACGCGCGGCGATGTCACCGAGCACATCTGGATTACCGTGCTCGACATGGATGGCGGTGTGATTAGCGGGCGTCTGGCGAATGAGCCGTATGATCTGGCTGGCTTGCAGATGGGTTCGAGCGTGGAAGTGCGGATCGACGAAATCGACGATTGGCCGTATACGCTAAAAGTCACAGAGGTGGGTTACTTCACAAAGGCCGTGGTCGAGGTGCGCAAATGATACGCGGCATCATACTGTTCTTGTTTTGGGCGCTTGTTGGGCTTGGGCTGCGGACACTTTGGAAGCTGTATCTGGAGTGGCGGCGCAACCGGCCGCGGCGCGCCGAGGATTCGATCGTGATGCTGCTGTCGGAGCCGCGCGCGATGAATGCGCAGACGCTGGCGGCGTTGTTGGCGAGCGAGTTTGGCGTGGCGGTTGGGCTCGCCGCGTCGGAGAACGTAGAGAACTTTGTGGGTGGCGAATCGCCGATTCTTCCGTTCCGTATTCAGGGTGGATCTTTCGTGCTGCACGTGCACGCCGCGCCGTATGTGGCCGATCCGGAGAAGGTCGCCAGCGGAGTTGCCGAGCAGCGGCTGGCGATGGCGATCCGCGAGCATCGCGCGTGGATTTCGGTCGACGCGCTGCGCGATGGTGAGAATCCGTACCCGACGATTGGCCGCGTGCTGGCGAGGCTGTGGGGCGCCGACGTGATGGCGCTTTTGCATCGTCCGTCGAAACGCATAGCGCCGGGCAGCGACCTCGTACCGTTTCAATTGCGCGCCGCCGATCCGGTGAAAGCGGTCTTCGGCGAGATCGAGCATTCGCCCGTTGTCAACGCCGAGGCGGAAGATGCCGAACTTGCCGAGGCCAAGCGTGTGGCGCAACGCCGGTGGAAAGAGTTCTGCGATGCCTTCGCCGCCAACAGCGGCAACGGCTTTTCGGTTAAAGCGCCGATCACGCGCGACGGCCGCACCGAGCACATCTGGGTTGATGTCGAGGAGATTACGCTCACCTGTGTGTGGGGGCTGCTCGGGAACGAACCGTCGGATTTGCCGGGATTGCGGCTTGGTTCGCGCGTCGAGGTGCCGCTCGACGACATCGAAGACTGGTCGTATTTGCGGGACGGAAAGACGATCGGCGGATTTTCGATCGCGGTGCTGTTGAAGCGCAATCGTTGAGGATCTGACACAATCGTCGGATATGGACCGACGGGTATTTCTGGCGAGTGGTGTTGGGCTGGCGGCGCAAACGGGCACTCCGAAATTGATTCGGCCGCGTGTGTTGAAACGCGGCGATACGGTCGGATTCGTCACACCGTCGACGTATGTGTCGTCGCCTGACGAACTGGCCACGGCGCTGCGGACGGCCGAGTATTTCGGCTTAAAGGTCAAGATGGGCGCGAACGTGCGGAAGAAAACGGGCTATCTCGGGGGATCGATCGCCGAGCGAGTGGCCGATTTGCACGCCATGTTCGCCGATCCGTCGATCGCGGCCATCTTCGCGATTCGCGGCGGATACGGCAGCGCGCAGTTGTTGCCGGCGCTTGACTACGAACTGATCCGGACGCATCCGAAGATCCTGCAGGGTTACAGCGATATCACCGCGCTGCATCTGGCGATCCATCAGAAGACCGGGCTGGTGACGTTTCACGGTCCGGTAATGTTGTCCGGGTTCACGCCGTATACGATCGAACATTTTTGGCGTGCATTGTTTGAAACAACACCGATCGGGAATGTCACGAACCCGAAGGAGTCAAATCCGCTGCGGCCCGCTCACACGCTGCGCACGGTGCGCGGCGGGCGGGCGCGCGGGCCGCTTGTCGCGGGCAACTTGACGCTGATTTCGACGACGATGGGCACGCCGTACGAGATCGACACGCGCGGCAAGATTCTGTGCATCGAAGACGTCGGCGAGGAGCCGTATTCGATGGATCGCATGCTGACGCAACTGCGGCTGGCGGGCAAGTTCGATCAGGCCGCGGGCGTGGTGCTCGGCGAATGCTCGCGCTGCACGCCGCGCGAGTTCCGACCGGGTTTCGATTCGAATTTGTCGCTTGGCGAAGTGATCGACGAGATTCTGGGCGGGCTGAAGATTCCGGTGCTGACCGGGTTGACGTTTGGGCATACCTCCGATCAGTTGACGCTGCCGTTGGGCTGCATGGCGGCGCTCGATGCGGACAAGGGAACGCTGACGATCGAGGAGGCGGGAGTGACGGCGTGAAACGCTACGATGCGATCATCGTCGGCGGCGGTCACAACGGCTTGGTGACTGCATTCTATCTGGCGCGCGCGGGGCGCAAGGTGCTGGTGTTGGAGCGGCGCGATCTTGTCGGCGGCTGCGCGGTGACCGAGGAGTTGTGGCCGGGGTATCGAGTCTCGGTGGCGAGTTATTTAACGAGCCTGTTGCAGCCGAAGATCGTTGAAGACATGGAGCTGGCGCGCTTCGGTTATCAGGTCGATCCCAAGGACCCGGCGTTTTTCTCGCCGTTTCCCGATGGGCGGTATCTGTTCACTTGGCAGGATCACCAGAAAACGTTCGACTCGCTCGCGCAGTTTTCGCGGCGCGATGCGGAGCGCATGAGTGAATACGACGCGCAGTTGGAGCGGATCGCGGTGTTGGTCGAGTCGCTGCTTTTAACCGTGCCGCCGCCTTTTCCGCCGTCGGGTATCGGCGAGATGCTCGAATATCTGAAGCTTGCCGGGCGCGTGCGGAAATTGGGCGCTCGTGATATGACAGCGCTGGTGAAGATCTTCACGATGAGCGCGGCCGAGTACCTGGACGAGTGGTTCGAATCGCCCGAGATCAAAGTGACGCTGGCGACCGATGGCGTCATCGGCGCCAACGGGGGGCCGCGATCGCCCGGCACGGCGTATATTTTGCTGTATCATTGTACGGGCGGCGTGGGCGGCAAGCGCGGGTTGTGGGGATTTGTGCGCGGGGGAATGGGCGCGGTGTCGGAGGCGATGGCGGCATCGGCGCGCGCGCGCGGCGTGGAGATTCGATGCGGCGCGGAGGTGGCGTCGATCGTGGTGAAGTCGAATCGCGCGCGCGGCGTGGTGTTGGCATCCGGCGAAGAGATCGAAGCGTCGCAAGTGGCGTCGAACCTTGATCCGAAGTTGACGTTCGAGAAGCTGGTTGATCCTTCTCTGTTACACGAAGAGTTCCGCTCGACGATCCGGCACTTCCGCATCGAAGGCACGTCGGCGAAGATCAATCTCGCGGTTAATCGATTGCCGTCGTTCACGGCGCTGCCCGGAGCGCCGGGCGCGCATCACAAAGCGACGATGCACATTTGCCCCGATATGGACTACGTCGAACGCGCGTGGGACGGCGCCAAATACGGCCGGCCCAGCGAGCGGCCGCTGCTGGAGCTCACGTGCCCGACGTTGTACGATCCATCGCTTGCGCCGCCGGGGAAACACATTCTCGGCGTGTTCCTGCAATACGCGCCCTACACGTTGCGCGAGGGCGATTGGGATTCGCTGCGCGAGCCTTTTTACCGGCGCGTGATCTCGATCGTCGACGAATACGCGCCGGGTTTCTCGTCGTCGATCGAGCACTATCAGATGTTGACGCCGCTCGATCTGGAGCGGCGGTTCGGGATTACGAAGGGAAACATTTTTCACGGCGAGATGGCGATCGACCAGATGTTCTTTATGCGCCCGGCGGCGCGTTGGGCTTCTTACAAGACGCCGATCGATGGCTTGTTTCTTTGTGGCAGTGGCGCGCACCCGGGCGGCGGCGTGATGGGCGCGCCGGGGTATAACGCGGCTGGGGTGATGGTGAAGGGATAACTATGGAGCGGCAAATTATTGATCGTGTCGCAGAGATCATTGGCGATCGCTCGCGCGCGGAGAGGTGGTATGTTTCGGCACCTGGAAGCGTTGGCCGAGGGTGGGTTTGCGTGAGGTTGTTATTCGGTATCGCGAACGTGAACGAGTCGAGCCCCCAACTCGTCGCCTAGCGAGCGTTCGACGTCGCTGGTGATGAGACCCGCCGCATCCATCCCGCGCACGTGCACCCGGTCTTTGTCGCGGAACGAACTGAGCTTCATTCGCAGTAGATCCGCAACGGGAATCACCCAGAATTCTTGACCGTGAAGTCCGACGCGTACCGGGTGCAGGTTGGGGTGCGCTTCCACTTGTGAACTCTTCACCTTCTCGCCCGAGTACCAAAGGTGAACGGCGTTGCGCGGACTCGACGTTTCTCCGTAGAGCAGCATATCCAAGCCCGCCGAGTGTCGAAAGCGGAAACCGCTCGCTTCGGCGATCTCAACAATACGGGGCAGATCCTCTCGACGGATCATGACATCAATGTCTCTGGTCAGCGAGGAGTGCGTCGAGTCCGCATTTTCAACGTGAAGAAATACCGCCAAACCTCCGACGAGTTCGTGTTGAACTCCGGCGTCCTCCAATGGAGTAGACAGTTTTTGGAGGGTGCCGATTAGTTCGAATACTCGTTGTTCAAAAAAGACGTTAACGAACTCCCGTTTCGAAGCCGCGCTTTCGATGAACTCAGTGAATGTGACCATGGCGGCGCCTACTATTTTAACCCCCGCAACGCTTCCGCGGCTTTTGCGCGAAATTCCGCATCCGAGCCCGCGGCGGCTTTGCGGAGGTGTGGGAGCGCGGCGGCAGTGTCGCCCGTGGCTGCCAGCGCGATGCCCAGGCCGAACGCGGCTCGCATCGATGACGGCCGCAGGCGCGCGGCTTCGCGGTAGTGTATCGCGGCCTCTTTGGGATTGTTGCGCGCCAGCAGTAGATCGCCGAGTAATTCGCGCCCGTCGGCAAAATTTGGATCGGCGCGCAGGCAGGCTTCGAGTTCGCGCTGCGATTCGTCGTAACGCTGCAAACGCCCGAGCAGCATCGCGTAGTTGTAGCGCGTGCCGGCGTCGTTGGGGCGCAGCCGCAGCGCGGTGTCGAACTCCGACTGCGCTTCCGGGAAGCGGCCGGAAGTTGCCAACAGGTTGGCGAGATTGCCGTGCGCGTCGGCGTAGTCGGGCTTGATGCGGATCGCTTCGCGGAAGGACACCGCGCCGGCGGCCATTCGCAAGATGCCCAAATTGTTGTGCGCTTCGGGCATGTCCGGGTCGCGCGCGAGCGCTTTTTCGAACGCCGCTGCCGCTTCGGCTGGTTTGCCGAGCGCCTGGTAGGTGAGCCCGAGTTCGTGCCACGCCACCGCATGTCCGGGAGACATCGTTGTCGACCGCTGCAGTACCGATGCCGATTCGGCGTTGCGCGACAGGCGCCGCAGGGCCGTTCCTAATTTCCGCCAGCCAGCGGCGCGCGACGGTTCGCGGCGCACCACTTCGCGATACCACGGCAGCGCTTTCGCCAATTGGCCATCGCTTTCCAGGGCCTCGGCCAGTTCCAAGTACCAGTCCGCGCGCGCCGGTTCGTGACGAGCGATCGCAGCGGTCAGTTGCGCGATGCCCGCTTTCAGATTGCTCTTCTGTTTCACCTGCGCTACCGCGCGATACAAGTCGTCGACCGCGGCCGGATAGAATGGCACGACTTCGCCGCGATAGGCGTCCTGCGTTTCGGCGCGTTCGGCGAGCAGATGGCCCGCGGGCTTGTGGCGTTGAATGAGATGGTCCGTTACCACGGCGTGGACGACGTCGCTGGTGCGGCGCTTGGGCATGTGGCAGCCGACGCAGTCGCCGGGGGCCTGTGCATGCGACGAGTCGTGGCATTGCCGGCAGGCGTTTTCGTATTGCCTGGCCGCTTCGGCGCCGCGCGGCGCGTTGTGCGGATCGTGGCACGTCGTACACAGCATCTTGCCCGCGCTCTTGGTGAAACACGCCGACTTCCGCATCCGGTACGCCGAACTGACGATTTCGAATTTGTCGTCGTGACCCGCGCCGGGCGCGTGGTCGAAATTGAGAATGTAGTTGGCCAGCGGTTCGCCGGGCCGGAACGAGAACGGCGTTCGCTCGTAGCGCAGGATGGCGTTGGGCAGCGGCGCGCTTGTCGTTTCCAGATGACAGGCCATGCAGAGGTCGAGTTGGCGTTCGCCGCGCGGACGCGTGATGGCCTGGCGAACGAGTTCGGCCGATGCGCCGGATTTGCTTGCAAGCTCGATATGCTTCGCACCGGGGCCGTGGCAGCGCTGGCAGTCGATGCCTTCGGGCAGCGTGCCGAGATAGACCGGCTCTTCGGATTTGGCGGGGACGTTTGGGTAGGCGTTGTGGCAGAACATGCAGTCGTAGGTGATCGGACGCCGGAAGCCCTCGTGATCGGCGCGATCGTAGCCGGGATTCATCGCCCAATACCCGCCCTTCTCGGCGTACCAGCCGAGCGGCAGTTCGAACAGCGTTCCGGCCGGAGTGCGGTGCAGGAAGGTTCGCGCGAGGTTGCCCGAGCCCATCACGTAGTCGATGCGTTTCTCCATCACGTTGATTTCCCGTCCGGCGGAGTCCAACTGATGACGCCTCTGATAGAACTCTCCACCGCGCACGAGCGTCGAGAAGAAGCTATCGGACGGCGAGTGATAAAAGGCGCCGTTCAACACAGGCGTGTTCGCCGCGGCGGCGCGCGCGAAAGAGCGGCCCATTCCGGTCTTCTTGTACGCGTCGTAAATGGACTTGTGACAGCTCGCGCACTCTTGCTGCGCGAATCCCACGCTCGCCAGTAATACGCCGAGGAGTACCCGTGCGCCCATGTGTGGCCCATCGTAACAGAGTCGGTGTGGTATGCTCACGCGAAGAAAGGGGCGTTTCGCTTGATATCCACACTTCGCTTCGCACTACTGGTAACCGCTTCGCTCGGCCTGATGGCGCAGAGCGGCGCCGGAACCATCCAAGGCACCGTGCAGGACGCCACCGCGGCCGCCATACCCGGCTGCAACGTCCAGGCCACCAATTTGGCCACGGGCGTCTCGATTCAGACGACGACAACCGCCGCGGGCTTCTATGCTTTGAAAGGCCTGTTCGCCGGCAACTACACCGTCACTTTCACGGCCGCCGGCATGAAGAAGTCCGATGTTGCGATCACGCTGCAAAACAGTCAGGTGCTGGTCTACAACGCGCAGCTCGCGGTCGGCGAGGTCAGTGAAAAAGTCACCATCACCGCCGAGACGATCCAGCTCGCCACCTACGACAGCGGTACGGTCAACACGCAACTTGACGCCGCGCGCATCCAGCAACTCCCGCAGAACGGCCGCAACGTGCTCGGCTTGGCGCAGAACACCGTACCCGGTCTGGAAGGCGGCGGCACTCGCGCCAACGGCCTGATGGGCGAGGCGATGGAGTATTCGCAGGACGGGGCTCCGATGACGAACCGCAATTTCGGCAGTCCATCGAACACGGCGCGTGCGATCCTGCCCGATCCCGACGCGGTGGCCGAGGCGCGGTTTGAAACCCTGAACTCGAGCGCGCAGTTCGCTACGCCGGCAACGGTCATCCTGACGACGAAGTCGGGAACCAACCAGCTGCACGGCTCGCTATTCGAAACCGCGCGCAACAACTACTTCGGAATCGCCCGCGCCCGACAGGATCCGACGAACTTCAGGGCGCCCAAACTGATCCGTAACGAGTTCGGCGCATCCGCCGGCGGACCCATCTGGATCCCGAAATTCTATGACGGCCGCAACCGCTCCTTTTTCTTCTTCGCCTACGAGCGTTTCTCGCTGCGTTCGGCCAGTCAGCAGTTGATGCGCGTGCCCACCATGGCGATGCGTCAGGGCGACTTCTCCGGGCTTATCAACAACGCCAACGTCCTGCAGCAACTCTTCGATCCGAGCACCACGCAGGGCGCCGAGATGAACTACTCGCGACTGCCGTTCTCCAACAACCAAATCCCACTGGCGCGCATCAGCCCCTTGGCGAGAACACTTCTCGCCGCCACACCGCCGCCGACCTCGGCGGACAATCCGATGGTCAACTTCAACTTGACCGGGCAGAACCCGACCACGGCGACCGTTCCGAACTACACCGTTCGCCTCGATCACGTTTTCAACGAAAAGAACCGGATGTATTTCCGCTTTACCGATATTCGTCAGCAGCAGCGCGCGCTGCGCAACTATCCGTCCGCTTCGCCGGCGAACATCGAGACGCCCGAATTGAAGGAAGGTTCCACGGGTTACCAGGACATTCCCGTGCAGACGATTAGCGGGGCGCTGGGTTATTCGAAAGTTTTCTCGCCTACCTTCTTCTCGGAGACGGTCCTGAGCATGCAATGGCAGCGCATGTACGTGCAGGGGCCGGAGCGATCGCTGCTCAATTTTGAAAAGCAGTTTGGCCTTCCAAACAGTCTGGGTAACATCGGCTTCCCCGACATCGGTTCCAACCTCTTCATGCCATACGGCGGTTCGCAGTGGTATTACGGGATGAGCCAGCGCGTCGAGAACTTCGACGAGAACTTCAACAAGATCGCCGGAAAACACCAGATCGCCTTTGGTCTGCGCGTCCGCCACGAACGGTTTGCTTATCTCTCCGATCGCGGAACCGACCAGACGACGTTCACCAACCAAGCAACCGGCATCTACGATCCCACAACCGGAATCAATTTCGGTGTCCGCGCCAATACCGGCAATCAGAACGCCGACTTCTTCCTCGGCGCCGCCGCCAGCTACAACGAACGCCGGAACTCTCCGTTCAACATCTCTTCGCTGATGGAATACGACTCCTACATTCAAGACAACTGGCGTGTCAATTCGCGGCTCACGATCAACCTCGGCTTGCGATGGGAGGCTCATCCCGCCGTGCGCGCAGCCAACGATTACATGGTGGCGTTTGACGTGAAGAACAAGGCGATCGCGCTGCCCCGGCCGCTCGATTACTACATCCAGAACGGCCTAACTACGAACGCGATCCTCACTAACCTTCGCAATCTGGGAGCGAAGTTCGAAACGTTCCAGGAGGGCGGAATGCCTTCCCGTGGCATCGCCGGCGCCAATGCCAACTTCTTGCCGCGGACCGGCTTCGCGTACCTACCGTCGTTCGGCAAGAACGGAACGGTTATTCGCGGCGGCTACGGCGAGTACATCTATCCGGTGCCTGTGCGGAACTCGATTCGCTACCTGACGGCGAGCTATCCGTTCATCGCCGCTTATTCGACCAGCTACACGAACGCCGCCCAGTCGCCAGACGGTTTGCCGAATTCGCTGCTGCGTAACCCCATCCGCGTCGTCGCCGGCGTGAACTCGGCCAACGCGGTCGATACGCAGTCGACCACCGCGCTGCTGCCCGGCATTGGTACCGGCACCGTAGTTGGTGGCGATTACCCGCCTGCCCGTGTGCGGGAAGCCAACTTTACGATCGAGCAGCCGCTGAAAGATGGATCGGTGTTCCGCGCGTCGTATGTCTTCACACACGGTGAAAACCTCGATCAAAACTTCCAGATCAACGACGCGCCTTCCGCCTACGTCTGGCAGGCGAAGACGGGCACCACGCCGCCGACTGGCCCGTTGGCCAGCGTCGCCACGCGACCCTATGACAACCGCACCTGGGGCGGTATTACCCAATCCACAAAGTACGGTTTCTCGAACGATAGCGCGCTGCAGTTTAACTACCAGCGGCCCTATCGCCGAGGGGTGGGATACCAGATCTTTTATGTATACTCGCGCGCCTTCCGCGTCGGCGGGAATACGTTCCGCGACAACATCCTCTTTCCCGCCGATATCTTCGCTCCCGGCGCGATTCCGCAGGGGATGGACGTTGGTACCCAATTTAAGCCGAGCCGCGAATTCAACCGCTGGCAGAACTACCGTGCCGACACGGCCATTCCGTTGCACCGCATTACGTTTAACGGTATTGTCGATGTGCCGTTCGGCAAGGGCCGCCGCTTCGCCAAGAACAGCAACCGTTTCGTCGACGCGCTGATTGGCGGTTTCCAGGTTGCCTTTGTCGGCACCACGGTGTCCCAGGCCTTCCAGGTCGCAAACGATAACTACGGAGCGACCAGCCCGGTCGAACTGTACAAGAGTTCGGTAAAGGTCACCGACTGCCGTTCCGGGGTCTGCCGGCCCGCCAATATGTGGTTTAACGGATATCTTGCGCCCACGGTCATCAACGCCACCACGCGTGGCGTTACCGGCGTTCCCTCGGGCTACACGCCTTACCTGACGCCGATCAACAACACGCCTGGCCAAACCAACTTCGGCAACAATAACGTCGTGCAGACCCTCGCCGGCGGCCGCCAGGTGACCACTCCGTTCTCACCCGGCCCAAGCGGCGTGCGTGCTTATAACTCGTTCGTGCTGCAGGGTCCGAAGAATTTCCAGTCCGACATCTCGCTGTACAAAGAGTTCGTCATCACCGAGCGCGTGAAGTTCCGGTTCAATGTCGACGCCTTCAACGCGTTCAACATCCAGGGTCTCTTGAATCCGGGTGATTCCGACGGGATTCAGACGCACCAGCGGTCCTACTGGACGCCGCGGCAGATTCAGTTCACGGGCCGCATTTCGTTCTAGCGCTTCCGCAGAATTAGCCCGTTCTGAATCGGCAGAAAATCGAGTATCCGTTCCAGTGAGAATCCGGCTGGTTCCATTTCCGATCGCATCTCGGCGGGCGACATCTTGTGCGCTTCGCCGACGGGCACGCCGGGGCGCTCCTTGGCGTACTCAAGCACCACCAGTCGCCCGCCCGTGCGCAAAGCGCGCCGGAACTCGTCTAACATGCGTTCCGGCTCGGCAAACTCGTGATAGGCGTTGGCGATGAAAATGACATCGACGCTGTTTTCCTCCAGCGCCGATTCCCGGAACTCAATGTTGCGCGTGCCGCGCCGCGCCGCTTCTTCCTGATTCAATTGCAGCATCGAGCGTTGGATGTCGACCGCGATCGTTCGATCGACTCGCTTCGCGATGCGCCAGGTGAAGTACCCCGCGCCCGCACCGACGTCGGCGACCACATCGGTGCGGCGCAGCGCCAGGGCGTCCAGCACCGCTTCCGGTTTCTCTTCGCGGTCCCGTTCCGGCCGCGTCATCCACGCCAGTGTTTCGGTTACGCGCGCGATTTCGCGCGTCCTGGGTAAGGCGGACGCCGCCGGTCCGCGCAGCGACGAGAGGTAGACCACGATCGCATCGATCTCGCCTTCGTTCAGCTTGGTTCGAAACGACGGCATCAGCGAGCGATCCTCATGCCGCACGGCCAACACGTCCTTCTTCAAGAAAGACCGCATTTCGCCGCTCGTCAATCGCAGCTGTACCGACAGGTCGTCCTCATTCAACACGACGCCCTCGACGCGGCCGGCGCGTGTCTCAACGATTCCGGTGACGAAGTCGCCGTAGATCTCCGCGTTCGGGTCGAGCAGCGAAGCGCGAATCGAAACCGGCGTGCGCACGGCGCCGATCGCCGACAACTCCGGCCCAACGCTGCCGCCTTTTCCGTCGAGCGCATGGCACCGCGCGCAGTGGGTTTCGAACAGCGCCGGCGCTTGCGCGACGCACACCATCGACGCCAGCCAGAGCGCCCGCATTAGTCCAGTCCGAAGGTAATCAGAACGTCTCCGACCGGCAACGACATCAACTGCTTGCCATTCGATAGAAAACTGATCGGCGAGGAATACACGCGGTCGTTGCCCATGAAGTGCCACAGGCGTTCGCCGCTCCGCGCGTCGAGCGCGAAGACGACGCCTTCCAACGTGCCGCCGAATACAAGTCCGCCGGCTGTTGCCATCACGCCGCTCCAAGGCGGTGAGAGGACCTTGTGCTCCCACTTCGTGTCGCCCGTCAGTGGATCGATCGCCATTACTTTGCCCCAGCTCTCTTCCGGAGCGAAGCGCGGCCGTCTGCGGAACGGCCGGCCAACCGCTGCGTCGGGCGCCGTTGTTGGGTGACGCGGTTCGTCCTTGGTGAATACGCGGCGTTCTTCGCGCGCAAACGTGTAGAGCAGCTTCGTCGACGGCGAGTAGCTGTGCGACATCCAATTCGCCGCGCCATCGACGCCTGGGAACACGCTCGTATTGCCGTCCGGCGTGGGTTCGTTGCCGGGGATCACTTCCGGCCGCCCCTTGGCGTCGAAGCTCTTCACCCAGGTCTGCCGGACGAAGTTCTTCGCAAACAGGAACTCGCCGGTGGCGCGGTCCAGCAGATAGTAAAAGCCGTTGCGATTCGGCCACGCCATCAGCTTCCGTTGTTTGCCTTGATAGAGGCCATCGACCAACACCGGAATTTGCGTGGCGTCCCAGTCGTGGAGGTCGTGGGGCGTGAATTGGTAATACCAGGCCAGCTTGCCGGTGTCGGCGTTCAGGGCGATCACGGAACAGGAGTAGAGATTGTCGCCTTTGCGGAAGTCGCCGTTGTAGTCGGGCCACGGGTTCGATGTTCCCCAATAGACGAGGTTCAACTCGGGATCGTATGCGCCGCTGTTCCAAGTCGAAGCGCCGCCTGTTTTCCAGGAGTCCCCGGCCCACGTTCCGAAGTTCGCCTCTCCGGGTTGCGGGATGGTGTTGAATCGCCAGAGACGCTTGCCGGTGGCCGCGTCGTAGCCGTCGAGAAAACCGGAGACGCCGCGCTCGCCGCCCGCCATGCCGACGACGACTTTTCCATGCAACGCGAGAGGCGCGCCGGGCGACGCATACCCGCCGGCCGCTTCGTGATCGTGCATCTTGACCTTCCACAACTCGCGTCCGCTCCTGGCGTCGAGCGCGATGAGATGCATGTCGAGCGTGTTCATGAATAGCCGGTTGTCGAGAATTGCCAATCCGCGATTCACCTTGCCGCAGCAGTTGAACGTGCGTTCGGGATTGCGGTGGACGTAGGTCCACAGGGTGCGGCCCGTTTCGGCGTCGAGCGCGAAGACTTCGTTTTCCGGCCGCGTGAGGTACATGATTCCATCGGCGACGAGCGGGGTTGTTTCGAATTTCTCCTGCGTCCGCGCCTGATACATCCACTTCACTTTCAGGCCGCGAACGTTGGCGGATGTGAGCAGGTCGAGCGCACTATATCGCCAGCCGCTATAGTTGCCCGAGTACATCAACCAGTCGCCCGCCTCGGGCTTCAGCAGCCGCACATAGGGAACCTGCGCCGGTGCCGTCAGCGCGATCAGCAAGGCAATTCGAATCATCGCAACTCCCGCAAAAATGCAATCAAGGCGTCGATCTGTTTGTCGTCAAGTCTGCCGGCGAAGGAAGGCATCAGCGACGGTTTCGACCGGTCGATCTCCACAATCCCTGCTTTCAGCAGCGACCGCGGTTGGCCGCGTGTATCGCGGATTTGAACCGAGATGTCGTCTTCGTTCAGCCGAATGCCCTCGATGGCGGCTCCGTCTTTCACAATGACCCGGATGGCGCGATAGCCCATCGCGATTTCCTTGCCCGGCTCCAGGATCGACTCGCGCACAAACGCCGCTCCACGCCGGGCCACGCCCGCTAGATCCGGGCCGACCGTTTCGTGGCAGGCGCCGCAATTCGCTTCATATAACGCGTGGCCAAATGCGGGGTCGCCGGACACGGCCGCCGAATCGACGCGCGCCAACGACTTGACGTATTCCGCCAGCCGCCGCACGTCATCGTCGGACGCGCGCACCGCGGGCATCTCGGTTCCCTTTACGCCGTTGCGAATCGTCGTGAACAGGTCGCCGTGTTTGTAGCGTCCGGTTGTAAGATCCGGGCCGCGCCCACCTTCCCCGCGCGCGCCGTGGCAGTACGAACACTGGGCGCGATACAACCCCGCCGCGTCTTGCGCGAGCGCCGTGCAGGCGACAACGGCCAGCCACATTCGCATGCTCTCTAAAATACACCCGCCGCGCCGTTGCGCGCCACTGGGCCGCCCCGCCGTGCCAGAATGACCGAATGCTGCTTCGACGCCACTTTCTCGCCGCGCTCGCCGGCGGTTCGGAGCCCCCGAAGAGTATTCTTTCGCACGAACACATTCTCGTCGACTTCGTCGGCGCCGCCGGCATCGGCCCCGGCCGCTAGTGTCCTGTCTCATATAACTATGTACATATAGGCAGAGTTGCCTCATACTGGGTCATGTTCACCCCAGCAGCTCCCTTGGCGGTAGAAGCGAGCCAACGGGAGCAACTCGAAGCCTTGCTCCGGAACGGAAGCTCCCCCCAGCGTGTGGCGCTACGCTGCCGGATTCTCCTGTTGGCGGCGAAAGGCGTCGCCAATCAGTCGATCGCCCAGCAACTGGAGGTTTCGCGCCCCACGATTGTGGCGCTGCGGGCGGCCTTC
>Ga0194131_10003285_pt1 | contig 25682 bp, 21 predicted proteins | sample TA2KigO120mmetaG_FD_148631 | JGI IMG/M metagenome (GOLD analysis project Ga0194131, IMG submission 148631) | Freshwater microbial communities from Lake Tanganyika, Tanzania - TA2015053 Kigoma Offshore 120m | ecosystem: Environmental > Aquatic > Freshwater > Lake | place: Tanzania: Lake... | reverse complement strand
TGGTCTTTACAGATCTTTGCCCAATCAAGAGAGGTTCTTACAAATATTGCTTTAATAGGTATAGGTGCCACAATCTTTGGTGTTATACTGATGATGACGTCAATATTGTTGTTTTCCATAATTACTGTTGTAAAAGAATTAAAAAGATAATTTAAAGATGAGATATTGGGAGAAGATCAGAAAATCGGTTGTTGAGTTAAGAGGACTTGCATTAATTGGTTTTGCTGATATTATCAGTAATGTGATTTCAGGATTATTTTGGTTATATCTTGCTTCTTTAATTGGGGATGAATCGTATGGTAAACTAAGTTACTCACTTGCGTTGTGCGGGATAGCATCTACAATATCGCTAATCGGAGCAAGCAATACAATTACGATATATGCTGCAAAAAGAAACGACGTAATTTCTTCACTTTATTTCATTTCTTTAATCATCGGAGTGATAGTTTCTATCATATTGTTTGTTGTTGTAGGAAGTTATGAGATTTCAGTATATGTTTTGAGCAGCATTATTTTTGGCCTTGCTGTAGCTGAGATTCTAGGTAAGAAACTATACAAAGAATATTTGCTATTAGCTATACTACAAAAAGTTCTTATGATTTTTTTATCAATTGGTTTGTATTTTGTTTTTGGTATAAACGGAACAATACTTGGATTAGGGATTTCTTTTCTTCCATACAGTGCAATAGCTTTCAGAACCTTAAATGGTATGAAGATCCAGTTCCATATTTTAAGAGAGCATGTTGGATTTATTATGAATAATTACATTATGAGTCTATCAGGTCTTCTTAACAGTTCTATTGATAAATTAATAATTGGACCACTGTTCAGTTTTGTATTACTGGGTAACTATCAATTGGCTTTACAATTTTTAGTGATTTTTCAGACATTGCCAATTGTAACGTACAAGTATACAATATCACATGATGTTGAAGGAAAGTCAAATTGGAAATTAAAAAAAATATCTATCTTTATTTCAACAGGAATTGCAATTACAGTTATTATATTATCACCCATAATTATTCCGGTATTTTTTCCAAAATTTGGTAATCTAGTAAGTTTATTGCAAATCTTAAGTATTTCACTAATTCCAATTGCAATAAACTACAGCTTAACATCAGGTCTTCTTGCTAAAGAGAAAAGCCGCATTATTCTAATAGGAACAATATTATTTTTTACAACATACATTATTCTTCTATACATATTTGGAAAGGTTTTGAATCAGAATGCTGACGGCATAGCATTAGCATATGTGATTTCAATGTCAACTCAAACATTATTTCTCACTATTGCCAATAAGATGCTAAAGAAAGATTGAATTATTGTGTTTCTACGTAAAAGATATGAAAGTTGTAATTTTAGCCGGCGGTTTTGGAACTAGGATTACAGAAGAGACTCATATTAAACCAAAACCAATGATTGAGATTGGCGGTATGCCATTGATTTGGCACATAATGAAGATTTATTCTTCCTATGGATTTAACGAATTCATTATTTGTTGTGGTTACAAAGGCTATGTAATTAAGGAATATTTCGCAAATTACTTTTTACATAATTCTGACGTAACATTTGACATCAAGAATAACTCTATGGAAGTACATGAAAAATATGCCGAGCCTTGGAAAATAACATTGGTAGATACAGGAATAAATACCATGACTGGAGGACGTTTAAAAAGAATTCAAAAATATACTGAGAATGAAACCTTTTGTTTTACATACGGTGATGGTTTAAGTAATATTAATTTAAAAAATCTGATAGAATTTCATAAAAACGGAAAATCATTTGCTACACTTACTGCTGTACAACCCCCTGGTAGATTTGGGGTTTTGAGTATTAGTGATGCAAGAGTTACTGGTTTTTCTGAAAAACCTTCCGGAGATGGGAGTTGGATAAATGGCGGGTTTTTTGTTCTAGAACAAGAAATATTCGACTACATTGAAAACGATGAAACCATATGGGAGAGATCACCTTTGGAAAAATTGGCAATGAAAGGAAAACTTTCAGCGTTCAAACACACAGATTTTTGGCATGCTGTTGATACATTAAGAGATAAAAATCATTTGGAAGAATTATGGAACAGTGGTAATGCCCCATGGAAGATATGGTAGTCATTGTAGATATAAGCTAGAATTTATTTTTCCAGAATCCAATAAAGATTTAAGAAATTGAACTCTGTAGAAATTTTTGTCTACAAAATCATTTTTAGTAAAGCATTTTTCTGAGAATACTTTGTAGAGTTCTTTAACACCATCCCCTACGGTCCATTTGGTTTCAAATCCCAGATTAGAGTTAATTTTTGAAAAGTCTACTCTATATGAGCGTGAATCTTTTGAAGCGCTAGATGCGTATTCTATTTTTGAGTCAGGTACAGTATCTTCAACTAATTTTGCAATTTCTTTAACTTTATAATTTTCCGAGTTTGAACCTACATTGAAAATCTCTCCGCTAACATCTTCATCTTTTGCAAGAAGGCATTGTATGAAAGCGTTAGATACATCTTCTACATGTATCAACGGTCTCCAGGCTGTTCCATCACTTAATAATTTTACAACACCAGTTGTAAAAGCACAACAGGTTAAGTTATTTACTACCAAATCCAGTCTCAAACTCGGCGAAACGCCGTATACAGTTGCATTCCTGAGGATTACTGGGGAAAAACTTGTATCTTGTAATTTTAAAAGTTCTTTTTCAGATTCTACTTTTGATTTTGCATATGCCGTTTGTGGCGATAGTGTAGAATTTTCATTGACAATATCAGAATTAACACCATAAGTTGAACATGATGATGAAAAGATAAATTTCGAGATTCCCATAGTTTTTGCAAATTTGGCTAATTTTACCGTCGTATGGAAATTTATTTCGTCAGTCAATGCAGGATTAATTTCTCCCATTGGGTCATTGGATAATCCTGCCAAATGAATTACGGCATCAAATCCTTTCAGATCTTCTTTTGTAACGTTTCGAATGTCTTTTTTTATTGTATGAATGTTCTGCCCATTTTTAATAATAAATTCTTGTGGATATAATGTACTATCAAATCCAACAACATCGAATTTTTCAGACATTAATGAAACTAGAACATTTCCAATGTAGCCTTTATTTCCTGTAACTAATACTTTCAATAATAAAATCTCATATTAGTGTAATAAATGATTTAGTGTTTATTGATTAATATTCTTCATTTTGAGCGATTGATCGTGAGATTTATCGAAACAGAGTTAAGCGGGGCATTTACAATCGAGTTAGAAAAAAAAGAGGATGAACGAGGATTTTTTTCAAGATCTTGGGATACCAATATCTTTGAAAATAGAGGATTAAAGTCAAAAATTGTTCAATGCAATATATCCAGGAGTAAAATCAAGGGCACGTTGAGAGGAATGCATTATCAAATTCCCCCCCACGCCGAAACAAAAATAATTAGATGTACGAAAGGTAGTATCGAAGATGTAATAATAGACATTAGAAAAAATTCAAGTACATATCTCAAGTGGTTTTCAGTAACATTGACAGAGAATAACCACAAGATGCTGTATGTCCCAGAAGGATTTGCTCATGGTTTTCAATCTCTAGAAGATGATGTAGAAATATTTTATCAAGTTTCTGAATTTTATTCTCCAGATTTTGAAAGAGGAATCAAGTGGGATGATCCATCATTCAAAATCAATTGGCCTATAAATGAGAAAACAACATCGCCTAAAGACGGATCGTGGAAACCTTTCGATATTGAAAAAGATGGATTAATTCTCTGAACATAATTTAAATCCAAGGATTTGGTAAATACTATGTGGGTGACATAATCCAAATTAGTAACAACACATTCGATTCTAATGAATTTAAGAAACAAACCGGGACAAACTGGAATAGAGGTAATTCAGAATCACTAGAGTTAGGAAATTTTAATTTTGGTAAAAAAATTTTTTATCATCCAGAAAACATTACGGCTTTAAAACAGGGAAAGAGACCGTTCCCAATAACACTTGAGATTGATCTTACCAACAGATGTAATCATAATTGTTCATTTTGTAACTATGCAGAAAGAATCAATACCAGTAGGGATTCTCTTGACACATCAGTATTAAAAACCAGATTAAAAGAAGCAAAAACACTAGGTACAAAAGCTGTTGTTTTTTCAGGCGGTGGCGAACCGATGCTGCATAAAGATTATTTTGAGATTATTGATTTTACAAAACAAGTTGGTTTTGATGTAGGAACTATTTCTAACGGCTCCATCATCGCTGAAAATAACGTAGATACAATAGTAAAAAGTTTACAATGGATAAGAATTTCATTAGCTGGGGGAGACAGAGACAGTTACAAGAAAGTTCAAGGTGTAGATCAATTTGATAAAATTATTGAAAATCTAAAACTATTATCTGATGTAAAAATCAAAAAAAATAATCAATTCAACATAGGGATTAGGACTTTAGTTACTCCAGAAAATGTTCATACTTTAATTAATTTGGCAAGAATCATTAAAAATTTTAAAATAAATTATTTACAATTTGCCCCGGATCAGTATACTACAGATAAGGGATTATTTTGGAACAATGAAACAACTAGGACAATTTTTAATGAAGTTAAAGAAATTCTCAAAACGGAAAACATTAATCTTTTAGGGACAGCATTTATGAGAGAACAGGAAAAATTAGATTATCCTACAACATGCTATGCGCATTTTTTCAAAGGTGCGATTTTGGCAGAAGGTGATTATGCATTTTGTCAGAATGTAAAGGATCATACACAAAAAGACATACAAAAGTACTTGATAGGTAATATTTACAAATCTACCCTATCCGAAATTTGGTCCAGCGATATGATTAAAGATATTGAATCGTGGGTAAGACCAAATAACTGTGGACTATTCTGTAAACACATGGCAATTAATAATTCACTTGAAGAAGTAATGAATCCAAATCCTGAATTATCACCAAATTTTGTAGGATAAAATGATTTTTGTTATAGGTGGGAAAGGATTAACAGGTTCTGCGATAGTAGATTATCTAAAAAAAAATAATATCAAATACGAAGTTATTCAAAAAGAAAACAAAACTGAGTTTTTCGGAAAGCGTTGCAAAATACTGATTTTTGCTAATGGGAATTCCATAAGATATAAGGCAAATGAAGATCCTTATTTTGACTTTAATGCGTCGGTCAGCAGTATTGCGGAATATATACACAAAATTGATTTTGAATTATTTGTGCATCTCTCTACAGTAGCAGTTTATGATAGTCCATCATCAGAACAAACAACTAGTGAAGATACTAAAATAAATTCAAAATCATTGCCCACATATGGATATCATAAATTATTAGGTGAAGAATACATACAGCACTATTGCAAACATTATCTGATTTTTCGATTACCTGGAATTGTAGGTAACGGAACAAGAAAAAATCCAGTTTATGATTTCCTACACAAAGAAAAAAAAGTCATGGTTTCATCTGAGTCATCGTATAATTTTATTAACACTGAGGACATTGCTGAGTCAATTTTTAAGGTAATTCATTTGGGTATTACAAATGAGATATTCAATCTAGCTTCAAAAAACAGTATAAAGATTGGGGATATAAAAAAAGTTGTGAATCAGGATAGTGAATACACAGATGATGCAGAATCCCATTTTGAGAATTGGCAAATAAATACAAAAAAGATTCAAAAATTTGTTAACCTAACAACTAGTGAACAGGCAATTAAAAGGTATTATGAACAACTTAAAAAATCATAGTTGTTTTTTCATTTCATTAACTAATTCTGGGATTTTTTCTAATATCGAGATCGGTTGAAAATTAAATTCATTTTTAATTTTATTAATTGAGATTGTTGCTGAAGAAAATGGCTTGGCATTTTCATCAACATATATTTCACAATTAGTAAGCTTTGATATAATATTTACAATATCTTTTGATTTTGTATTATAACCACTAGCTAGATTATAATGATTAGATTGTCCATGTAAAGAGATTCTAGTTAAGAGATCTACAACATCAGTGATGTATATGTAATCTTTTTCACTTTCAAGTGAAGAATGTAGAGATATCTTATTATTTTCTAATGCATCTTTTATAATTGATGGAATAAACAGGTTAGATGGTGAGTTAGGGCCTGTTACATTTGACATTCTAACAATTCGAACATGAGGATTTTTCAAAACATAGCAAAGTGATTCGCCCATAATCTTTGATATATTATACAGATCATTTGGTTCTGTTGGATTTATCAAGATTGGGGTTTTTTCATCTGTCGATGTAGCGTTGTAGTAGAATCTACCTGAAGATAGATAAAGAAACGATTCAAAAATTCCATCTTTTAAAATTGAATTTAAATGACAGACATGTGACTCTATTGTATCAAACGGTTTATTTAGAAAATCAGATTCGCCAAGACAATAAATAACATTACCAAGATCTGTGTTGGGAATTTTTTGTTTTCTTATATCAAATGTTTGGCATTCAAAATTGTTTTTTTCCAAATAATTAACTAAATGGCTTCCAATAAAACCACTACTTCCCATAATTGTAAATTTTTCCACACCAAGTAAAATTCCAAATGGTTTAATGAAACTTTATATTTAAAATTAAATACTCTTCCACATGATAATAATAGATGACTGAAAAAATTAAAATTTTTCTAGGTGATCTTACTTACAATACCATTTCATTATCAACAGAAGTTTTTCCGCTAAATATTGGATACATTGCCAGTTATTGCATCAAGAGATTTAATGACTTTGTTGACATAAGATTATTCAAGTATATTGATGATCTAGAAAATGCAATTTATGAATCACCGCCCGATATTCTAGGATTGAGTAACTATGCTTGGTGTCACAACATTAGTAAAGAAATGTTCAAGCTTGTCCTAGAGAAAAACCCATTTACGTTAACAGTGTGGGGTGGGCCAAACTTTCCTCAGGATTTACCATCACAGCAAGAATTTATGGATAAAATGAAAGGAATAATTGACGTTTACGTTCCAATAGAAGGAGAGTTAGGATTTTCAAACCTTGTTGAAAAATGTATTCATGTAAGAGACAGAACTAAATTCAAAGAGATAACAGCATCGCCAATAAACGGTTGCATAAGTAGAAATGACGATGGGAAAATAGTGTATGGATTATCTGATAATAGGATTAACGAATTAGATGAAATACCATCCCCATATTTAGAAGGTCTATTAGACAAATTTTTTGATGGAAAATTAAGTCCAATAATTCAAACAAATCGAGGATGTCCATTTTCCTGTACATTTTGTACTGATGGTTCAGAGAATGTTAGTAGGGTGAATAATTTTAGCATTAAAAGAGTAGAAGATGAGATTGAATACATAGCAAAAAAAATCCCAAAAAACATTCATAGTATGACAATAAGTGATTTGAATTTTGGTATGTGGCCAAGAGACTTGGACATTTGTAAAATCATTTCAAGAATACAAAAAGAGTATGGTTTTCCAAAATTAATACAGTCCACAACTGGAAAAAATAAAAAAGAAAGAATTGTTGAATCCATCAAATTATTGAATGGTGCATTACGTGTAATGATGTCTGTTCAGTCTATGGATGAACAGGTTTTGTCGAATATTCGCAGGGACAATATCAGTAAGGAAACCATGATTTCTCTTGCACCCTCAATTAAAGAAGCGAATCTGAGTACAACTGCAGAAGTAATCTTAGGATTACCTGGAGAAACCTACGAGAGTCACATTAAGACATTAAGAGATCTTACACAAGCAAACATCAACTATGTTCGCCCGTACACACTAATGCTTCTAAACGGTTCAGAACTAAACACCCCAAAAGAAAGATCAAGGTGGGGATTTGTAACCAAATACAGGATTCTTCCAAAGGATTTTGTTAAATTGAAAAATGGGAAAAATATTGTTGAAGTTGAAGAAGTAGCTGTTGCCACTAAAACTCTTCAGTTTGATGAATATGTCAAACTTAGAACAATTGCATACATAATGTTTGTAACAAATATCGGATTTGCATTTGATTCATTAATAAAATTCCTAAGGGAAAATAAAATTGATGTATTTGAATTATTTTTAAGAACTCTAATGGATCTGAATAGGGCTCCAAATGATGTTAAAGATATCATCAATAGATTTCAAAAATCAACAAGAGACGAATTATGGGAATCACCTAAAGAAATTGAATCCCATTATCAGATAGATGAGAACTATAATAGATTACTATCAGGAGAAGATGGAATTAATGTGATCCAACATTACCAAGCCATTGTGATGTTTCAAATTATGGAATCATGGACTGATTATACGTTAGATATAGCAAAAGATTTGCTAAAAGAAAAAAATCTGTCAAGTGATAAAATGATACAGTTTGAAGATATTGAGAATTTTTGTAGAGGAACAACTTTCAAAATTCTTGATAGAAAAAGGATGGAGAAAAATCCAAAATTTCCTTTTGGATACAATGTAATAGAATGGTTAAGAGATGACAACAATTCAGAACTAGATACATACAAATTCAATGTGCCAAAAAAAATAGAATTTTCGTTTTCTAAAGAACAATTTGAGTTAGTAGAAGACGGGCTTGATCAATGCGGAGAATCAGATGTCGGAAAAAGTAGAATTTTCAGATGGGTTCCGCCAGATAGTATTTGGCGAAGGCCTAGGATTTTAGATTAGAGTTTTTTTTGTTTACCAATATAGTTATTTTTTTTAAAAATGGCCAACCCTATTGCAAAAAATCCAGATAGTAATCGTATTATGAATACGTCAAGATTCTTAAAGAATATTTTTGGACCCAAATTTTTGTAACACCAATAAACATACTCGCCATATGGAAAGAATAGCTCAAAAATTCCAATTGAACCACTTCTATACCTATACAATATACTTGTGAGAGAAGTACCTTTTGGATATCTAAAGAACAACGGTTCGCCCATTAGCATCAGATCACCAAACTTACACATAGACAAGACGAGAGTTCTATCTCCGCTTAATTTTTGATTAATTTTTGAAAACGATTCTTTAAGTGGTTCTGTTAAAAACACCCCATATAGATACATAGTTAAAGAAGGATTTCTTAGAATTTGTCGGATTTTATTGTCGTAATTTCCTAAAACTGGCCAAAGTTTAAAATTTTTATCAAAACATTTTACGGTTTTCTGTATTTGAATTGTATGATTATCATCATAATCATACAACAATATTGTACTCATACTGCATACAGAATTAGGATTTGTTTTGAGATTTTGTAGATTTTTTTCGAGAAAATTCTTTGCCCATAGATCATCACCAGCAGCCCAAACAAAATATTTACTTTTTGCCAAAAAAAGAACTTTTTTAAAATTTGGAAACCAACCAATATTCAAGTTATTTCTATAATAATGAATTCTTTTATCTGATTTTGCAAATGTTTCACATATAGATTGAGTTTTATCAGTTGACGCATTATCACATATTATAATTTCAAAGTCTTGATGAGTTTGTTCTAAGATATTTTCTAGTCGAAACTGAATAAACTGTTCTTCGTTGTATATAGGAATACCTATAGAAACTTGTGGCACATTAGACAACAAAACGATATTTTATTTAATAGTGTTTATGAAACTGAATAAAATTTTGTTTTATTAATTTTCATAGAATAACGAATTATCTAATACATATGGTATGAGTAAATATCATAATTTTTTGTTTAGATTAAAATATTCATCAATGGTTTTTATATTCAGATTGAAGAAATTAAGAGTAGCGTTTGTATACAAAAAAGATGCATCGTATCTTACTGGCAAACATTTTGTAAACACAATTTATCATTTCTGGATGAACGCATTAAAAAGAAACAGTCGTATGGAAATCACTTATTGTCCCACTGATGACATATTTGATGCAACAAAACTAAAGAACAAAATTGATGCCGTGCTATTATATCAGAATCACGATTTGAATATGCCAAAGGAGATCACAGGCATAAAGGAATTGGGAGTGCCAATCATCTCAGGGTTAATTGATCCTCATCATGAAATAGATCGTAGATATTTTCATGAAAAATACAATATTGATTGTTACATTAGCATAATACCTGAAAAATATTTTCATAGATTTTATCCGTCTGATTTTATGTATAAACAGCTTTTTTGGGGATTAGAGCCTTCATTATATTCTCAAATTACTCCATTTAATAATAGAATTGAAAATAAGATTTTAAATTCTGGTGCTATTGGAAATCCAAAGACAATTTCCAAGATAATAAACTACATTAGAAAACCTCATTCCAATTCCTATAATCAATATAAGCTTCGTACCAAGTGCAATCAATTGTCATACGTAGATTATACGCCAACCCTACAGCACGAATATATCAATGACAAGTATCCATTAAGCTGTGTAGAAACCATCAATTTTTGAGTATTTTGTAGATCATACGGCACAGTCGGATCTAAAGCTAACCATCCCTGTATCCATCCATGATATCATCCAACAAGCCATCTCGATACATCAGAATGGTACAAGCCATGATGAGTATAATCAAAAGGGCAAGAATACCGCCATACATGCACAGACGCTCAAATCATGTGTATACAGTATGGCAGCACCTTGTCCTACTAGTATTGCGCCAGTATGAGCGCAAGAGTTACCGTAGGTACTTTGATTTTTTACATGAATGTGTCGGTGTACGACAGCTTCTTGGATTGTCCAAAATCCCACACTACACGACACTACAAAAGGCGGCCGCCAGATTGACACATGGTATCCTGATTCGGATCCTCGAATCATTTGTGATGCATGCCAGGATACGCAAAATGTTTGCAGCAATTGATTCCACAGGACTGTCGCACGGACAAGCTTCGTATTACTACACAAAACGATACAAATTACGAAGGAAATTCGTCAAGGTATCTATACTTGCAGACATGAAACGCCAGCTGATTTGTGGCATCAGAATACGGCACCGACACAGGCATGATTCTGTGGATTTTGTTCCGTTGCTGGAGCAAGCTGTCAAGCTGGTGCCGCTCAGTACGGTTGTGGCATACCGTGGTTATGATTCAGAGCAGAACCACATCAGTACAGAGAATCTCGGCATACCATGTACTATAATCCGGCCAAAATATGAGACACTGCAGGTATGGAAAACCAAGGGGTTCCACAGAAAGATGATGAAAAGACATTTTGACTGGGATTCGTACCATCGGAGAAGCAAAATCGAGACCATATTTTCTGTCATCAAAAGGATGCTGGGTGAGCATATCATGTCCAGATATATTCTGACACAGAACCGAGAGACAATGTACAAAATTATAGCGTATAATTGCTACAGAATCACTAGGAATTGTGTAGTTGTTTGGATGGTTTCTACACGGCTTGTTACGAGATAAATTATTTAACAAGTTTAGAAGAGCCGGGATTCGTACCTCTGTTCATTACAAACCACTATGTGAAGGGCGTTTGTAGATCCCCTAATTAGATTTGATTTGACGCTTATTTAGAGCGTATAACTGCCTCTGCAAATTGCTCTTGCAGATTTTCAGGATAGCATTTGTAGTCCCTTGAGCGTCTGCCGTACCAAATCACCTTATAATTCCACAGAATTGGGTCGCTTTCCATCACTTTGTTTTTGTAATAATAAGTCTTTTCTAGTTGTTTTAGTTCTGTGCTATCAGTGAAGAAGTTTTTCCAGTCATGATTAAATTGTTCAATTTTAGTTTCATTTTTTGTGTCTTTGGTAGTTAACAAAAATGCCTGGAATTTGCTTAGATCATATAGAACTGATTTTGGCGTACCATAGTTTTGTTTTTTTTCACAGTATTCCAGAAATCGATTGATATCGTTTTGCAATTTTTCTCTATTCTTTGTTAATCGTAGCCAGCTTGCCTCCTCAATTGGCCAAGTGATTTCCCCTAGTTGTTGATCAAAGTGATCCCATCCCTTGCCCGAATATCCGCGATCTATATGTTCAGTTACTTTTTGAAATTCTTCTGAGAAGATTGAATCTTCCTTGCGACAGAATTCCAAAAGAAATTCATAGAATTTCATGTATTCTAGGCCATAGGTTTTGCTGTAATATTCGGCTACCTGTTCGAGTATCCCTAAACTATGAAATGTTAAGAATGACCATGAGTACAAGTAGACCTGTTTTAATTCTTCTGTGGAGCAGGTGCTTGTGCTAACAATGATCTCTTCGTATTCTGGCATTCCTCTTTTGTGCATTGAGGAGTGAACCAGCATTATTGGGGAGCGAATCACTTTGATTTGATATTGTTCTTTGTATGCTGGGGCATTCATTGGAGCATTTGGTAGAACCCCGCAGTTATAGATGAACACGATGCCTATCTTGGTGTGTGCTATATTTTCAAGACCGCTTTTGTATCTTTCAAGGGTCTCTCCAGGAAGCCCCATTATTATTTCCGTATATGTTGGAATGTTGTGGAGCCTGAATTCGTTTACAAGATCTGAGAATTTATCAAATTTGATGTTTGCCCTCTTAATTATGTTAAGTGTTTCTTTATCCAGCGATTGAACTGCCAGGGTAACTGCACCCAATATTCCCCCTGCCTGTAATTCCTTTGCGATAGGAATAATTTTTTCCGAAGAGTTTTTTGCCCATGCTGGTCGTATTCGTTCAGGATAATGAGTTTTGAGGGCTATTTCTTTTAATTTGGTGGCAATACGCAGATCGCGTTCTTGGTAGATGCCGAAATTTGCATCGCAACAATCAATATATGGAATTTTATTTTCTGCAAACCATTCAATTTCTTTAAACAGTCTGCTTTCTTCCCATTTTCTCATTTTTGTAAAGGTAGCACTACCCCAATCGCAAAATGTACACTGGTATGGACATCCTCTGTTGGTTTCCCATGAAGCAATCCATTTGACATCATTCATTTTATCTACCAGTTCCCAAACGGTGTTTGTCAGATAAGGAGATGGAATGCTATCAAGATCATTGATTCTTTCTTGTGAGGGATTTCGAAAGTCTTTGGTCTCTAATCCCTTGATATTGGTGTAATTTTTGTCAGATAGATATGCTTCAAGCGTGTGTTCAAGTACATGTTCGCCCTCTCCGTGCACAATGATGTCAACGAAAGGGTATCGAGTAAAGAAATCTTGAGGTAGATCTGGTATTTGTGGGCCACCAAAAATTATAGTGCATTTAGGATTGAGTTTTTTGACTTGACTTGCAAAGTAAGTGGTTAATTCCCAGTTCCAGACGTAGCATGAACATAACAAGATATCGGTATCTTTGCATTGTTGGATGTATTCATCTACTTTGTCTCTGAAAACAAAGGTTTTTTCAAATTTAAATGACGGAGCCAAATTTTCCTTGGATTTTATGTAAGATACCAATGTTGCAATACTATACGGGAAATGAATTTGATCACCATATTGATAGTTAAACTGTGAGCTGTTTACTTTATACAAATTTAATCACGATACGTGTCTGTTAGTTAGCAAATCTATAAAATATTTGTTATATTTTGTGATAAACATAACGTAGTTACTTTTTATGCCTGATAACGCAAGAAATGATAGGAAATAATGTTATACCAGATTTTAGAAAAGAAACTAGCTTTCTTTGCAAACAATACAGCTTTATCCCTTTTTGTGGTTTGCATTGTGGGTCTGATTATCAGACTATATTATTTTCCTCAGAACATCCCATTCTCACTTGATACATTATCATATTTTTTTTATGCCAATGATGTTAGTCTATTAGGAAAACTGCCTACTGGGTATCATTTTCCAAATAATGGGTGGCCAATTTTTGTTTCGTTTTTCTTTTCGTTATTTCATTCAAATAATTATTTAGATTACATGGATCTACAACGATATATTTCCATCTCAATATCTATCGCAACAGCAATTCCCGTTTATTTTTTATGTAAAAGATTTGTTGAAAAACAGTATTGCTTATTTGGTGCAACTTTATTTGTTCTTGATCCTAGAATCATACAGAACTCGCTTCTAGGCGATACGCAGCCGCTGTTTGTTTTTCTCGGTGCAGTTGCACTATCACTGTTTTTTGCTAAAAATATGAAGGTTGTATATGCGTCCTTCGGAATTGCTGCTCTATTATCCCTAGTCAGATATGAGGGACTTTTACTCATAGCACCATTTGCTGTTATGTATCTGGTAAGATTTCGAAAAGAGAAGAAGATAATTCCAAAGTTTTGTTTTGCTATTGCGATTTTTCTTTTAATTATAATTCCTACATCATATCTTAGAATTGAGAATACGGGAAAAGATGGCCTGACAAGCCATATCGTCGCGGGTGCAGAAACTACCGACATGTTAATGAAAGAACAGAATGAAAAAGGCGGTATAAACTTCATACTTAATGGATTTGTAAATTTGGTAAAATTTCTAGGGTGGGTCTTGATCCCGATTTTTCTATTTTTTGTTCCACCTGGAGTCTTCTATTTTGTGCGTAAAAAAGATCACAAGATGGCAACATTACTGTTTGTGTTTTTTATTATGTTGATGCCTGCATTGTACGCATACGCCAGAGATATTAAAGAGACTAGATACCTGTATTTCGTATTCCCAATATTTTGTGTATTTGCATCGTTTGCAATTATGAAATTACTTAGCAAGACTAATGCAAAAAATTTGATTTTAGTAGTAGTGGTTTGTGGTGTAATTGTTGCCTCTTTATCTTTTCTAGATTATAAAAAAATCGATTATAGTCACGAACGTGAGGCATTTGAAATATCAAAACATGTTTCCAGGTTAACCAAAGTTACTAATGACTATTATCCTGAAATAAAGTATATCCGAGTGCCTTCAGAAACGTATGATTTTCCCACTGTTATCAGTGGGACAAAATTTGGTCCCGAAGTTATTTCAGTCGATGGATTTGATTCTCTCGAGAGATTTATTGAAAGCACCAACAATCGATTGGATCATTTGGTGTTAGATGGAGGACAAAACCGGCCTGATTTTTTAAATGACATATATTTCGATGAACAAAAATATCCATACTTGGTAAAAGAATTCGATTCTGCAGAATTAGGCTTCAGCTATCGCGTGAAAATTTACAAGATTGATTATGGAAAATTTGCCGAGTACAGAGATTTATGATAATGACGTATTTGAGTACGAGGTTACAAATTATCCAGAATTAGTTAGCGACCATTTTTGATAATCTATTTCAAACATTTTTACATGAAATTTATCCAGTCCTTGTTCTTTTGAATCATAGATTTTGTTCAGATATTGGTAGTTGACATCGTTTTTGTAGACATTGTTCAGATAATCATACCATGGCTCTATATCATTTTCCACTATCACAATATATTTCAAGTCATATTTCTGGCCTATACGGATAAGATCGTCAAGAGATTTTGCGTGTAGGGCTATAAATGGTGTGTTGATTATTTCATTAATTGAATCATTTTCATTATAATTGATTTTGAAATTTTTGTAGATTTGGGAGTCATTTATGTGTTGAAAGGTTCCGTGCCTATGATCACTATTACTTAATAGAATTTTGCCTCCATCGTTGGCTAGTAGGAATTTAGCAAATTCCAGTTTCTCGTCTTCTGCTACATTATCTATAGCATAGCGTTGCGCAAACAGTGCTGACGAAATCACGATTATGATCATTATTGATAGCAGGAAAATGTTCTTTTGTTTTTCTGAATATGAAAATGTGCTAAGACCGTATTTTGTCACCCGTTCCAGTGGAATGGTACAAAACAAAACTAAGAATGGATAAAGATAGAACAAGAATCTTCTTTCGTTGATAAGAGAGAACGTGATTACTAATCCACATATTGTCGTAATTATGAGAATCCAGTTTGCTTTCACATACTTAGAGGTCTGATCAAAAGATCTGAAAGAAAACAATATTCCAAACGGAATTAGTATGATCATATATGGAAATAGAGATCTGAAAATTTGTTCTATGATGTTAGACAATCCCATCAGGATGAATCTATTTACAAATTGCAAAAATCCATAATTTTCTATATATTCTCCTGCCGAGTAATCTTCTGATTTTGTGTTTTCTGTTAAAAGTGTTCCAAATTCCCCACTAAAAAAATTCGATGCTAGTGAAAAATATAGAAAGTCTCCATATTGTTCGTAGCGATGTATCAACATTGGAGACATTACAATGAGAAATATCGCTGCACATCCTAAATACTGTAAGGCCAGTTTTGGTGATCTTTTATTGTTAACAAAGAAGATTATTGAGATCACAAAGAACATAATCAAACCTGGCCATCTGATCCACCAGACAAATGCTGCAAAGAGAAACGACAGGTATGCTGTTCTTTTGTCAAGTATGAAGTAAAATGATAGCATGAGAGCTAGTATGTAAAGTGGTTCTGAAAGTCCGTGCCCTGCTATGTTGTTTAGATGAGGTTCAAATGCAAGGAGACATGCCGCTACGAGAGCATATTTTTCGGAAAAGAATTTTCTAGCAAGAATATACATTACTGGTATCATGATTGTTGATACACCTACGCTCAGAATTCTCATCGCGTTAACATAATCTATGAAATTATTGGACTTAACTAAAAGAAAGAATGGTGCTGCAAACAATGACCAGCCAAGTGTTTTTCTTGGAGGCTCACTAAATTCACCGTTGGTAATTGATATAGCATGTAAGATGTAACCATACACATCTTGCTCTGCAACTTCAGTAAAGTCAACAAGAGCTAGTTTTAGTCCAAGAGAACAAACGGCAATTATTGCTAAATAAAATGCGACTTTTTTTTTTGAAAATTGTACAGCTATACTTTCCAAAAGACAAACTCCTTGATTATTTGCCAACTAAGTTGTCTCCCTACACGGAATGAATGCATTTTTCGCTCTCCACCAATTCGTTTGCCTTCATTCCCGCTAATTTCACATATCTTTTGTTTTTTTTTCAATCCCCTTATACTCAATTGCTGAGTTGAGGTCATATTCATGGCATCAAATCTTATTTCCGACATTGCATCTCTAGTAATTATTCTGCTCTCGTTTAACGTGTCAGTATAATGGCCGCCAAAAGTCACGTTGACCAAAAATACGAACATCCTATTGCCAAAGCTATCTATTACTCCTGCATCCAAGTTAATGGAATTTTTAGTGAATCTTGAAATTATTACTTGGTCATATCCTTCATTGAGCTTTTCAATCAGTTGTGGTATTTCGTCTGGAGAGTGATTACCGTCAGGACCAAATATGATCATACTGTCCGCGGTATTTGCCTTAAAACCAGCCAGTATGGCCCCACCGTGTCCCTTTACTTCTTGCATTATAACCCTAAAACCCATTTTTTTAGCTTCTTCTACAGTTCCATCTGTAGAACCACCATCAACAATGATGATGTCATCAACCCATTCTTTTTTCACCAGTGGCATTATTTTCTTTAGACCTTGAATTTCATTGAGTGTGAGAGCTATCAGAGCAGTCGACATCACATTTGGGATTTCTATTCAGTATATATCGATTATTAGTTTACTAATGTAACAGCTTATTTTCTTGTTGTTTAACAAACCAATCAATTGTATTTTTCAGCCCGTCTCTAAGTTTTACTTGAGGTTTAAAGTCGATTTTTTCCTCTGCACGTTTGTTGCTTACGCATCTTCGTGGTTGTCCGTTTGGTTTTGATTTATCCCACTTTATCATTCCATCAAAATTCATTAGCTCAGATATCATATTCACTAATTCTTTAATTGAGATTTCTTCCTCAGAACCAAGATTCAGAGGCACATAGTCATCATATCGTTCGGCCGCAAGTAGAGTACCTCTTGCAGCATCTTCTACATATAGGAAATCTCGTGTTGGTGAACCATTCCCCCACATCATGATTGTGTTATGATTTGTTTTTTTTGCATTATAGATTTTCAATATCAATGCTGGAATTACATGGGAAATGAAAGGATCAAAGTTATCACCAGGTCCGTATAGATTAGTTGGCACAAGTACTATTGATTTGAAATCATATTGTTGTCTATAAGCTTGGGATTGTACAATCAGCATTTTTTTGGCAAGTCCATAGGAAGCGTTTGTTTCTTCTGGGTATCCATCCCAGATATTGTTCTCAGAGAATGGGAGCGATGCGAATTTTGGATAACTACAGACTGTACCTAATGCAATTACTTTTTCAACGCCAGCTTCTTTTGCTTCATGAATTATTTGTGTTCCCATCATCAGATTATCATAAAATACATCTGCAGGTTTTGCCTTCATTAATGCGATTCCGCCCACGGTAGCCGCAAGATGAAATATTATGTTAACGTCTTTAACCATTTTTTTGCAATTTGCATTGATTCTTAGGTCATAGTCTTCAGAAGATGGCACTATGATATTTTTGGTGCCTTTTTTTTGTAATTCCTTTACCAAATAAGAACCCAAAAAACCACGGCCTCCAGTTACAAGGACGGTTTTCTTGGTCCAGTCAATAGAGTTGTCAGAATAAACCATTGTGATCTTTTCTGTACGATGCAGCCCAACCCTTGAACGGAGCCTTTAATTCAGTGTTGTTGTTTTTCATCCATTCAATAGTCATTTTCAGGCCATCCTTTATGCTAACTTCTGGCTTCCATCCAAGCAATCTTGTTGCTCTACCATAATCACAGACAAGAGAATCAACATCATATGGCCTGAATCGTGAGGGATCAATCTTCATGGTCACCTCGGTGGAAATCAAATCCGATATCATCCTCACAATCTCTTTGACTGCGATTGATCTCTCACTTCCAATGTTTATTGTCTCACCTACAATTCCGTCCATTATTAATGAAAGTATTATTCCGCGTGCAGTATCAGAAACAAATGTTAGATCGCGTTTGCTGTGGATATTTCCCAATGTGATTTCCTTGTTGCCTTTGAGGAGTTGCCCAATGATTTCAGGAATTACATATGGTTGGGTGATGTTAGGGCCAAATGAGTTAAACGGCCTAATTATTACGGCCGGCAAATCATGTTCCTTATGCATCGTATAAATGACGCGCTCTCCAGCAAGCTTGCTTACTGCATATGTAGAATGAGGCGTTGTTGGATGATTTTCATCCATCGGAGTGTAACGAGAGCTTCCATAGATTTCACTTGAAGAGATGTGGACAAATCGTTTTGCCACTTTTTCTTTATTTACTGCAAGAGCCAACGTTATGGTGGAGTTTACGTTTACATCGAAAAACTCCATCGGATAATAATATGAGTCAGGTATGAACGGCAATGCTGCCAAGTGAATCACGTATTCTTTGTTTTTTACTGCTTCTCTTACTATTTCCGTATTGGACAAGTTGCCTTTAATGAGATTGACGTTTGAGAATCCTTTGATGTATTCTTCCTTTCCAGACGACAGATTGTCCAAGATTGTGACTTTAGCACCAGTCATTGACAATTGTTTAGTAATTTCAGAACCTATGAATCCACAACCACCAGTTATGAGTACTTGTTTGTCTTTCAATGATTGATACTGATTTGTGGACATTAAACTAAAACGATATAGCCAATATAAATACAATAAGTGTCTGTTCTAGGAAAATAATCTAGCATAATAGATAAAAATACTATTTTTATTATAACAACATAATTGTTTGATTCGTATTTTTTTGAAGCAAAAAAGATTGTGAAAAAGTATTTTGAACATCTTGACAGGAATCAGAAATCTCATTCCTCAACTAAAGTACCTTTGGCAGTTCCGCCGTACGGCTGGCAGGAGGTTTGTGAGGCATTAGACTCTATGTTGTCTAGAAAAACGACAATGGGTAACAAAGTAGGAAGGTTTGAGGAAGATTTTGCTCGCTACATTGGTGTCAAATATGCTATTATGGTTAATTCTGGTTCTTCTGCGAACCTGCTTGCCTTATCAATACTTGCAAACCCATCATTTGGCAAAAACAGAATAAAAAATAGAGATGAAGTAATAACTCCAGCTGTAACATGGGCTACTACTGTATACCCGATTGTAAATGTAGGTGCAAAACCTGTTTTTGTTGATGTTGATTTAAAGACGTATGATATAGATCCAAATAAAATCGAACAAGCCATTACAAAAAAGACGAAGGCGATCATGCCAGTTCATCTGCTCGGTTATCCTTGCGACATGAATAAAATCAAAAAAATCGCCAACAAATTCGATCTATGCATCATAGAGGATTCCTGTGAAGCTCATGGTGCAGAGTATTGTGGACGCAAAGTTGGATCATTTGGAGACATAGGTACATTCAGCTTTTTTGCTTCTCATCACATAACAACCATGGAAGGTGGTATGCTTGTTACCAACAATAGAGAGATTTTTGAGCTAGGCAAATCGTTAAGGGCGTTTGGATGGATTCGTGATTTGCATGACAAAGGGAATCATAGTAAGAAATATCCAGAAATTGATTCTCGTTTTCTTTTTATTAATATGGGCTACAATATACGACCAACTGAAATTCAAGGAGCATTTGGTATTCATCAGATCAGGAAATTAGATAATTTAATAAAAATTAGAATCAAAACTGCGCGATATTGGAAAAAACGCTTGGTTCCATATTCAAAGTATATCATGCTGCCTGCTGAAGACAGATTGCACAAAAATGTGTACATGACGTATCCAATTACTGTCATTAAGAACGATTACTTTAACAAAAATGAGTTGGTTGCTTTTCTTGAGAAGAACGGCATAGAAACAAGACCAGTCATGGCTGGAAATATGGTTGAGCAGCCATCATCTAGATTATTTTCTCATAGGGTCAGCGGCAAGTTAAAAAATTCTGAATACATAATGAAAAACTCCTTTTTAATTGGAAATCATCAAGGCATAAATGAAAGAATGCGTAAACATGTAGCAGACGTAATCAGCCAATTCATTGACAGAAAAGTTGGTGTGGCATCCTAGTCGCTGGTTTCTACAGTTCTATTGCTCAAAGTGCCAGTTAATTTAAGACAGATAAATCCTACAAATACACCAAACCACAACGTGAATAGTCTAGATGCTATTGCCAATACAATTGATGTCGAGAGTGAAAGCCCTTGTAATGAGAATAATCCTGATAGGCTTCCTTCCTGTGACTACCAATCTACCAGGAACAAAAGAGACATTGCCAGCTATAATTGAAAGCGAGTATGTAGCTACTATCTTTAGATAATGTATTGGATCAATAACAAAACCTAGCAATACAAAATAGATTGCAAATGACTCACCAGCCTGTATGATATTGTTAAGAGTGAAGAGATCACGGTGATTTTTCCTTTAGATGATTCTTTTATTACTTGTTGGGACGAGATTGGCGGCTCGGCTCTAAATTTTTTTAGGAATCTAAACATGCGAAGAATTTTTAGAAATTTATTAAAAATTTTATTTGAATAGACCATACAGAAAATAAAAACAAGATGAGTCTGGCCGCAATAATAAGTGGGTCATAGTTTATACCAAGAAACCATAACGGACAATCCAAAGATTTTGTCATGCCAGCGTTTGTGAGTGAGACGTCAGAAAATGAACCGATTGTAATTCATGGAAGCGGCTCGCAGATCAGAGCATTCTGTCATGTAAGCAATATAGCAAACGGAATTTCACTTACAATCGATAATGGAGATAATGAGATTATGAATATTGGATATGATGCAGAGCTGATAACTATTTTTGAATTGGCAAAAAAAAATTGTCAACATAACTAATTCAAAGAGCAATATTCAGTTTGTGCCTTTTATAAATTCCAATAGAAAAAGACGTAGAGAGATTATCAGTAGGATTCCAGATATTAGGAAAGCCAGAAGGATACTTTCTTACGAACCGAGGATTTCTCTAAACGATGGTATAATTAGCGTTTTAAAAGGAGAAAAACATGCTCTATCTGGATGAGATACAAGAATCAATACAACGCATCCATGACAATCAGATAAAAATTTGTGTAGTTGGTGTAGGCACCATAGGTTTACCGTTAGCAACTTTTTTGGCAAAAGAAGGATTTCAGGTGGTTGGATTGGACATAAGTCAAAAGCGAGTGAACGAGATCAATTCTGTCAGAGTAGTATACGAGTATACGGATATCTTAGAGGATGTAGTATTGAAGCAAAAAAAGCTACGAGCTACTGTTAATCCAAAAGATGCCTTGGATGGTGTAGAAGCAATTTTTGTTTGTGTTCCAACCCCATTGAACGATAAAATGGAGATGGATGTGAAGAACCTGATCGATGTGGCAAATAGAATAACCCCATATTTGGTTAGAGGAATGACGTTAATTTTTGAGAGCTCTGTTGCAATAGGCACCACAAATGAGATTTCAAAGACCATTGAGAAGATTTCAGGTTTAAAATTTGGAATCGATTTGGGGCTGGCATACTGTCCTGAGAGATATAATCCAACCCCAATGAAGAAAATAAAACAAGACCCAGAATACAATGTCGCGGCCAAGGGGGAAAGCTTTACTGTAGATAAGATCAGTCGAGTTGTAGGAGGAATTGATGAAAAAAGTGCAAAAATTGCAAAAACAATCTATTCCCAGTTTATAAAAACCGATGTAACACAACTGACATCCATAGAAGCGGCGGAAGCCACAAAGCTACTTGAAAACATTTTCAGAGATGTCAACATAGCTCTTGTCAATGAATTAGCTAAGGTGTACCCAAAATTCGGTTTGAATGTATTTGAGGTCATCAATGCAGCAAAGACCAAGCCTTTTGCATTCATGCCTCATTATCCAGGTGCAGGGGTTGGAGGCGAGTGTATTCCAGTAGATACCTGGTATCTAATTAGTCAAGCCGAAAAGCTTGGAATAGATACAAAGCTGATGAAAGTTGCAAGAGAAGTAAACGATTCAATGCCACAGCACATGATTGCGTTACTCGAAGAAGGATTAAGAGAATTCAACAGAGATCTGTCATCGGCAAAGATTACCATCCTAGGACTATGTTATAAGAAAAATGTTCCTGACATAAGGCTCAGCCCTACCTTTAAAATAATTGATCAATTAAAAGAAAAAAAGACAGACATCATTATTTGCGATCCTGTTTATGAAAAAGTCGGTTCACTGGTAAAGCTGACACCTCTAATGGAGGCCTTCAAAGATTCAGATGCGATACTTTTGGTAACAGACCATGATGACTTTTCTTCTTTAGATTTTAATAAAATAAAAGCCCAGATGAGAACACCGATTCTCATAGACGGAAGAAATTTCTTCAATGTGGAAAAATTAATGTCACTCGGCTTCAAATACAGAGCAATAGGTAAACCATAATTAATTTTCTATAGACTCTAATCCGTATGTGTTTGAAAGTAGTAGTGTCATCGTAAAGCATTGGATGGTTAAAGTAATCTTGACTATGAGTAGGCTCAAACAAAAGATTTCCATCCATTGTTTGCATGAATTTTGCAAATGCCATCCTCTCATGTTCCAATACAGGATCAGGCCTCTCATATTGAAAAGTACACAATAACGATAATGAAGTACAACTTACAGATGCGATACAAAAATTGATTCAACGAAATGGAACAATTCATGCAATTTTACTCGATAGAGATGATAAAATTATAGATGTTGGAACTGCAGAATCTTACTTAGAAACTATCAATCTTTAGAATTATCATCATTCTTAAATGAAAATCCACCAATGATTCTTAATGCAATTACACCAACTGACACTGCATACCAACGAGTAAATATTCGGATCATGATTACAAGCGTCAAAGCTATTGAAACATCAATTTTTTGTAAGATGAAGAATCCAGTCAGGCTTCCTTCTACAACACCTATACCAAGAGGTAGAAACGATATAGCTCCCAAGATTATCGATACTGCGTATATTGATACCACTTTAAGCAGATCTAGGTGCGATATATTGAATGACAAGATTACAAAATAAACTAGAATAGATTCTATGAACCAAAATGCCATAGATAAAAGCGTGGCTTTGAAAAATATTGGTTTCTTTATTGATTGCCGGATTATTTCGTGTGATTTTGACATAGTTTCCGTATATTTAGACAGTAATGGAATTTTAGAAGCTAAATTGATTATTCGTTGAAATAATGTGGATGAAAAAATTACAACAAACAAGAAAATCAACATACCTATGATAGCGCCAAATACATAGAATCCAAATTCGAAGTACCATACACCGAATAATCCAACACAAACAAGTCCGAGAAGAGTATAGAATTGTTCCATCATTATTATTGGAATGGTGTTTTTTTGTGGAATTCCAAAATTAGACTTCATAAAATGCGCTTTAATTAGTTCGCCAACTTTTCCCGGCGTTACAGATAACGCATATCCTGCAAGATTTATTTTTAAACTCTCTCTGAATGGCAAATTTATGTTTGAATTTTTTAAGAGATAATGCCATCTTAAAAATAGCATAAACCAAGAACATGGAGCGAGTAAAACAATTACTGGCAAATAATCAAATTTTAGAGTATTGATTTTTGTAGTGATCTGATTAAAATCAGAGACTATAAGAAACCCAGCATAAAGAGAGATCACACTAACAAGTATGACAATGAATTTATTGTAAAATTTCAATTAGCCTCACAAGATAAGATAAATTTGATCATCGTCTCAGAGAATGATGTTCTATCCCTATGGTTTGAACTAGTGTATCTTTGAAATTATTTTTGTTCAGAATGTTTCTTCCATCAAAAATCAACAGTGGTTTTTTTGCGGTAATGAAAGATTTTTTGGTGAGCTTGGAATACATTTTATGATCTGTAGAGATGAAGATAAGAGACGCATTTTCAGCAACTTCATCTAATTTGTCTGATAGAAATACGCTAGACGGTAATAATTCATCATTTTTTATTAATGGATCGTGAACAAATACATCGTATCCATTTTCAAGAAATTCTTTGACCACAGTATAAGTAGGTGATAACCTAGAATCAGTTACATCACCACGAAAACCTAGTCCGAGTACTGCAATTTTTAGTTTTTTTCCTGTATTTTTTTTGTTTTTTGTCAAGAGGTCAATTGCATTTTTCACACATTCTTTTGGCATCAAGTCATTTCTCAGTCGTGCAAATTCTATAATTTTTAAATTTTGATCAATTTTTTTGGCTGACTCTATGATAAACTTTGGATATATTGGAATACACAATCCACCAACACCTGTTCCCGGATAATGTAAATGACAATATGGTTGAGAATTTGCACCCTTACGTGCTTCCCAAAAATTGATGCCAATTTTTTGTGAGAAAATTGCCAGCTCGTTCGCTAGTGCGATATTTACGTCTCGATATACACCTTCAAACAGTTTTTCTGCTTCAGCTGTTGAAATTGAGGACATTGTCAGAGTGCCTTTTTTTGAAATTATTTTTAACAATGATTCTCCAAATTTAAGGCTCTTTTTACCGAAACCTGCTACAATTGCGGGATAATTTTCTTCTATATCTTGAAGGGCTCTTCCTTCAAATATCCTTTCAGGGTTGTATATTAGATAAAAATCCCTTTCAACTTTAAGACCACTCTTTTCAATAATTGGTAGAACAATTTGTTCGGTAGTGCCAGGAGGCAATGACGGACAGATTATTACCGCATCTCCTTTTTTAATTCCCGTTGCAATATTTTTTGTAGCTGAAATTAGAGCGTCAAAGTTAATTTTTTTATTAGAAAAAGCAACTGGTACGGCAACAATTTTTACATGCGAGTTTTTTGAAGCATCAATGCCATCAGTAGTTAGAATTAATTGACGATCTTTAAGCGATTTTGTAAATGTGTCGGACACAAACGGTTCTTTAATATGAGATGTTGATGATCTGATTTCTGAGAGTAATTTATCAGATATGTCTATTCCT
>Ga0194131_10003283_pt1 | contig 25693 bp, 17 predicted proteins | sample TA2KigO120mmetaG_FD_148631 | JGI IMG/M metagenome (GOLD analysis project Ga0194131, IMG submission 148631) | Freshwater microbial communities from Lake Tanganyika, Tanzania - TA2015053 Kigoma Offshore 120m | ecosystem: Environmental > Aquatic > Freshwater > Lake | place: Tanzania: Lake... | reverse complement strand
GTTCAAGTACGCCTGCGTCGCCCTCCGGTCCGAGGCTCGCGAATCTTCGGCACTCTCGACCGCCTCGCGACGTGATCTGGTGAGAAATGCAGGCTAGCATTTCCGTTTCAAGCGAGGGGGCACTGCCCCCTCGCCGAAGGCGCGGCAAAGCCACGCCTTCTCTATTTCCCCACTCCCCCGCTCGCCCGCAGCACCGGCCGCGCGCTTCGCGCGCGGGGGTTCGAGTCTCGGGTCGAGTTCATCTAGCCAACCCGCAGGGAGCGGAGACGGTTGATCGCAGCCGCGATCTCGTGGCGCCGGACCTGCGCGCGGTCGCCGAAGCCGCGCTCGGCGAGCGCCTCGATGCCCTCGCTCGCGAGTCGCTCGTCGAGTCGATCGAGAAGCTCGGGAAGGCTCGCGCGCCCGTCGCAGAGCCCGCGGTGGAGAGCGAGGAGCGCGTCGCCGATCAGCCGGCACTGCGCCGGATCGACGAGCTGTGCGAGGAGGGAGACGTCGATCTCCTCCGTCCCGAGCTCGATCGAGCGGGTGCTGCGGCTCCGCACGCGCTCGCCGCGTCGGCCGCGCCGCGCATCGAACGAAGCGGCCGCGGGGACGCGCTTCGCGACGGGCGGCCACGCATCCGGGGCGCGCGGACCGGCCTCCGCGGGAAGCGGCAGGGCTGCGGCGATCGCGCGCGCCGAAGCGGTCGCATCGTGCGGCTGATAGGTATCCATCGCGACGACACGGTCCGCGACGTCGAGATAGTCGCCCGCTCCGCCGACGACGAGGACGGAGGAGACGTTCCGCTCCTCGTGGAGCTGCCGTACTCGATCGAGGAACGGCGTGATCGGCTCGCGATCGGCGGACACGAGACGGCGCATGCGCGCATCGCGCAGCATGAAGTTCGTCGCGGCGGTGTCCTCGTCGACGAGGAGCGCCACGGCACCCGACTCGAGCGCCTCGACGATCGCGGCCGCCTGTGACGTCGAGCCCGAAGCGTCATCCGTGTCGAATTTCTCGGTCGAGCGGCCGAGCGGAAGGCGCCCGATGAACGGACGGAGGTCGACGCCGCGCACGGAGCGTCCGTCCTCGGCGCGGATGCAGACCGCATCGGCGACGGTCACGCAGCGCTCGCGGCCGTCGCCGGGAACGTGGTCGTACACGGAGCGCGCGATCGCCTCGAGCAGGGTCGACTTGCCGTGGTACCCGCCGCCGACGACGAGCGTCACGCCCTCGCGGACTGCGAGCCCGCGGATGCGTCCCGCATGCGGTGCTTCGAGCTCGACCGCGAGCTCCTCCGGGACGCAGAGAGCGAGAGCGCCGCGGAGGGGTCGGTCGTCAACGCCGCTCACGCGCGGCAGGACCGCTCCCTCCGCGAGGAACGCGACGAGCTTCCGCTCGCGGAGCGAACCACGGAGCGCGCACTGGTCCTCGACCGCGGCGACGTGGCGCGCGAGCGCACCGCGATCGAGGGACTCGCGGAAGAGCGCCTCCGCGAGCGCTCGCGGCAGGCGCTCGGTCAGCATCTCGACCGCGGCGCGCGCACGGATGCGACGGCCGTCTGCGGGAAGTCCCGCCGTCAGGCGCACGCGCGCGCCGCCGTCGGCCGTGACGACGACCGCGGTGCGCTCGAGAATCTCCTGGCCGACGCGCAGGATCTCGATCCGTCCGCTCGTGCCTGCACCCGCGTCGCGCGCTCGCCCGGCCGTCGCGAGCACGTCCGCGAGCGCGCGGTGGAGGAAGTCGGCGGTCGCACGTCGCGCGACCGCGGTGCCCGTCGACTCGCGCGGCAACGACAGAGCGGAAGCAGGAGCGTCGACGCGGACGCGGCTCGGCGCGGCGAACGGATCGCCCTGGACGTGCTCGACCGTCAGCGCGAGCGCCCCGACGGTCCAGGCGCGGCCGCCGATGCGGCGATACTCGCCGTACGAGCGGCCGTCGAGGGCGAGGAGCGCTTCGCGGAGGTCCGCCTCGGCCACTCTCAGCGGCTCGCGGCGAGCGCCCGGCGCATCACGTCGGTCGGCGGCTTCGTGCTCGTCCACAGCTCGAACGCCGCGGCGCCCTGATGGAGGAGCATGCCGAGCCCGTTCGCCCCCTCACGTCGTGCGCGCGACGCGGCGCGGAGGAACGGCGTCCGCGGCGCCGTGTAGATCAAGTCGTACGCGAAGCAGCCCTCGGGCGTCGCGGCGAAGTCGAGGAGACGGAACGGCTCGCCGTGCATGCCGACGGAGGTCGCGTTGACGACGAGGCCCGCGTGCCGGAGACGCTCTCCCGCCGTCTCCGCTCCGGGACGGAGCTCGTCGAGGGGAACCGCGACGAGCTCCGCGCGGGCCGACTTTCCGAGCCCGCGCACGAGCACGCGGGCTTGCTCGGGGCGCCGCGCCGCGACGAGGACGCGCCGGCTCCGCGCCGCGAGCGCCACGACGACGGCTCGAGCGGCGCCACCGGCGCCGATCACGACCGACTCGCGTACGCGCCGTGGCACGCCTCGCTCGGCCCAGTCCCGCTCGAGCCCGAGGACGTCCGTGTTCTCTCCCGAGAGGACGCCGCGGCGGTTCACGATCGTGTTGACGGCCCCGCAGGCGCGCGCGCGCGCCGAAAGCCGGTCGAGGTGCGGCAGGACCGCCTCCTTGTGCGGGATCGTGACGTTCACGCCGCCGAGGCCGAGCGCTCGCACCGCCGCGACGGCAGCGGCGACGTCGTCGCTCGCGACGCGGAACGCCACGTAGACCCAGGGCAGACCGAGCGCCCGGAACGCGGCGTTGTGCATCGCCGGCGAGCGCGAGTGCTCGATCGGATCGCCGATCACGCCGACGACGCGTGTCCGCCCGGTGATCGAGCTCGCGGGAGCCGCCATGGGCAGGGGACTCTACTCGTCTCCTACGAGCGCGCCAAGCCGGCGCTCGCCACGCGCCTCCGTTGACGTGGTCGGGTCCGCCTCTTACGGAAGGAGCATGGCGAATGGCGCGCGTGTGGCTTCGGACGCGCCGGCCGAGGCACGTCCCGGCTGGAGCGAGCTTGCAGGCAACTGGCGGCAGATCCTGGCGCAGGGGAACCTCGCCGAGGGCCGCTCGATCGACGGCGTCTCCCGCTGGCTCCTGATCACGCGCGCGTGCGTCTTCTCGATGACGATCACGTCCGCTCTGATCGGCGGGCTTCTCGCGGCCGCCTCCGCGACGTCGCCGCACTGGGGATACTTCACGCTCGCGTTGATCGGGCTCGTCCTCGCGCACGCCGCGAACAACATGATCAACGACTACTTCGACACGACGGGCGGCGTCGACGACCCGAACTACACGCGCGCGCTCTACGCGCCGCATCCGCTCCTTTCGGGGCTGATCAGCAAGGGCGGCCTGATCGCGGCGATCGCGGCCGTCAACCTCGCCGACCTCGTGATCCTGCTCGTGCTGACGAGCGCGTGGGGAATCGCGGTTCTCTGGTTCGCGCTCGCGGGGCTCTTCATCAGCGTCTTCTACGTGGCTCCGCCGCTCAAGCTGAAGCACCACGGGCTCGGCGAGCCGGGCGTCTTCATCGTCTGGGGGCCGCTGATGATCTGCGGCACGTACTACGTCACGGCGGGGAGCGTCCCGGGTTGGGTCTGGATCGCGAGTCTCCCCTACGCGATCACCGTGACGACGGTCCTGATCGGGAAGCACGTCGACAAGTACGAGCAGGACAGCGCGCGTGGGATCCACACGCTGCCCGTGCTGCTCGGGAAGGAAACGTCGATCCTCCTGAACCAGGCGCTGATGATCGCGTTCTACCCGATCGTCGTGCTGCTCGTCGTGACCGGCAACGTCGGCTGGGGCGTGCTGCTCGTCTTCGCGGCCGTGCCGCGCCTCGTGCGCGTGGTCCGTCAGTACTCGGAGCCGAAGCCGGAAGCGCCGCCGCCGGGCTTCCGGATCTGGCCGCTCTGGTACGTGGCGCTCGCGTTCCATCACAACAAGCTCGCGGGCGGCCTGTTCGTCGCGGGGCTCTTCTTGAACGCGCTGCTGGGCTGAGAGTTTGTGAATCGATCCCCGGACCGAGCCGGAAGGTCGAGGCGCCCCGCCTGCAAGGCGCGACGACGAGTCATAGCCGTAGGCTATGCCGAGGAGGAGCAACGCAGCAGGCGGGGATGCATCGGCCTTCCGGCGACGGGAGGGGATTGATTCACAGACTCTGAGACGGCGCTCGCCTAGCTCGCGACGGCGTGGTTGGCGTTCGAGCCCGGGGAGCTCGGGAGAAGTGCGGGCCGTGAGGTCGCGGGCGGAACGCGCATCGGCAGGCGGAACTCGAAGCGCGAGCCGCCGCCGTGACGGCTCTCGACCGAGAGCTCCCCGTCCATCCGCAGCACGAGCTCCCGGCTGATCGCGAGACCGAGGCCGCTTCCCCCAAAGGCGCGCGCCGCAGCACCATCGATCTGCGTGAAGCGCTGGAAGAGCCGCGGGATGTCCTCCTTCGGAATTCCGACGCCCGTGTCGGTCACGGCGAACGAGAGCACGACTTCGCCCTCGCTCTTGCCGATCACGTAGACTTCGATCCCGGTCCGCCCCTGCGGTGTGAACTTGATCGCGTTGCCGAGGAGGTTCAGCAGCACCTGGCGGAGGCGCGCCGGATCGCCGACGACCGCCTGCGGGACCGCCGGGTCGAGGACGACGTCGATCCCGAGCCCCTTCTCCCGCGCCGGCGCGTCGAGCTGCTGCGCCACGTCCGTGATGCAGGTGCGGATGTCGAACGGAACCGCTTCGAGCTCGAGCCGGCCCGCCTCGATCCGCGAGAGATCGACCACGTCGTTGACGAGACGCAGCAGGTTCATGGTCGAGACGCGCAGCGTCCGCGCGAGGCCGGCCTGCGGGTCGGAGAGCCGCGAGTCGAGCAGCATGTCGATCATCCCGACCATGACGTTGAGCGGCGTCCGCATCTCGTGGCTGACGCTCGCGACGAAGTCGCTCTTCACGCGGTCGGCGCGCTCCGCGCGCTCGCGCGCCTCGTCGAGCTCGTCGAGGCGGCCGCGCCCGAGAGCACGGTCGCAAAGCGCGAGGCCGAGGATCGCGAGCACGACCGTCGCGCCCCCGAGGTAAGTCGGCTCGAGTACCGGCGGTGCGACGGCGAGGTCAGCCGGGATCTCCAGCCGCCCCGCCCGCACGATCTCGAGCAGGACGAGCTGCGCCGCCGCGAGGATGCCCCAGAAGACGCCGGCCCTCGTACCCGCGAGCAGCACGCCGAGAAGCGGCACGACGGTCGTCGCGAGAAGCGGGCCGCCCGGATTTCCCGCGTCGGCGAGGTTCGCGTGCGCGATCAGCACGAAGAGGATCGCCATCACCACGTTCGCCGCGAGAGTCAGCGCGCCGGTCGCGCGCAGAACGAAGGGGACGGCGGCGAGAGCCAGCGACGCGAGGAGCGCCTGGACCGTGGTCGTCTCGCCGCCGCGGAGCAGCGCGCCGGCGGCTCCGGTCGCGAGAAGGAACGCCGTCGCGAAGCTCGTCGCGACGACCATCCGCGCGCGGGCGATTGCTTCCGTGCCGCGAGCGCGCACGCGCCCGGTGACGAACACGTCGATCGAGCGGAGGCAGCCCCGCTCGAAGCCTCCGGCAGACGCCCTTGCCACGTCCTCTCGCTCCTCTCTACGCCGACACCGCGACCTCGATGGCGGTCGAAGGACAGGAAACTCGCGTGGGAGATCAGGGCCAGAATTTGGCCGCGGACGCCCGATGACAACCCATTCCAGCCCAAGCTGTCAAGAGGGCGGGACGCAGGGGCGCCACGCCCTCGAGGAGGCGAAGCCTACGACAGCGCTGCGTGAGCCGCGGCCAAGCGGGCGATCGGGACCCGGAACGGGGAGCAGGACACGTAGTCGAGCCCGATCTGGTGACAGAAAATCACCGACGACGGGTCGCCGCCGTGCTCGCCGCAGATGCCGCACTTCAGCCCCGCGCGGACCGCACGGCCCTCGCGCACCGCGTGCGACATCAGGAACCCGACGCCCGTCTGGTCGACGGACACGAACGGATCCGCACCGAGGACGCCGCTCTCGACGTAGTACGGCAGGAACTTCCCCGCGTCGTCGCGCGAGAGCCCCATCGTCATCTGCGTCAGGTCGTTCGTGCCGAACGAGAAGAACTCCGCGTCCTTCGCGATCTCCCCCGCCGTCACCGCGGCGCGCGGCACCTCGATCATCGTTCCGATCGTGTAGGGCACGCGGACGCGGTAGTCGGCCATCACCGCCTGCGCGACGCTCTCGACGAGGTCGCGCAGCACGCGCAGCTCCTTGTCGACGCCGACGAGCGGGATCATGATCTCGGGCAGGACCTTCACCTTCTCGCGCTGCAGCTCGCAGGCAGCTTCCATGATCGCGCGCGCCTGGATCTCGTAGATCTCGGGAAAGGTGATGCCGAGGCGACAGCCGCGATGCCCGAGCATCGGGTTCATCTCGTGCAGCGAGTCGCGCTTGTGACGGAGCTGGTCCGCCGAGACGCCGATCTTCAGCGCCAGCTCGGCGACGTCCTCCTCCGTGTGGGGGAGGAACTCGTGCAGCGGCGGATCGAGGAGCCGGATCGTCACCGGCAGCCCCACCATCGCGCGGAAGATCCCGACGAAGTCCTTCTTCTGCATCGGCAGGATCTTCGCGAGCGCGCGGCGCCGGCCCTCCGTCGAGTCGGCGAGGATCATCTCGCGGACCGCGTCGATCCGGTCGCCCTCGAAGAACATGTGCTCGGTGCGGCAGAGCCCGATGCCCTCCGCGCCGAACTCGCGCGCGATCTGCGCGTCGTGCGGCGTGTCCGCGTTGGCGCGCACGCCGAGCTTCCGGACCGCGTCGGCCCACTTCATCAGCTTCGAGAAGTCGCCGGACATCTCCGGCTCGACCGTCGGAACGAGGCCGACGAAGATCTCGCCCGTCGCGCCGTCGAGCGTGATCGGCTCGCCTGCCCGGACGACGCGCTCGCCGACGTGCATCGTGCCCTCGGCGTAGTTGATGCGGAGTGCCGAGCAGCCGACGACGCAGGGCTTGCCCATGCCGCGTCCCACCACTGCCGCGTGCGACGTCGCGCCGCCACGCGCCGTCAGGATGCCCTCGGCGGCGTGCATGCCGTGGATGTCCTCGGGAGACGTCTCGACGCGGACGAGGATCGTCTTCCGTCCCTCCTGCGCCGCGGCGGCCGCGTCGTCCGCGGAGAACACGACCGCGCCCGCGGCGGCTCCCGGCGAAGCCGGCAGGCCCTTCGCGAGGAGGTCCTTCGAGGCCGCGGGATCGACCTGCGGATGGAGGAGCGCATCGAGCGCGCCGGGCGCGACGCGGAGCACCGCGACCTCCGGCTTGATCAGCTTCTCCTTCACCATGTCGACCGCGATCTTGAGCGCCGCGGCGGCCGTGCGCTTGCCGCTCCGGGTCTGCAGCATCCAGAGGCGCTTCCGCTCGATGGTGAACTCGATGTCCTGCATGTCGCGGTAGTGCTTCTCGAGCGTCGCGGCGACGCGGCGGAGCTCCGTGTACGCCTTCGGCATCACCTCCTCGAGGGAGGGCTGCTGCTCGCGACGATGCAACTCCGAACGACCCGCGCTCGCGGCGACCTCGCGCGAAGCCTTCTTCGTGATCTTCTGCGGCGTACGCGTGCCCGCGACGACGTCCTCGCCCTGCGCGTTCACGAGGAACTCGCCGTAGAAGTCCTTCGCGCCGTTGCCGGGATCGCGCGTGAACGCGACGCCGGTCGCGCAGTCGGAGCCGAGGTTCCCGAACACCATGGCCTGCACGTTGACGGCCGTGCCCCACTCGGACGGCACGTTGTAGAGCCTCCGGTAGGTGATCGCGCGCTGGTTCATCCACGAGCCGAACACCGCGCCGACCGCGCCCCAGAGCTGCTCCCAGGGATCGTCCGGGAAGCTCTTGCCCGTCCGCTTCTTCACGAGCTCCTTGAACTCGACGACGAGGGCGCGGAGGTCATCGGTCGTGAGGTCGAGGTCGTTCTCGGTACCGCGAGCGTGCTTCTTGTCCTCGATGACCGCCTCGAACGGATCGGTCTCGGTCGCCGTCTCCGGCTTCAGGCCGAGCACGACGTCGCCGTACATCTGGACGAAGCGGCGGTACGAGTCGAAGGCGAACCGGTCGTTGCCCGAGGCCTCGGCGAGACCGCGCACCGTCTCGTCGTTCAGGCCGAGGTTCAGGACCGTGTCCATCATGCCCGGCATCGACGTGCGCGCGCCCGAGCGCACGGATACGAGGAGCGGGTTCGCGCCGTCGCCGAAGCGCTTCCCCATGATGCGCTCGACCTTCGCCATCGCCTGGCGGACGCCGGCCTCGAGGCCCGGCGGGTACGAGCGGTCGTGCGCATAGAAGTACGTGCACACGTCCGTGGAGATCGTGAAGCCCGGCGGGACCGGCAGGCCGATCGACGCCATCTCGGCGAGGTTCGCGCCCTTGCCGCCGAGGAGGTTCTTCATCTCGGCGCGGCCGTCCGCGCGGCCGTCGCCGAAGGAGTAGATGTGCTTCCCGGCGCGGCCCGCTTCCGCAGTCGAGCGCGCGGAGACGGCGCTGCCGGTCTTCGCGACGGTCTTCCGGCGCACCGGAGCGCTCCGGCTCTGCTTCGCGGGGCGGGCCTTGCTCGCCGAAGCGGACTTCTTCGCGGTCGCTTTGCGGCCGCTCACCGTCTTGCGCTTCGCGAGCTTCTTCGCACGTGCCATCTCTCCTCCGTCTCCCCGGATCAGTCGCGTCGCAGCGGCGCCGGAAACGGTTTCCCTACCACCTCGCCTCTCGACCTGCACGGTCGAGAGTACGCTCGTGGAACGTCAGGCGCCGCGGAGACGGGCGGCGATCGCGTCGAGATGGCGCCGCGACGACCCGAGGATCGCCTCGAAGCTCCGCGCGCGCTTGACGAAGAAGTGCGCGTCGCACTCCCAGGTGTAGCCCATGCCGCCGTGGTTCTGGACGTTGTCCGCGGCGTTCTGGACGAAGGCGTCCGCGGCGAGAACCTTCGCGACGGAGAGCTGGAAGTCCCGGTCGTCCGACTCGTCGCGCAGCGAGAGCGTCGCGTAGATCGTCGCCGCTCGCGCCGCCTCGGCACGCACGGACATGTCGGCGCAGCGATGCTTGACGGCCTGGAACGAGCCGATCGGCCGGCCGAACTGCTCGCGGACGCTTGCGTACGCGACCGAGAGCTCGACGAGCCGTGCGCTCGCGCCGACCGCCTCCGCGCACGAGAGCGCCGTACCGATGCGCCGAAGCGCGTGCGCCGAAGCCGGCAGGCGCTCCGCGGGGACCGCCTCCAGCGACACCCGGGCGACGGGCCGCGTCGCGTCGAACACCTGGCCCGAGGAGATCCCGACACCCGCAGCGCTCGTCTCGACGAGACGGACGGCGTCTCCGTGGAGGACGAGAAGGAGCTCTGCTCGCGCGGCATCCGCGACCACGAGATCGCGCAGCGTGAAGCGATCGTCCTTCGCTTCGCTTCCGGAGGCGCCCTCCTCGACGTCGATCAGCGCGACACGGCTTCGTCCCGCCTGCACGTCGGCGCGTCGCGCGGCTTCGCGATCGCCTTTCGCCTTCGCGAGCGCGTGTGCCGCGAGCACCGTCCCGAGCCAAGGTCCGGGCGCCAGCGCGCGGCCGAGCTCCTCGAAGAGGAGCATCTCCTCGATGACCGAGTACCCCGTCCCGCCGTGCTGCGAGGGAACCGCGAGACCGAAGAAGCCGAGCTCGCCGGCGCGACGCCACGGTGCCTCGAGCTCCTGCGGCGCACCCTCCGCGATCGCGCGCACGCGCGACATCGGCAGCTCGCTCTCGAGGAACGAGCGGATCGAAGCCTGGATCGCTTCCTGCTCCGCCGTCGGGGTGAGGTCCACGTCGTGTGCTCTCCGGTTCGCTCAGCGCGGCAGGCCGAGGACGCGCTCGCCGATGATGTTCCGCTGGATGTCCTTCGAGCCCGCGGCGATCGTCGATGAGAACGCGGCGAGGAAGCGCCACGCCCACTCTCCGCGCACGGGATCTGCATCGCTACGACCGCGGCTTCCCGCCGGATCGAGGTCGAGGAGGTCGACGCCGAGGATCTCGGTGGCGAGTGCTGCGACACGCTGCTGCAGCTCCGAGAAGAAGAGCCGGATGATCGACGCTTCCGCGCTCGGGACGCCGGTGCGGGCCGTCTTGCTGACGCTTCGATAGGTCATCGAGCGAAGCGCCTCGACCTCGGCGCGCAGCCGCGCGATACGGCGCGCGATCTCGACGTCGTCCAGAGCGGCGCCCGTTGCGAGCGGCGTCACGCGGGCGAGCGAGGCCAGGTCCTCGACCATCCGGCAGAGCCGCACCTGGTGCGCGAGGAACGCGGTGCCGCGCTCGAAGCTCAGCGTGGACATCGCGACGCGCCAGCCGTCGTTGATCCTGCCGACGACGTTCCGGCGCGGGATCCGCACCTCGTCGTAGAACACCTCGCAGAACTCGTCGTGACCCGACATCGTGCGGATCGGGCGGATCTCGATTCCCTTCGCGTCCATCGGGCAGATCACCCAGGTGATGCCCTTGTGCTTCGGCGCTTCGGGGTCGGTGCGGACGAGGAGCTCCTGCCACTCGGCGATGTTCGCGAAGCTCGTCCAGATCTTCTGTCCGGTGACGACGAGGTCGTCGCCGTCGAACACCGCGCGCGTCTGCAGGCCGGCGAGATCCGAGCCGGCGTTCGGCTCGGAGAAGCCCTGGCACCACACGGTGTCGCCGCGGAGGATGCGCGGGAGGTGCTCCGCCTTCTGCTCGTCGGTGCCGCACGCGATCAGAGTCGGACCGCCGTGGTTCAGGCCGACGAAGAGAGTCGCGGGCTCGGGAGCGTCGGCGCGCGCGAACTCCTCGAACCAGATGAGCTGCTCGATCAGCGTCGCGCCGCGGCCGCCGTACTCCTTCGGCCACGAGATGCCGGCCCAGCCCGCGTCGTGGAGCTTCCGTTGCCAGGCGACGTCGAAGTCGCGACGCACCGCGAGATCGCGGCTGTCGGGGAGATCGGTCGGCTTGTTGGCCTCGATCCAGGCGCGCGCTTCGGCTCGGAAACGCTCCTCCGCCGGCGTGAAGCGGATGTCCATCGCGAGGGCTGTTTAGCCCGCATCGCGGGGCCCGCAACCGATGGCCGTGCGAGGGAATCCCGGCGAGCTCAGCGGGAGGGCGGCCGAGCGCGAGCGATTCCGACTTGCCTCGTGTGCACGCGATCGCGCGACCGACCGTGCCACGGCGCGATCCGACGGAAGTCGGGCGGCGCAACGCCTTCCCTCCGCCGAGAGCGAGCTGCGAGAGGCCCGACGTCCGGCCACAGACCTCGTTCGCATCCGGATCTCTCTGGACTTCGCCGGTGCGGCCTGACACCCAAGCCCGACGTGACGCCCGACCCGCCCTCCGCCACGCGTGTGACCCCGAGCGCGCCTCCGCGCGCGAACGCGCCCGGTCACGTCCCTGCGATCGACGGCTTCCGCGGCACGGCGGCGCTCCTCGTCACGATCTTCCACTGCTGGCTCTACACGGATCCGCCGCTCGACGGCGGTCCGATCCGCGCGCTGACGGTCGCGGCCGGGCTCGGCGTCGACTTCTTCTTCGTGATCAGCGGCTTCGTCCTCTTCCTTCCCGTCGTGCGGCACGGCGGCTCGTTCGGATCGCTCGGCGGCTACGCGCTCCGGCGCGTCGCGCGCATCGTTCCCGCGTACTACGTCGCGGTCTTCGTGCAGGCGGCCGCGACGCCGGTGCTGACGGCGTTCGCCTCGCCGTTCGCGAGCGCAGGCGGCTTCGCCGCGATCCTCGCGCACCTCCTCTTCCTGCAGCACAGCGTGCCGCGCTGGCTCTTCCGGAAGCTCGACCTCCACTCGGCGGTGATGGGCTTCGGCGTGAACGGCGCGCTCTGGTCACTGACGATCGAGGCGATCTTCTACGTCGCGCTACCGATCGTCGCGGGCTTCTACTTCCGGAATCCGCGCGCCGGCTTCGTCCTCGGCGTCGGAGGCGCTCTCGCGTGGCGCTGGCTCGCGTTCCATCTGCCCTCGGTCGCGACGGCGGTCGACGCCGGAAACGCCGTCGTGGGAAACGCGCCGCGTCTCCTCGAGCAGTTCCCCGGCTACCTCGGACACTTCGCGTTCGGGATGAGCGCCGCGTACCTCTTCGTGCGCACGTTCCGCCGCTTGGATTCGCGGCTCGCGCGGAACGCCGAGGCGCTGCAGATCGTAGCGCTCGTCCTCCTGCTCGTCGCGATGATCGGCTACGGGAGCACGCCGCGCGGGATGCCGGTCGGCATCTACGCGCGCTACCTCGCCGACCTGCTTCCGCCTTTCGCGTTCGCCGCGCTGATGCTCGCGACGACGCTCGCCGGCCCGCGCGGACAGTGGGCGATGGCGAACCGGTTCGCGCGCTGGATCGGCGACGTCAGCTACGGGGTGTTCCTCTGGCACTTCCCGCTGATCCTGTTCTTCTCGCACACCCTGGGCTGGGTGACCGGACGCGGGAACGGCCCGTTCCTCCTTCTGGTCCTTCTGGTGCTGCCGGGCGCGTTCTTGTTCGGCTGGCTCTCACGCCGCTTCATCGAGGAGCCCGCGATCGCCTGGGCGCGGGCGCGCGCACCGCGCGACTGAGAGTTGTCGGGCCACGCGTCATGGCCGGCGCAAATGACGCTCGTCGACACCTCGGCCTGGGTCGAGGTCTTCCGCAGGACCAGACCGCTCGATCTGACGACGCAGCTGGCCTTCGCGGACATCGTCACCTGTCTGCCCGTGATCCAGGAAGTGCTTCAAGGTTTCCGCGACGAGCGCGCGTTCCGTGCCGCAAGGGAGGCGATGTTCGCGCTGCCTCTGGTCGAGTCGCCGATGCGCGCAGATCTCTTCGAAGAGGCAGTCGGGCTCTATCGCGCGGCCAGACGACACGGAGTCACGATACGATCGGAGGTGGATTGCCTGATCGCCGCCTGCGCGATCCGTCACGATCTCGAAGTCCTGCACCGCGATCGCGATTACCCCCAGATCGCACGCGTTTCGCCGCTTCGGGCGCGCTCGCTCTGACCCCGCGCCACGGCGGCTGCGTCCCCGGCCGGTGCTCCGGTACACTCCCCGCGTGGCTTTGCCCCCGACCACGAAGGTGCCCCTGCGCCTCGGCCCGATGACGGTGCGGCCGTGACGTGCGAGCGCTGCGGGCAGGAGAACCGCGAAGAGGCGAAGTTCTGCGACGAGTGCGGCGCGCCGCTCCGCGCGCGCGAGACGACGCCCGTCCGCGAGCCTCCGCGACCTCGCGGCTACACGCCGCGCCACCTCGCCGAGCGCATCCTCGGGTCGCGCAGCGCCCTCGAGGGCGAGCGCAAGCAGGTCACGGTCCTCTTCGCCGACGTGAAGGGATCGCTCGAGCTCGCCGAAGGCGCCGGACCCGAGGAGTGGCACGCGATCCTCGACCGCTTCTTCGCGATCCTCTCGGAGGGCGTGCACCGCTTCGAGGGGACGATCAACCAGTACACCGGCGACGGCATCATGGCGCTCTTCGGCGCGCCGATCGCACACGAGGATCACGCGCGGCGCGCCTGCTACGCCGCGCTGCATCTCCGCTCGGAGCTTCGCCTCTACTCGGAGGAGCTGAAGCGCACGCGCGGTCTCAGCTTCTCCGTCCGCATGGGGATCAATTCGGGCGAGGTCGTCGTCGGCAAGATCGGCGACGACCTGCGCATGGACTACACCGCGCAGGGCCACACCGTCGGGCTCGCGCAGCGGATGGAGCGTCTCGCCGCGCCCGGCAACGCCTACTTGACGGACAACACCGCGCGCCTCGTCTCGGGGTTCTTCGAGCTCCGACCGCTCGGCGAGTTCGAGATCCGCGGAATCGGGAGGAAGGTCACCGCGTTCGAGCTCGGCGCCGTCGGCGACCTGCGGAGTCGCTTCGACCTCGCACGCTCGCGAGGGCTCTCTCGCTTCGTCGGCCGCGAGCGCGAGATGGCGCTCCTCGAGGAGGCACGCGAGGCCTCGCTCGACGGGCGCGCGCGCATCGTCAGCATCGTCGGCGAAGCGGGGCTCGGGAAGAGCCGCCTCTGCTTCGAGTTCCTGGAGCGCTGCCGCGCGCGCGGCATGCGCGTCGCGGAGGGACACGCGGTCTCGCACGGGCTCTCGGTTCCGCTCCTCCCCTGGCTGACGCTGTTCCGCAGCTCCTTCGACGTCTCGGACCGCGACGATCCGCGCGAAGCGCGCGAAAAGGTCGCGGGAAGGACCGTCCTCTGGGACACGAGCCTCGGCGAGCTCCTGCCGATCGTCTTCGAGTTCATGGGCATCGCCGATCCCGACGAGCCGCCGATCGAGATGGACCCGGAGGCGCGACGCCGGAAGCTCCTCGAGTTCGTCTGCCGCGCCTCCGAGGCGCGAAACCGCCACCAGGGAAGCGTCGTCCTCTGGGAGGACCTGCACTGGCTCGACGCCGCGAGCGACCAGATGCTCGCCGAGTGGATCGAGGCGATCGCCCGCACGCGCACCCTCGTCGTCACCAACTTCCGTCCCGAGTACGGCGCGCGCTGGACCGACGGCGAGAATCGACAAACGATCGCGCTCGGTCGCCTCGAGACGCACGACGTGCGGAGCCTCCTCGACAACCTCCTCGGCAAGGACCCGACCGTCTACGCGCTGCCGGCAATGATCGAGGAGCGGACACGCGGCAATCCGTTCTTCATCGAGGAGGTCGTGCAGACGCTCGTCGAGCGCGGCCTCCTTCGCGGCTCGCGCGGCGCGTATCGCCTCGAGGCGCCGCTGCGGTCGCTCGAGATCCCGGGCAGCGTGCGCTCCGTCCTCGCAGCGCGCATCGACCGGCTCGAGGAGGAGCTGAAGGCGCTGCTCCAGACCGCCTCGGTCCTCGGAAAGAGCTTCGAGGAGCCCGTGCTCGAGAGAACGACGGGTTGGCCGCGTAGCCGCCTCGCCTCGCCGCTCGCAGCACTCCAGTCCGCGGAGATGATCTTCGAGGAGACGATCTATCCGGTGCGGAAGCTCGCGTTCAAGCATCCGCTGACGCAGGAGGTCGCGTACCGCTCGCAGCTCGGCTACCGGCGCGCGCTCACGCATCGCGCCGCGGCACAGGCGATCGAGTCGCTGCATCCGGAGCAGCTCGACGAGAAGGCCGCGCTTCTCGCGCATCACTGGGAGGGCGCCGACGAGCCGATGGAGGCGGCACGCTGGCACGCGCGCGCCGCTTCGTGGGTGGGAACGAACGACATCCCCGAGTCGCTGCGCCACGCACGCCGCGTGCTGGTGCTCCTGACGCGCGGCGACGACGTCGAGGCCAACCTGCGACTCGGCGTCCAGACGCGCAGCCGGCTCCTGCAGCTCGCCTGGCGCGGCGGCATGCCGCACGAGGAGGAGGACCGCCTGTTCGCGGAGGGTGCAGCGCTCGCCGAGCGTCTCGGCGACGACCGGCAGCGTGCGATGCTCGCAATCCCGTACGGCGAGTGCCGCTCGATCCGCGGCGACGAGGAGGGACGCGAGCGTCACAGCCGAGACGCGTACGAGAGCGCGCTCGCTTCGGGCGATCTCGACCTCGCGCTGAGTGCGCTCGTCCCGCTCGCGTCGTCACTGCACATGCGCGGGCGCGTCCACGAAGCACTGGCGCTCCTCGAGCGGCACGCGAGCGCTCTCGAGGGGGACACGGGGGATGCGGCGTTCTGGGGCTTCTCCGTCTCCGCGTACCTGCTCGGCATCCGCGGGCACCTGCGCGCCTCCGCGGGACGGTTCGTCGAGGCCTACGGCGACGTCGAGCGGAGCGCGCGCGTCGCGCGCGCCGACGGCAGGCTCGACAGCGAGCTGATCGCCGATCTTTGGCACGGCAAGGTCGCGATCGACGCGGGCGATGCGCCGACGGCGCTGACGTACGCCCGCCGCGCGCAGGAGCGCGCCGAGCGCCACGGTGCTCCGACGTACGTGATCCTTTCCGACACCGCGCTCGCGCAAGCGTTCGCGCTCGCCGGTGAGATCGACCTCGCGCGCGAGCGCATCACCCACGGCGGCGAGACCATCCTGGCGTTCGGGATCGAGGGACTTCGTCCGGATCAGCTCGTGCTCGCCGCCGAGGTCGAGCTCGCCGGCGGCGAGTCCGCGAGCGCGCTCCGTCTCGCGGACGAGTGCGTCGCAGCGAACCGGAACGCTCGTCTCGAGCCGCACCTCGCGCGGAGCCTCGTCGTGCTCGCGCGCGCGGGCGCGTGCACGGGCGCCCTTTCGTCCTCCGAAGCGGAGATCCTTCTCGGCGAGGCGGCCGAGCTCCTCGAGCGGATGGACATGCGATCGCATGCGCCGTTCGTGCGCGAGGCCCGCTCGGAGCTCGCGGCGCTGCGCGGCGACTCGTCGACGGCGGCCGCCCTGCGCGCCGAAGCGGTGCGGCTGTGGACGGACATGGGTGCCGCCGGCCACGCCCGCCGGCTCGCGCTCGGCGCGGGGTAGCGAATCGCCTCGGCTCTCGTCCGCGTCTTCGCGTTGCGCTAGATCCGCGGGACGATGCAGCTCCGCGGATCTTCTCTTGTGCTCGCACCGACCGACATCGCGAAGCACCTCGCCTGCCGCCACCTGAGCCAGCTCGACCACGATCGCGCGCACGGCTGGCTCGACGTTCCGATCCGGCACGATCCGCGCGTCGATGCGCTTCGGGTTCGCGGCGCACGCCACGAAGCGAGGTTCGTCGCGCAGCTCGAAGCGGACGGGCTCTCGATCGTCGACCTGCGCGGCACGCACCTGGGGAGCGCGACGCTCGCGGCGATGCAGGACGGCGCAGGAGCGATCGTGCAAGCGCCGCTCGAGCACGCGGGAATGCTCGGGCGTGCGGACGTCCTGCGCCGCGTCGAAAGAGCGAGCGCGCTCGGCGGGTACTCCTACGAGCCGATCGACACGAAGCTCGCTCGCGAGACGCGCGCGGGCACGCTCCTGCAGCTCTGCACGTACGCGGTGCTCCTCGAGCCGCTGCAGGAGATCGTTCCGGAGGAAGTTCACGTCGTCACGCCGCTCGGACGGGAGCCCTACCGGACGTCCCACTTCGGAGCGTACTTCCGCTTCGTGCGGGGACGCCTCGACGGCGATCTCGCCGCCGATCCTCGGCCCGCGACCTACCCCGAGCCGGTCGAGCATTGCGACGTCTGCATGTACTGGCTCCACTGTGGTGGCCGGCGGCGCGAGGACGATCATCTGAGCCTCGTCGCCGGCATGCAGCGTCTGCACGCGCAGGAGCTCGCGCGCCAGCGCTTCCGCAAGGTCGTCGACCTCGCCGCGGCGCGCGGCGCGCTCGCCGAAGCGCCGCGGCGCGGATCCCGGTCGACGTACGAGCGTCTCGGCCATCAGGCGCGACTGCAGGTCGACTCGCGCGAGCACGCGCTTCCCCTCTTCGAGGCGCTGCCACTGGAAGCGGGGCGCGGCCTCTCTCGACTCCCCGAGCCCGCTCCGGGCGACGTCTTCCTCGACTTCGAGGGCGCGCGATTCGTCGGTGAGGACGGGCTCGAGTACTTGACGGGCTGGGCGTTCCGCGATCGAGCGGGTGCGTGGTCGTACGAGGCGCGCTGGGCGCTCGATGCCGCGAAGGAGCGAGAGGCGTGCGAGGTGTTCCTCGATTTCGTCGAGCGACGCCTGCAGCAGGAGCCGGCTGTACACGTCTACCACTTCGGAGCGTATGAGCCTTCGCGGCTGAAGCGGCTCGTCTCCCGCCACGGAACGCGCGCCGACGCGCTGGATCGGCTACTGCGCGGCGGGCGCTTCGTCGATCTGCACGCCATCGTGCGCGAGGGCTTCCGAATCGGCGTCGAGCGTTACGGACTGAAGGAGCTCGAGCCGCTGCTCGGGTTCGCTCGGGCGCAGGACCTGCGCGAAGCCGGCTCCGCGCGTCTCGACCTCGAGCTCGCGCTCGAGGTCGGCGCGCACGACGCGATCGACGACGAGCTCCGCACGCGCATCGCCGAGTACAATCGCGAGGACTGCCTCTCGGCGGCAGCGCTGCGCGACTGGCTGGAAGCGCGGCGAGGCGAGATGTCCGAGCCGCCCCCTCGCCCTTCGGTGCAGGAGTCCGAGCCCACGGAGGCCGTGCGCGAGCGCGACCGGCGCATCCAGGAGGCGACCGAGGCCCTTCTCGCCGGTGTCCCCGAGGACTGCGCGTCTCACGACGAGACGCAGCGCGCCACGTGGCTCCTCGCGCAGATGCTCGGCTACTTCCGCCGCGAGGAGAAGTGCGCCTGGTGGGAGCACTTCCGTCTGCGCGAGCTGCCGCGAGAGGATCTCTTCGCCGAGCGCGAGGCGGTCGCAGGGCTCGAGCTCGTGGAGGAGCTTCCGAAGGCCACGCCGGGGCAGAAGGTGGCCGTTCATCGCTACCGCTTCCCAGCACAGGAGGTCTCGCTCGACGAAGGCGATCGACTCCACGCTTCGAGCACGGACGATCCCGACCCCGGCCCTTCGGGCTTCGGCACCGTGGAGCGCATCGACCTCGCAGAAGGCACGATCGACATCAAGAAGACGAAGCGCACGCGCGACATGCAGCCCTGGGCCGTCTTCAAGCATCAGGTCGTGCCGGCAGAGGTCCAGGAGAAGTCCCTTCTCGCGCTCGCCGAGCGCGTACGGACGAGCGGCCTCGGATCGACGGAAGCGAGCCACGCGGCTCTCGATCTCCTCTGCCGCCGCCGGCCTCGCCGCGGCCCGGGACGGCCCGCGGCGCTTCGGCGAGCAGGCGAGAGTCTCGTCGAGGCGACCACGCGTCTCTGCCAAGAGCTCGACGGATGCGTGCTGCCGATTCAGGGTCCTCCGGGCTCGGGCAAGACGTTCGTCGGCGCGCGGGCGATCGTTGCGCTCGCGCTTGCCGGGAAGAGCGTCGGGGTGACGGCGGTCAGCCACAAAGTGATCGACAATCTCCTCCTCGAGGTTCGCGAGGCGGCAAGCGAGCGGCGCGTCGCGATCCGGGTCGCACACAAGGGCGACGAAGGCGACGTGGTGGATGGCATCGAACCCCTGGACGACGGCAAGGAAGCGGTCGCCGCAGCCGCGGCCGGCGCCGTCGTCGGAGGAACCGCCTGGCTCTGGGCCTCGGAAGACGCCGCCGGCGCGCTCGACTATCTCTTCGTCGACGAGGCGGGGCAGATGGCTCTCGCGAGCGTCCTCGCGGCTTCGCGTGCGGCTCGGAACCTCGTCCTGCTCGGCGATCCGCAGCAGCTCGAGCAACCGCGCCGCGGCGCGCATCCCGAAGGAACGGACGTCGCCGCGCTCGTGCACGTGCTCGGAGCCGAGCACGCGACGATCGACGATACGCAGGGACTCTTCCTCGATCGCACGTGGCGCCTGCACCCGGAGCTCTGCGCGTTCACGTCGGAGGCCTACTACGAGTCGCGCCTCCGCTCGGTCGAAGGGCTCGAGCGTCAAGCCGTCCTGGGAGCGACGCGCTTCGCCGGCAGCGGCCTCTTCCTCGTCGAAGTCGCGCACGAGGGGAACCAGGCGTGCTCGCTCGAGGAGGAGGAAGCCGTCGTGGCGATCGTTCGCCAGCTTCTCGCAGACAACCGGTGGAACGATCACGAGGGCGGTGTACGCCCCCTCGCCGCGGGAGACGTGCTCGTCCTCGCGCCCTACAACGCGCAGGTCGCGGCGCTGCGCCGCAGGCTCCGTCCCCTCGGCGTCGATCGCGTCGGTACCGTCGACAAGTTCCAGGGCCAGGAGGCCGCGGTCGTCGTCTACTCCTGCACGAGCTCGTCGCCCGAGGACGCGCCGCGCGGGCTCGAGTTCCTCTACGACCCGCACCGCTTCAACGTCGCGACGAGCCGCGCGCGCGGCGTCGTCATCGTCGTCGCGAGCCCTCGCCTCTTCGCAGCGGAGTGCCGCACGCCCGCGCAGATGCGCATGGTGAATGGTCTCTGCCGCTACCGCGAGCTCGCGTGTACGGTCGAGCTGCCGTCGCCCGTGTCCGAAGCCGCTACGGCAGCGCGAACGTGAGGCTCGCCCAGAAGCTCTCCCAGTCCGCCTCGCCGCCCTCGGGAGCGCGCCGCATGAACACCGCCGCCGCGAGCCAGGGTCCCGATTGCGGGGGATGGAAGCGTACCATCCCGTGGGCGTCCGTACGCGCGACCATGCGGAGCTCGCGCTCGACGAGGTGGATCAGCTTCACCTGCTGATCCGCGAGCAGCTGGCCGTCGTAGACGGCGCGAAGCCGGATCTCGTCCTCCGAGCGCCAGATCGCCGGATCCGTCTCGAGCACGAGCTCGACGGGAAGTCCGATCTCGTCGTCGAAGCCCGCGTGCGAAGCGCCCTCGTTCTGCCCGACGATCACGAGCGACTTCGCGTAGCGTGCGAAGCTCTCGCGTCCGGGAGCGACGCTCTCGTTTCGCCGGACGCGATCCGCGATGACGTCCGACAACCCCTCGTCCTCCAGATACGGCTCGAAGCGCTCCGCCGGCAGCGAGAGGGAGGATTGGCGGCTCGTGTAGACGATCGTCGCCGCACCTTTGCGATCGAAGCGATGGAGACCCGCCGGCGCGTCGCCGACGAAGCCGGCGATCGGCGCGGCACGTCCTGCGGAGAGCGCCTCGAAGCGGAGCATGTGCTCGGGGCTCCGGATCACCTCCTCCGGCGGTCCCTCCGCGCCGATGAAGAGACGCAGGTCGACGGGCTCGTTCACCGCCGGCGTATAGCTCGACGGCTCCACCCAGAACTCGTGCGCGTCCGCGAGCGAGGCGCAGGTAAGGAGCAACGCCGCCGCGACCGATCTCGTGGTGAGGCCCAAGCAGCTCTCTCCTACTCGTCGCCCCGCACGATTTTCCACGCGTCCTCGCCGAGGAGCGCGCGCATCATCGGGTCGTAGTTCGGACCACCGCGCACGGTGAGGCCGCCGTCGATGCCGATCGCCTGGCCGGTGATCCACGACGACTCCGGACCGGCGAGAAAGCGGACGAGGCGTCCGACGTCGTCGATCTCTCCGACGCGGCGGATCGGCATCTTCTCGAGGTAATCGCCGACGACGTCCTGATTCGGAATGACGAACGCTTCCATGATCTCCGTCGCGACGATGCCGGGGCGGACGGAGTTGACGCGGATCCCGAACCCGCCGAGCTCGTCCGCGGCGCAGCGGACGAGCATGTCGAGCCCCGCCTTCGCGGTGCAGTACGCCGGCATCGAGCGATGCGACAGCGCGCCGGCGACGGACGACATCGCGACGATCGAGCCGCCGCCGCTGTCCTTCATCGCGAACGCGGCGGCGCGGATCGTGTTGTACGAGCCGATCACGTTCAGGTCGAGCGCCTGCCGGAACGTCGCCGCGTCCGTCAGGAGGATGTAGCTGCCGAAGCCCGTTCCCGCGTTCGCGACGGCGATGTCGAGGTGACCGCTCGTGTCTGCGGCGCGGCCGACGGCCCGCTTCACGTCCTCCTCGACGGTGACGTCGCACGTCAGCCAGCGCACCTCCGCGCCGTCCGGCGCTTCGGCGGCGAGGCTCGCGGCCGCGGCCTCGAGGACATCGGAGCGCCGGCCCGCGATCGTCACCGTCGCGCCGTCGCGAAGAAGCGCGCGCGCGCAGCCGAGACCGATCCCGGTCCCGCCGCCGGTCACCAGAGCCGTCTTTCCCTCGAGCGCCTTCGCGTTCATGCGTCTTCCTCCGTGCCGGCAACCGGGCCGGCCCGAGACCTTTAGGACGTCGGACCTGCTCGGGCCAACCACGGCGGCCTGCTAGTGTACGCGCGCCGTGGCCGATTCGATCTATCGCCGGATCTACGCCGAGGTCCGCCGCGTGCCGCGCGGTCGCGTCGCGACGTACGGGCAGATCGCGACGCTCGCCGGATTTCCGCGGCACGCCCGCCAGGTGGGATACGCGCTCCACTCCCTCCGCGAGAGCGAGGAGAGCGTACCCTGGCACCGGATCGTCAACGGCCAGGGCGAGGTCAGTCCGCGGTCCGTGCCCGGCTGGGACGAGATCCAGCGCGAGCTCCTCGAGAACGAGGACGTCGAGTTCGACGCGCGCGGCCGGATCGACCTCGTCCGCTACCAGTGGCGACCGCGGAGTCGGCGAAAAGCAGCCGCCCGGCCCCGTCTCTGATCAGGCAACCGCCTCGCCGCGGCGGAGGACCTCGAACTGGCGGTCGGGCTCGTTCTGCGGCGTCTCGCGCCGAGCGCCGCTCTCCCCCTGCTCCACCTTGCACGCGCCATCGGGCGCGAACTGCACGATGTAGGCCTTCCGCACGGCGCCGGTCCGGTTCGGTCCCGTGCGGTGCGGCGTCAGCGACGAGAACACCGCAATGCTGCCGGCGCGAAGCGGCAGCGGCACCGCGTTCGGCGCCTCGTCGAGACATTGCCAGCCGAGCTCGGTGTAGCGGTGCGCGATCGTGCCCGTCCGGTGCAGCCCCGGCACGACCCACGGACAGCCGTTTCGCTCGTCCGCGTCCGTCAGAGCGAGCCAGCACGTCAAGTACTCCTGCGGCTCGACGTACGTGTAGCCGTTGTCCTGGTGCCACGGGAACTCGCGCTCGGGCTCCGGCTTCTTGTAGACAGCCTGCTCCCAGTAGAGCCGCACGTCCGGCCCGATCAGATCGTGGACGAGGTCGCGGAAGACGGGGCCCGAGACGAAGGCGCGCAGCCACGCGGAGCGCGTCACGAGATGCGGCGTGAAGGTGATCGCGTCCGCCTGCGCGATGAAGAGCTTGCCGCCTTCCTGCGCGCGCAGGAACTCGGTCGTGCGCTGCTCGAAGGGATCGATCTCCGCGATCGCGCGTGCGATCGTTGCCGCATCGAACGCGTTCTGCAGAACGAAGTAGCCGTTCTCGTCGAACGATCGCGCCTGCGCCTCGCTGACGCGCCGGTACGGCCCGGTGTGGGCCTTCCACGCGAACGATCGGTTCTGCGGATGCGGCTGCACGCGGCTCGAAGCGCCGGCTCCGGCGCGGGCCGACCATCGCGTAACCACGAGCTTGCGTCAATGCGCTCCCGCTTGGAAGGATGCGTTCGTGGACGATCTCGACACTTCGCATCTGGAGTGGGACACGCCTCTCTACCGCCTCGCGGTCACGCAGCTCGACCGCACGGCCGAGCGCATGGGGCTGTCGGAGGCCATCTGGCATCGCCTGCGGACGCCGCAGCGAGCGCACCTCGTTTTGTTCCCGTTCCGCCGCGACAACTACGACACCGTCGACACGGTCTTCGACTACCGCGTCCAGCACCTGACGACGATGGGCCCGACGAAAGGCGGCATCCGCTACGACCGCGGCGTCAACCTCGGCGAGGTCACCGCGCTCGCGATGCTGATGTCGTGGAAGTGCGCCATCATGAACCTTCCGTTCGGCGGCGCGAAGGGCGGCGTGCGCATCGAGCCCTCCGAGTTCTCGGCGAGCGAGCTGCAGCGCATCACGCGCCGCTTCACCTCCGAGATCATCGACGTGATCGGCCCCGATCGCGACATCCCGGCTCCCGACCTCGGCACGAACGAGCAGGTGATGGCGTGGATCATGGACACGTACTCGCAGCAGAAGGGGTTCAGCGTCCCGGGCGTCGTCACGGGGAAGCCGATCGAGATCGGCGGTTCGCTCGGACGCCGTGAAGCAACCGGACGCGGCGTCGTGAGCTGCATGGTCGAGAGCTGCCGCCACCTCGGCGTCGCCGTCGAGGACGCGCGGGTCGTCGTGCAAGGCTACGGCAACGTCGGCGCGAACACGGCGCGCATCGCGCGGCATCTCGGCGCGCGGATCGTCGCGGTTTCGGACGTGCGCTCCGGGATCCACGACCCGCGCGGGCTCGACATCGCCGAGGTCGACCGCTGGATCGCCGAGCATCGTTTCCTCGAAGGCTTCCCGAACGCGGAGCCGGTGTCGAATGCAGATCTCCTGACGCTCGCGTGCGACGTGCTGATTCCCGCCGCGATCGAGCGCCAGATCACGGCGGAGAACGCCGCGCGGGTCCAGTGCCGCATCCTCGTCGAGGCGGCGAACGGCCCGACGCTCCTCGAAGCCGATTCGATCCTCGCCGAGCGCGGGATCTTCGTCGTCCCCGACATCCTCGCGAACGCCGGCGGCGTGACCGTCTCGTACTTCGAGTGGCTGCAGAGCCTGCAGCATTTCCTGTGGAGCGAGGAGGAGGTCAGCTCGAAGCTGATCTCCCTCATGCAGAACGCTTTCCGCGACGTGCTCGGCCTCGCGCAGCAGCACGGGGTCGACATGCGGACGGCGGCGCTGATGCGCGGCGTCGGGCGCATCGCCGAGGCCAAGCGCCGAAGAGGGATTTTTCCATGGAGGAAGCAGCCTAAAGCGGGCGAGCGGGAGGGCCGTAGAGAGAGCGGGAGGGTGCGCGCCGCGCGAGATGGCTCATCCGAAAGCACTCGCCGGGCTCGGCCTCGCGTGCATTCTCGCGTTCGCCGTCGTCTGGCGCTTCCCGGTCCGCGCCGAGGAGTGGCGCCTCGCGTTCTGCGAAGGGGACTCGCTGTTCCAGCTCCACCGCGTGCAGGAGTGCGCCCTGCAGTATCCGCTCGTTCCCTCGGTCGACGCGGACTCACACTATCCCGTCGGCTACCGCGTCCCCTGGGTCCACCTGCACACGCTCCTCTACGCGACGCTCGGCCAGCTGACGGCGGCGCCGCAGGACCTCGAGGCGATCGCGGCGCGCGTCTCGTGGGTGCCGCCGGCCCTCGGGGCGGCCTCGGTCCTCCTCGCGGCGCTTCTCGCACTGCAGGCGACGGCGAGCTGGCCGTGCGCGCTCCTCGTGGCGCTCGCCGCCGCGGTGAGCGGCGAGGTTCTCCGGCCCTTCCTCTACGGGATCATCGATCATCACCTGTTCGCACATCTCGGCGTCCTGCTGCTCGCGCTCGGGAGGATGCGCCGCAGTCTCGCGACGTGGATCGGGGGCCTCGTCGCGCTGATCGCGATGACGCCGGAGGCGCTCCTCTTCGTCTCGCTGTTCCTCGTCCTTCTCTTCCTCTCGGATGCGATCGCGCTGGCGCGCGGGAGGGCCGATCGCGCGATGCCCTGGGCGTGATCCGTCTCCCCGGCGCTCGTCGCGCTCGTCGCGTGGATTGCGCATCGCGCCGTCGACGCGCAGCCACTGCCCCTCTCGTCGCTCGACTGGATGCATCTCACGCTGTTCCATCCGCTCTGGTACGCATGCCTCGGCGGCGGTCTTCGTGTCGCCGCGGGCGCGCTCGGCTCTGCTCGTGCGCAGGCGCGCTTCGTTTTGACCTGCGGCGCCGTCTTCGCGGTCGCGGGAGCGTTCCTCTGGGCTTCCGACGCGCTCGACACCGTCGGCCAGCGGCTCCTTGCGCCCGAGCGAGTCTGGGTCGGCGAGGAAGCGCCCGTCTTCGGCGCAGGCTTCTGGAGCGCGCCCCTCTGGTACCGGCTCCTCGCTCTCTCCGGCGTGGTCCTCATCGTCGAGCTCGTCGCTGCCGTGCGGCGCCGCGAGAGCGCGGACGTCCTCTTCCTCTTCTCGACGCTCCTCGCGGCTCTCGCGGTCGGCTTCCGCGAGTACCGCTACCTCTACGTGCTGAGCTCGCTGCAGATCGTCGGCCTCGCCGTCGCGGCGCTCTCGGCCGGCCGCGCGCTCGCGAATCTCGCGCCGGCTTCTTCCCCGATCGCGCGGCTCGTACCGACCGCGGTGGTCGCACTGGCGCTTCTTCCTCTGCCGGTGCTGGAGGCGCGATCGAGCCGCCGCGCGCTCGGTTCGATCTGCGACGGGTTGCCGCTCGCCGAATCGCTCGCGACCTGGGTCGCCCAGGAGACTCCGGAGCCGCGAGCGCCCGGTTCGACGCGCGCCGAGTACGGCACCTTCGGTCCCTGGTCGATCGGGCACCACCTGCACGTCC
>Ga0194131_10003282_pt1 | contig 25697 bp, 38 predicted proteins | sample TA2KigO120mmetaG_FD_148631 | JGI IMG/M metagenome (GOLD analysis project Ga0194131, IMG submission 148631) | Freshwater microbial communities from Lake Tanganyika, Tanzania - TA2015053 Kigoma Offshore 120m | ecosystem: Environmental > Aquatic > Freshwater > Lake | place: Tanzania: Lake... | reverse complement strand
CTTGGCCGGGCCCGAGCTCGCGGGCGGTGACGCCGCCGGCGGCGCGCTCGCGGCCGGGGCGGCGTCGCCGGGCATGGCGAGCGGCGCCGGCGTGGGTAACGCCGTCGCTTGCCGGCGCAACCGCTCGATCATCCCCTCGAGAGTCTGGACCCGTTGCCAGAGCAGGAAAAACGCCCCGCCGCCGGCGGCGATGGCGACGAGCAGAAGGCCGAGCGTCATCGCGATGCCGAGTTCAGAGCGGGATGTTGCCGTGCTTCTTGGTCGGGCGCGTTTCGCGCTTCGAGAGCAGGCTGCGCAAGCCCAGCGCGACCGCGGCGCGGGTGCGGGACGGCTCGATGATGTCGGTGATCAAGCCCTTGGCCGCCGAGAGGTAGGGCGAGGAGAACTTGGCCCGGTAGTCGGCGACCAGTTGCTGCTGCAGCTCGCGCGCATTGGGCGCCGCGGCCAGCTCGCGCCGGTAAAGAATGTTGACCGCACCCTCGGCGCCCATCACCGCGATCTCGGCGGTCGGCCACGCGAACGCGAGGTCGGCACCCATATCGCGGCTGCACATCGCCAAATAGGCGCCGCCGTAGGCCTTGCGCATGAACACCGTGATCTTCGGCACCGTGGTGGCGCCGTAGGCGAACAGCATCTTGGCGCCGTGCCGGATGATGCCGCCGAGCTCCTGGGTGACGCCGGGCAGGAAGCCGGGAACGTCGACCAGGGTCACGATCGGAACATTGAAGCAGTTGCAGAAGCGGATGAAGCGCGCACCCTTGTCGGAAGCGTCGATATCGAGGGTCCCGGCCTTGACCTTGGGCTGGTTGGCGATGATGCCGACGACGATGCCGCCGATCCGCGCGAAGCCGACGACGATGTTCTTGGCGAATTCCTTTTGCACCTCGAGGAAGTCGGCGCCGTCGACCAGCTTGGCGATCACGTTGTGGACGTCGATCGGGTCCTTGGGCGACTCCGGCACCAACCCGTCCATGTCGTGGTCGTCCTCGAGCACCAGCTCGTCGGACGAGTTGTGCGGCGGGTCGACGACGTTGTTGGCGGGCAGGAACGAGAGCAGGCGGCGGACGATTTCGATCGCGTGATGATCGTCGTCGGCGATGAAGTGAATGTTGCCCGAGACGGTGGCGTGAGCGACGGCGCTGCCGATCTCGTCCATCGTCGTCGACTGGCCGGTCGCCGCCTTGATGACGTCGGGACCGCAGATGAACATGTGGGCGTTCTGCCGCGTCATGATGATGAAGTCCATCAGTGCCGGCGAGTAGGCGGCGCCGCCGGCGCATGGGCCGGCGATCACCGCGATCTGCGGCACCACGCCCGACATCAGGACGTTGTGATAGAAGACGCGGCCGTAGCCGGCGAGCGATTCGACCCCCTCTTGGATGCGGGCGCCGCCCGAGTCGTTGAAGCCGACGATCGGCATGCCGGCACGTCCGGCGTAGTCCATGACGCTACAGATCTTGTCGGCGTGAACCTTGCCGAGCGAGCCGCCGGCGACGGTGAAATCCTGGCTGAACGACGCAACCGGGCGGCCGTCGACGTAGCCGACGCCGGTGACCACGCCATCGCCCGGCAGCTTCTTGTCCTGCATGCCGAACTCGCGCGTGTCGTGTTCGACGTGCATGCCCATTTCTTGGAAGGTGTGGTCGGCGAACAGCGTCAGCAGCCGTTCGCGCGCGGTCATCTGGCCCTTGGCGTGGCGTGCTTCGGCCTTATCGAGGCCGCCGCCCCAAAACGCGACTTCGCGCCGCTTGATGAGATCGCTCAGCAGCTCTTTGAGTTTCGCCATCGAACCTATGCGCTCGCAGCAACGACAGATGCGTTTCGAGTATTAGCAGGCCGCTCCGGCCAGGGCCAGCACGCCGATCCCAACGGCGATCGAGGTCAAAGTTACTATCAATATCAATAAGTTATTAGATCGTCCCCGGATCGGGCCACGACCGCGGCGGCACCGATCTCGGCCCGGATCGCGAGACGCCGCGCGCGCGCTTCCGCATCGTCGCCCCAACGCTCGATCTGATATTGCTCGTCGAGCTCCGCCGCATGCCAAGCGCCTTCGGCATCGAGGCGGCCGACGAGCACGGCGAGACCCAAGAGCAGCGAACCGGTTGCGGAGGCCAAGGCCTTCAGGGCCACCAAGCGGAACGGGCCCAACGCGGCGACGACCGAGCGGTAAGCTCGCCGGACCTCCGGCGCGGGCTGCGCCGGAATGACGCCGCGAACGATGACCGGTACGACACCGAACCGGCCGCGCGCCCACGCCAGGATCGGATCCCACGCGGTGCTTTGGAGCAGGGCGAGCTCGGCCGGCTGCTGGGCACGGTGGCACAGGAGATCGGTGTCGCAGAAAGCGGCAAGTTGATCGATCAGGCGCTCCTGCGCCGGCGCATCGAGATCGAGCGCGGCTCCGGTAAGGCGCGCGATCGGCATCGCCGCGACCGTAAGCCGCTCGGTTTGCCGATCGAATTCGGCCGCGATCGCCTGGGCGAGCGCTTGGCTCGGAACGCCGAGCGGGCGTCGACCTGGAGTGAGCGCCGGCCGGCCATCGAGGAGAACGCGCCATTCGCCCGGGGCGGGCGCCGCGACCGTGACCGCCTTGTAGAACCGCTTGATCGTGAGCGCGGTCATCGCACCGTCAGCACGCCCTCGACCGACATCGATAACTGGTCGAAACGATCGATGACGCGGGCGGCCCCGGCGGCGGCGAGGTCGGCGGGTGGGTGGTAGCCCCAGGCAACACCGATCGCGCCGGCGCCGGCGTTCCGCGCCATTTCGATATCGAAGGTGGTGTCGCCGACGACCACGGTCGCGGCGGGCTCGATCCCGACCTCGGCCATCACCTGCTCGAGCATACCGGGGTGGGGCTTTCCCGGCGCATCGTCGGCGGTGCGCCAGGCGACGAAGCGGCCGCGAAGCCCGGTGCGCTCGAGGGCGCGGGCGATGCCGCGGCGCGATTTTCCGGTCGCGACAGCGCAGAGGTAGCCCTGCGCCGCGAGGCGATCGAGCTCGGCGACCGCGCCGTCGATGACGACCGACTCGACGTCGTCGGGCCGAGCGCGCGCCGCGGCGTAGGCCTGGCGATAGCTCGCCGCAATCGCCGGCGCCGCGCCGGCTCGCTCGGCGGGGAGCAGGCGCGCGACCGCGGTCTCAAGCGCGAGGCCGATGATGCGGCGTACCGCCGCCGGATCGGGGGCGGGATAGCGATGGGCCGCGAACGCCTCGCCCATAGCCGTGACGATCGCGCCCGCGCTATCGACGAGGGTCCCGTCCCAATCGAACACGACGAGGCGGAGCGATGCGGTCATGTCCGGGCGATGCGGTCCTTGAAGCGGATCGGCGCGAACGGGTCGTCGTCCTCGCGCGGGTCGAACCCGAACGTCCGCCACGAGGCGCGCAGCGCCGGCGGCAACGGCGCCATCACCCGTAGCCGTTTCCCCGACGGATGCGGGACGTCAATCGCGCGGGCATGAAGGTGGAGCAGCGGTGCCATCGGACCGGCGATCGCGAGCGCGATTTCGCCGCCGTACTTGGCATCGCCGACGATCGGGTGCCCGAGCGCGGCGCAATGGACGCGAAGCTGGTGGGTGCGGCCGGTGAGCGGTGCGAGCGCCAGCCAGGCGAGGTCCTTGCCGAGCGTGTCGATCACGGCATAGCGGCTCCGTGCCGGCTTGCCATCGGCGGCGACCACCACGCGCTCGCCGGCCGGGGTCCACTGCTTGGCGAGCGGTTTTTCGATCAGGCCGCTCCGCGGCACCGGGACACCTTTAACCAAGGCCCAATAGATCTTGCGTGCGGCGGCGGTGCGAAACGACTGGGTGAGCGAGCCGGCGGCGTTGACGGTCTTGGCCAACACCAAGATGCCGCTGGTCTCCTTGTCGAGCCGGTGGACGAGCTTCGGTCGCTCGCCCTTGGCGCCAACCAGGCTTTCCAGCATTTGATCGAGATGGCGCGAGAGCTTGCTCCCTCCCTGGACCGCGAGTCCGGTTGGTTTGTCGAGCACCAGCACCTGCTCGTCCTCGTAGAGGATCAGGCGCTTCACCGCATCGATATCGCGCTGGCGCGGGGGAGAACGGTTGGGCGCCGCATCCTCGTGCAGGAACGGCGGCAAGCGCACCTCTTGGCCGGCGGCGAGGCGTTGGTTGGCCTTGGCGCGGCCGCCATCGACTCGGATCTGGCCGGTGCGCAGCAGCTTCTGGACCTTGGCGTTGCCGAGGGCGGGGAAGCGCCGGCGCAGCCAGCGATCGAGACGCACGCCGCCATCGTCCGGTTCGACCGTCACGGTGCGCTGCGTCATGGCGATTTGTCGCCGCGGCCGGGATGCGGGTTGGCGGCACGGTCGGCGCGGAGCTTGTCCCAATAGTCGAGGCGCTTCTTGACCTCGCGCTCGAAACCGCGCTCGCCGGGCTCGAAATAACGCTCGCGCGCCATGCCGTCCGGAAAGTAGTTCTGGCCCGAGAACCCATCGGCCGTGTCGTGATCGTAGACGTAGCCCTTGGCGTAGCCCAAGTCCGCCATCAGCCGGGTCGGTGCATTCAGAATGTGCATCGGCGGCATCAGCGAGCCGTGCTCGCGCGCGGCCCGCTTGGCGGCGGCCTCGGCACGGTAGGTGGCATTCGACTTGGGTGCGGTCGCGAGATAGACGACGAGTTGCACGATCGCGAGCTCGCCTTCGGGCGAGCCGAGGAAGTCGTAGGCGTCCTTGGTCGCGATCGCCTGGACCAACGCTTCGGGATCGGCGAGCCCGATATCCTCGACCGCGAAGCGGGTCAGCCGGCGAATCACGTAGAGCGGGTCCTCGCCCGCGACCAGCATGCGCGCGAGCCAGTAGAGCCCGGCATCGGCATCCGAGCCGCGCAGCGACTTGTGGAGCGCGCTGATCAGGTTGTAGTGGCCTTCCTGGGCTTTGTCGTAGACCGGCGCCCGCTTCTGGATCGCCTCGACCAGGCGCGCGGTACCGAGCGGCTTGGCGGTCGGAAATTCGGCGATTTCCTCGGCCAGGTTGAGGAGGTAGCGCCCGTCGCCGTCGGCCATCGCCTTCAGCGCCTGGCGCGCATCGGGCTCGAGCGGGAGCGGCCGCTTCAGGGCCGCCTCGGCCCGGACCAGGAGCGCCTCGAGCGCAGCGTCGTCCAGCCGGCGCAGCACCAGCACCTGGCAGCGCGACAGCAGCGCCGCGTTCAGCTCGAACGAGGGGTTCTCGGTGGTGGCGCCGATCAACGTGACGGTCCCGTCCTCGACCACGGGCAGGAACCCGTCCTGCTGGGCGCGGTTGAAGCGATGGATCTCGTCGACGAAAAGGACGGTGCCGCGGCCGTCGCGGCGGCGGGCGCGCGCCTCATCGAACGCCTTGCGAAGCTCGGCGACTCCCGAAAACACCGCCGAAAGCTGAACGAAGTCCATGCCGCTCTCGCGCGCGAGGATGCGGGCGATGGTGGTCTTGCCCGATCCCGGCGGTCCCCACAGGACGAGCGAGCGCAGGTGGCCCGACTCGACCATGCGTCGAAGCGGCGCGCCCGGCGCCAGCAGGTGATCTTGGCCGAGGACCCGATCGAGCCCGGTCGGGCGCAAACGATCGGCCAGCGGGCGCGGCGCCTCGTCGTCGATCCCGGCGGCCTCGAACAGCGTCTTCATCCCTGGATCGTCACGGCGATAAGACGCTCGCCGCGCCTGATGGCGAGGCGCCAGGTGGGCGCCGGCCGCGCCACCGCCGCCCGCAGCGCCGCGACGCGATCGATGGCGACCCCGTTGACCTCGGCGATGACGTCCTCGGGCTTGACGCCAAAGCGCGCGGCCGGCGACTCGGCGGCGACCTTGAGTACGACGACGCCGGTCGGGGCGCCGGCGAACCCGATCTCGTCGGCGACCGCCGGCGACAGATTGGCGACGGTCGCGCCGGCGAGCGGGTGGCGTCCCTCGAGCAAAGCTTCTTCGCGCGGCGGATCCTCGGGCGGTTCGGTCAACGCGACCTTGAGCGTCGTTCGCGCCTTGTTGCGAACGATCGCCACCGTTGCGACGCTGCCGATCGGACGGGTTGCGATCCGGTAGGCGAGTCCGCCGGGGTCGATCACGTCGTAACCGTCGATCGCCAGGATGACGTCGCCGACGCGCAAGCCGGCTGTCTCGGCCGGGCTCCTCTTCTGCACGCTATTGACGATCACGCCGCCCGGCCGCGCGAGGCCGAGCGAGGCCGCCAGATCCTGGGTCACCGGCTGGCCGCCGGCGCCGAGCCACGGACGCTTGACCCGGCCGCCAGCCATCGCCGCCTTGAGCACGACGCCGACCATGTTGGCCGGGATCGCGAAACCGATCCCGAGCGAACCGCCGGAGCGCGAGAAGATCGCGGTGTTGATGCCGGCGAGCTTGCCGTCCATGGTGACGAGCGCGCCGCCCGAATTGCCGGGATTGATGGCGGCGTCGGTCTGAATGAAGAAGCGGAGATCGGTGATCCCGACCTGGGTGCGGGCCAGCGCCGAGACGATGCCGCTGGTCACGGTCTGGCCGACGCCGAACGGGTTGCCGATCGCGAGCACGAGATCGCCGACCTCGACCTCGTCGGAGTCGCGAAGTTCAAGGGCGGGGAGCGCTTCGCTGCCGACGTCAATCTTGAGCACGGCGAGATCGGTGCGTTCATCGGCGAGTACCAGCTTGGCTTCGAACTCGCGCCGGTCGGCGAGCGCGACGGTGATCTCGGCGGCGTCCTTGATGACGTGGTGGTTGGTGACGATCACGCCGTCGGACCGGAGAACGACACCCGACCCGAGCGAGCTTTGGATGCGTTGGCTGGGTTGGCCGAGGGGCGAATCCTCGCCGAAGAAGCGGCGAAAAAACGGGTCCTCGAGCAGCGGCGAACGCGCCTGGCGCACCACCCGGCGGCTGAAGACGTTGACGACCGCCGGCGCCGCCTTCTTGACCAGTGGGGCGTAGGACGCCTCGACCGCGGCGCGGGTGGCCGGTACCGCCTTCTGCGCGGATGCCGGCGGCGCGAGCAGCAGCGCGGCGGCGAACGCCGCGCCGGCCCCAGCCGCGCCGAGCCATCGGGTCGATCTCATGCCTTCAATCTAGCGCCGGAATCGAAAAAGGGCAGCCGGACGGCTGCCCCGGTCGAGCGGCGGATCGGACCGCCTCAGGTCGCCGCGGCCTGCTCTTCCTGCGTCGCGGCCGCTTTCTCGGCGGTCGGCCCGGAATCGACGCCCTTGGCGGCTGGATCGCGGTCGATCAGCTCGATGATCGCGAGCGGCGCCGAGTCGCCGTAGCGGAAGCCGGCCTTGAGAACGCGGGTGTAGCCGCCCTTGCGCGCGGCATAGCGCGGCCCGAGCGTCGCGAACAGCTTGGAAACGGTCGCGCGTTCGGGCAAGAACGCCAGCGCCTGGCGGCGGGCGTGGAGGTCGCCGCGCTTACCGAGCGAGATCAGCTTGTCGACGACCGCACGCAGTTCCTTCGCCTTGGGCAGCGTGGTCGTGATCTGTTCGTGCTTGATCAGCGACGCCGCCAGATTGGCGAGCATCGCCAGTCGGTGGTCGGTCGGTCGTCCCAATCGCCGGCCGTGCATACGGTGACGCATGACTGTTTCCCTCGCTTCGCGCCGGAGCGCGACGCCTAGAAGTTTTCCTCGAGCTTCTTCGCCATCTCTTCGATGTTTTCCGGCGGCCAGTTGGCGACTTCCATGCCCAAATGGAGGCCCATCGCCGTCAGCACTTCCTTGATTTCGTTCAACGACTTGCGGCCGAAGTTCGGGGTCCGCAGCATCTCGGCCTCGGTCTTCTGGATGAGGTCACCGATGTAGACGATATTGTCGTTCTTGAGGCAGTTGGCCGAGCGAACCGAGAGCTCGAGTTCGTCGACCCGGCGCAACAGGTTGCGGTTGAACTGCGGCTCGACGATCTTGTCCTCGCGCGGGCGTTCGACCGGCTCTTCGAAGCTGATGAAGAGCTGGAGCTGGTCCTGCAGGATGCGCGCGGCGTAGGCGACCGCGTCCTCGGGTGCGACCGCGCCGTTGGTCTCGATCTGCATCGTCAGCTTGTCGTAATCGAGAATCTGGCCTTCGCGGGTGTTCTCGACCCGGTAGGAGACGCGGCGGACCGGGCTGTAGATCGCATCAATCGGGATCAACCCGATCTGCGCATCCTCGGGCCGGTTGCGATCGGCCGAGACGTACCCTTTGCCGTTCTTGACGGTGAGCTCCATGTTGAGCTTGGCCGCCTGGTCGAGGGTGCAGATCACGAGCTCGGGGTTGAGGATCTCGATGTCGTGGCCGGCTTCGATCTGCCCGGCCTTGACCTCGCCCGGGCCGGTCGCGGCGAGCTTCATCCGCTTGGGGCCCTCGCCGTGCATGCGCAGCGCCAACGCCTTGATGTTGAGGACGATGTCGGTCACGTCCTCGCGCACGCCCGGGATCGACGAAAACTCGTGTAGGACGCCGTCGATGTGGAGCGCGGTCACCGCCGAGCCCTGCAGCGACGACAGCAGCACGCGCCTGAGCGCGTTGCCGAGCGTCAGGCCGAAGCCGCGCTCGAGCGGTTCGGCGACGATGGTGCCGAAACGCTTGGCATCGTCGCCCGGCTCGACCACGAGCTTGTTCGGTTTGATCAGTTCTTTCCAATTTTTCTGGATCTGAACCACGTTATCGCTTCCTTCATAGGCGTGAGCGTCTTGACCAGACGCGAGACTCAACGAACACAGCGGCTGCGATCCCGCAGCCGCCGTCGCACCAACGCGTTACACCCTGCGACGCTTGGGCGGCCGGCAGCCGTTGTGCGGGATCGGGGTGACGTCGCGAATTGCGGTGATCTGAAACCCGACCGCCTGCAACGCGCGCAAGGCCGACTCGCGCCCCGAGCCCGGCCCCTTGACCTCGATCTCGAGGGTCTTGACGCCGTGCTCCTGAGCTTTGCGCCCGGCCGCTTCCGCCGCCATCTGGGCGGCGAACGGCGTCGACTTGCGCGAGCCCTTGAACCCTTGCTGGCCCGAGGACGACCACGCGATGGTGTTGCCCTGGGCGTCGGTGATCGTGATCATGGTGTTGTTGAACGTCGCATTCACGTGGGCGACGCCCGAGGTGATGTTCTTGCGCTCGCGCCGCTTGACGCGACCGCCGCCCTGGGCAGGCGCCGCGGCACCGCCGCCGGCGGCCGGAGCGGGCGTCGACGCGGAGGGCGGCGCTTCTTGAGGTTCTTTGGCCATGGTCAGACGACTGCCTTCTTCTTGCCTGCGATCGCGCGCGCCGGGCCTTTCCGGGTACGCGCATTGGTATGCGTGCGCTGGCCGCGCACCGGCAAGCCGCGACGATGGCGCAGACCGCGGTAGCAGCCCAGATCCATCAACCGCTTGATATTCATCGCGATCTCGCGGCGGAGATCGCCTTCGACCGTGTACTCCTGGTCGATCATCTCGCGGATTTGAATGATTTCACCTTCGGTCAACTGACTGACCCGCTTCTGGGTCCCGATGTTGAGCCGCTTGCAGATGTCGGTCGCGCGGGCCGGTCCAACGCCATAGATGTAGCGCAGCGCGATCTCGACGCGCTTATTGGTCGGTATATTGACGCCGGCAATACGAGCCACGTTCGCTCTCCTTCAGCAACGTTGGGTAGTCATTATCGATGTGGGACCTGGGCGCGGCCGCGTCTTTTTAGAGGCGCAGCCGGGTCAAGTCAATCGACACCCAACTTATCGTTTCACTTCAACTAGTTACGCGTAAGCACTTGTTCCATCTGGCGGGTCACTTGGTCGATCTCCGCCATGCCGTCGACGGCGCGGATCAGGCCGCGCTGCCGGTAGTAGTCGAGGAGCGGCGCGGTCTCGGCGTGGTAGGCCTTGAGCCGGGCTTTGACGGTGTCGGCGTTATCGTCGGAACGTCGCGTGAACTCGCGGCTCCCGCATTTATCGCAAACGCCGGCGACCTTGGTTTTCTTGAAGGTGTCGTGATATCCGGCACCGCACTTGGCGCAGGTGAAGCGCCCGGTGATGCGCTCGGTCAGGACCGTGTCGTCGACCTTCATCTCGATGACGTGGTCGAGGGTGCGGCCGCGTTTCTCGAGAATGGCGCCGATCGCGTCGGCCTGCGCGGTGGTGCGCGGCACGCCGTCCAAGATGAACCCCTGGGTCGGCTCGAGCCGTCCGATCGCCTCATCGACGATCGCGACGATGATCTCGTCCGAAACGAGCTTGCCGGCGTCCATCACCGCTTTGGCGCGCTTGCCGACGTCGGTTCCTTCGCGGACCGCGGTGCGCAGCATGTCGCCGGTCGAGAGCGTGAGCAAGCCGAAGCGCTCCTCGATGCGTTTGGCTTGGGTGCCTTTGCCGGCGCCCGGGGGACCGAGCAGGATCAGGATCACTTGTTGCGGCCTCGCAGTTTCGACTTCTTGATCAGCCCTTCGTATTGATGGGCGATCAGGTGCGACTGAATCTGCGCGATCGTATCCATCGTCACGTTGACGACGATCAGGAGCGAGGTTCCGCCGAAATAGAACGGCACGCTGTACTGGGAAATCAGAATCTCCGGCAATAGGCAGACGATGGTGAGGTAAGCGGCGCCGACCACGGTCAGCCGCGTCAGCACGTAGTCGAGATACTCGGCGGTGTTGGCGCCGGGGCGGATGCCGGGGATGAAGCCGCCGTATTTTTTCAGATTGTCGGCGGTGTCGGCCGGGTTGAAGACGACCGCGGTGTAAAAGAACGCGAAGAAGATGATGAGCGCGGCGTAGATCAGGAGGTAGCCGATTTGGCCGCGGCCGAGGAACGCGGTGATGTCGATCAGCCAGCTCGGGCCGCCCTGGGCCGAGAAGCTCGCGACCGTCACCGGCAGCAGCAGCAGCGAGGAGGCGAAGATCGGCGGGATCACGCCCGAGGTATTGAGCTTGAGCGGCAGGTGCGAGCTTTCGCCGCCGAACATGCGGCTGCCGACCTGGCGCTTCGGATACTGCACCACCAGCCGCCGCTGGGCCCGCTCGAGGAAGACGATGACGGCGATGGTCGCGAACACGAGTGCGATCAGCGCGATGATCAGAAGCGGCGACAGCGCGCCGGTACGGCCGAGCTCGAGGGTGCCGGCGATCGAGGACGGCAAGTTGGCGACGATGCCGGCGAAAATGATGAGTGAAATGCCGTTGCCGATGCCGCGCGCGGTCACTTGCTCGCCGAGCCACATCAGGAACATGGTGCCGCCGGTCAGGGTGATGACGGTACTGACGCGGAAGAAGAGCCCGGCCTCGACCACCGCCGCCCCGGTCGATCCGGACATGCTCTCGAGGCCAACCGCGATCCCGTAGCTCTGCATCGCCGCCAACAGCACGGTGCCGTAGCGCGTGTACTGATTGAGCTTCTTGCGGCCCTGCTCGCCCTCTTTCTTCAGCGCCTCGAGGTGGGGCGAGACGGTCGTCATCAACTGGATGATGATCGAGGACGAGATATAGGGCAGCACGTTCAACGCGAAGATCGTCATGCGCCCGAGCGCGCCGCCCGCGAACATGTCGAACATGCCGAGAATGCCGCCCTGCTGTTGCTGGAAAATCTCGGCCAGCACTTGCGGATCGATCCCCGGCACCGGGATGTAGGTCCCGAGCCGGTACACCAGCAGGATGCCGAGCGTGAACCAAATACGCTTCTTGAGCTCGGTCGCCTTGGCAAAGGCGCCCAAGTTGATGTTGGCGGCGATTTGTTCGGCGGCCGAAGGCATCGGGGGTGTGCGCTATTCCTCGGCGGCGGCGGTTTTCTTTTTCGCGTTCTTGTCTTTCTTTTTCTTCTTTTCTTTAGGCGGCTCGGCCGACTTGCGCACGGCGAGGGTCTTGACCGTCCCGCCGGCGGCCTCGACCGCGGCGACCGCCGAGGGTGTCGCGGTCGACACCTCGATTGCGACCTTGGCTTTGATGGTGCCGTCGCCGAGCAGGCGCACGCCATCGAGCCCCTTGCCGACGATGCCGGCCTTCTTGAGCGCGTCGATCGTGATCGGCTGGGCGCCATCGAGCGCACCGCTGTCGATCGCGGCCTGAATGCGGCCGATGTTGACGATTTCGGGCTTGCGGGTGAACGGGTTGATGAAGCCGCGCTTGGGCAGGCGCCGGTAGATCGGCATCTGGCCGCCCTCGAAGCCGTTAAGCGCGACGCCGGTGCGCGCCAACTGGCCCTTGTGACCCCGACCGGCGGTCTTGCCTTTGCCCGAGCCGATGCCGCGGCCCCAACGGATGCGCGCCTTGCGCGCGCCGGGGTTGTCGGAAAGTTGGTTGAGCTTCATCGCCAAACTCCTCATGCGCGGGTCAAGCCCGCGCGACCGTCGTCAAAATCGGCGCGGGCGCGGCGATCCCGCGCTAGCGCGCTTCCTCGATCTTCACCAGGTGATGAACCTTGGCGATCATGCCGCGAATCGAGGGCGTATCCTCGAGCACGCGCGAGCGGTGCATCTTGTTGAGTCCGAGCCCGATCAGCACCGTGCGCTGCCACGCCGGGCGCGAGATCGGGCTGCGAATCTGCGTCACCTTGATCTTCGCCGCCGCGGCCATGACCTATTCCTCTCCCTCGCTCTGATCGCGCCGGCGGCTCAGGATGTCCGACACCTTGAGGCCGCGCCGCGCCGCTACCGACCGCGGCGACGACACGCGCTGCAACGCCGCGAACGTCGCCTTGACCATGTTGTGCGGATTGGCCGAGCCGATCGACTTGGCGACGACGTCCTGAATGCCGAGCGTCTCGAACACTGCGCGCATCGGCCCGCCGGCGATGATGCCGGTGCCGGCGGCCGCCGAGCGGATCACGACATGGCCGGCGCCGAATTTGGCAGTCGCATCGTGGTGGATGGTGCGGCCTTCGCGCAGCGGAATCCGGACCAGATGCCGCTTGGCGTACTCGGTCGCCTTGCGGATCGCCTCCGGCACCTCGCGCGCCTTGCCGCTGCCATAGCCGACCCGACCCTTTTGGTCGCCGACCACCACCAGTGCGGCAAAGCCGAAGCGCCGGCCGCCCTTCACCACCTTGGCGACACGGTTGATGCTGACGAGCTTGTCGACGAGTTCGCCGTCGCCGCGCTCGCGATCGCCCCGATCGCCTCGATCCCGTCTATCGTCGCCACGCGCCATCCGCTGATTCCTCAAAAGTTCAAGCCGCCTTCACGCGCCGCGTCGGCCAATGCCTTGACCCGACCGTGATAGATATAGCTGCCTCGGTCGAACACGACGTCCTTGATGCCCTTCGCGGTGGCGCGCTCGGCGATCAGTTTGCCGACCGCGATAGCCGCGTCCTTGTTGCCGCCCTTGGCGAGCTTCGCCCGCATGTCCTTTTCGAGGCTCGATGCCGCCGCCAGGGTCGCGCCGTGAATGTCATCGATGATCTGGGCGTAAATGTGCTCGTGCGAGCGAAACACCGAGAGCCGCGGCCGCCCGTTGCGGCGCAGGCGGAACTTGGCCCGCGTCCGGCGCTGGCGGCGAGCGGTGCTGTCTTTGCGGTTGGCCATGGCGCGCTACTTCTTCTTGCCTTCTTTGCGGTGGATGACTTCATCCGCGTACTTGATGCCCTTGCCCTTGTAGGGCTCCGGACCCCGGTACGCGCGAATCTCGGCCGCAACCTGGCCGACCAGATGCTTGTCGGCGCCGGACACACGAATCGTCGTGGGTTTCTCGCACTTGATCTCGATCCCAGCCGGGATCGCGTAGGCGATCTCGTGGCTGAAGCCGAGCTGAAGATTGAGGGTCTTGCCCGCGACCGCGGCCCGGTAGCCAACCCCGTTGATCTCGAGATCGACGGTGTAGCCGTTGACCGCGCCGTTGATCATGTTGTTGATCAAGGTCCGCGACATGCCCCACATCATGCGGGCGCGTTTGGTGTCCTGCTTGGGTGCGACCGACACCACGCCCTTGTCGACCTTGGCCAAGAGGTCGCCCACCAGGACCATCTCGGCCTTGCCCTTCTTGCCCGACACCGCGACTTTCTGGCCGCTGACCTCGACGTTGACGCCGGCCGGGATCGCGATCGGTTTGTTGCCAATGCGTGACATGGCGCTGCCCTAGAACACGTTACAGAGAACTTCGCCGCCGACGTTCTGAGCGCGCGCTTCGGCATCCGACATCACGCCCTTGGGCGTCGACAGGATCGAGATGCCGAGGCCACCGGCGACGCGCGGCAATTCCCTGATTTTCGAATAAACGCGCCGCCCCGGTGTCGAGACCCGCTCGATGTCGCGGATCACCGGCTCGCCTTCGCGATACTTGAGTTCGATCACGAGCGCATCAAACGTGCCCTCTTCGGCCTTGCGCGAAAAGTCGCAGATGTAGCCCTCGCGCTTCAGCACGTCGAGTACCCGCTCGCGCAGCCGCGACGCCGGCGACAGCACCGTCGCCATGCGCGAACGCTGCCCGTTGCGGATACGGGCGAGCAGATCGCCCAACGGATCGGAAATCGCCATCGGCTCTCCCCTTACCAGCTTGCCTTGACCATGCCCGGGATCTGGCCGACCGAGGCCAGTTCACGGAGCTTGATGCGGGCCAACTTGAACTTGCGATAGACCGCGCGCGGACGCCCGGTCAGCTCGCAGCGGTTGCGGATGCGCACGCGCGAGCCGTTGCGCGGCAACGCCGCCAGCTTGAGCTGCGCCGCAAAGCGTTCCTCGGGCGGCAGCTCGCGATCACCCGCGATCACCTTGAGCTTCGCCCGTTTGGCGGAAAAGCGCTTGGTCATGCGCTCGCGCTTGCGGTTGCGTTCGATCGAGCTTTTCTTCGCCATAACGCTTCTCCGGCTATTTCTGGAACGGCAAACCGAACTGAGCGAGAAGCTCGCGCCCCTCGTCATCGCTCCGTGCCGTCGTCACGATCACCACGTCCATGCCGCGAATCTCGTCGACCTTGTCGTAGTCGATCTCGGGAAAAATGATCTGCTCCTTGAGGCCGAGCGCATAGTTGCCGTGCCCGTCGAAGCTCTTGGGCGACACGCCGCGGAAATCGCGCACCCGCGGCAGCGCGATCGTGATCAGCCGATCGAAGAACTCGTACATCCGATTGCGGCGAAGCGTCACCTTGCAGGCGATTTCGGCATCGATCCGGAGCTTGAAGTTGGCGATCGCCTTGCGCGACTTGATGACCAGCGCTTTCTGCCCGGCGATGGCGGTGAGCTCACCGGCGGCGGCCGTCATCTTCTTGCCGTCCTTCAGCGCTTCGCCGACGCCCATGTTGACGACGATCTTCGAAAGCCGCGGTACCTGCATGGCGTTGGTGTAGCCGAACTTGGCCACCAGCGCCGGCTTGACCGCCCTCTCGTAGTGCTCGCGCAGTCGGGGCTGAGCCATGGCATTCACCTCAGAGATCGATCACTTCGCCGGACTTTTTGGCGAAGCGAACCTTGCGGCCGTCGTCGAGAATACGGAAGCCGATCCGGGTCGGGCCGCCCGACTTGGGATCGACATGGGCGAGGTTCGAAATATGGATCGGCGCTTCCTTCTCGACGATGCCGCCCGGTTCGCCCGGCCGCGGCCGCGTGTGCCGTTTGATCATGTTGACGCCCTGGACCACGGCACGACCGCCGGCGGCGACCACGCGCAGCACGCTGCCCTTCTTGCCTTTGTCCTTGCCGGCGAGAACGACGACGTTGTCGCCTTTTTTTATACGCGCCGCCATCACAGCACCTCCGGCGCGAGCGACACGATCTTCATCTGCTGCTTGGCGCGCAACTCGCGCGTGACCGGGCCGAAGATGCGTGTGCCGATCGGCTCGCCCTGCGGATTGATCAGTACGGCGGCGTTGCGGTCGAAGCGGATCGCGCTGCCGTCGGCGCGACGGATCTCTTTGGCGGTGCGTACGATCACCGCCTTATGGACGTCGCCCTTCTTGACGCGGCCGCGCGGAATCGCGTCCTTGATCGAGACGACGATGATGTCGCCGACGGTCGCGAACCGGCGGTGTGAGCCGCCCAGCACCTTGATGCACTCGACCTGACGCGCGCCCGAATTGTCGGCGACGTCGAGCTTGGATTGCACCTGAATCATGATCTTACCTCGTACGCTCCGCGCCTAGCCGCCGGCCCGTTCGCCGGCCACCACTTCCCAACGCTTGAGCTTGGAAACCGGGCGGCACTCGCGAATCTCCACGGTGTCGCCCACCTTCCACTTGTTCTCGGCGTCGTGGGCGTGGAATTTCTTCCGCCGGCGGATGAACTTCTTGTAGACCGGGTGCATGACACGCCGTTCGACGACGACCACGACGGTCTTGTCGCCTTTGTCGCTCACCACCTGGCCACGCAGTACTCGTTTCGGCATCGTTAGACTCCTAGGCCGCGCGTTCGCGTGCGCGGAGCACGGTCTTGAGGCGGGCAATATCGCGCCGCACTTCGCGGACTCGCGCCGTGTTCTGCAGCTGGCCGCTGGCACGCTGAAAGCGGAGGTTGAAGGCCTCCTTCTTCAGCTGCAGCAGCTGATCCTTGAGCTCGTCGAGGCTCTTGCCTTTGAGTTCGTCGGCCTTCATCGCAATCCCGTTAAATCATGATGCCGGCCCGCGCGACGTAGCGGACCTTGATCGGAAGCTTGGCAGCACCCAGGTCGAACGCCTCGCGCGCGAGCGCCGGCGTGATGCCGTCGAGCTCGAACATGATGCGGCCGGGCTTGATCCGGCACATCCAGAACTCGGGCGTGCCCTTGCCTTTACCCATTCGCACCTCGGTCGGTTTGCTCGACACCGGTACGTCCGGATACACGCGAATCCACAGCCGCCCGCTGCGCTTCAAGTGGCGCGTAATCGCGCGCCGGCAAGCCTCGATCTGGCGTGCGGTCATCCGCGCCGGCTCGATCGCCTTCATGCCGTACGAGCCGAAGTTGAGCGCGTTGGCGCTGGTGGCTTTGCCCTTGACGCGGCCCTTGAAGGCCTTGCGGTACTTGGTGCGGGCGGGTTGCAGCATCGTTCACTCCGTTACGCGGACCGTCAGCGCGTGACTTGCTGCTCGTTGAGCCGTTTGTCCTGCGCCATCGGATCGTGGGCGAGAATGTCGCCCTTGTAGATCCAAACCTTGACGCCGCAGGTGCCGTAGGCGGTCATCGCCGTCGCCTCGCCGTAGTCAATATCCGCGCGCAGCGTGTGAAGCGGCACCCGGCCCTCGCGGTACCATTCCATGCGGGCGATTTCGGCGCCGCCAAGACGGCCGCCGCAGTTGATCCGAATGCCCTGGGCGCCGAGCCGCAGTGCCGACTGCACCGCGCGTTTCATGGCGCGGCGGAAGGCGACGCGGCGGGTCAGCTGCTGGGCGATATTCTCGGCCACGAGACGGGCGTCGATCTCGGGCTTGCGAATCTCGATGATGTTCAGGTGAACCTCACCCTGGGTCATCTTGGCGAGGTCGGAGCGCAGCTTCTCGATGTCGGCGCCCTTCTTGCCGATCACCACGCCGGGCCGCGCCGTATGGAGCGCGATCCGTGCCTTCTTGGCCGGCCGCTCGATCATCACCCGCGAGATGCCCGCCTGATTGAGCCGGTCGATCAAGAATTTGCGGATCTTGAGGTCCTCGTGCAGCAATTTGCTGTAAGCGTCGCCGTCGGCGAACCAGCGCGAGTCCCAGGTCCGGTTGATCCCCAACCGAAGCCCGATCGGGTTGACTTTTTGACCCATCAGGAAACCTCCTCGCGCTCGCGGACGACGATGGTCAGGTGGCTGAACGGCTTGTGGATTCGGCCGACCCGACCGCGCGCCCGCGGCATGAACCGTTTGAGTTCGAACGCCCGACCGACATGGGCGTCGGCTACGTAAAGCCGGTCGACGTCGAGCTGGTGGTTGTTTTCGGCGTTGGCGATCGCCGACTGCAGGACTTTCTTGACGTCGACGGCGATGCGCCGGCGCGTGAAGCTGAGCTGGGCCAGAGCCTGATCGACCTTCTTGCCGCGGATCAGGCCGGCGACGATGTTGAGCTTGCGCGGGGACACGCGAATCCCCGACGCGGTGGCGAGCGCCTCGTTTTCTTGCAGTCTGCGCGTGAAAGCTTTCTTGCCCATCGTTCCAATCCGTCGCTTACGCAGTCTCGCCTTCTTTCTTGACCTTCTTGTCGCCCGAGTGACCGTGGAACGTCCGCGTCGGCGAAAACTCGCCCAACTTGTGGCCGACCATGGTTTCGGTGACCAGCACCGGGATGAATTTACGACCGTTGTAGACGTTGAAGGTGAGACCGACGAACTGCGGCAAAATCGTCGAGCGGCGCGACCACGTCTTGATCGGCTCCTTGCGACCCGACGAGCGCGCGGTCTCCGCTTTCTTCAGCAGATAGCCGTCGACGAACGGACCTTTCCAAACCGAACGAGCCACCGATTCCTCCCTACACGCGCGTCTTCGAGCGGCGCCGCAAGATGTACTTGTCGGTCGCCTTGTTCTGACGCGTCGGCTTGCCCTTGGTCGGGAAGCCCCACGGCGTCACCGGATGACGGCCGCCCTTGGTGCGGCCTTCGCCGCCACCGTGCGGGTGGTCGATCGGGTTCATCGCCGTGCCGCGCACGTGCGGGCGCCAGCCCTTCCAGCGATTGCGCCCGGCCTTGCCGATCTTGACGTTCTGATGGTCCGGATTGGAGACCGCGCCGATCGTCGCCATGCAGTCGGCGCGCACCATCCGCTGCTCACCCGACGACAGGCGCAGCAACGCATAGCCGGCGTCCTTGCCGACCAACTGGGCATAGGCACCGGCCGAGCGCGCGATCTGGCCGCCCGAACCCGGTTTCATCTCGATGTTGTGGATGATGGTGCCGACCGGAATGTTCTTCATTGGCATCGCATTGCCGGGCTTGACGTCGACGCGTTCACCGGCCTCGACGGTGTCGCCGACCGAGAGCCGTTGCGGCGCCAGCACGTAGCTGAGCGTGCCGTCTTCGTAGCGGAGCAGCGCCAGGAACGCGGTGCGGTTCGGATCGTACTCCAGCCGTTCGACCTTGGCGGCGGCGTGCTTATCACGCTTGAAATCGACGATGCGGTAGCGCTGCTTGTGGCCGCCGCCGTGGTGGCGGCTGGTGATGCGGCCCAAATTGTTGCGCGCGCCGGTCTTGTTCAGGCCCTTGACCAGCTTCTTGATCGGCTTTCCCTTCCACAGCGCCGACTTGTCGACGAGGACAAGCCCGCGCTGCCCGGGTGTGGTCGGCCGAAACGTCTTCAGTGCCATGTCCCTACTCCTGACCGCCGTGCGCGACTAGATGCCGGTGGTCACGTCGATCGACTGACCTTCGGCCAGCGTGACGATTGCTTTTTTCATGTCCGAGCGGCGGCCGAGAAAGCCGCGGAAGCGCTTCCACTTGCCGTGCACGCGGACCGTATTGACCGCGGCGACCTTGACCTTGAACAGCGTCTCGACCGCCCGTTTGACGTCGGCCTTGGTCGCCCAGTCGGCGACTTCGAACGTCACCTGATTCCACTCCGAGCCGCGGGTCGACTTTTCGCTGATGATCGGGCGGCGGATCACGTCGAACTTGGTTTCCTGCGTCATTTGAGGCGCGCCTCCAGCCGCTCGACCGCCGATTTGGTGAGAACGAGTTGGTCCCGCTTGAGGATATCGTAGACGTTGGCACCGACATCCTTGAGCAGGTCGAGCTCGGGGATGTTGCGCGAGGCGCGTTCGAAATTGCGGTCGAGCTCAGGACCGTCGATCACCAGCGCCGAATTCCAGCCGAGCGCCTTGAGCTTCTGGACGAGGACCTTGGTCTTGGGCTCGGCCAACGCCGCGGTATCGATCACCGCGAGCTTACCCTCGGCCCGCTTGGCCGAGAGCGCCATCTTGAGGCCGAGCTTACGGATCGACTTCGGCAGGTCGGTCGAGTGGTCGCGGTTGTGCGGTCCGAACGCTTTGGCGCCGCCACGGAACTGCGGCGCCTTGGCGTGGCCATGGCGGGCTTGGCCGGTGCCTTTTTGCTTGTACATCTTGCGCCCGGTCGCGGTCAGCTCGCCGATGTCCTTGACCTTGTGGGTACCGGCGCGCCGCTTGGCGAGCTGCCAGGTGACGAGACGGTGCAGAATGTCGCGGCGGGCGACGAGCCCGAACACGCTGTCGTCGAGCTCGATCGACCCCGCGCCTTTGGCGTCGAGCGTGGTTACCGAGACTTTCATTACTTGGTCTCCTCAGCGGCCGGCGCCGCCGACCCGGCGGCAGCCTTGATGCCGGCCGGTTTTGGTACTTCCTTATGGAGCGGAACCTTGACCGCATCGCTCACCGATACCCAGCTGTTGGCCGAGCCGGGGACCGCGCCGCGGACCACGATCAAGCCGCGCGCATCGTCGACCGATACGACCTCGAGGTTCTGCACGGTGACGCGATTGGTGCCCATGTGGCCGGCCATCTTTTTGTTCTTGAAGACGCGGCCGGGGTCCTGCCGGTTACCGGTCGAACCGTGCGAGCGGTGCGAGATCGAGACGCCGTGCGAGGCCGGCAGGCCCGAGAAATTGTGCCGCTTCATCGCGCCGGCAAAGCCGCGGCCGACGGCGATGCCGACGACGTCGACCAATTGACCGACGGCAAAATGGCTCGGCACCAATTCGGCGCCGACATCGACCAGCGCATCGTCGCTAACCCGGAACTCGATCAGCCGCTTCTTGGGCTCGACGTTGGCTTTGGCGTAGTGACCGCGCAGCGCTTTGGTCACGCGCTTGACCCGCGCCTTACCAGCGCCGATCTGGAGCGCGGTGTAGCCGTGGCTATCTTTGGTCCGCTGGCCGACGACCTGACAGTCGTCGACCGCGAGCACGGTGACCGGCACATGACGGCCTTGGTCGTCGAACAACCGGCTCATGCCGAGCTTGCGTGCAATGAGGCCTGTGCGGCGCACGGGCGTCTCTCCCTTAGAGTTTGATCTCGACGTCGACGCCGGCCGCGAGATCGAGCTTCATCAGGGCATCGACCGTTTGCGGCGTCGGATCGACGATGTCGAGCAGACGACGATGGGTGCGGATTTCGAACTGCTCGCGCGACTTTTTGTCGATGTGCGGCGAGCGGTTGACGGTGAAGCGTTCGATCTGGGTCGGCAGCGGAATCGGCCCCCGCACTTCGGCACCGGTGCGCTTGGCCGTCTCGACGATCTCGTTGGTCGACTGATCGAGCACACGGTGATCGAACGCCTTCAGTCTGATGCGGATGTTCTGGCTTTCCATCGTGCCCGTCCCAACCTATGCGCTGCGTCAGCGTTCCGTTACTTGATGATCGAAGCGACGACGCCGGCGCCGACGGTCTTGCCGCCTTCGCGGATGGCGAAGCGCAAACCCTCGTCCATCGCGATCGGCGAGATCAGCTCGATCTCCAGCGACACGTTGTCGCCCGGCATCACCATCTCGGTGCCCTGCGGCAGCGCGATCTTCCCGGTCACGTCGGTGGTCCGGAAGTAGAACTGCGGCCGGTAGTTGGCGAAGAACGGCGTGTGCCGCCCGCCCTCTTCCTTGGTCAACACGTAAATCTCCGCCTTGAAGTGCGTGTGCGGCGTGATCGACCCCGGATGCGCCAGCACCTGCCCGCGCTCCACTTCCTCGCGCTTGGTGCCGCGCAGCAGCACCCCGACATTGTCCCCGGCCTCGCCCTGGTCCAGCAGCTTGCGGAACATCTCGATCCCCGTGCACACCGTCTTCTGCGTGTCCCGGATCCCGACGATCTCGACCTCGTCCCCCACCTTCACGATCCCGCGCTCGACCCGCCCCGTCACCACCGTGCCGCGCCCCGAAATCGAAAACACGTCCTCGATCGGCATCAAAAACGGCTTGTCCTTCGGCCGCTCCGGCTGCGGGATGTAGCTGTCCACCGCCTCCATCAGCTTGAAAATCGCCTTCTTGCCGAGATCGCTGTCTTCCCCTTCCATCGCCTTCAGCGCCGATCCCCGCACCACCGGGATCTTGTCCCCCGGAAACTGGTACTTCGACAGCAGTTCCCGCACCTCCAGCTCGACCAGGTCCAACAGCTCCGGGTCGTCGACCATGTCGACCTTGTTCATGAACACCACCAGCGCCGGCACCCCAACCTGCCGCGCCAGCAGAATGTGCTCCCGCGTCTGCGGCATCGGCCCGTCCGCCGCCGACACCACCAATATCGCCCCGTCCATCTGCGCCGCGCCCGTGATCATGTTCTTCACGTAGTCGGCGTGGCCAGGGCAGTCGACGTGCGCGTAGTGCCGCTTGTCGGTCGCGTACTCCACGTGCGCCGTCGCGATCGTGATCCCCCGCGCCCGCTCTTCCGGCGCCTTGTCGATCTGGTCGTACGCCGTGAACTGCGCCAACCCCTTCTCCGACAGCACCTTCGTGATCGCCGCCGTCAGCGTCGTCTTGCCGTGATCGACGTGCCCGATCGTCCCCACGTTGCAGTGCGGCTTTGTCCGCTCGAATTTTTCCTTGGCCATCGCTCAAACGCTCCTAGTTCAGAAAGCTTCGTCTCGTTCCGCGGCGCCGGTCCGAGCATTCCGCCTTGGAGCGGGTGAGGGGAATCGAACCCCCGTCACCAGCTTGGAAGGCTGGAGCTCTACCATTGAGCTACACCCGCGGGTCTCTCCTCACTTCGTCCCTTCCCACCGGCCACCCCCTTTGCGGCGCGAGGGTGGTGGAGGGGGTAGGATTCGAACCTACGTACGCTGACGCGGGCAGATTTACAGTCTGCTGCCTTTAACCACTCGGCCACCCCTCCGCAGTGAATGGTCGATTCATGCGGCGGAGACGCGGCAATATCGGGATTCATCAAGTATTGTCAACGCAAAAGCGACGCTCGTCCTGGCCCAAACGCGGCCCGGCCGAAAGCGCCGTTCTGCGGTATCCAAAAGCGCAGCGAAATAATATTACTTATACCACCATCAAGCAAGCGGCGAGCGAAGGATGACCGCGTGAAGAAAAAACGCTACCGGCCCGGCGCGCCCCGCCACACGCCTCTAAGCCCCAAACCCGACGCGCCGGCGCGGGGGACGATCTGGCTCTACGGTACCCACGCGGTCGCGGCGGCCTTGGCCAATCCGGCGCGCCGGAAGCGCCGGCTGCTCGCGACCGAAGAGGCGCTCGAAGGTCCCCTCGCCGCTGCGGCACTCGGCGGGATTGCGGTCGAGAGCATCGCCCGCGCTCAAATCGACCGCGTCGTGCCCGGGGCCGTACACCAAGGGGTGGCGCTCGAAGCTTACCCGCTCGCCAATCCGCCGCTCGATTCGATTCTCGAGGCGGCCGGCCCCGCGCCGGCCGGCCGGCGCATCGTCGTGGTACTCGATCAGGTAACTGACCCCCACAACGTCGGCGCCGTGCTGCGCTCGGCGGCCGCCTTCGGGGCACTCGCCGTGATCGGCACCGATCGCCACGCGCCGCACGAGTCGGGAGCTTTGGCCAAAGCGGCATCGGGCGCCCTCGATCTCGTGCCCTATGTACGGGTCGTCAATTTGGCGCGCGCGCTAGGCGACTTGGGCGATTTCGGCTATTGGCGGATCGGCCTCGCCGCCGACGCCGGTCCCGCGCTCGCGAGCGCCGAGGCTACCGAGGCGGTCGCACTGGTGCTGGGCGCCGAAGGGAGCGGTCTCAGGCGCTTGACGCGCGAGACCTGCGATGAGCTTCGCCGCCTCGACCTGCCGCCCGGCGCCCACGGCGCGACGCTGGCCCTCAACGTCTCGATTGCCGCCGCGGTCGCGCTTTACGAGTTAGCCCGACCGGCGCCCCGAATCGACCCTTAACCTATTGTTTTGTTAGTACAAAAATCGAACTGCCGTGGCCGCGTTCTCACGACCTTGCGGCCGTGGCCCGACCCGGCGACCATACGCTCGGAAAAGGACGAGGTGATCGAATGACGTTGACGGGCGGCTGTCATTGCGGAGCGCTGCGATACCGGGTCGAGGGCGAGCCGCTTACCCACTCCTTGTGCCATTGCAGCGATTGTCGACGGCATGCCGGGGCACCCATGGTCGGGTGGATGATGTTCCGTGCGGGTGCCGTCACGGTGACCAAGGGCGCGCCCAAGGTCTACGAATCATCCGAGCACGGCCGGCGGCACTTCTGCGTGCATTGCGGCACCGGCCTTTTCTACACCAACGCCAAGACTCTGCCCGGGATCACGGATGTCCAGAGCGCGACGTTGGACGTTCCCGACGCCATTCCGCCGCGCGTTCAGGTTCAAGTTGCGGAGCGCATCGGCTGGATGGCGCGCGCCCACGAACTGCCGACGTTCGACCGCTTTCCGCCCCGAAAATAACGCCTCACGCGCCGCTCACAGACCTTTGAGCGGCGTTGATCATCCGTGTGGCGCGAAACCCGGCCTAAGCCCCCATGTCCGGTGTGGGCGATCGCCGCGCTGCGGCGATCGGAAAGGACGAGGGAGCAATCGATGGACCAGGGCACAAGCCTGCGCGAGCGCGCAGCCGGACGCGCAGCGACAGTGGCGGCATTCTGTACCGCGTTGTTGGTGCCGGCGACTGGAGGCACTGGGCGCAACGAATCGACAACCGAGGTCGCGACCGCGTGCGAGCGCTATGCGCGCCTCACCCCGATCGAACGCACCGTCTATCAACTGCTGGCCGAGGGTCACGACGAGCGCGCCATCGCCGATGCGCTCGGGATCGACCTGATCGCGGCCGAATTCTATCGCTGCAAAGTGTTCCGCAAGATGGAGGCCACCGAACTCATGGACCTCGTGTTGCTGGCACGCGCCTGCGGCGTTGTTTAGACGCCGTCAGCGCGGGCGATCGCCGGCCGCCGTAGTTCGGTGCATCACCCGCACCTCGCTCGGACCGTAGTCGTAGAGCGCGTAGTGCATGGTGCAGCGATTGTCCCACATGATGACGTCGCCCTTCCGCCAGCGATGGCGGTAGACGTTCTCGGGCCGCGTCGCGTGCGCGATCAAGAACTCCAGGAGCGGCCGGCTCTCGGCTTCGGTCATGTCGCCGAAGCGAAGGGTGAAATAGTCGTTGACGTAGAGGGCGCGCCGGCCGGTCTCGGGATGGGTGCGGACGGCCGGGTGCTCCGCCGGCGGTAGCCTGAGCGCAATCGGCTGCTCGTCGTTCTCCACCGACTCGTTTCGTGCGATCAGCTTGCGGGCGTCGTGGACGGCGGTGAGGCCATCGAGGACTCGGCGCAGGCCGGGCGAAAGGCTCGCGTACGCGGCGTACATGTTGCAAAAAAGCGTGTCGCCCTTGCCGCCCTCGGGGATCGCGCGGGCGTGCAGGATCGAGAGCGCGGGCGGGATCGCGCCGAACGAGATATCCGAATGCCACCAGTCGTTGCGCCCGCCGCGATGGCCGGGGAGATTTTCGAGCACGTGAACGCCGCTCGCCTCATCGAGCGCGCGCCGGCTCTTGAGCGGATGCCCTTCGACCGGACCGAACCGCTCGGTGAAGGCGACTTGCGCCGCTGGGGTCAGCCACTGGTCGCGGAAGAGCAGCACCAGGTGCTCGTGGAAGGCGTCCTTGATCGCGGCAAACGTAGCAGCATCGACCGGGGCGTTGAGGTCGACCCCCGACACCGCGGCCCCCAGAGCGGGACCGAGGCGCTCGACGGTAATCAACGATTCGCACCTGGGCGCCACGACCGACATGCACATCCTCCCGATCCACTAACGATAACACGAGCGCCGGGCTCGGCGCGAAAGGAGCATGATTCCGGGCGCGCTTGCGATTACACTTCGGAACCAACCGCCCCACGCCGGCTTAGCTCAGTTGGTAGAGCACCTGATTTGTAATCAGGGGGTCAGAGGTTCGAGTCCTCTAGCCGGCACCACGCGTCGCGTCGCGCATTCAACGGAACCCGCATGTCATCCTCCGACTGGGGCTTGAGCCTCATTTTC
>Ga0194131_10003280_pt1 | contig 25722 bp, 23 predicted proteins | sample TA2KigO120mmetaG_FD_148631 | JGI IMG/M metagenome (GOLD analysis project Ga0194131, IMG submission 148631) | Freshwater microbial communities from Lake Tanganyika, Tanzania - TA2015053 Kigoma Offshore 120m | ecosystem: Environmental > Aquatic > Freshwater > Lake | place: Tanzania: Lake... | reverse complement strand
GATACCGGTGTCGGCATCCCTGCCGAGGACCAGGCGCGTGTGTTCGAGGCTTTCGCGCGGGCGCGGCCTTTCGGCGTGGGGCGGATGCGCCGCTCCGGTCCAGGGCTTGGCCTGTCTCTGGTCAAGCATATCTTCGAGCTGCATGGGGGGCGGGTGTGGCTCGAATCGACACCCGGTCGCGGTACAACCGTGGTCTGTACCCTGCCGCAGCAGGCGCCGGCGGTTCTCGCCCCGCCGGCCGACGCTGCGCAGGCCTGAGCTGTCCTTAGCGCCCCGGCACGCCTTTTGTCGTCGAATACTCGAAGTGCAGCGCCTCGCCCGGGTGGGCGAGCGGGTAGATGGCGTGCGCCGCCGCCGCCGCCTCGGCGAAACCGGTCAAGATCAGCTTGAGCTTGCCGGGATAGGTGGCGATATCGCCGATGGCGAATATCCCGGGCGACGAGCTGGCGCTCGTGGCTTGCTCGACCTTGATGTGGTTGCGCTCAAGGTTGAGGCCCCAGGTAGCGATCGGGCCCAGATTCATCGCCAGCCCGAAAAAAGCGAGCAGGGCATCGGCCTCAAGCCGCTTTACCTGCCCGTCGAGAGTCTTGAGCAGGACCGCCGAGATCTGCCCGTCTTGGCCATCGAGCGAGTCCAGCTGATAGGGCACCACGATGTCGACCTTGCCGGCATCGGCCAGCGCCTTCATTTGGCGCGCGCTCTCGGGTGCCGCGCGAAACTTGTCGCGGCGATGCACGACCATGACCCGGGCCGCAATGTCGGCCAGCGACAGCGCCCAGTCGACGGCCGAATCCCCGCCCCCGGCGATGACGACGCGCTTGCCGCGGAAATCCTCGCGCCGCTTCACCAGGTAGTGGACGCTTTTGCCCTCATAGGCCTCGAGATTCTCTAGCGGCGGCCGGTTGGGGCCGAAGGCACCGACGCCGGCAGCGATGATCACGGCGCGAGCCTGGGCCTGGCTGCCGTCCGACAGGCCGAGGATCCAGTCCTCGCCGTGGCGGGTCAGGCTCTCGACTTGGCGGCCGAGGCGGTAGACCGGCTTGAAGGGCGCGGCCTGCTCAGTAAGGCGGTCGATGAGTTCGGTCGCGCCGATCCGGGGGTAGCCGGGGATGTCGTAGATCGGCTTCTCGGGGTAGAGCGCCACGCACTGGCCACCTGGCGCGTCCAGCGCATCGATCACTTGGCAATTCATCTTGAGCATGCCGCACTCAAATACGGCGAACAGGCCGACAGGGCCGGCACCGATGATGGCGACATCGGTGCGCGTCGGAGTGGGGGAGGAATCAGCCATGGCGCTCGCTGCATGCATTATAATTCATATGAGAATGACCCGTTGCCGCCGACTTATCAACCTTTCATGCGAAGAGCCGGGCGGCGGATAATCTCTCCTCATGATCGATTCGCCCAGCCTCCCGGCCCACCGCAAAACCTTTGAGTTGCAGAGCCTTGCCGAAACCGAGGCGCTGGCCGCTGCTGTCGCGGGCCGCGCCGTCATGCAGGACGTCATCGCCCTCTCGGGCGGGCTGGGCGCCGGCAAGACGTCCTTCGCGCGCGGCTTCATCCGCGCCCGGCCTGGCGGCGATGCGATCGCCGAGGTGCCCAGCCCGACCTTCACCCTGGTGCAGGTCTACGAGCTTTCCGGCGCTCCCGTCTGGCACTTCGATCTCTATCGCCTGACCAAGCCAGAGGACGCGTGGGAACTCGGCATCGAAGAGGCTTTTGCTGAGGCGATCTCGCTGATCGAGTGGCCCGACCGGCTCGGTGCTCTGCTGCCGGCGGCGCGTCTGGACATCGAACTCTCACCCGGCGCGCAGGGCGACGCACGGCGCGCCACGATGACTGGCCACGGAAGCTGGGCCGTGCGGCTGGAGAGTCTCAACGATGACTGAACGCCGTGCCGCCATCGCCGCCTTCCTTGATCGGGCCGGCTGGGGCGATGCTGGCCGCCGTCCGCTGGCCGCCGATGCGTCGTTCCGCAAGTACGAGCGTCTGTCCGGTCTGCGTGGCACGGCTGTGCTGATGGACGCTCCACCGCCGCAGGAGAATGTGCGCCCCTTCCTCAAGATCGCGCGTCATCTTTCGGCACTGGGTTACAGCGCGCCAACCATTCTGGCCGAGGACGCGACTGTCGGGCTGCTGCTCCTCGAGGATCTCGGCGACGATACCTTCACGCGGCTACTTGCCGCCGGCGCGGACGAGGCGGCGCTCTACCGCTTGGCGGTCGATCTTCTGATAGACCTGCATCGCCGTGCCGAGGTCGCCACCATCGATCTTCCCCTCTACGACGATGAACGGCTGCTGCGCGAGGTGTCGCTGTTGACCGACTGGTACATGCCGGCCATCGGTCGGCCGGCCTCGCCAGCCGTGCGCGACGACTATATGGCGCGCTGGCGCGAGGTCTTGGAGATGTTTCACGGGGTACGGACAACGCTCGTCCTGCGCGACTACCATGTCGATAATCTGATGCGGCTGCCCGGACGCATCGGCATCGCTGCCTGCGGTCTGCTCGATTTCCAGGACGCCGTGATCGGCCCGGCGGCTTATGATCTCGTCTCTCTCCTCGAGGACGCACGCCGTGACATCGCACCCGAGCTCGTCAAGGCGATGATCGGTCGCTACTTCGACGCCTTTCCGAGCATGAACAGGGACGAGTTTTTGGCTGGCTATACCGTTCTCGGTGCCCAGCGTAGCGCTAAGATCGTGGGCATTTTCACGCGGCTGATGGTGCGTGACGGTAAGCCACACTATCTCGGCCACATCCCGCGCGTCTGGCGCCTGCTCGAGGCCGGTTTGCAGCAGCCGGCGCTGAAGAGCCTACGGCCGTGGTTCGAGGAGCATTTGCCGCGCGGCGTGCGCGCGGTGCCGGCGGCACGGGTGCTGGCATGAACGCCACGATGCCGAAAGTTGCGATGGTGCTCGCCGCCGGGCTGGGCAAGCGCATGCGACCGCTCACCGATACGCTCCCCAAGCCACTCGTGCCAGTAGCGGGTCGTACGCTGATCGACCGGGTGCTCGACCGCATGGACGAGGCCGGCATCGAGCGGGTGGTGGTGAATCTCCATCACTTCCGCTCGACTCTCGAGGCACATTTGCGCCAGAGGGCCCGGCCGCGCCTGGACTTGAAGCCCGAGGCGGAGCTGCTCGAGACCGGTGGCGGCGTGAAGAACGCGCTCGACACGTTGGGGCCGGACGCCTTCTTCGTGGCCAATGCCGATGTGCTCTGGCTCGACGGCAAACGCTCGGCGTTGGAGCGTCTGGGCGCTGCGTGGGATAACGCGACGATGGACGCGCTGTTGCTGCTCCAGCGCACGACCACGGCCCTCGGCTACGAGGGCGGAGGCGACTATTTCTGCGATCCGCTGGGCCGCCTGCGGCGACGGCGGGGTAGCGAGATTTCGCCCTACATCTTCGCCGGTATCCAGATTCTTCATCCGCGCATCTTTGCAGAGGCGCCCGCCGGTGCCTTCTCGCTCAACCGGCTGTACGACAAGGCCCAGGAGGAGGGCCGGCTGTGGGGCTTGGTCCATGACGGGCGCTGGTTCCATGTCGGCACGCCCGAGGGGCTGGCGGAGACCGAGGCGGAACTCGGAGTCGTCCCAGTCTCACCGTCCATCCGGCCGCGGTGAGCGCAGCAATCCGCCGGCGCGTCTTCACGATCCCATCGGGGGTCTCGTTTCTCGACGCGCTGGCTGACGGGATTGTCGCGCGTCTCGGTGACGACCCCGCCGTGCTGACGCGGGCCACGATCTTGCTGCCGACGCGCCGGGCCTGCCGTGCCATGCGCGAGGCCTTTTTGCGACGGAGTGGCGGTCGTCCGACTCTGCTGCCGCAGCTACGGCCGATCGGCGACGTCGACGATGACGAGCTGGCGCTTACCTCGAACGGCGATCTCGACCTGCCACCGGCCATTTCGACCTTGCGCCGGCAGCTTGTGTTGGCGCGCTCGATCCTGATGATTCGCTCCGAGGAAGGGCCGATGACGGCGCCGCAGGCCCTCGAGCTCGCGGCGGAGCTGGCGGCGCTGCTCGATCGGGTGCAGACCGAGGGTCTCGGCTTCGACGGTCTCGAGCGCTTGGTGCCTGAGGAATATGCCGAGCATTGGCGTCGGACGATCGAGTTCCTCAAGATCCTAACCGCCCACTGGCCCGGTATCTTGGCCGTTGAAGGCGTCATCGATGCGGCGGAGCGGCGCAATCGCGCGCTCGACGCGCTGGCCGCGCAGTGGACAGCGAATCCGCCGGCAGATGCTGTGATTGCTGGCGGCTCGACCGGCAGCATCCCGGCAACTGCCCGGTTGCTGAAGGTCATAGCCGGGTTGCCGAACGGCGCTGTCGTGCTTCCTGGGCTCGACCGGAATATCGGGGACGAGAGCTGGTCGGCGCTCGATGAGACCCACCCGCAATTCGGCCTTAAGCAGCTCCTCGGCGCGCTTGGCGTCGAACGCAACGCGGTCGAGCCGTGGACCGCAGTCACGCCCGCCCGGCCCGGGCGCTCCTTGCTGCTAGCTACCGCGCTGCAGCCAGCCGCCGCCACCGCAAGCTGGCGTGACAGCGAGGCGATCACCAGTGAGAGCATCGAGGGGCTTGTCCGCGTCGACTGCGCCCACACGCAGGAAGAGGCGCAGGTCATCGCGCTGGTACTGCGCGAGGCTCTGGAGATTCCGGGTCGCACAGCAGCGTTGGTGACGCCCGACCGTGAACTGGCACGCCGCGTCGCCGCGGAGCTGGCGCGCTTCTCGATCGCTATCGACGATTCTGCCGGCCGGCCGCTCGCCGCGTCGCCCACTGCCGTATTTTTGCGGCTGATCGCCGAGGCTATCGCGGCCGATACCGCGCCCGTACCCCTGCTGGCCCTGCTCAAGCACCCGTTGACTGCGACCGGTTTGGCGACGGCCGAATGCCGGCGGCTGGCCCGCATGCTGGAGATCGAGGCCCTGCGCGGTCCACGGCCCGCCTCCGGCTTTGAGGGGCTCCGTCAGGTGCTGCCGACCGAGGTCGGGTTGGCGTTGACCGCCTGGGTCGAGCGTCTCGGGCGCGAGGCGGAGCGCTTCACTGCGCTGACAGCGGGTGAGGGCACACCGCTCGAACTCCTCCAGGCCCATGTGGCGCTGGCCGAGCGCTGGGCGACGACAGACGGCGAAAGCGGGGCGTCACGGCTGTGGGCTACCGAGGCTGGGGAAGCTGTCGCCGATGTGGTGGCCGAGCTGGCCGGGGCGCTACGTGACTTTCCGCCGATCCCGGGTTCGGCCTATCCCGCCTTCTTGGGGCATTGTCTCGCGGGCCGCGTGCTTCGGCCGGCCTGGGGGGGCCACGCGCGGCTGCAGATCCTCGGGCCGCTGGAGGCACGGCTGCTGTCGTTCGATGTCCTTGTGCTTGGCGGGCTGAACGAAGGGACGTGGCCACCGGAGGTCGAATCCGATCCCTGGATGTCGCGGCCCATGCGCAAGATCTTCGGCCTACCCGCGCTGGAGCGCCGCATCGGTCTAGCGGCGCATGATTTCGTGCAAGCCTGCGGCGCTGCGGAGGTCGTGTTGACCCGAGCCGAGCGAGTCGAGGGCGCGCCCACGGTGCCGTCGCGCTGGCTGCAGCGGCTCGATGCCGTGCTGCGAGCTTCGCATCTCAAGATGCGCCTGAAGACGCGCGATGAACTGCAACGCTGGCAGATGGCACTCGACGATGTAGAACTACTGCCACCCGTCGGGCCGCCGGCACCGCGTCCGCCAGTAGAGGCACGACCGCGGCAATTGTCGGTCACAGATATCGGGACCTGGCTTGCGGATCCCTATGCGCTTTATGCACGCAAGGTGCTTGGCCTGCGACACCTACATCCACTCGACATGGATCCCGGCGTGGCCGAGCGTGGCGTATTCATCCACGAGGCGCTGGAAACGTTTGTCCGTCGCTTCCCTGATCGTGTCCCGGCACGGGCGCTCGACACTTTGCTCGAGATCGGTCGCGGGACGTTCGGCGCAGCACTATCACGGCCCGGGGTCTGGGCGTTCTGGTGGCCGCGCTTTGAAGCCATTGCGCGCTGGTTCGTCGAGTATGAGCGGGCGCGGCGCGCCCAGGCGAAACCTCTGATCACCGAGGGTCGCGCGGCGCTCGATCTCGACGTCTCGCGAAAGCAGTTCCGACTGATCGGCCGCGCCGACCGCATCGACCGGCTGGCCGATGGCTCGCTGGCGATCATCGACTACAAGACCGGAAGCGTTCCCGACCCGCGCGAGGTCGTTCTCGGCCTCGCGCCGCAACTGCCGCTCGAAGCGGCGATGGCGCAGGCCGGCGCGTTCGGCAACGTATCGGCGGCTCCCGTATCGCAGCTCCGCTACTGGCACGTGACGGGTGGTGAGCCGGCAGGCAGCGAGGTAGCCATAGACGGGGCGACGTTCGGCCGCCAACGGCTTTCCGTGCCTCCCGTCGCACGGCTGGTGGAAGAGGCGTTGGCCGGGCTGCGAAGGTTGATCGCGCGGTTCGACGACCGACAGACGCCGTATCTCGCGCGCCCACGGCCGGAATACGCGCTGCGCTACAACGACTACGCCCATCTGGCGCGTATCAAGGAATGGGCGGCGGAGGACATCTCGTGAGCGCCGTTCGCCGGCCCCAGCCCGCGACCGTCGGGGCGCAGCGCCGGGCGGCCGATCCCGGCCGCTCGGCCTGGGTCGCTGCCTCGGCGGGCACGGGCAAGACCAAGATTCTGGTCGATCGCATCCTGCGTCTGCTGCTGACGGGGGTACGGCCGCAACGGCTGCTGTGCCTGACCTTCACCAAGGCGGCGGCCAAGCAGATGGCGCTGCGCCTCACCGAGGAACTGCGCAATTGGACGACCGTCACCGATACGGAAGTGGAGAAGGCGCTACGCGATCTGACGGGCGAAGCGTCGGACGAGGCTCAGAAGCTGCGCGCTCGGCGTCTGTTCGCCGAGGTGCTCGATACGCCCGGCGGACTGCGCATCGACACGATCCACGCCTTCTGCCAGTCGTTGCTGCGGCGCTTCCCGCTCGAAGCGCGGTTACCGCCCAACTTCCAGGTTCTCGACGAGCGCAACTCCAGCGAACTGTTGGCTGACTGCCGCAACGCTGTGCTGGCCGCAGCGCGTGCCGAACCCGAAGGCGGTCTGGCGCGTGCGCTGACGGCGATTATCGAGCGGACCACCGAAGAGAGCTTCAGCGAGATCCTTTCAACCATGATGGCAGAGCGGTCGCGCTTGCGTCGTCTGCTGATCGGGCCGCGCGGTACACGCAACCTAAAGCACGCCGTCGACCGGCTGTATCGCCGGCTGCAGCTCGACCCGGCGGAGACGGAATTATCCATTCTAGGCAAGGCCTGCGCCGACGCTTCGTTGGAGTTGAAGGGTCTGCGCCAGGCCGCGGTGGCGCTCTTGAGCGGTTCGACGACCGATCGCAAGCGCGGCACTATCATCGACGCGTGGCTGGCCGCTCCGGAGGAGGGGCGTGTCGAGGGCTTCATGGCCTATGCCCGGGCCTATTTCACCCTGGAGGGCGAGCGGCAGAAGCGCCTGGTCACCAAGGAGACATTGCTCGCGGCCCCCGGCATCGATGCCGTCCTGGCGGCTGAAACGGCTCGAGTCGAGGACACCATCCGGCGCTGCAATGCGGCGCGCAATGCCGCGGGGACGGCAGCATTGCTGCGCTTTGCCTCGGCGCTGGAGGAGACCTACGCGGCGGCCAAGGTCGACCGTGCCGTGCTCGACTATGACGATCTCATCCTCGCCACGCGCGACCTGCTGCGCCGGCCCGGCATCGCCCCCTGGGTGCTCTACAAGCTCGATGGCGGCATCGATCACATCCTGATCGACGAGGCGCAGGATACCAACCCGGAGCAGTGGGAGGTGATCGAGGCGCTGGCCGGCGAATTTTTCACGGGCGAGGGCGCCCGGGCCCTCGGGCGTACCGTCTTCGCCGTGGGCGATACCAAGCAGTCGATCTACTCCTTCCAGCGCGCCGATCCGCGTGCTTTCGTGCGGCTGCGCGGCGACCTTTCGGCACGGGCGGCGGCGGCAAAGCAGCTCTGGACCAACGAGGAGCTGATCGAGTCCTTCCGCTCGACCGAGGCCGTGCTTGCCGCTGTCGATGCCGTTTTTGCCCAACCTCGGGCGGCCGACGGCGTAGCGCTCGATGGCGCGCCGATCCGGCATCGCACCGAGCGTGTTGGGCAGGGTGGGTTGGTCGAGCTCTGGCCACCCGTGGCGCCGCGCGAAAGGCCAGCCCTCGATCCCTGGGCGCTGCCGGTGGAGCGGCACGAGGAGGATTCGCCGCCCGCCCGCCTGGCGCAGGCCATTGCCACGACCATCGCCGGCTGGATCCGGGACAAGGAACAGCTCGACTCGAAAGGCCGCCCGGTGCGCGCGCAGGACGTCATGATCCTGGTACGGCGGCGCAACGTGCTGGTCGACCTGATCGTGCGTGAGCTCAAGAAGGCCAACGTGCCGGTCGCGGGGGTCGACCGCATGGTCCTCGCAGACCAGCTCGCGGTCATGGACGTGATTGCCCTGGGGCGCTTTCTGTTGCTGCCCGAGGATGACCTGACTCTCGCGACGATCCTCAAGGGGCCGTTCTTCGGCTTTTCCGAGGAGCAACTTTTTGCCCTCGCCTACGGCCGTGCCGGGACACTATGGGCAGAGCTGCAGCGGCGCGCTGCCGAGAATGCCGATTTCGCCCGCGCTCAGGACGAGCTGGCAGCGCTGTTGGCCGGGGCCGACTACACGCGGCCCTATGATCTCTTCGCCCGAATCTTGGGCCCGCTGGGCGGGCGCCGGCGTCTGGTTGCGCGCCTCGGCGTGGAGGCCAACGACCCGCTCGACGAGTTCCTCGCCGCGGCTCTGGCCTTTGAGCGCCAGCACACGCCGTCGCTTGAGGCGTTTCTTCACTGGATCGGAATCGGGCGAGAGGAAGTGAAGCGCGATCTCGAAGCCGAAGCGCGAAACGAAGTGCGGGTCATGACCGTGCACGGCGCCAAGGGACTGCAGGCGCCGATTGTCATTCTTCCCGACACGCTGCAGGTGCCCAAACAGGGCGCACGGCTACTGTGGCTGACCGGGTCGGGTCTCGATCCCGACATCCCGCTGTGGTCGCCGAAGGTCGGTCGAGATGATCCAGCTGCCAAGTCGGCGCGCGAGACGCTCAAGCTGGCGCAAGAGGCGGAGTATCGCCGCCTGCTCTATGTGGCCATGACCCGTGCCGAGGACCGGCTCTATGTCTGTGGTTACGAGGACCGTACCCGCCCGCCGGAAAGGTGCTGGTACAACCTGATCGCCAACGGCCTGGGGCAGGCCGCGGGCGTCGAGCGCATAGCCGTGCCGGGATTCGAGGGAGAGGGGTTTCGCCTGCGCTCCCGCCAAGTTCAGCCGGTGGAGAAAGAGCCGCCAGCCCTGGCAGGCCCCGGCGAAGCCGCACTGCCACCCTGGTGGAACCGGCCGGCGCCGGACGAGCCGGATCCACCGCGGCCACTCGTCCCGTCGCGGCCCGACGGCGAGGAGCCGTCGGTGCGCGGGCCGTTTGACGAGGACGGCAGCGAGCGGCGGTACCGGCGCGGCCGGATCATTCATCGCCTTCTGCAGACCTTGCCGGACCTCCCGGCCGATGAGCGCGAGGCTGCTGCCGCGCGCTTTCTGGCGCGCCCGGTTCACCGGCTTGACGAGGGGAGCCAGCGCGAGATCCGGCGCGAAGCGCTCGCTGTTCTGGCGCATCCGCAATGGGCGCCTCTCTTCGCCGAAGGCAGTGCCGCGGAAGCACCCATCGTGGGCCGCGTCGGTAACCGAGTCTTGTCCGGGCAGATTGATCGCCTGCTGGTAACCGAGGATCAGGTGCTGGTTGTCGACTACAAGACGAACCGTCCATCCCCCTTGAAAGCTGAGGACACGCCCACGATCTATCTACGGCAGATGGCCGCCTACCGGGCTGCCCTGTCGGCCCTCTATCCCGGGCGCCCCGTGCGGTGTGCCTTGCTCTGGACCGACGGACCCCGGTTGATGGAGTTGCCGGAAGCGCTCCTTGAGCCGTTGGTGCCCTGAGCCGGCGAGTTATGCACACCCTGTCCCCGGTCGGCTTGACCGTGTCTTTCACCGCCCCTTAGACTCATATTTCCGACAATTTGCTGACGAGGTCCCATGCAGCCCGCGAAAGTTACCGACGACAGCTTCGAGTCGGACGTCCTCAAGTCTACCGGCCCCGTTCTTGTCGACTTTTGGGCCGAATGGTGCGGTCCCTGCAAGCAGATAGCCCCCGTCCTGGACGACCTCGCCAAGGACTTGCAAGGGAAAATTAAGGTCGCCAAGATCAATATCGACGAGAACCCGAACACGCCCAGCAAGTACGGGGTTCGCGGAATCCCGACCTTGATGGTCTTCAAGGGCGGGCAGGTAGCGGCGACCAAGATCGGCACGCTGCCCAAGACCAAGCTCTATGAGTGGGTGCAGTCCGTTCTCTAGTCCGTTCGTCAGTCCCGAGTTGGACCCGAAACCATAAGAAAGCCCCGCCACGCAGCGGGGCTTTCACATTTCTAGCCGTTCTCTGCCAACACCGTGCCGGCTAGGTAGAGCGAGCCGGTGATCAGCACGCGCTCGGGCCCGTGGCGGGCGAGGTCTGCGATCGCCTCGGCAGTGCTGGACGCAGCCGCGACATCGGTGAAGCCGGCACGGCGTCCTGCCTCCGCGACGATTTCCGCCGGCAGGCTCAGCGGCTCTTTGGGAATGGCAATGGCGCGCAACCGCTGCGCATAGGGCTTCAGCGGCGCCAGGAAACGCTCGGGCTCCTTGGTCGACAACATGCCGACGACGAGATCGAGCGGGCGTTTCGTGTCCGCCGCCCAGTCGGCGAGCACGCGCCCGGCTGCCTCGTTGTGACCGCCATCGAGCCAGAGCTCGCTCGCCGGCGGCAGCAGCGCGACCAGCGGTCCCCGGCCAAGGCGCTGCAGGCGCGCCGGCCAGTCGACGCGTGTCAGGCCGGAGCGGAATTGGGCTTCGGAAACGGTGAAGCCGTCGACACGATCGAGCGTGGCGACGGCAAGAGCCGCGTTGTCGATCTGGTGCCGTCCGGGCAAGGACGGGAGCGGAAGATCGAGAGTGCGCCGCCCGGCGTAGCGGAAGCCGTCCGGCCGGCATGTGACGGCCCATTCGTGACCCCGGCGAAACAGCGGCGTCCCGACAGCTGCGGCTCGGGTCTCAATCGTTCTTGCCGCCTCGTCGGGCTGCAGGCCGACCACCGCAGGGACGCCGGGCTTAAGCACGCCTGCCTTCTCGGCCGCAATCTTGGCCAGGGTGTCGCCCAGGTACTGCATGTGATCGAAGGAGATCGGCACCAGCGTGCTGGCTAGCGGCCGTCCGACGATGTTCGTGGCGTCCAGGCGCCCGCCCATGCCGACCTCAAGGATCACCACGTCGGCCGGATTACGGGCAAATGCCAGGAAGGCCGCCGCCGTTGTCACCTCGAAGAAGGTAATAGGCTGGCCGGCGTTCACTCGTTCGACCTCTTCGAGCAGCTCCGCTAGATACGCTTCGTCGATTAGCGAACCAGCGAGGCGGATGCGCTCGGCGAAGCGCACAAGATGAGGCGAGACATAAACGTGGACACGATAGCCCGCCGCCTCAAGCACAGCGCGCAGCATGGCAACGGTCGAGCCCTTGCCCTTGCTGCCGGCGACGTGCAGAACGGGCGGTAGCTTGCGCTCAGGATGGCCGAGATCGGCCATGATCCGGCGCACGCGGTCGAGCGACAGGTCGATCGCCTTGGGATGCAGCGCCTTGAGGCGCTCGAGGATCGGATCGGCGCTCAGTTCGGGGCGGAGCTCGCCGCCGCGCCGGCCAGCGGAACATCGAGGCCGGGCCGCGGCAGCGGCACAATCTCAGCCGAGGGGTTCGGCTGCAGGATGAGCTTGAGGGTACGGACCAGCGTATCGCGCAGCTCGTGCCGGTGCACGACCATGTCGATCATGCCATGCTCCAGCAGATACTCGGAGCGCTGGAAGCCCGGCGGCAGCTTCTCGCGGATGGTCTCCTCGATCACCCGCGCGCCGGCGAAGCCGATGACGGCACCCGGCTCGGCTATGGCAATGTCGCCCAGCATGGCGAAGGACGCAGAGACGCCGCCGGTGGTCGGATCGGCCAGAATGACGATAAACGGCAGGCCGGCCTCTTTCACCTGCTCGGCCGCGATCACAGTACGCGGCAGTTGCATGAGGGAAAGAATGCCCTCCTGCATGCGCGCCCCGCCCGAGGACGGGATGGCGATCAGCGGTGCCTGCTGCAGGGTGGCGAGCTTGGCAGCGGCCACCAGCGCCTCGCCGACGGCGATACCCATCGATCCGCCCAGAAAATCGAAATCGAAGGCGGCAATGACCGCCGGCAAGCGGCCAACCGTGCCGTGCGCCACGACGATTGCGTCGCTCTCGCCCGTCTTGTCGCGCGCGGCACTGAGACGGTCGCCGTATTTCTTCGAATCACGGAAGCGCAGCGGGTCCGTTGGCGTCTTGGGCAGCTCGATGCGGGTATAGGCGCTGTCGTCGAATAGCAGTTCCAGCCGGCGCTTGGCCTGAAGGCGCATGTGATGCCCGCAATGCGGGCAGACGCGCTGGGCAGCCTCGAGATCGCGGTGGAAGATCATCTTGGCGCAGGACGGGCACTTGTCCCAGAGATTCTCCGGGACGTCGGTCTTGCGGACCAGCGCCTTGATCTTCGGCCGGATGAAGTTCGTCAGCCAGTTCATCGGTTCAAGCTCAGGCGCGGCGAGAGCCGTGAGTCACCCGCGGCTGCGGAGGCAGCCGCGCCGGCGAGCGATTTGGGTTGGCGGGCGGCAAATCGCGAGCCGGTCATGCATCAGCCTTTGCTTTCCGACGGCTGCTGTGGACAGCGTTGGCCACGCCCTCGACGAAGCGCAGGGCGCTGCGTACCGTGTCACCCTTGCCGCCGATGATCTCGACCAAGGCCGAACCGACCACGGCCGCGTCGGCGACGCGCGCTACCTCGGCGGCCTGCTCCGGCGTCTTGATGCCGAAGCCGACGACGATCGGCAGATCGGTGGATTTGCGGATGCGCTCGACCGATTCCTGAATCTGCTCGATGGCACCCGACTTGGTGCCGGTGATGCCGAGTACGGCGACGTAGTAGATGAATCCCGAGGCGCCTTCGACGACCTTGGGCAGCCGCGCCGCATCGGTAGTCGGCGTGGCCAGGCGGATGATGTCGAGGCCGTTGGCGATGGCGTGCGGTCGCAGCTCGTGGTCCTCCTCGGGGGGGAGGTCGACGACGATCAGTCCATCGACGCCGGCCTTCTTGGCCTCGGCGCAGAAGGCCTCGGCGCCGAAGATGTAGATCGGATTGAAGTAGCCCATGAGGACGACAGGCGTCTCGTTATCGCCGCTGCGGCGGAACTCCGCCACCATGTCGAGCGTGCGGCGGACCGAGGCGCCGGCCTTGTGGGCGCGCAGACCAGCGGCTTGGACGGCCGGCCCATCGGCCATCGGGTCGGAGAACATGACGCCGAGCTCGATGATGTCGACGCCGGCCTTGGGCAGGCCGCGCATGATGCCGAGCGAGGTGGCGTAGTCGGGATCGCCGGCCATGGTGAAAGTGACGAGGCCTGCGCGGCCTTCCTGGCGCAGCCTGGCGAAACGGGCGGCGATGCGGCTCACAGCTTGATCCCCAGGGCGGCGGCTACCGTGAAGACGTCCTTGTCGCCGCGGCCGCAGAGATTCATGACCAGCAGGTGATCCTTCGGCAGGTTGGGCGCGCGCTTGATCACTTCGGCCAGGGCGTGGGCGGGCTCGAGAGCCGGCAGGATGCCTTCGATCTTGGCCAGCAGCTTGAAGGCGTCTAGCGCCTCCTGGTCGGTGGCCGAGACGTACTCGACCCGTTTCAGGTCGTGCAGCCAGGAATGTTCCGGCCCGATACCCGGGTAGTCGAGCCCGGCCGAGATCGAATGCGCCTCGGTGATCTGCCCGTCATCGTCCTGCAGCAGGTAGGTGCGGTTGCCGTGCAGCACGCCGGGCTTGCCGCCGGTCAGCGATGCTGCGTGCTTGCCGGTCTCGAGGCCGAGACCGGCAGCCTCGACCGCCACCATCGATACCGAGCGGTCGTCAAGGAACGGGTGGAACAGGCCAAGCGCGTTGGAGCCGCCGCCGATGCAGGCGACGAGCGTGTCGGGCAGGCGGCCCTCCATCTCGTGCAGCTGCTTGCGCACCTCCTCGCCGATCACCGACTGGAAGTCGCGCACCAGCATGGGGAAGGGATGCGGACCGGCGGCCGTGCCGATGATGTAGTAGGTGTTCTCGACGTTGGCGACCCAGTCACGCAGCGCGTCGTTCATCGCGTCCTTGAGCGTCGCCGAGCCCGAAGTCACCGGCTTCACCTCGGCACCGAGCAGCTTCATGCGGAAGACGTTGGGTGCCTGGCGCTCGATGTCGGTCGAGCCCATGTAGATCGTGCAAGGCAGGTTGAACAGCGCGCATACCGTAGCGGTCGCCACGCCATGCTGGCCGGCCCCCGTCTCAGCGATGATGCGCGTTTTGCCCATGCGCCGGGCCAGCAAGATCTGGCCCATGCAGTTGTTTATCTTGTGCGCGCCGGTGTGGTTGAGCTCGTCACGCTTGAAGTAGACCTTGGCGCCGCCGAGCTGCCGGGTCAGGCGCTCAGCGAAATAGAGCGGGCTCGGCCGCCCCACGTAATATTTGAGGTAGTAGTTGAGCTCGCGGTGGAAGTCCGGATCCACCTTGGCGGCGTTGTAGGCGCGCTCGACCTCGAGGATCAGCGGCATCAGTGTCTCGGCGACATAGCGGCCGCCATAGAGACCGAAATGCCCACGCTCGTCCGGGCCGGTGCGATAGGAGTTGACGGAAGTAGCCATGGTCTCGGGGTGCGGTTAGGGCCCGCCTATAAACCATACGGGGGCGCCGGAGGCGAGACTTTACTTGTCCCGATACAGCCTGTCACAGGCCCCGGGCGGCCCGTATGAAATCCTTGATCTTCAATGGGTTTTTGGCGCCGGGCCGGTCCTCGACGCCGGACGAAACGTCGACCGCGCGGACGCCCGAGGTACGCACGGCTTCGGCGACATTGGCTGCCGTCAGGCCGCCGCCGAGCATGGTCGGTATGGAGAAACGGCGGCCCGCCAGCAGCGTCCAGTCGAAGCTCTCCGCGTTGCCGCCGGGCAAGGCATCGGGCCGGTTGGGCGGCTTGGCGTCGAAGAGCAGGCGGTCGGCGACGCCCTGATAGCGCTCAGCGGCGGCGAAGTCACCGGCCTCGCGGATCGGAAGCACCTTCATCACCCGCAGGCCGAAGGCAGCCTTGATCGCCGCGATCCGCTCTGCGCTTTCGCTGCCGTGCAGTTGCAGCAGGTTCGGCCGGAAGACAGTCAGCGCCGCTGTCAGAAACGCATCGTCGGGGTCGACCATCACGGCCACACGCTGCACCTGCGGCGACAGCAGATCCGCAAGGCTTGCTGCGATCTCCGGTGAGACGTTGCGTGGGCTGCGGGCGTAGAACATGAAGCCAGCGAAATCGGCTTCTGCAGCCGCACGCACCGCCTCGGGCGAGTTCAGCCCGCAGATCTTGACCAGAACGGCCATGGGTTCAGCCGGCTTGGATTTCCGCAGCGATGCGGTCGAGAGCCGCGGCGGGATCATCGGCCTGGGTGATCGGCCTGCCGATCACCAGATAGTCCGCACCCTGGCGGACGGCCTCCGCTGGCGTGGTGGCGCGCTTCTGGTCCTGGGCGGCGGTCCAGCTCGGGCGGATGCCAGGCGTCACCAGCAGGAAGTCAGGCCCGCATTCGGCGCGTAGTGCGCCGAGCTCGTGGGCCGAGCAGACCACACCGTCGAGACCGGATTTCTTGGCCAGCGCCGCGAGGCGGCGGGCTTGATCGCGCATCGGTGTACTCTGGCCTACCGCGGCGAGGTCGCCGTCGTCGAGGCTGGTGAGGACGGTAATGGCGAGGAGATTTGGCCGCGACGAGCCGGCGGCTTTCGCAGCTTCGGCAGCGGCACGCATCATGGCCTCGCCGCCCGAGGCATGGATGGTCAGGAATTTCGGATTGAGACTGCAGGCGGAACGCACGCCGCCCGCTACGGTGTTGGGAATGTCATGGAGCTTGAGGTCGAGGAACAGCGGGGAGGGGCCGGCGACGGCGCGTACACCCTGCGGCCCATTGGCGACAAAGAACTCAAGCCCGAGCTTGAGGCAGGAGACGCGTTTGCCCAGCCTTGCCACATCGGCGTGGGCATCAGTCTGGGTCATGCGGTCGATCGCAACAATGACTCGAGAGGCGGGATCGGCCATGGCGGGCTCCTTCAGGGCGGGTCTTTTACCATGCCGGCAGCCCATTCTGTCAGCGCCGTGGCGTTCTGCTCACCCCGCAGCGTACGCGCCAGTTCAAGCCCGAGAACCGCGGCGAACTTGAAGCCGTGACCGGAGAAGCCGCTGAGGACCCAGCCGCGGGCGGCCAGCGGCTGTGCCACGAAATGCTCGTCGACCGTGACATCATAGAAGCAGGTCTTGGCCTCGCGAATGGCGTAGTGTCCGATGTCGCGTAGGCGGGTACCGACCTGACGAATAATGTGCTGCGCCTCCGCTTCAGTCGCCTCACGGTCGCGATCGGGGTTGCCAGTCAGAGTGAAGCTGTGATCGCCGATCTTGAGCCCACTGATCGCGCCCGAGGCACGGGCCCGGGGCGGCACCAGATAGAAGCCGGCGGCCGGGTCGATATCGAGAATCATCGGATGCGTCCGCCATGACGCCGCGCGTTCGGCCGGCGGCTGCAGATAGACCACGACCTGACGGGATGGCGTGACCCGCGAGCTCAGGCCAGGAACGAGCCGGGGTGCCCACGGGCCGGCAGCGACGATCAACTGATCGGCCTCGACGGTCGGGCCGGCGGTGAGTACCACACGGCCATGCTCGGGATCGAGTTCGCGCACGGCGTTCCGCTCCTCGATGCGGACGCCGCGCTGGCGGAGATGACGCGCTAGGCCCGCGACGATATCGCCCGCAAATAGGGTCCCACCGCTCTCCAGGAGCAGGGCGCCGAGGATGCCGGCCGCGCTCAGCAGGGGGAACGATGCAGAAAACTCGGCGACGTTGAGGTGGCGGAAGGGTATGCGCTCGGCCTCCAGGGTGATCGCGGTCGCCGCCGTCCAGCGGTCCCCGCGGTCGAGTACCAAGGTGCCGGTCGGCGCGTAGTGGCGGGCTCCGAGGTCGGCCCAGACCTGCTCCCACGCGGCATAGGCCGGGTTGATCATCCGCGTATAGCCACGCTCGCCCCCGTAGGGGTGGCGGATCAGGCGGTGTTCGTCGACCGACGAGCCGAGCGGGTTGGGTACGGGGCCTTGTTCCAGGACGGTGACTTGATGGCCGTCGCGCTGCAGCGCCCAGGCCGCCGACAGGCCCATGATGCCCGCGCCGACGACCGTGATCTTCACGAACGCTCCGCGAGGGCAAGGCGGACGGCCAGTCCGACGAAGAGCAGGGCGGCGAGGCGGCGCAGCCAAGGCCCAATGCGTGACGAGCTATGGACGGCTAAGCGTGCGCGCGCCGTCATGAAAACGACGGCGAGCAGGACAATGACGCCGATCACAACCATCGTAAGACCGAGGATGATCATCTGGCTGGCGACGCCACCTTTCTGGACGGCAACGAATTGGGGGAGAAGCGCGAGGAAGAACAACGCGACCTTGGGGTTGAGGATATTGGTCAGCATGCCTTCACTGAAGGCGCGCGCCAGACCGCTCGGTGCCCCGATGCGCGAGACCTCCTGGCCGCCTGTCTCGCGCCACATCTTGACCGCCAGCCAGGCGAGATAGGCAGCGCCGCAATATTTGACGACATCGAAGGCGATCTGCGAGTGCTGGAACAAGGAACTCAAACCCACGGCTGCGAAGGTCGTATGGACGAAGATACCGGCCAGCACTCCGAAAGCCGCGGCTACACCTTGCGAACGGCCGCCAGCAAGGGTGCGGGCCGCCACATACGCCATGTCTGGACCGGGTGTGAGCGCCAACACCGTCGCGGCAAAAACATAAGCCAGCAGGAGGTCCAGTTCCGGCAGCGTCATCGCAGGGTCATCCGTTCATCGCGGGTCCGCTCGAACAGGAGCGTAGCCGCACCCAGGTCTTCGATCGCCGTGCCCACCGATTTGAACAGGGTGATCTGGCTGTGGAAACTGCGGCCGTGGCAGCGCCCCTGCGCAAGTTCGGCGAGGTCTCCGGCGATCATCTGTTCGGCGAGGACACCGCTGCGCAGCGGTTGGACGATGTCGCCGGCTTCCTTCAGGGCCATGGGCGTATCGACATAGACGCGGCTGCGCTGTATGGCAGTGTCGTCGACTTCGCGCATTTCGGGTGTGAAGGCGCCGACCAGATCAAGGTGCTGGCCGGGCTGCAGCCACTCGCCGTGGATCAGCGGCTCTTGCGCCAGGGTGGCGCAGGAGATGATGTGGGCGCCGCTGACGGCGCCGGCGAGATCCGTGGTTGCGCTGACTTTCAGGTAGCGGCTGGTGAGGGTACGGGCGAGGGCCTCGGCCTTGGCCGGGGTCCGCCCCCAGACCACGACCTCGCGGATCGGCCGCATCATGGCGTGCGCGAGAATCAAATGAGGCGCCAGGGCGCCGGTCCCGACCATCAACAGCCGGCTGGCGTCGGCGCGCGCCAGGTACTTGGCGGCCAAGGCCGAGGCGGCGGCGGTGCGCCGCAGGGTCAGCATGCGGCCGTCGATCATGGCGAGGGGCTCGCCGGTGCGCGCCGACATCAGGACATAGGCCCCCATGACGGAGGGCAGCCCCTGCTGCCCGTTGCCGGGGAAGACGCTGACGATCTTGACGCCGATATAGCGGGTTTCCTGCCAGGCCGGCATGAGAAGCAGAGTCGCTGCGGGCCCCTCGCCGACCGGAACCGAGTAGTGCTGGCGTGGTGGCACGGTGATCTTGGAGCGGAAGATGTCGCGTAACTGCTCGACGAGCGCCGGGGTCTCAAGCGCGGCTTCGACGGCGCTGGCGCTGTAAACGCGCATGACTAGGGCAGGAAGACCGGCGGTTCGCCAGCGATCGAGCGTTGCGGCGGTGCCGGCGCCGCGGCGGGTGACGTGCCGATTGCCAGCTGATCCAGCCGGGCCTTGAGGGCCTCGTTTTCGCGCTGTAGCTCGGCTGCCCGCCGGGATGTCTCGCGGGCCCGAGCGCGGGCCCGGCCCGAAGCCCCCCAGGCGATCACGGCCCCCAGTGCGAACCCGGCATAAAAGGGGGCAGCAATGGCCAGAAAGAGTGGCATCTGCAGGGTTTCGGCAAAGGGCCACAGGCTGACGGCCACCGTATCGCGGTTGGCCACGGCAAAGAAACCGGCCGCAAGCAGCAGCGGCAGGCCGACTATCCAGAATAAGAGCTTCATCGGCGCCTCTCGGCCGAGCGGAACCGGGGCCCAGAACCGGCTGGCAGGCTCAGTTCTTGCCGTTGAGCTTTTCGCGCAGCTCTTTGCCGGTCTTGAAAAACGGAACAGCCTTTTCCGAGACTTGGACCGCCTCACCCGTGCGGGGGTTCCGGCCGGTCCGGGACTGCCGGCGCTTCACGGAAAATGCGCCAAAACCCCGCAATTCGACCCGGTCACCCCGCGACAGGGCCGAGGTGATCTCATCGAAAACCGTCGAGACAATGCGCTCGACGTCCCGCTGATACAGGTGCGGATTGCGCTCCGCGAGCTTGAGGATCAGTTCCGACTTGGTCATGGCGCCTTGCGCACACCTCGTCCGGGCGGTATCGGGACACGCGGATAAGACCGCATCCCTAGCGAACCCAGAGGTCAGGGTGCCAGAGCGCCACCAGCCCGTCAAGGGTAAGCCTCTCAGACAAATACGTTTTTCCGGTCACCCCTTGGATCGCGCTGCGCACCAGGCTGGGCCAGAAATCATCGTCGCGCTCGATCTGAATCTTCCGGCTCGGCAAGCGACGCGAGATCCCGCGCTCCGTCAGCCACTGCCGCGCTTCCTCCTCGCCGCCGATTGTGTCGACGAGGCCGGCGGCGCGCGCCTGCCGGCCGGTGAACACGCGCCCGTCGGCGAGCTCGGTGGCGCGCGGCAGCGGCAGTCCGCGCCGCTCGGCGACCATCGCCGTGAACATCTGGTGCATGTCATCGACGAGACGGCGCGTCGCCGCGCGGCCTTCGTCGCTCAGACGCTCGAGCGGCGAGGGCACCGCCTTCAGGGGGCCGCTCTTGATCGCCTCCGCCTCGATGCCGAGCTTGGCGAGAAGACCGGTGATGTCGGTGCTTTGCATGATCACGCCGATCGAGCCGGTGAGCGTGCCCTCGCGTGCCACGATGTGGTCGGCGGCCAGTGCCACCATGTAGCCACCCGACGCCGCGACCTCGCCGAGAACGGCAACGACTGGCTTCTTCTCGGCCACGGTCCTGAGATGACGGAACAGGCTTTCACCGCCGACCACCGTGCCGCCGGGGCTGTCGATGCGCACGATCAGCGCCTTGACGCCAGCCTCGTCGCCGATACGCTTGATGGTGCGGGTCCGGTCCTGGTCGTCGACGATGATGCCGGAAACCTGGACGAGCGCGACATGGTCCTCGCCGCCGAGAAGCTCGAAGCGCCCTACCGCGGCGGCGATCGCAGCCACCGCGGCGACGACGGCGGCGAAGCGCCAGCCGGTGACCTGGCGCTTGAGGCGGCGCCGGTCGACGAGGCTGTCAGGATCGGGTGGGGTCGGGGTCGAGGACAGCATGCCGAGCCCTCATCAAAGCCAGGCTGCGGATCCAGGCCGTGTCCCGGGGGACACGGCCCGGTCCTGACTTACTCCTTGGCGTCCTTCTCCTTGCGGGCGCGGCTGATCGCCGCCCCCAGGATGTCGCCGAGGCTCGCACCGGAATCCGACGAGCCGAACTGCTGCATCGCTTCCTTGTCCTCGTCGATCTCCTTGGCCTTGATCGACAGGGTGATGCGCCGCGTGGCACGATCGATGTTGGTCACCTTGGCGTCGACCTTCTCGCCCACGGCGAAGCGGTCCGGGCGCTGCTCGCTGCGCTCGCGCGACAGGTCGGACTTGCGGATGAAGCCGGTCAGGCCGTTGGCCAGGTCGACCTCCAGCCCCGCCTCCTGGATCGCCGTCACCGTACCGGTGACGACCGAGCCCTTCTTGACCGAGTCGCCGGCGGTCTCGAAGGGGTCGCTCTCCAGCTGCTTGATGCCGAGGGAGATGCGCTCCTTCTCGATGTCGACGTCGAGCACCTTGACCTTCACCCGGTCGCCCTTCTTGTAGTCCTTGATGGCGTCCTCGCCGGCCTTCTTCCAGTCGAGGTCGGAGAGGTGGACCATGCCGTCGATGTCGCCGGGCAGGCCGACGAACAGGCCGAACTCGGTGATGTTCTTGACCTCGCCCTCGAGCTCGGCGCCCGCCGAGTGCATGGCGCGGAACGTCTCCCACGGATTGTCGAAGCACTGCTTGAGGCCGAGGCTGATGCGGCGCTTGGCCGAATCGACGTCGAGCACCATCACCTCGACCTCCTGGCTGGTCGAGACGATCTTGCCCGGATGCACGTTCTTCTTGGTCCAGCTCATCTCGGAGACATGCACCAGTCCCTCGATGCCCGGCTCGAGCTCCACGAAGGCGCCGTAGTCGGTGATGTTGGTGACGCGGCCCTTGAACTTGGTGCCCACCGGATACTTGGCGGCCACGCCCTCCCACGGATCGGCCTCGAGCTGCTTCATGCCGAGCGAGATGCGCTGGGTCTCCGGGTTGAAGCGGATGACCTGCACCGTGACCTGCTGGCCGATCTGCAGGGCCTCCGACGGGTGGTTGATGCGGCGCCAGGCGATATCCGTGACGTGCAGCAGACCGTCGACGCCGCCGAGATCGACGAAGGCACCGTAATCGGTGATGTTCTTGACCACGCCCTGCAGAACCTGGCCCTCCTTGAGCGAGGCGACGAGCTCCGAGCGCTGCTCGGCGCGGGTTTCCTCGAGCACGGCGCGGCGCGAGACCACGATGTTGCCGCGGCTGCGGTCCATCTTGAGGATCTGGAAGGGCTGCGGCGTGCCGATCAGCGGCGTCACGTCGCGCACCGGGCGGATGTCGACCTGGCTGCCCGGCAGGAAGGCGACGGCGCCGCCGAGGTCGACGGTGAAACCGCCCTTGACCCGGCCGAAGATTACGCCGGTGACGCGGGCCTGATCCTTGAAGTTCTTCTCGAGCTGACCCCAAGCCTCTTCACGCTTGGCCTTCTCACGGCTGAGCTGGCACTCGCCGTTGCGGTCTTCCATCCGCTCGACGAAAACGTCGACGGTGTCGCCGACCTTGAGCTCGGCCGGCTGGCCGGGCGCACCGAATTCCTTGAGCGCCACGCGGCCCTCGGACTTCAGGCCGACATCGATGATGGCGAAGTCGTTCTCGATCGAAATGATCTTGCCCTTGGCGACGTAGCCGACGAAGCCGCTGGTCTTGGCGAGCGACTCTTCGAGCAGCTCGGCGAAATTCTCTTGAGCCATGGAAATCCTTTCCGTGTCCGGACGTCCGTGCCGCACCATGCGGCCTGCCGACGCCGGGGCTGAGGTTCGCGCCTGGGGACGATCCCTAGGCGCGTGTCCGCTGGATATGGTCGAGAGCTGCCTGGAAGACCTGATCGGGGTTTAACCCTGTCGTATCAAGGTCATAAGCGTCGCTTGCCGGCTTGAGGGCAGCGATGCCGCGGCTCATATCGCGCTTGTCGCGCTCGTCCATGTCCTGCTGAACGCGGGCTTCTGTAACGGAATCCCCGCGCGCCTGCAACTCCTTGAATCGGCGACGAGCGCGGGCTGCCAAGGAGGCATGGACGAAGAATTTGATGACGTCAGGCTCCGGGCAGACGACCGTGCCGATGTCCCGGCCGTCGAGCACGGCGCCCGTTTCGCCGCCGGGCGGCCGCCGGGCGAAGTTGCGCTGAAATTCAAGCAAGGCTGCCCGCACCGCTGGCTGCGCGGCCACGATCGATGCCGCTTCGCTAACGGCCTCGGTTCTCAGTTCGGGCGCCGTGAGGTCGTCCGACGAGAGGTTCTCGGCGGCACCCTGAGCGGCGACGACATCCCTGGGATCCTGCTTGGTGCGCAGGATCTTGGCCCCGACCGCGCGGTAGAGGCTGCCGGTATCGAGGAAGGCGAGACCAAAATGCGCGGCTAGCCGGCGCGCCAGCGTGCCCTTTCCGGCGGCGGCCGGACCGTCGATGGCGATGATCATTTGTTCTTGTGCAAGCGGCGCACGGGACAGTGCCCCTTGCGGCTCCGGCCAGTTCGTCCCGGGTCTCGATGGCTCATAGCGAAGCGCTGGTCGTGATGTCCGCGCCGAGCCCCCGCATGAGTGGCAGGAAGCCGGGGAAGCTGGTGTCGATCGGCGTGGCATCGTCGACCGAGACCGGCTTCTGCGCGGCCAACCCCATGACCAGGAAGGACATGGCGATACGATGATCAAGATGGGTCGGGATCGGTGCGGCGTCCGCCAGCCCCGCCGGGCGACCTCCCTGGCCACGCACGATCAGGTCATCGCCGTCGACGAATACTTCGACGCCGCAGGCTTTGAGTCCGTGGGCGATGGCCGACAGGCGGTCGCTCTCCTTGACCCGCAATTCGCTCAGGCCGCGCATCTTCGTGTCGCCTTTGGCGAAGGCGGCGGCCACGGCGAGGATGGGGTATTCGTCGATCATCGTGGGTGCACGCTCGGGCGGGACCTCGACACCGCGCAACTCGCCGGCCACCGCCGTGATATCGCCAACGGGCTCGCCGGCCTCCGTGTGCGGCCGGCTGACCGTGATATCGGCGCCCATCTCGCGCAGCGTGTCGTAGAGCCCGGCCCGCCGTGGATTGAGGCCGACATTGCGCACCGTCACACGCGATCCGCGAATCAGCAGGGCTGCCACCAGCGGGAAGGCGGCCGAGGAAGGATCGGCGGGAACGCCAACCGTGCGGCCCTGAAGCTCCGGCAGCCCGGTGACGGTGATGGCGGTGCCGCCCCCATCGGCGGGTGCTGTTCTCACGGTCGCGCCGAAGTGCCGCAGCATCAGTTCGGTATGGTCGCGGGTGGCAGCGCGCTCGATGACCGTGGTCTCGCCCGGCGTTCCGAGGCCGGCCAGCAGGATGGCGGACTTCACCTGAGCCGAAGCGACCGGCAGCGTGTAAGCGATCGGCACCGGCTCGGCCGTGCCGGTGATGGCCAGGGGTAGCAGGATCTTGCCGTCGGCCCTGCCACGGGCGGTGATGCGGGCCCCGAAACGCTCCAGCGGCGTGGCGACACGGCCCATAGGCCGTTTGCGCAGGCTGGCATCGCCGGTCAGGAAGCAGGTGAAGGGGAGCGTGGCGAGAATGCCCATGAGCAGCCGCGCGCTGGTGCCGGAATTGCCCATGTCGAGAACGTCTTGCGGTTCGCTGAGCCCACCGATGCCGCGACCGCGCACCCGCCAGGTGCCGTCGTCGCCGCGCGTCACGTCTGCACCCAGGGCCCGCATAGCCGCCGCCGTGCGGTGGACGTCCTCGCCCTCCAGCAGGCCGTGGATCGCGGTCTCGCCGACCGCCAGCGCCCCGAACATCAGCGCCCGGTGCGAGATCGACTTGTCGCCTGGGGCCGTGATTTCGCCCGCCAGGGCTGCCCCCGGACGGGCGGTCACCGGTCCCGGCGGTATGACGCTCAGGCTCGAGTTCACGTAGATCTCCGTGGAACACGTTCGTCTAGCATATTGGCCCTCGGCGGCAACAGGTCGGAAGCGGCCGGATACCGTCGCCCGGCTGCTTGTTGACAGGACCCCCCGGGCATGGCATGTGGCGGCCCGATTTTCCGGCCTGGGAGTAGTGCAGTGGCGAAGCCCAATTGGGGTGTGAAGCGGATGTGCCAGTCGTGCAGTGCACGATTCTACGACCTGGCCAAAGACCCGATTCTGTGCCCGAAATGCGGTGCCGAATTCGATCCCGAGACGATCCTCAAGACCAAGCGCGGCAAGCCGGCAGCCCAGCCGCGGCCGGTGCCCGCCCCGGTGGCTGCCGAGGAGGACGTAGAGGCAGCCGAGGAAGAGGTTGCCGAGGGGGCGGAGGACGATAAGGAGGAAGAGGTCATCGAGGACACCTCCGAGCTCGGCGAGGACGACGAGGATGTCGCCGAGGTCCGCGACAACGTCGACGAGGAGGAGCGCTAAGCACGGCATGGCCGCCGGCGGCGGCTCTATGGTACTTTGCCGTACCGTCGCCCACCTCCCAGGGTCGCGACAGACAAGAATTTCGGGGCCATAGCTCAGCTGGGAGAGCGCTACAATGGCATTGTAGAGGTCAGCGGTTCGATCCCGCTTGGCTCCACCAGATCCGAGGCCCGGTGCACCCAGCGCCGGGCCTTTGTGCTTCCAGGGGCTTGATTGTCCACGCTTGATTGGCGGCGCTACGGTTCCCATATAGGGTTTTGGGCGGTGCCTTTGGGCCGCCGATGGAGGATCGCCTGAGAGGCTCAGGGATCCGTATGCGGCATTGCTCGTGGAGGGTGCCCCGATGAGCCGGCTTTCGCTGTTCAACAACCCGCTGATGCTGGGATTCGACCAGTTCGAGCGCACGCTCGACCGCATCGCGAAGTCTTCGGCAGAAGGCTACCCGCCGTACAACATCGAGCAGATCGGTGAGAACGGCCTGCGCATTACGCTGGCCGTGGCCGGTTTCTCGGACGCGGACCTGGCGGTCCATGTCGAGGATAACCAGCTCGTCATTCGCGGCAAGCAGACCGAGGAG